>Ga0082212_10007718_pt1 | contig 14166 bp, 7 predicted proteins | sample TergutNt197P3_FD_71548 | JGI IMG/M metagenome (GOLD analysis project Ga0082212, IMG submission 71548) | Neocapritermes taracua P3 segment gut microbial communities from Petit-Saut dam, French Guiana - Nt197 P3 | ecosystem: Host-associated > Arthropoda: Insects > Digestive system > Gut ... | reverse complement strand
GCTGCACGTCCCCGCGGCCGGGATCGTCGACTACCCCGGCGTGTGCGCCGTGCTCGCGCGGCAGGTGCGCGAGGCGGGCGGCACGGTGCGCTCCGGCGTCCGCGCGCTGAGCGCTCGCGAGCGCGGCGGCGGCGTGGAGGTGCTGGTGGAGCGGCCCGACGGCGGCCACGAGGCGCTGCGCGGCGACGTCGTCGTGGCGTGCGCGGGGCTGTACGCCGACCGGTTCGCGCAGGCGTGCGGCGTGGACCCGGGGGCACGGATCGTGCCGTTCCGCGGGGAGTACTTCGAGCTGGGGCCGGGAGCGGCCGGCCGGGTGCGCGGGCTCATCTACCCCGTGCCCGACCCGCGGTTCCCGTTCCTGGGCGTGCACCTGACGCGCATGGTGCACGGCGGCACGCACGCGGGGCCCAACGCGGTGCTCGCGCTGTCCCGCGAGGGCTACCGGTGGCGCGACGTCGTGCCCGGTGACGTGCGCGACGCCCTGACCTGGCCGGGCCTGTGGCGCCTGGCCCGGGGGAACCTGGGGACGGCCGCCCAGGAGGTGGTGCGCTCGGCGTCGCGGCACGTGTTCGCGCGGTCGCTGTCCGAGCTGGTGCCGGGGATCACGGCGTCGGACCTGGTGCCCGCGCCGGCCGGCGTGCGCGCCCAGGCGCTGGGCCGGGACGGCCGCCTCGTGGACGACTTCCTGGTGGCGACGGCCCCGCGCCAGGTGCACGTGATCAACGCCCCGTCGCCGGCCGCGACGGCGTCGCTGGAGATCGCGAAGCACCTGGAGCTGGCGGTGGACAGGGTGGCGTAGCCCCCGCCCCAGCCCGTTGTGGGACCCTGAGGCTCCGGTCATCGGGGTCGATCACCGGAGCCTCAGAGTCCCACAACGGGGGTGGTCAGGCTCAGCCGAGCACGCGGATCTCCCGGATCTGCGTGTTGCCTCGCGTGGAGACGAACACCTCGTGGTCGCCGACCGTGAACGTGCCGTCCGAGTTGTTCCGGATGACGAACGTCTCGACCAGCGTCGCCGTGGTGCCGTCGTCGAACGTCTCGACGACGGTCACGGTCAGCAGGTTGCTGTTCCCCGGAGCCTGCGTCACGACCGCCGAGGGCGTGACGTCGACGAGCACCGGGGCACCCGGGGCCTCGCCGAACGCCTCGACGAGCTGCATCGCACCCCAGTGGGAGGTGGTGCTGTGGCCCTGGTCCGTGTGGTTGGCCCACGCGAGAACCGAGGCACGGGCCCCGTCCACGGCGTCGTTGACCTGCAGGTCGAACGCCTGGACGCGGACGTCGTTCAGCGGGTTGTCGTTCCACTGACCGGCCTGGTGACCGGTGCCCGTGCGCAGGTCGATGGCGACCATGACGCGGTAGCCGTCGGCCCCGCCGTCCACCACGTAGCTGGTGATGCGGTGCGGGTCGTGGGCCGGGCTGCCGTGGCCGAACGAGTGGACCCCGGCCCGCGACACGCGGAACTGCGCGTCGTAGAGGGCCGAGCGCTCGCCGTCGACGGCACGGTCGCCGAGGCCGACGAAGATCTCCACCGAGTCCTGCTCGTGGGCGTTCGCGGACGACACGTCCGGGGTGGTGTCCGCGACGTCGACCGCCAGGAACAGCGTGGCGAACTCCGAGCCCTCGTACCAGAGCGCGCGGGCGTCGGCGCGAGCGCCGTCGGCCGAGCCGCCCTGGTGGACGTCCGTGGCGAACGTGGCCGCGTCGCGCCAGACGGCGGCGTCGAAGTCACCGAGCACCGGGGCCGTGGGGGCCTCGGGGATCGCGACGAACGCCAGCGGCTGGTCGAACGTGATCTGGCCGCGCGCGCCGAGCGTCGTCCACGCGCCGCGCTGGCTGTTCGAGGCCTGGACGCCGCCCTGGTAGGGGGTGTTCGGGCCGTTGAAGGTGAACAGGTCCAGGCTCGCGGTGTCGCCCGCGGTGACGCCGTCCAGCGGGAAGCGGACGACGGCGCGGAACGACGTCCCGGCGTCGTAGGTGATGACCTCGACGTCGGTGGTGTCGCCCTCGGGCAGGCCGGAGAGGCGGACCTCGGCGGTGGTGTCCTCGAACGTCACGTAGACGCGGGTGTCCGGGTTGCGGCCGCCGCCGAAGGCGGGGGTCAGCTCACCGAACGGCACGTCGACCAGCACGTACAGCGCGTCGTCCGACCAGCGGGCCTCGAACGAACCAGGGTTCGCGACGGGGCCGGTCAGGCGGTGCGACGGCAGGGCGTCCCAGGCGCTCGACGCGAACGCCGAGTCGTCCATGGGGATCGACTGGCCGAACACGTACGCCTGCTGCACCGCGGTCGGGAGCGTCGGGCGACCCCAGCGGTCCCAGATCCCTCCGTCGAGCAGGTGCGCGCTGTCGACGGCGCCGAAGAACGCCGGCTTGGCAGTCAGGTCGTCGTTGAACAGCAGCGGGTACTGCGCGGCACGCCACGAGCGCGAGTCGTTCAGGCCCCAGATGGTGACGGTGTCGAGGTCGCCGTGGGCGAGCTGGTGCGTGCGGATGATGTCGAACGTCTCGCGGTAGTAGTGACCCTGGGCGATGAGGTTCGCCTCGGTGGCCGACGGGATGGTGACGTCGATCTCGGTCACGGCCTGCAGCACCGGCTTCGCGACGAAGCCGTTGTCGTAGGCGAAGAGGTCCAGCGCGTGGCGCAGGCCCTCGACCGGGTGGATGAGACCCGCGTGGAACTGGTGGCCGACGCCGTCGAGCGGGGCGCCCGCCTCGAGCAGGCGGTTGGTCACCTGGAGGAGCTGGTAGCGCTTGGTCGCCGGGTTGTCCGGGCGGACCAGGCCGCGCTCCGTGTTGTAGTCGTTGATCCACAGGGAGATGCGGTCGTCACGCTCGTTCATGCGGCCGCGCGCGTCGCCCACGTGGTAGACGTAGTTGAAGTAGTGCTCGGCGGCCTGGAAGGCCTCGTAGAGGAACCAGTCGCGGTTCTCGTAGCCACGCTCGGCGACCCAGTGCGAGTCGGCGGCCGGGGCGAAGATGCGCGTCCACGGCGAGGCGGGGCGCAGGTTGTGGGTCGCGGCAGCGCCGGCGCCACCGCCGTGCACCACCTCGTTGGCGACCTCGTACGAGTTGATCGGGTTCTCGTCCGAGCCGAACAGCCCGTACTCGGCGGCCAGGCCGCGCGCGACGATGCCCGTGTACTCCCAGATCCGGCGCACCATCTCGGCCTGGTTCTCGGCCGTCGGGGCCATCTCCTGGGCCGAGTCCTCGTAGCTGAAGAACCAGTCCGGGGTCTGGCTGTGCCACACGAGCACGTGACCGAAGACGGACATGTCGTGCTCGACGGCGAAGTCGAGGATCGACCGCGCCTCGGGGTGGATGCGGAACGAGTCCATGCCCGCCGACCAGGCGGTGCCGGCACCCGTGCCCACCGTCCACCAGGCGTCCGGCTTCATGTGGTTCTCGCCCACGAGGTGCGAGAAGTGGTGGCGGACGACCTCGCCCATCTCGTCGATCAGGTCGCGCGAGTCGACGGCCACGCCCGTGTGGATGCCCGGCAGGGTCTCCTGCAGCGGAACCAGGTCGCGGTCCCAGTCGAGCGGGGCGGGGACGTCGATGACGACGTTGTCGACCTCGAAGGCCGCACGCTCGCCCGCCGCGCCCTGGGCCCACGGGGACTCCAGGTACAGGCGCGCCATGGTGGTGAACGCCGGGACGACGAAGACGCCCTCGACGCGCGTCCACTCGCCGTCGGCGTCGACCGCCATGTTGGTGACGAGGTTGGTGAACGACGACGGGCCGTTCTGGATCGACAGCGTCAGGCGGTTGTCCGCGACGGGCTCGGTGAAGCGCACGTCCGCGGTGAACTCGAGGCGCAGGCCCGGGCGGACCAGCTCGTCGATCTCGAGCATGGGGCCGGAGCCCTGGTCGGTGCGGTCCCAGACGCCGATCGCGTAGGAGGAGTCGGCACCCGGGGAGACGACGCCGAAGCCGTCCGCCGCGTGGCGGCCGAACCAGCCCTGCGCCGTGCCGTCCTCGAAGTCCCACTCGAGGCGCTCGAAGACGAAGTCGTCGTCGACGGGCGGCGGGGCCACGACCTGGACCAGGTCGATCGTGTCGACGTAGAAGTCGGCGCCGGCCGGGGCGACGTGCAGCGCGACGACCTGCTCGCCGAGCGTGGCCAGGACACCCGTCGAGACGGTGGTGTACGCGTCGGTGATGGCCTGGTTGCCCATGTAGGTGAAGCCGGGGTAGGCGCGCGCCTGGAGCTCACCGGCCGCGACGTCCGCCAGGCGGACCGTCACGTCGAGGCGGTACTCGCCCAGCATCGACGTCGGGAGCGTCATGCGCGCCGTGCGCCAGTCGTCCTCGCCCACGGTCACGCGCAGCGCGTACCCGTTGCCGGCGGCCTCGTCGGCGACGCGGTCGAACGACGCGCCGCCCACGCCCGTGAACGACGCGAGGTCCGCCATGTCGGCGAAGTCCCAGGTGCGCACGACGACGGGGCCGTCCGGCGTCTCGTCGACGTCCGGGTCGGCGACGCGGGTCACGCGGACGTCGTCCATGTAGAAGGCGCCGGCGCCGCCGTTGACCAGGCGGACGCGCATCGGGTCGATGCCGTCCCACGGGAACTCGCCCGCGATGGTGCGCCACTCGGTGTCGGACAGCGGCTGGTTGCCCACGACCCAGGGCCACGGGTCGTCGGCGCCCTCGAAGCGGGCGTTCATGCCCTCCACGCCGGCGGGCGCGAGCACCTCGGCCTCGAAGCGGTAGGTGGCCCCGGGCTGGAACACGGCGGCCGGGATCTGCAGGCCGTGCCACGTGTCGGCGGTGACCGCGCGCTGGACGAGGTTGCCGTCGCGCAGCGGGTCGGCGACGACCTCGAACGCGCCGCCGTCGCCGCCGGCGACCTCGCCGTCCTCGAAGTCACGCTCGAAGACCACGGTGCCGACGGCCGGGGCGTCCGGGGCGTCTGCCGGCGGGGCCGGGGCGATGCGGGTCACGACGACGTCGTCGGCGAAGAACGTGCCCGGGCTGCCGGCGACCAGGCGCACGTGGTCCACGCCGCTCGCGCGGGCGGTGAACTCGCCGGTGACGCCGGTCCAGGCCTCGGCGCTGATCGGGGTGTCACCGATCCAGGCGTGGTCGTTGGCGTCGGTCTGGCCGACGAAGCGGGCGGTGCCGCCGGTGTCGCCGTCCAGCACCTGCGCCTCGAGCCGGTAGGTCGCGCCGGGCGTGAACGCCGAGCCGGGCAGCTGGAGGCCCTGCCAGTCCGCGGTCTGCTCGATCGCCAGGACCAGGTTGTCAGCGTCCGCGGCGAGCGGGTCGGCGACGTTGGCGAACGAGCCGCCGTCACCCTCGAAGGAGGTGCCGCCGTCCTGGAAGTCGATCCGGAGGATCTCGACAGGCTCGAACACGGCCGCGTGCGCCGGCGCGGCAGCCGCCACGAGGCCCGCGGCCAGCATCGAGCCCGTGATGCCGGCAGCGACTCCGCGTTGCCAGCGCTTCTTGTGTGCTCTCTGGGATGCTCCCAGCCCGAGCGGTGAATGCATCAGTTCGCCCCTTCGCGACTCGTCTCGGATCTCGTGGATCACATGAGCGCTCACACCGGTCGTGAGCACGATGGGTCGAACGTAAAAGGGAGGCAAAGGGCCAGGTCGCGCGGGACGCGCTTTGACGCGCTCGCACGTCGCCGATTTGTTCAGCGGTTTCCGGCGCCATCCGGCGCGGCGCGAACGTGCGCGCCGCGCCAGGCGGTTTGGTCAGTTCTTTGTCAGCGCTTGGTGCCCACCGAGGCCGCGGCGGCGACGTCGTTGAGGACGATCGCGTCGATGAGCTGGCGCGCCCACGCGAGCACCTCGGCGCCCCGCAGCGGACGGCCGCCGATGCGTGCCGTCGTCGGGAACGGGACCAGGAACGCCCGGATGGCCGGCTTGAGGATGGTGCCCGGGTACAGGCGCTTGAGGCGCAGCTGCGCCGACTCCGGCAGGTCGGCCGGGGCGAACCGGACGTACTTGCCCTGCGCGGTGACGTCGGTGAGCCCGGCGCGGCGCACGTGGTTGCGGAAGTCGGCGACGTCGAACAGCGCGGACGCGACCTCGGGCAGGGCGCCGTAGCGGTCCACGAGCTCGGCGCGGACCTCCGCGAGCAGGGGCGCGTCGGTGGCCGCCGCGATCTTCTTGTACGCCTCGAGGCGCAGCCGCTCGGTGGCGATGTACGACTCCGGCAGGTGGGCGTCGACGGGCAGCTCGATGGTGACCTCGGGCTGCTCCTCGGGGGCGTCGCCGCGGAACGCCTGGACGGCCTCCCCGACCATGCGCACGTACAGGTCGAACCCGACGCCCTGGATGTGGCCCGACTGCTCGCCGCCCAGCAGGTTGCCGGCGCCGCGGATCTCGAGGTCCTTCATGGCGATCTGCATGCCCGCACCGAGGTCGGTGTGGGCGGCCATGGTGGACAGGCGGTCGTGGGCCTGCTCGGTGAGCGGCTTCTCCGGCGGGTACAGGAAGTACGCGTACGCGCGCTCGCGGCCGCGGCCCACGCGCCCGCGGAGCTGGTGGAGCTGGGACAGGCCCAGCACGTCGGCCCGCTCCAGGATCAGGGTGTTGGCGTTGGAGATGTCCAGGCCGGTCTCGACGATGGTGGTGCACACCAGCACGTCGAGCTCCTTCTCCCAGAAGCCGCGGATCACCTGGTCGAGCTGGTGCTCGCTCATCTTGCCGTGGGCGACGCCCACGCGGGCCTCGGGCACGAGCTCGTTGAGCCGCTGCGCCGCCCGCTCGATCGACTCGACGCGGTTGTGGACGTAGAACACCTGGCCCTCGCGCAGCAGCTCGCGGCGCACGGCGGCCGCGATCTGCTTCTCCTCGTACGCGCCCACGTACGTGAGCACGGGGTGGCGCTCCTCGGGCGGCGTCTGGAGGGTGGACATCTCGCGGATGCCGGTCACGGCCATCTCGAGCGTGCGCGGGATCGGGGTGGCGGACATCGCCAGCACGTCCACGTTGGTGCGCAGCTGCTTGAGCGTCTCCTTGTGCTCGACGCCGAACCGCTGCTCCTCGTCGATGATCACCAGCCCCAGGTCCTTGAAGTGGATCTGCCCGGTGATGAGGCGGTGCGTGCCGATGACGACGTCGACCGTGCCGTCCTTGAGGCCCTTGATGGTCTCCTCGGACTCCCGGTTGCTCTGGAAGCGGGACAGCGCCGCGACCTTGACCGGGAAGCCCTGGTACCGCTCGCTGAACGTCTCGAAGTGCTGCTGGACCAGCAGCGTCGTGGGCACCAGCACGGCCACCTGCTTGCCGTCCTGCACCGCCTTGAACGCGGCGCGGATGGCGATCTCCGTCTTGCCGTAGCCGACGTCGCCGCAGATCAGGCGGTCCATCGGGGTCGACTTCTCCATGTCGGCCTTGACCTCGTCGATCGTGGAGAGCTGGTCGGGCGTCTCCACGTAGACGAAGGCGTCCTCGAGCTCGCGCTGCCACGGGGTGTCCGGGCCGAACGAGTAGCCCTCCGTCGCCATGCGGGCCGAGTACAGGCGGATCAGCTCCCCCGCGATCTCGCGGACGTGCTTGCGGGCCTTGGCCTTGGTGTTCTTCCAGTCGGCGCCGCCCATCTTGCTCAGGCTCGGCGCCTCCCCGCCCACGTACTTGGTGACCTGGTCGAGCTGGTCCATGGGCACGAACAGGCGGTCGCCCGGCTGGCCGCGCTTGCTGCTCGCGTACTCCAGCACCAGGTACTCGCGCGTGGCGGCGTTGGCGCCGGCGCCCAGGGTGCGCTGCACCATCTCGACGAACCGGCCCACGCCGTGCTGCTCGTGCACCACGTAGTCGCCGGCGCGCAGCTGCAGCGGGTCGACGACGTTGCGGCGCCTGCTGGGCAGCTTGCGCATGTCGCGCGTGCCCGTGCCCTGGCGGCCCGTCAGGTCGGACTCGGAGAACACGGCGAGCCTGAGGTCCGGGGCGACGAAGCCCTTGCCGACCATCGCGGGGAGCACCTGCACGATGCCGGGCTCGGGCTGCTCGTCGAGCACGTTCACCAGGCGGGCCGGGCAGTCGGCGGCCATGAGCTGCTCGACCATGCGCCGGGCCGGGCCGTGGCCCTCCGTCGTGAGGACAAGCCGCCAGCCGTCCTTCTCCAGCCGGCGGACGTCGTCGAGCGCGCGCTCCAGGTCGCCGCGGTAGGACTCGACGTCGCGGGCCTGGACCACGTAGGTGGTCTCGCCGTCCGTGCCGGCCTCGGCGGTCTCGGCCTCCGGGTCCAGGCCGAACGCCGAGAGCGTCCACCAGCCCAGGGCGCGGCGCCCCGCGACCTCGCGCGCGTCCGCGAGGCTCGAGAAGCTCGCGGCCGACAGGTCGATCGGGGCCGCCCCGCCCGCGACGGCGCCCGTCCAGGCGGCGGCGAGGAACTCCTCCGTGGTCGCGACCAGGTCGTGGGCACGACGGCGCACGCGCTCCGGCTCGTCGACCACCAGCAGGGCGTCGTCGGGCACCAGCTCCAGCACCGGGACCATGTCGTCGACGAGCACCGGGGCGAGCGACTCCATGCCCTCGACGGCGACGCCCGCCGAGAGCTTGTCGAGCATCTCGACCGCTCCCGGGAGCTGCGTCACCAGGTCGGCGGCCCGCTGCCGCACGGCGTCGGTGAGCAGGATCTCGCGGCACGGCGGCGCCCACACGCCCACCTCGGCGATCTCCAGCGAGCGCTGGTCGGCCACCGAGAACCAACGGATCTCGCTGACCTCGTCGCCCCAGAACTCCACGCGGAGCGGGTGGTCCTCCGTGGGCGGGAACACGTCGAGGATGCCGCCGCGCACCGCGAACTCGCCGCGGCGCTCCACCATGTCGACCCGCGAGTAGGCCGCCGCCACAAGGCGATCGCCGAGCTCCGTCAGGTCCGCGACGTCCCCGGGGTGCAGGGTCACCGGCTCGAGGTCGCCCAGGCCCGCGACCACCGGCTGGAGAAGCGCGCGCACGGGCATGATCAGCACCCGCACCGGGCCCGCGGGGCCGCGCTCGGCCGCCGGGTGCGCCAGGCGACGGAACACCGCGATGCGGCGGGCGACGGTGTCGGCGCGCGGGGACAGCCGCTCGTGCGGCAGCGTCTCCCAGCTGGGCAGCACCGCGACGTCGTCGGAGTGCTCGTCGGGCAGGTAGGCACGCACCGAGGCCGCGAGCTCGTCGGCCTGGCGGCCCGTCGCCGTCACCACCACCAGCGGGCGCTTCTTCGCCGCCTCCGTGAGCAGCGGGGCGCGCACGCCCTGCGGCCCCACGACGTCGACGAACCCGCGGGCGCGCACGTCATCCAGCGCGGCCGCGGCTCCGGCGTCGGCAAGAAGGGCGGGGACGATGCCGGTGAGGTTCACGGTGAGGCTCCTGCGCGGTTGCACGACGACGGGCCCGGAGCTCCTGCGCGAGGGGTTCCGGGCGACGCCGACCAGGGTACGCCGGGGTCAGTGACCGGTGGCGAGCTGTGGCGGCAGGCTGTGGACGAGCTGCTGGCACGCCGCCTTGGTGCCGTCCTGGCACCGGCCCGCGAGGGCCTTGAGGTGGCTCGCGTCGCCCGCCAGCTGCACGAACCCGCTCGGGCCCAGCTGCTTGGCGAGGTCGAACCCGGCGCCCAGGTCGCCGCCCGCCAGGGCGTCCACCTGGTCCGAGAGGCCCTGGTACTCCTTGGACACCTGCGCGACGCCGTGCAGGCCCTGCTGGAGCTGAGCGCCGTACGCGTCCCACACCAGGTAGACGGCCAGCCCGACGACGAGCGTGAAGACCAGCTCGATCACGCCGAGCGTGATGCCCGCCTTGGCGAACCCGCGCCCGCGCGTGGCCCGCCGCTCCGCACGGCCCAGGCCCAGGCTGCCCAGCAGGATGGCGACCACGCTCAGCAGCGGCACCACCAGGCCGAGGATGCCCACCCACAGCGACGCGACCGACGGGCCGTCGGTCTGGTCCGGGGCGGGGTGGTGCTGGCCCGCGGCGGCGTGGCGCCGCACTGCCGCCATCTCGCGGGTGTGGGGCTGCGGCTCGAGCGCGGTGGGCTGGCTCACGGGACCTCCTCGTCGTGACTCGGGGCCGACCGTAGCGGAGGACATCCCCCGGGTGAAATCCCTCTCCGCACCGTGGTCCGCTCGAAGTTCGGGTTCACCCGCTCCCGGAGGCATCGCCGGGGCGAGTCCCGGTGACAATCGACGACATGAGCGCGCCGCCTCGCACGCCCGGTCCGCACGCGTCGTCGCCCCCTTGGGGTGCGGGGCGGTGGGCGGTGGTCGCCGTCGCCGCCGCCGTGGCCTTCGTGCTGCTCGTCGCGGCCGCCGTCGGCACCGGGGCCGGCCAGCAGCTCGACGCCGACGTGTTCTCCGACCTGGTGCGCCTGGGCGCGGCCGCGCACCGCATGGCCTCCGTGCTGCGGCCCGGCGCGCCGCTGGCGCTGGCCGGCGTCGCACTGGTGCTCGGCGGGGCGGCCTGCGCGCAGGGGCGGTGGCTCGCCGCCGTCGGGTCGGCGCTGTTCGTCGCCGCGTGCACCGCCGTCAGCCCCGTGCTGCGCGACGACGTGATCGCGCGGCCGCACCACGGCGTCGGCGGGTACGTGGTCAACACGCTGCCCAGCACCCATGCGACCGTGACGTGCGCGCTCGGCGTCGCCGTCCTCGCGCTGTGGCCGTGGCGCCGCGGGCCGGCGGTGGCGATCGGGACCGGCGTCGTGGTGGCCGCCGGGATGCTCGCGTCCGTCGTGTCGTGGGCGCACCGGCCGGCCGACGTCGTCGCGTCGGCGCTGCTGGTGGCGGCGCTCGGCGCGGGCGCCCAGGCCGCGCACATCGCGGTGCGGACGGCGGTGCAGGCGCGGGCCGCCCGGCCTGTCAGCGGGTCAGCTGGTCGCGCACCGTCAGCGTCAGCCCCGCCGCGATCCCGCTGACCAGGCCCGCAGCGGCCGCCCCGGCGCGCGCCGTGCGGCGGGCGACCCGCCGCGCCGTGGGACTCGCGCCCGCCGTGCGCGCCTCGCGGACGGCCCGCCCGACGTCGACCAGCTCGCCGATGACGAAGTTGGTCACCACGCCGACGAACCGCCGCGTCTGCGGTCGCAGCACGCCGACGGTGCGCAGCAGCAGCACCAGGTGGTTGCGCTGGCCGTAGTACATGTAGCGCGTGTCGAACCGGCGACCCTTGACGTAGGGCCCCTCGTCGTGGCGCACCACGGCCGTGGGTGTGAAGACGAGCCGCCAGCCCGCGCGGCGGGTGCGGAACGCGATGTCCGTCTCCTCGCGCAGGCACGGGCCCGGGTAGCCCTCGTGGATCCCGCCGAACGACTCGAGCGCGGCGCGGCGGAAGCTCATGTTGGCGCCCAGGAAGTGGTCGACCTCGATCGCGCGCCCCGTGTCGGCCGCGAAGTGCCCGGTCAGCCGGCCGTCGTCGAGCAGGCGGCCGACGGCGTCGAGCCCCTCCTTCTCCTCGCCCGGCCGGCCGTTGTCGACGCGGCCGCCCACGCCCCCGACCTGTGGGTCGGCGTACTCGGCGAGCAGACGCTCCAGCCAGTCGGTGGCCGCGTAGGCGTCGTCGTCCACGAACGCGACGACGTCGGACGTGACGGTGCGCGAGCCGATGCGGCGCGACGTCGCCGTGGCGCCGGCGCCCTTGGGGTTGCGCAGGTACTCCACGCCGGCGAACCCGGCGACGACGTCGCGCGTGCGCGTGTCGGGCGAGGCGTCGACCACCACGACCTTCTGGGGCGGCACCGTCTGGCGCCCCAGGTGCTCGAGGCACGTGCGGACGTACTCCGGGCGGTTCATGGTCGGGATCACGACCGAGGCCGTGAGGTGCTGCTCCGTGCTCATCCCTGCGCGCCTCCTACCGCGATGCGGCGCCGAGCCGCCTGCCAGACGACCCGCGGGTCCTGGGCCGCCGACCGGGCCAGGTGCGCCGCCACGGCCACGCCGCGGGACGCGCGGGCGGCGTCGAACGCCTGGTGCGCCGCGAGCTCGCGACCGCGGGCCAGCCCGTCGCGCGCCGCGCGGACCCCGGCGGCGTCCCCCGACGCCCGCGCGGCCCGCTCATGCTCGCGGACCAGGGCGGCGCGCGCCCGCGCGGTGCGCGCGTAGTCGCTCGACGCGCCGCCGGGGTGCGACGTGTAGCGCACGAGCGGCTCGTCGACCACGCACGACGGCCCGCCGTCGTGCAGCAGCCGCAGCCACAGCGCGAGGTCCTCGGCGTGCGCGAGGTCCTCGCAGAAGCCGCCGGCGGCCAGGAATGCGCCGCGCTCGACGAGCACGCTCGACGTGCACACGTGGTCGCCGCGCAGCAGCCCGTGGTACGTGAGCGGCTCGGGGTACCGGCGCACGTGCTCGGCGCTGCCCGACGCGTCCGTCACGACCCACTCGAAGGCGGTGTGACAGAGCACGGCGGACGGTTGGGCGTCCAGCGCGGCGAGCTGGCGCTCCAGCTTGTCGGGCGCCCACGTGTCGTCGTGGTCGAGGAACGCGACCCACGATGCCGACGTCGCCGCGACCCCGCGGTTGCGGGCCGCCGAGACGCCCGCGTGCGCGGCCCGGATCAGGCGGACCCGGGGGTCCAGGCCGGCCACCCAGGCGAGGTCCTCGGACGAGCCGTCGTCCACCACCACGAGCTCCCACGCGGCCGTGGTCTGGGCGAGCACCGAGGCCAGCGCCGCGCGCAGGTCCGGGCCCGGGTCGAGGACGGGGACGACGACGGCGACCCGCGCCTGGCCCCCCTGCTCCCCTGCCATTCCCCCGCTCCTTCGTCCGCGCCACCTGACCGCATCGGCAGGATAGCCACGGGCGCGCGGGCCGCCGCCGGCTGCGGCCGGGTGAACCCGGGGCACGAGCGAGGGTTCACCCGCCTCGTCAGGTTCGCCTCCGAGGAGCCGCAGGTAGCGTCGCCGGTGCGCACCGTACGGCCGCGCGGGACACGGATTGACGAGGAGGGGCGATGCGGGTCCTGATGCCGGTGGCGAACGTCGGCGGGCTGGGGGGCGTCGAGCGACGCACCGCCGACGCCGCACGCTGGCTCACCGACCACGGGGACCGGGTCGACGTCCTCTTCACCGACCGCACCGGCGCCGACCGCGAGCTCGAGGACGCCGCCGCGAGCCTCGCCGCGGTGCCCGCGCTGGACGTGCGCCTGTCGGAGGGCGTGCAGGCCGCCCGGCGGCTCGCGCCCGCCGTCCGTGCCGGGGTGCGGGCGCGGCCCGACGTCGTCTACCTCAACCGGTTCGAGCACCTGCCCACCGCCCTGGGCGTGCGGGCCGCCGCACGCACGCCGATCGTGTGCCACCTGCGCTACTTCACGCCGCACGGCGGGCTGGGCTGGAAGTCGCGCACCGTGTCCCGCTTCGTGGCGGTCTCGCGCGCCACGGCCGACCAGTGGGTGGCGGCCGGGCTGCGTGCCTCGCGCATCGAGGTGGTGCCCGACGGCATCGACCTCGAGCGGTTCCGCCCGCCGACCGGCGCCGAGCGGGCGGCCGCCCGTGCCGCGCTGGGCGTCGGGCCGGACACGCTCGTGGTGCTGTACTCCGGCCGCGTGCACGGCGAGAAGGGCGTCGACGTGCTCCTCGACGCCTGGGAGCGCCTCGCGCTCGACCCCGGCGCCGCCCGGCTGGTGGTGCTCGGCGCGCAGGCCCCGGGCGAGCCGGTCTCCGGCTACGAGGCGGCGCTCGTGGCCCGCGGCGTCCGCGGCGTCCAGTGGCTCCCGGCCCGCGACGACGTGCTGCCGGTGCTGCACGCCGCCGACCTCGCCGCGGCGCCCTCGCGGCACGAGTCGTTCGGGTGCTCGATCGTCGAGGCCATGGCCGCGGGCGTGCCCGTGGTCGCGAGCCGGGCGGGCGGGATCCCCGAGACCCTCGCCGGGTTCGACGAGCTGCTGGTGCCGGTGGACGACGCACCCGCGCTCGCACACCGCATCGAGGAGTACGCGCACTGGCGCACGCAGGAGCCGGGCCTGGGCGAGCGGTGCCGCGCGCACGTGGTCTCGCGGTTCGGGCGCGAGCCGAGCCTCGGCGCGCTGCGCGACGTGCTCGCGGGGGTGGCCCGGTGAGGCGGGCGCTGCGCGCGGTGCGCCGTCTCGCCGCCCCGTGGGCCGACCGCCTGCCGCGTCCGGCGTCCCGGGGCGCCCAGCCGGGGCAGACCGGGGTGCTGGTGGCGGGTTCCGACCCGTTCGACCTCGGCGTCGACCTGCTCGTCGGGCCGGGCGCCACGCTCGACGGCCTGCCCGCGGG
>Ga0082212_10007717_pt1 | contig 14166 bp, 11 predicted proteins | sample TergutNt197P3_FD_71548 | JGI IMG/M metagenome (GOLD analysis project Ga0082212, IMG submission 71548) | Neocapritermes taracua P3 segment gut microbial communities from Petit-Saut dam, French Guiana - Nt197 P3 | ecosystem: Host-associated > Arthropoda: Insects > Digestive system > Gut ... | reverse complement strand
AAAAAAAATGTTTAACAAAAAAAAATGTTTAACAAAAAAAAATGTTTAACAAAAAAAAATGTTTGGAAATTAGAAAATAAATGTGTATTTTAGTATTGCTATTTTTATGTTTAACAAAAAAAAAAAATGTTTAACAAAAAAAAAATATTTGGAAATTAGAAAATAAATGTGTATTTTTGTATTTTGTTAAAATGTAAATTATTTTATTAATATATTTAAAGGTTTTTTATGTCATATTATGACAAGTTTGGAGGTATCTATCAAAATCTCCGCAATGCCCACAAAATGTGGGGAGTTACTACAAAATTCGTAGTAGCAATTATTTGTTGTTTGGCTGCATCTTTCACCACAAATGCACAGACAACAATACCAGTATACGATGCTGCGGGACTGGCTGATGCCATTACATCCGCTGCCAGTGGCGACATCATTAGTATCGAGGACGATATTACTCTAACAACGGCTCTGCCAAGCATTACTAAGGACTTAACCATCAATGGTAATGGTCACACTATAGATGGTGACGAGCAATATCAGATATTTAACAAAACTGGTGGAAGTGTAGCAATAAATAATCTTAATTTTACGGGTGGAGCAGCCGATAATGGTGGTGCTGTGTATAATGCTGCTGGTAATTTAACCTTCATAGATTGCGAGTTCCATAACAATACTGCAACAGGAGATGGTGGTGCAATTTATACGACAGGTGTTGCTAATTTTAGTTTCCAGGGTTGTATTTTTAGAAATAATACTGCCGACAATGGTGGCGGTGTGTTTATTGGTGGTGGATTTATTGAAGCCATACATTGTATGTTCTTTACTAATACTGGTGGAGGAATATATATGGATATCTCTGGTTCTGGTAACGTTAGTATTTTTCACTCTTCTATAGTAGGAAATACTGGTGGAGGAATATATATGGCTAACGGCGATTTGTATTCTTATAATTGCTTATATGTAGGAAATGGTGACCCAGTGGTAGAAAATGGTGGTTCTATTGAGTTCCCTATTAGTGGCAATTTAGACAATAATAATTTAGTAGGAGACCCTATGTCAGTTTTTGGTAAAGCAAATCCAACCCCTACCGATGTTCCTTTAGTTATGGCTAAAAATGCAGATATGGTGGATGCAGGAGATATAACAAGTAGCACAACAATAAATACTCCTTCTGCTATAGTAACTCTTCTTGGCACAGATATAAACGGTACTGGTGTGCGTATTGCGGGCTGTCCTGTAACTTTTGGTGCAGTAGAAAATCCTACTGTTACTAAATATACTTTAACTTTAATTGCTAATACCGGTGGCAGTGTAGAAGGTGGTGGATTGTGTGATTGTGGCACAACAAAGATCATAAAAGCGATACCTGATGATTGTTATAATTTTACTAATTGGACTGATGATGTGGATCCTATGCCTAACATAGTATCAATAAGCACTACATATAGTGTAGTAGGTATATTTGGCGATTCAACATTTACTGCAACCTTTGCTACTTCAGGAACCGAATATGATGTAACTGTCACTAATGATGGTGGTGATGGCACAGGAACTGTAGATGGAAATGATACTTATGATTGTGGTGATATTGTAACAATTACTGCCTCCGCGGCTACGGGTTCTATATTTAAAGGTTGGTATGAAGATGGTAAATTATTAACTACTGCAAACACATATACCTTTAAGGCATTGGAAGATAGAGATTTTGTTGCAAGGTTTGATTTGACACATAGTGACGTTTCAATACAAAAAGTACATATTAAACAAGGCACGTTAGAAATAGCACCGAAGAAATAAGTGTCTATTTATAAAAACATACAACAAGGGACATCAGTCCCTTGTTGTGTTTTAAATATATGTTATTAACTAAACATTTTTGCGATTGCTTGCAAACTAACAACTAATTTATCTATTTCTTCTTTTGTGTTATAAAAAGCAAAAGATGCCCTTGTTGTGGCAGAAATATTAAATCGTTTAATTGCGGGTTCAGCACAATGGTGTCCTGCTCTAACGGCTATTCCTTCCGCATCAAGAAATGTTCCAATATCGTGTGGGTGAATATCATTTATCACAAAAGATACAATAGTAGTTTTTTCATTAGAAGTTCCAATAATTTTCAATCCGTCAATATTTAATAATTCATTTGTGGCATATTTTAGCAACTCGTCTTCATATTCTTTTATGTTATTTAATCCGATAGAATTAATGTATTTTATAGCCGTTCCTAATCCTATTACCCCCATAATATTTCCTGTTCCTGCTTCAAATTTAAAAGGCAGGTTATTAAATATTGTTTCCTCAAAGGATACAGATAAAATCATATCTCCCCCTGTTTGATAAGGGTTCATTTTTGACAATAATTCTTTTCGTCCATACAAGAAACCTGTTCCCGTTGGTGCATAGATTTTATGTCCTGATGCAACTAAAAAGTCACAATCAATTTCTTTAACGTCAATTTTTATATGTTGTATTGCTTGTGAAGCATCAACTAAAAAAGGTATTTTATCTATGCCCTTTTCTTTTTCAAACTCTCTTACAATAGATATACATTTTTTTATAGGCAGCATAACCCCTAATGCGTTTGAGCAATATAGCATAGAAACAATTTTCGTTTTTACACTTAATAGTTCATAAAATTTTTCTAATATTAATTCTCCGTTATCATTTATTGGCACTACTTTTAATATAGCCCCTGTGCGTTTACATATTTCCTGCCAAGGAACTATATTAGCATGATGTTCTAAATGTGAAATTAGGATTTGGTCGCCTTCTTTTAAGTTATATTCGGTACAATGAGCAATTAAATTAATTGCTTCAGTTGCTCCTTTTGTAAAAATTATTTCTTCATTAGACGCATTAATGAACTCTGCGATTATATTACGTGTTTCTTCATATTTGTTAGTTGCTAATTGAGATAATAGGTGTATGCCTCGATGAATATTACTATTATATTTTGTATAATATTCAAGCAAGCAATCTATCACTACTTGTGGTTTTTGAGTTGTGGCAGCGTTGTCTAAATATACGAGTTGTTTGTTATAGATTTTTTGATTTAGTATTGGAAAATCGTTTCTTATTTTATTAATATCTATCATTTTAGTAAATATAATTGTTTTAATCTTTTAATTTATTTAATTTGTTTGTTGTTTCGTTGTATTTATAGAAAACTCCTTCTGTCCATAATTTTTCTATATCATAATATTCTCTTATCGGTTTCAACATAATATGAACTACAACATCAAAAAAATCTATTAATATCCAATCAGAATTCCCTTCTCCTTCTACGCGTGGTTTAGAGATTTTTGCTTTCTTGGTTTGGCGTAATATAGCATCTAATATTGCTTTTGATTGATTAATTGAATCAGTGCTACAAAGAATGAAGAAATCAGTAGTGGCATTTTCAATTTTTTGTAAATCTATAACAATAATATTTTCAGCGATTTTATCTGCTGCTATTTTGGAGCAGAAAGTGGCTAGTGATTTTGAATTTGGAGGTTTTGTTATTTTACTCATAATTAAAATATAATATATACAAAAATAGCAAAATATTTTCAAAAAAAAACAGGACTAATGAAAATCCTGTTTGAAAGGCAATAGTTTTATTTTTAATATCAATCAATAAATCAAATAAAATGTATAAACATACACAAAAATAACGTTTTTTTTTCTAATTTTCAACTATTATTTTTTTATATAAATTAATTTATTAAAAATTGTAAAGAAAAAATAGTATTTTTGTGATTATATTAAATTAATTTATTGAATATATGTCAAAAACTTTAAATAAAAAAACTTCAAATAATAAAAATAATATTGTTAAAAATATTATACCTGAAAAATTTCAAACCGCAATATTAATATTGCTATTAGGAGTATTGCTGCTTATATTTTTTAGAGAGCCGTTGTTTGGTGATGGTAGTTTTTGGGGCGCAAGCGATAATATTAATCCGCAAAGTTTCAAAAATTATTTAGAGCAAGCAGACCAATTCCCCTTATGGTTGCCTTATACTTTTGGAGGATTACCTGGATATGCGGCGGCAATATTTCACGCTGTTAGAGATTGGGATTTAACATATTCAGTTTTTCATTATGCTGGTCAGATATTAGGATTTATATTTAATAGCGATGCGGGAATGTGGCTGATATGGTATTTGATAATGGTGTCAGGAATGTATTTTCTGATGCGGCAACATAAGTTTGACAGATTAATTTCTTTTTGGGTGGCATTTGCATTTATCTTTTGCACGGGAATATTAATATGGATGATAATAGGTCATAATTCTAAAGAGATGACTTTCGCTGTCACACCTTGGATATTTTTTATGATGGAGAAAATTAAAGAAAGAGTGTCCTTGCTTAATATTGTTATATTAAGTATTTTAATGCATGTAATGCTTGCAGGAGGACACGTCCAAATCATATTTTATATTGCTTGTGTGGTGGGGATATATATAATTTTTGATTTAGTTTCGAAATTAATAAAAAAAGGAAATTGGTTGTCGGTAGTTAAACTAATTGGTGTTTTTTTTATTGCATCGGGTTTATCATTTCTTATGTCGGCTGATAAATATTTAGTAACATTGGAATATGTGCCTTATTCTACGCGTGGTTCATCGCCGATAACAGAAAGAATAGATGGAGTGGTTGCCGATGACGTAGGGTCTTCTAAACACACAGAAGAAGATTATAAATATGCTACAATGTGGTCTAATAGTCCTGAAGAACTAATAGATATGCTTGTGCCGAGTTATCACGGATTTGGCAAAGTAAATTATTCAGGTTATCTAACTAATAATCAAGAAACAAGATTAAATACATATTGGGGACAGAAGCCGTTTGAAGACGCTACTCCATATATGGGGGCAATAGTGTTATTTTTAGCACTTATTGGAATATTTAGATATTTTAAAGAAAATGTATTTGTAACTGCACTAACAATTACATCTATTTTCGCAATATTTCTTTCATTTGGATACACGATGCCTGTTTTATATGATTTGTTTTTTTATTATTTCCCGAGATTTAGTAGTTTTAGGGCACCTGTAATGGTATATGTATTACTACATTTTGCTATGCCAATCCTTGCGGGATTTGGATTAAAAGCATTATGTGATATGCGTGAAAAATATGGAAATTTCAAAGGACTTCCAATTATAGATAAACGACCTTTAATAATATTTTTTGTTAGTATTGGTATATTTATAATTGCAGGATTAATATTTGCAAATGGTTCTGAATCGTCTTATGTGGCGGATGTTACCAACTCACTAACAAAATATTATGGGGAACAAACAGCCCCACATATAGCTCCAATTGTTTTTGAAAATGCTGTTTCTGATTGGACTATAATAGGATTGCTTGCTGTGAGCATTGCTATTTTATCTTTTCTTTTCATTAATAGAAAACTTTCTCCAAATATTTTTATGGTTGCTGTTGTTTTAATAACTATGATTGATTTGTGGAGAGTTTCTAATAGGTCAATGGAATTTGTTCCAAAGTCCATTGAAAAACAGCCGTTTCAACAGACAGATATAATTAACTACATAAAAAGTGATTTAGAGAAAGAAAGGTTCAGAATATGTGACCTTGCTTCTAATATTCCTAACTCTTCTGCCTATTTTTTAATAGAAAACGTTAACGGATATATACCAACAAAATTAAGAGTGTTTCAAGATATGATGGACGTTATGTGTGGTGGTTCAACTTCTAATGTTACCCATCCGTTTATGTGGAACTTAATGAACGTAAAATACATAATCACTGATAAGGAATTTGGTGGCGGAAGTCAGCCCTTATTTCAATCGCAGCAGACGGGTCATTATCTTTATTATAATCCTTCGTATTGTAAAAGATTATTTTTTGTTGATTCTGTTATAGTTGAAAAAGATGATTATAAAATTTTGAAAAAATTAGATTCAAGTAGTTTTAACCCTAAAACAACTGCTTATATTGAGAAACCACTCAGTAGTTTTGTTGAAGTTCCAAGTGGACAATATGCTGCCGAAATGAAAGAGTTAGAAAAACAAATACAAGAAACAGACCCTACTTTCAAATTTGATGAAGATTTTGATGTTCCTGAATTTGTTCCTACAGCAAAAATAGTAGAATACAAAAACGAATACATAAAAATAGAAACCGAAACACAATCACAACATTTATTAGTTTTGTCTGAAATATATTATCCTGTTGGTTGGAAAGCGTATATTAATGGGCAAGAAACAGAAATATACAAAACGAATTTTGGTTTTAGAAGTGTTGTTGTTCCTAAGGGAAAGAATGTATTAGAGTTTAAGTTTGCATCGGAAAAATTTATACTTGGTTTTAATTTAAGTATAATTACTAATATTGTTGTTATTATATTGCTAATAATTGGAACAATATTTGAAAGGAAAAAGAAATTAAGTAAAGATTAGTAGTTTTTTTGTAAATATTTTAGAATTATTCTGTTATAGAGCCATTTATTAAATTATCTCATAATAACAGAATAATTTTAAATATATTCTTATACAGCGAAACAATTATTTTTCTATTCTAATTCTTGTATCTACCGCTACAACAGAATCTGAGTTTCCGAGTAAAGGGTTCATATCCATTTCAAATATTTCAGGTGCTACTTCTAATAAAGCAGATAATTGGACTATTATGTCAGTAAACTTATCCTGATTAATTCCTTCTTGTCCGCGGACTCCTTCAATTATTTTGTATGATTTCAATGACTTTAACATATCAAATGCTTCTTTTTTTGTAATAGGCACAAGTCCATATTGCACGTCTTTTAGCACTTCAATAAATATTCCACCAAGCCCACATAAAATTAAATGTCCAAATTTATCTTCTCTTTTAGCCCCAATAAAAAATTCCAGTCCTGATAGCATCGGTTGAAACAAAATACCCGTCACATCATTAATTTTCATCATTGTTTGAAAAGTTTCTAACGCAGTATTTTCATCTTTGATATTTAGTTTGACTCCCCCTACATCTGATTTATGAATAGGACCGACAACTTTCATTACAAGGGGGAATCCTATTTCTTTTATTGTATTAATTACTTCTTCTTTATTAGAAATAACTAATTCTTTAGCACGTGGGATTAGTGCTGCATCAAGTAGTTCTTGGACTTTATTGGATTCAAGGTAACCATTTGTTGCATTATCAATAATATTGCGGATTTTTGTTTTATTTATATCATTCATTTTATTTTTTAAATTTTTAATGATAAAAAACTTGTTTAAAATTATTTTATATTTACAAAAATAATAATAATATTTCAAAAAAATAATAATATTTCAAAAAAATAATTAAGTTAAATTAATTTTTTTTTATATATTTTGAAAATAGAAAAAAAAGTGTTATTTTTGTAATATGTTATTTGTGCTTTTGTAAAAAAAGCAATTAAAAAAAAATATTACTGATTTATTTTTGTTTTTCGTAATCTAGACAATTTCAACACTCAAAAATAAAGTCCCGCGACCACTGGCGTGGATTTTACTTTATTGGAGTGTTAGGTAGTCTAGTACCTCGAAAAACGAATAAAGAGTTCACGCTTTTTTTATTTCAAAACTAAATAGATATTTCTTAATTATTAATTATAAATAAAAAATGTTTAAAAAAATGAAAAGTGGTTTTAATGCCACAAGTAAAGAGAAATATATTTCTCTAAATTGCCTGTTAATAATGGGTTTACTTATGTCGTTCCTATTTGTCAGTTGCGAGGCGGATGATACTGATACTCCTGCAAAATTAGGGACAAGTGTTAACAAATTGTCGAATGCACCTTCTTGCTGGCCTTTTTGTTCTTTTCCAATAGAGATACCTGATTGCGATAACGATATTTCGTTAGATGTGCCAGGCAACTATGTGCAAGTTGATATGAATAATTTATCAGCGGAAGCACCTTGTTTTAACTGCCTTGTAAATTGTTTTACGGTAAATGGTTTGAAAATACCGGGCGGTTTTGATTCTTTTGAGTTTAAAATTGATGCAACAAGAAACTCAATGTATAGTTCATTTAAAAATGATGAATGTGGATGTGATGATGTTTTGTTTAATTCATCTCATTTTGCTGTGTTCAAAGGTCCTGATTGTAGGGTTTTAATCAGAATATTAAGTTGGGATGCCGTTACAGGCACTCATCGTTTTATCCAAATAGAAGGTAGTTTGGATGCGAATGATTGTAATATAAGAGATGCAAAATTATATTTTGGGAATTTTCCGGAATTTGGCATTGAGTGTCCTTATATTTATGTTTCTTCTGATGATTTAACATATTATAGCAAAGGAGGAGAATAATGAAAAAATTATTATTTATTACAATAGGCGTAATAGCAATTTTATTAATTATTCCTTTATTACTTACTTCCGCAATCTATGGTCAAAGTAATAAAAAGCAGAAAAATAGTTTATTAGAATTAGAATGTATTCATTTTGAAAAGGGAAAAGAAACAACCAGAGATGATTCCATTTACAAGCCGCAGCATCCTTCTAAATATATAATAGAAAAAGGAATAGACGAAACCATCAAAGGCGAACTAAAAACTATTAAAAATGAAGATAGTACTACCCCATATAGTGTAGATACTTCAACAAAAGATACAAGCGTTCCTAAACGGGTTGAAACGACAGATAAAGATAGTTCGTTATGGAAAATGCTTAGCAAAGCATTTGCTGTGGGAGTAAGGGGTGGGCTGAATTTTCCTTCTATGTTATTTGATGGTTTTGTTACTCCAATAGAAAATACATTTAATGGCGGATTTGATAGGTCACAATTCAAAACAGGTTTTGTATTTGGTCTATTTATTGAATTTAAAGGTGGGATGGATTCTGCTGATTTTTTAGATTTTAGACCTGAACTTCTTTTTATTCGGCGTGGCTTTGATGGTAAATACGTTAAACCTGATAATACATCTATATACTATAATTGTGAAGAGAATTTTGATTATTTAGAAGGTAGATTTTCTTTCTTGTTTAGACCACAAGCCATTTGGATAAAAAATGAAAGTCCATATAGGTGGTTAAATAATTTTCATATATCGCTTGCTGGTTATGCAGATTGGATTGCAGGTGGCAGTGTATATGAAAATAGTGTAGTTAAACCTGCGGGTGAAAAAGAGCAGTTAAAAGTAGGAAAAAACGGTCATGTTAATGCTTTTGATGTTGGAGTCGGTATCGGAGCAGGATTTAAAATTCCTATAACTTCTGATTGGTTCAATTTCTATATTTGTGGTGATGTATCGTTTGACTTTGGATTGTTAGATAACCATCCTATTAGAGAGATAGAACAAGGGAATCCTGCAAGATACAATAGAGGCACTATTGCTACCGTGGGCTTATCTATTCCATTATATCAACCTACCCAGAAGATTGTTACAGAAACGACAATAAATACTACTACATTTTCTTCCAGAACAAGAACAATAGAAAAAGAAACAGAACGAGTAGATACAATAAAAATATCAGGTGAAAAAATAACACAAATAGATACTGTAATTAAGACCATAAAAACAGAACGAGTAGATATTTGCACCACAAAGGTATTTGATACAGTTAGAATGGGATGTCCTGATTCAATGATTATTGTTTGGGATGAACTGAATTTTATCCATAGTAAATATGAATTAACAAGCGAATTGAAAAAAGCACTTGATAGTATCATTAATGTACTGAATACTAAACATCCCGATAAATACATAGCAGTTTATGGACATACAGATAGTTCAGGAAGTCCTAAATATCCGAAACTTGATGCAGATGGAAAAAAGAGTCCCGTTTATGATAATTTAAGTTTATCGCAAAATAGAGCAGAGGTTATTGCAAATTATTTGAAAAATAATGGATTATCTAAAATTGATGGCAAGGAAAGAATTAAGGATATAGATGTAACAGGATATGGGTATATGTATCCTTATTTACAATCTAAAGGTATAAAACCGAAACCAAAATGCGATGGCGAAGATTGTAAAAGAGGTGTAAACGGCTGGGATAGAAGAGTGGAAATTTACATAAAATGTTTTGAAAATGATTGGGGACGTCCTCAACGTATGAAAAAATAATAGCACGAACATTTTGTAAGAATAATACAGCGGGCTTTTAAGTCCGCTGTTATTTTTCAAGGTATTTCAAAAAACAACTCAAGATATTTCAAAAAAAACAACTTATTTACTTGCGAGTTTATATATAGTTATCTAAAAAATTATAAAGAAAAAAATAATATTGCCGATAAAAATAAAAAATGAATTATATAAATTATTTCAAAAAATATTGCTAATTTACATAATATATTTTAATGTTTTAATATATTTTTTTTGAAAATTATGACAGAAATCAATACAGAAAAAAACATTACTGATTTAAAAAAAGAATTAAAAAATTCTACTATACATATTGGACATGACCAAACAATGCAAATTATTGGATTTAAGTTAGGCGATGAAGAGTTCGGTATAGATATTTTTTCAGTAAAAGAAATTATTAGAATGTCTATGATGACAAGAGTTCCCAACTCCCCTGAATTTGTTGTGGGAGTAATTAATATGCGTGGAAAGGTCATTCCTATTATTGACTTATGTATTAGATTTTGTTTGCCTATTGAAAACAAACCTAACGCTGACAGAAAAATTATAGTTATTGAACACGAAAACAAAACCGTTGGACTCCTTGTTGATGTTGTTAATGATGTTACTAATATTAATAAAAATCTAACAGAACCACCGCCACCTATGGTAGCAGGAATTGACTCAGATTACATAACTGCTATTGCAAAACTTGATGAAAAACTATTAATTTTATTAGAAATTTCTAAAATACTTGTATTAGTTTAGACATTAGTATTTTATAATTTATGCTCCTTATATTCTGTGTTGCCGAATCTTTTCGGCAACACAATATTATAAAAGAGTATATTTAATAAGTCCGTAATAGCAAACAATTATAACTTCTTTACAATTTTACTCTAATAAATTTTCCAACACCTGAAGCACTATCCAAATTAAAAATATTTTGGAACGCCATCGGCGAACTTGATGCCCTGCCATCTGAAGAGGGTCTAATGTCTATTCCGATAGTAGTTATTGCGCCACCGGACTCAACAGGCACTATGCCATGAGTTATTATACAAGCAAGCGAACCTGCCTTATATGAACGAGTAGTTACTCCAAGCACTTTATCACTGGAAGTACACAGATTCCCACTGAAATTGATAAATCTGTTCGCAGGCAAATCTTCACCTGCTACAATAGTTAGTTTTCCTAACTGAATAGATGTTTTGTTATTCATTTTATTTCTCTTATATTTTATTAAAAAAATTATTTTAGTTTTAAAAATCGTTTATAGAAAAAGTTTAAGTTAAACTCGTCAAACAATTATGTATTAAATGGGATGCTTCAGGACAGGTAACTTTTACTGCGTATTTATCAGTGCAACGAATAATTTTTATCTTACCACCATTCTCGTAATAAGTATCAACCTCAGGACAACCTTTTTGTTGTAATGTGTAGCCAAACGAAGGATTAAATTCAGAACGTTTTTTCTTCTCGTTTTTATCTACGTATGCAAGAATAATATTGTCTTTCCAAACATCTGTAAATGCAACATTATCAAGGGTCTGTTGAGCATAACCAATATTTATATACTCTATATTTAACAACTCCGATAGAACCTTTACATTAACACTTCTAACTCCTGCAAACTTCACTCTATCTATTATAGCAGGATGTTCTATCAATGCACGATAGACAGACGCTCCTATAAGAGCAGTATTTGGCATCCTACCTATTTTTGCCCTGATAGAATCTGCCGCATCTTTTATCACCTGTATTGGAGTCGATGAACCACTACTCCATAAATTAGAAGAACAATTTGTCGTACTACTGACCACATAATTATTGCTATCTTGAGCATAAACCGCTATCTCGGTCTCCTTGTTTAATGATAGAATATCCATCAAATCCATCATTACTTTTTGCTCTAATTTTAAAAATGAAGAAGATAATTCTTCTTCTAAATAATCTATTGGAATCTCTACATCATTCTCACGTAATTCAAAATCCAATAACTCAAAGTTCGCATCATCTATCCTATTTGACATCGCACCTGTTGCTCGGTAAGTATTGCGAGTTATGAACGATGATTTATTAAATTTTGGTATCTTACCTTTATGGGTGTGCAACTGAACGATAGGAAATAGTGAATCCGACACCATAGTAGAATTTGTATAGCCCTGTGCTAAATTTGTTAATACGGGGTCTACTACCCGATAATTTTCTTTAATTAAAACTGACATTTTATTTTATATTATGTTATTAAAATTGTTATATATTGTTTTCATTCAAATTGTTTTCATTCAAAAAACAATGCAAAAATAAAAGTATTAAACACTCGCCACAAGTAAACGAAACATAAATAAGATATAAACGAAACATACAAGGTTTAGAAGGTGTGCAGTTTTTTTTATTTGGAAATTAGAAAAAAAAAAGTTATTTTTGTATGTGGTAATTATGGTGGATAGTTTTCTGCTTCATAATTTACTATGAGGTGAATAGTATTCAAACAGATGCCCTTCCTGTGGCATCTGTTTTTTATATAAAAAAATAAAATTTAGAAATTAGAAAAAAAAATTAGAAAAAAAAAGTTTATTTTTGTAATGTTGTTATTTGAGTTGGTATAGAAAAAATGTGAAAGAATTAAAATACCTCATTAATTTCGGAAATATTAGTTCTGCTGTCGAGCCAACTCTATAACAACTTTTATTAAAAATTTTTCATATTAATTTTTCATATTGTTTTAACAGGACTGATAAAAGTCCTGTTTTTTTATATATATATATTTTTTATTATAATTTTATTAGTGTTATTTTAACAGGACTGATAAAAGTCCTGTTTATATATATTTTTATTATAATTTTTTATTATTTTTGTAAATAAAAAAAGTATATGAAAGAAAAAATTAATACAGAATATCAAAATAAAATTGAATTAGACCTACATAGACCATTTGTAGACAATGTTGTATTTATAAAAGATGGCAAAAAATACCGCCGAACAAAAGAAGTAATAGATGTATGGTTTGATTCAGGAGCAATGTTTTTTTCGCAATACCATTATCCGTTTGAAAACCAAGAACTGTTCAACAAACAATTCCCCGGCGATTTTATTGCAGAAGGGGTAGACCAAACTCGGGGATGGTTCTATACACTGCATAATATTGCTACTGCTATATTTAATAAGCCCGCATTTAAGAATATTATTGTTAATGAGTTAATACTTGATAAAAAAGGGGTAAAGATGTCTAAATCGTTGGGCAACACCGTTGACCCTTTTTATATTATGGAACGATATGGGGCAGATGCTACTCGTTGGTATTTACTTGTTACTACTCCTCCTTGGCGGACTACTTTATTTAATGAAGAAGATATTGCTAAAACCGTTATTGCCGATTTTTTCCGCTCATTAACTAATACTTATGCTTTCTTTGTCTTATATGCTAATATAGATAAGTTTGAAGGCACAGAAGAGTTAATACCTTACAACATTAGACCTGAAATAGATAAATGGATTATCTCTAAATTGAACACACTTATTGCTGATTACACACAATTTATGGATGATTATGATTTAACTAAAGCATGCCGTGCAATCCAAGATTTTACTATAAATGAACTATCTAATTGGTATATCCGCCGTAACAGAAGACGTTTTTGGAAAGGCGAAAATGATAACGATAAACTTGCCGCATACCAAACATTATATGAAATATTAATTAAATTATGCTCTCTTATTGCTCCTGTATGTCCTTTTATTGCTGATGATTTATATTTGCGACTTATCAAAAGTAGCAGTGTCTTATAAAATATAAAAAACAGACACCTATAAAAAAACAGATACCGAGGTGTGGCATCTGTTTGAGGTTTTTATGAATTTACTTTAAAAATAACTACACAAAAATACGTTGTTTTTTTCTAATTTCCAAATGCTTTAGTAGGTGATTTTATACACCCAACTTAAAAATAGCCATATAATTCGCACCAACACTGATTCTTTTTTTTAAAGTGTGTAATTTTTATGTAAAAAAATATATAAAATTACACATAATTACTTATTTATTGAATATATTAGTCACCTTATATTTTTTTAATAATAAATTGCCGATATATTATTATATTAGTATTATCTAATA
>Ga0082212_10007716_pt1 | contig 14167 bp, 12 predicted proteins | sample TergutNt197P3_FD_71548 | JGI IMG/M metagenome (GOLD analysis project Ga0082212, IMG submission 71548) | Neocapritermes taracua P3 segment gut microbial communities from Petit-Saut dam, French Guiana - Nt197 P3 | ecosystem: Host-associated > Arthropoda: Insects > Digestive system > Gut ... | reverse complement strand
AACGGCGACGAGCTGTTACTGACCGAAAGAATCTGGACGCGCCGGCTTCACAGCGCCGGCTTGTGAGTGGCCTCGACTGTAATTAGAAAACTCACTCCCCGAAAGAAATCCCAATGAGCCTCGCCTGATTCATGACCTCGCAATCAAGCGGTATGTGCTTCTGCTTCCCCGCGACATACTCCAGTGGCACGGACACTATGGACGTCCCCTGGAGCGCTGCCATGCGCCCAAACCTCTTTTGCAGGACCAACTCCCCGGCTTTAGCCCCCAGGCGGGAGCAGAACACCCGGTCGGTCGCTGTAGGTTCGCCACCGCGCTGAAAGTGCCCGGGCACTGCAAGCCTTACATCCTGATCCAAGCGCTTGCCAAGCGCTTCAACAAGCCTTGACCCCGCTGTAGAGCCATCGTTTTTTCTTTCTTTTTTCGGCACGGCTGCCTCTTCTTTTGAAAGCGCCCCCTCCGCGACGGCGATAATAGAAAAACGCTTGCCCGACTCATTACGTTTTTCTATTACACGTAAAACGCTCTCCATTTCATATGGTATCTCAGGCAACAGGATAACGTCGGCGCCGCCGGCCAGCCCGGCGTAAAGCGCCACCCAGCCGGTCTTGTTGCCCATTAACTCGATGACGAATATACGTCCGTGCGCGTCGGCTGTCGAATGTATCACGTCAAGAAACTCCGAGGCTTTGGAGACGGCGCTGTCAAAACCAAAGGAGTAATCCGTGCCGGTTAAATCATTGTCAATGGTTTTTGGCAGGGTAACGAGATTGACGCCGTTTTGGCTGAGAGCGTACGCGGTTTTATGAGTTCCGCCCCCGCCCAGGATGACCAGCGCGTCAAATCCTTCCCGTTCGTAGTTGCTTACCATCATAGTCAGCTTGTCCATGTTGTTTTCATCGGGGTCGCGGAGGTTCTTGAAACTCTGCCTCGAAGTTCCGAGGATGGTCCCGCCCTCGCGGAGGATGCCTGAAAACTCATAGAGTTCCATTTTACGCCATTTGCCTTCGATAAGGCCGCGGTAGCCGTCCTGTATTCCATATAGTTCCAAGTCGGGAACCATGCCGTACAGTGTTTTCGCGACGCCTCTCAGGGCGGCGTTGAGCCCCTGGCAGTCCCCTCCGCTTGTGAGCAATCCTACTTTCATGGCAGCCTCCTGTAAAATAATTCCGGCATTGGGTCGCGACGTGGTGCATGGCGCAACCCTGCATTATAATATCACATTTTAGATGAAAAAGTCATCAGACTTTTCATCTTGTCGTATTTTGTAATGCATATTTTTCACCAATGTGTTATAATAATTGCCGCGCAATCATTATATTACGGATTTGATGATATCGTGTTGCTCTCAGCTTCGCTGAAACCGCAACACATGATATTATGATTGCCGCGCAATCCGCTTAATGATGGGGGGAGTTTGCCGTAGATGAGTGAAAAGACGATTAGTTTTGACAGGCTTGAGAATGTCATCAGCGTATTCGGTTCGTTTGACGAGAATCTCAGGCTTATAGAAAATGACTTGAACGTCAGGATAACGGACAGGAATTCCGAACTGATAGTATCGGGCGATGAGGAAAACGTCCACTATGCGGAGCGGGCGATAAGCGGGCTTCTGACGCTTGCGGCAAAAGGCGAGTCAATCGACTCCCGTAATGTCCGGTACGTTATTGGGCTCGTTAAGGACGGGCAGGACGAGAAGATAGGCGATATCACCCGCGACGTTATCTGCATCTCGGCGAAAGGCAAGCCGATAAAGGCGAAAACGCTCGGGCAGAAGAAATACGTCGACGCGATCATGAACAACACTGTGACGCTCTCTATCGGCCCTGCGGGTACGGGCAAGACGTACCTCGCCGTCGCGGCCGCTGTAGCCGCGTTTAGAGGTAAGAGCGTAAACAGGATAATACTGACGCGCCCCGCCGTTGAAGCCGGAGAGCGCCTGGGGTTCCTGCCCGGCGATATGCAGAGCAAGGTTGACCCGTACCTGCGCCCTCTTTATGACGCTTTGTTTGAACTTCTCGGCGCGGAGACGTATAATAAGTACGTCGAGCGCAACAATATCGAGGTCGCCCCTTTGGCGTATATGAGGGGAAGGACTCTTGACGACTCGTTCATTATACTCGACGAGGCGCAGAACACCTCGCGCGAGCAGATGAAGATGTTCCTGACGCGGCTCGGGTTCGGTTCGAAAATCGTGATAACGGGCGACATTACGCAGATAGACTTGCCACCCGACAAGACGAGCGGCTTGCGCGACGCCATGCGCGTCCTCGGCGGAATACCGGATATCGCCATATGCAACCTGACTTCATCGGACGTCGTGCGCCATGAGCTTGTATCGAAAATAATCGAAGCATACGACAAACGGGACAAAAAGCCGCGCGACGGCGCGGGGGCGCCCCCGGAGCAGTTAAAGGGCAAGCAAGGGCGCGGGAAGCAGCAGGCATGAAAAAACGGACTCACAAAGGCGCGGGGAGGCAGTAATACGGCGGCTTTGTGAGAGTTGAAAGTAAAAGCAGAAAGAAGGAAATCAGTATGAACTACGCGGTTATCGACCTTGGCTCCAACACGATCCGCCTTTCAATCTACCAATATGAGGGCGGTAAAATCATGACCGTCATCAAACAGAAGGAGGTCGCGGGGCTTGCGGGTTACATAAAGAAGAACCGCCTTGAGCTGGACGGTATACAGAAAGCCTGCGAGATTTTGACCAATTTCAGGGAGCTGGCGATGCGTTTCGTCGACGACGAGCATGACATCCATGTGTTCGCGACGGCTTCCCTGCGCGGCGTCGCAAACCAAAACCAGGCGCTGGATATGATACAGCAGTCAAGCGGCCTGCTCCCCGTGGTGCTGTCCGGCGAGGAGGAGGCGCGCCTTGATTTTATCGGGGTGACCTCGCATTTCAGCGACCTGAAGGATGGATTGCTGATAGACATTGGCGGCGCGAGCACCGAGTTGATCCGCTTCGAGGACGCGGAGCCGGTACAGCTTGTCAGCATGCCCATCGGCTGCCTGAACCTGTACACGAAATTTGTCGGCGAGGTGATCCCGACGGACAACGAACGAAAAAGGATAAAAAAGGAAATACTCGACAAGCTGAACAAGCTCAAGTGGGATACCGACAGGATACCCGACCTGATGATCGGCGTCGGCGGTACGGTGCGCGCGGCCCGCAAGCTCTCGCGCGAGCTGTTTTCGCTGCCAAAGGACCAGAAGGAAATGAACGCGGCCTATATCAAGAAAATCCTCGAGAGGATAAGGGATAACAAAGACGACATCTATCTGACCATCAACAAGGTGATTCCCGAGCGTACGTCCACGATCTACACGGGACTCATGATCCTCAACGAAGCCATAAAAAAATTCAGGTGCGAAAGCATTTTAGTCAGCGATTATGGTATCCGGGAGGGTTACTTGGTCGACAAAGTGCTGAAGGAAGGCGGCGCGGTCCATGTTGACGAAGATAGCGAACATAGCGGATTGCATGTACAACAGGGAGCTTTCATGGCTTAAATTCAACGAGCGGGTGCTGCACGAGGCAAATCGCAGGGAGACCCCTCTTATTGAACGGCTGAAATTCATTTCCATCTATACAAGCAATCTCGACGAATTTTACATGATACGCGTCGGCGCGCTCTCCGACTACGTGATCCTGAACAAAAAATACAGGGACAACAAGACCGGCATGACTCCGCAGGAACAGCTGGATGAGGTTTTCCGCGCCACGGCGCCTCTATACGCCCTAAGGGATCAGGCTTACTCGTCCATACGGACCGAGCTCGCCCAACACGGGGTGCATCTTCCCGGTATGCAGGACCTGGACGCGGACGAACTGAAAACGCTGAAAAATGATTTCATGCTCGACATTTTGCCGATGCTGTCCCCGCAGATCATAGACTCCAGACACCCCTTCCCCCATCTTACAAACAAGCAGCTGCATATCGCGGTCATGCTTGAAAAGAAAAGGGGCTTTCTGTTCGGCTTGATAGCCATTCCCGCGAGCCTGAGCAGGCTGGTGAAGCTGGGGAACGGTTTCCGGTTTGTCTTGCTTGAGGATATAGTCCTTTATTTTTCCGATCTCGTATTCAGCGGTTACAAGGTTTTGGAAAAGAACATCATGGCGGTCACGCGCAACGCGGATATCGACGTCGAGGACGAGTTTTCCGACGAGGGAATCGATTATCGTGTTTTTATGAAGAACATACTCAAAAAACGTCAGCGCCTCTCGCCCGTGCGTCTGGAGCTTATGTACCCGGCGTCCGGCGAACTGCTTGCGTTTTTCTGCAAAAAGCTTTCCCTCGACGCCCCGCACGTATTCTATTCGGCCTCGCCCCTGGATCTGTCCTTCGGGTTCTCGCTGAACCGCCTCATCGACGAAGAAACCTCGGCGCCGCTTGTATGGCGCGCGCATACGCCGGCCGAAGCGCTGCCGCCGGACAAAAAGGCGAACATGGTCAGATACGCAGCGTCGGGCAGGGATTTCATGCTCTCGTATCCCTTTGACAGCATGTCTCCTTTTCTGTCAATGATACGTCAGTCGGCGGAAGACGCTTCCGTGCTGTCCATCAAAATCACGCTCTATCGCATAGATACCCAGTCAAAGCTGGCGGAATCGCTTATTCTGGCGGCGGAAAACGGCAAAGAGGTCGTCGTGATAATGGAGCTGCGCGCGCGTTTCGACGAGAGGAACAACATAGAATGGGCGCAGCGGCTGGAGGAAGCCGGCTGCCGCGTCATATACGGGCTTGTCGGTTACAAAATACATTCCAAGGTCTGCCTCATCACGCAGAGGGAGTCCGGTAAAATCCGTTATATCACGCAGATCGGGACCGGCAACTACAACGAAAAGACGGCAAAGCAGTATACGGACCTTTCCCTGATAACGGCCAATCAGGTTATCGGCCACGACGCGGCGGAGTTCTTCAGCAATCTGCAGATCGGGAATCTTGATGGAGAGTACAAGCTTCTATGGGTCGCGCCCGGGAGCTTCAAAAAAAGAGTGCTGGAATGTATCGAGGAGGAACGGCAAAAATCCGCAAACGGCGGGCAGGGCTCCATCATAATCAAATGCAACTCGCTGACCGACAGGGAAATAATCGAAAAACTGGTGGAGGCGTCCTGCGACGGCGTCGAAATCCAAATGATAATCCGCGGGATCTGCTGCCTTGTGCCCCAAATGGCGGGCCTGACCGGGAATATCCGCGTCGTCAGCATCGTGGGAAAGTTTCTGGAACACTCCCGGATTTTCTGTTTTGGAAAAGGTTCCGAAAAAAAAATCTACATTTCATCCGCGGATTTGATGACGCGCAACACGGAGCGGCGGGTGGAGGTCGCGTGCCCGATTCTGGACGCCGGCCTGAAGGAGAAAATAACGGATATGCTTGACGTCATGCTCAGGGACAACACCCAGGCATGGGAGGAGTTCTCCGACGCGCGTTATATACTGCGCACCCCGCCGGGCACCGATCTCATAATCGATTCGCAGGAAATTTTCACAAAAGAAGCTCTGTCGCGTCCTATACGCATGGATGCAAAAAACACCGGGATGAAAAAAAACAACGGCGGGTCCTCGGTGGTGACCCGCGCTTTGACGTCCGTCAGGCAGTTCTTCAAAAAAAGGCGCGGCAACTGAAATACGACGCCGCGTCGGTGGGGTCGTGCGCTCAATCGCCACGGCGGCGCTCGATCGTGCCTTCGGGATAGACCACCAGCATATCCCCGCGCTCCGCGCCGATGGATACCGGCCGCCCAATAAACTCGTTGCTTACCCCAAGCGGGAAATCCGTGGTCAGCGTAGCATTCTCCAGCCCGTATTTCAACCCGCGCAGATAAACCCCCTCGAGAGCCCCGCCAAGCGCGAATACGGAAATTATCCCGTCATCCCGCGGCGCCAGGTTTATTTCCGTCCTTGCGGCCGTGACCACAGCGGAGCCGTCGTGCAGATACCCCCTTGCGCCATTGCCGAGAAGATAAGCCAAACACTGGATGTTGGCCAGCGTATGGTCAAGCCGTCCGCCGGTTCCTCCGTAAACATGAAATGCTTTAAACCCGCGTTCCAGCCCGTAGGCCAATGCCGCGAATGTGTCGGTTTGGTCTTTTTCTTTCGGCAGACGAAGCACCACAGGCGCCGCCGCTTCAAGCTCGCATATTCCGTCCAGGGAGTCGAAGTCGCCGATGAGGACGTCGGCGTGAATACCTGCCTCCAGTGTGTACAGGTAGCCACCGTCCGCCGCGATTACCATGTCCCCGGCTTTTATCCGCGGCGGATGTCCGGGTCGGGTCCCCGCCCCGAACACATAGCAGACCGGCCTCATTGCGTAACCAGGGCCAGGGCGCGCACCCGCGTCAACGCAAGACAGGCGACCAGCACTATCACGGTGTCGGGCAACCACCATGACACATTGTAGGCGAGCGAGTACACGGCGACGTTCCATCCTTGCGGGGTGTATGGCGCCCAGATTATCACGCCGGACAGGAAGCTGCAGGCCAGCCGCCCGACCCCCGTGATACCTATGGCGGCGCAAAGGCCCGGTCGACGGTTATTAAAACCTCGCGTCAGCGCTCCGGTAAGGCCCAGAAACGTGTAGGCAAGCACGTAGTCAAGGAACGCGCACATGGCCAGGTTCACAACCGTCTTCGCGGGTACGGCCAAAACATTGCCAAATCCGAGAAAAAGCTGCGTAAGGCTGAAAACCAGCGCGCCCGCGACGCCCCATCTCACACCATGGCGCAGGCCTATCAGGATCACGGGAAGCGTGGCGAACGGCGTGACGCTGCCCCCGAGCGGCATCCTGAACAGTGTTATCAGCGACAATACGACTGCGGCGGCAACCAATATGGCGCTCTCCGTAAGTATGCGAAGGTTCCGATTTCCGGCCATTCCCTATCCCCTTCCCGTCCTTGTTTGCGTCCCGTTTATTTCATGATCCATTCGTGATTCGCAATACGACGAACACCGTACGGGCGGCAAAAGCCCCGTACGTCACCGTACGGGGCTTTTCATGTGAAGTCATTCAACATCCAATGTAACGTCCCTACGATGGCATTATCCATATCAGGTCCAAGGCTCCGCTTCGCTTCCCTTCGTCCGCCTTTCCGGCGGCCCCGGGCTCGCTTTGCAGCTCCTAAGGGTAAAAAGCTCAGTCGCTTTACTCTCAGCCGGGACATACCCGGCTCCCCTGTCATTGGTCAATATTACCGGCGTCTCCGCCCGCTGTCAAGCGAAACTTGCCGGCTGTGAGTGTTGACGGCCGGAAAACCATCGCGGTCAATAACTTCGTTGAGAGGCTTTGCCGTCCCGTCTCCCCCATTCATGTTGGAAAACACTATCCCTTGAAAGAAAGTATCGGTATAAAGTTAATTATGGTGAAGAGCACTATTACGGCCAATGGAGCCAACCAGACTATTTTTTTCATTAGAGGGTTATCTTGCGTGTACTTCTCCAAGAATTTCCCCGCAACCACGCCGGCGGCAATCAGCAGTAGGCCGATAATAAACAAGCCTAGGAATCTATTTCCAGCGGAGCGCATACTTTTTACCGCTTGTGGATTTGATGCAATATAAGTGTATTTTGTGGTTTCTTGCTTGATTTTTCCGATAAGGCCGAGGATAACCGCAAGCAGGCCGTTGACCATAACGGGTATGCCGAGAACAAACTTCACTTTTTGCCGCTGTCCTGGCTGCTCCGCCCCGCAGTTGGGGCATGATGTCGCATTGTCATTGAGTTGCGCGGCGCACTTCACACACTGTTTCATCTTACTTTTCTCCTTTCAAAGTTGACGGGCAAGTTTTGGTTACGCCCAATACGTTCGCTAGTTTTCCAGTATCTTACTACCCTGCTTCTAATAATAGAGCAAATAAATACCCCTTGTCAAGAGGTACACATGGGGGTCTATACTTGGCTTGGTGATTTGAATGAGCAGAGTCGAAGCAGGCGTCGGCAAAGTGGTTTTGACGCTGGAGGAATACCGGAAATCCCGCAACATCAGCAAGAATAAAATTGTTCTCGGCGCCGGAGTCCAGCGCACGCAGCTTCAAAAGTATTGCCAGAACAAAGTGGCGCGGGTGGACTTGGGCGTGCTCGCGCGCATCTGCGCGTTTCTCGGCTGTGAGCTGAGCGATATAATGCGGTACGAGGCGGGGAAGGGCTGACGTCGCTCCGTGCCCCAATACTCGGGTTCAAGGTATTATGTATCACATCAAAAAGGAAAAGTCATGGACTCGCAGTCCAATAGCGGGTCTTTTTTTGTCAATCATCCAAGATCGATACCAGATCCCGCCCCGACAGCTTCATGAAGGTAAAGGTTTCCGTTTCGCACAATTCTCCTTCGCCATAAAAGTTGATGACGATCGAACCATGGTTTTCATAAGTCCGCATCATGCCGCTTGCGCGCCAGAATCCCTCGCCCTCCGTGTATCCGAGACACCAGACCGCCCTCCAGTTCGTGTTGTAAAGCGGGACGCCGTCCGGGACGCCGATGCGCGCGCGGTCGCTCATCGCGACGACCAACTCGCGTTTCCCGTCCGCGTCCATGTCGCAGAGCAGGATTTCCGCCTCGATTTTCGTGCCGGCGTTCTGTCGCGGCTTGACGCTTTCAAATGCGAATGTGAAGGTTTGGGCGGGTAAATCGTGGTCGTCAAGCGTCAGAATGAGATTCCCGCTATCCAAAAAGCACGACATTTCGATTTCACGAGCCCCGTCCTCCAATAAAATGCTCTTCACGACACCCCCGGAGCTTTCGGTTATTGGGTAAAAAACGGGCGTTTCATCCATGTACTCCGTGCCGACTATGTTATACCAGCCCATGTCGGGAATATCTTCAGAGACTGTGTTTTCACCAAAGATCGTGTTTTCCGCGCCATCCAAAACGACGCTTGCCGCGGCGTCCTCCGCAACGGTGCGTTCTTCGCTTTCGGATGGCGCGGGTTGCACGGCGTCCGGCTCCGACGTGCCTGCAGCGTCGCGTGTTGCCTCGAATTGCGGCTCCGACTTCGGCTCCGACTGCGGCTCCGAAGCATAAACCTCTGTAGCTGCGGGGATTCTCCCGCCTCCCTTTGCTGTATAGTAAAGCGTCAGAATTCCAATAAGCAATATGGCCGCCGCAAGCAGCAGCTTTGGCCGCCGCTTCATTCGCCGCATATCACGCAACGCCGCGTTTGCAGAGCCATACCTCCGCTTCGGGTCGACTTCGCGGCACTTTCCGGCGACTTTCATTATAGCCGAGCGCGGGCCGCACCCCGACTTTGCGCACATTTCCCCGATCGTGACCCCCGCGGAGTAAAGATCGGTGCGGAAATCCGTCTGCGAAAACCCGAATTGCTCGGGCGCGGCATAGCCGATGGTTCCAAGCAGCTCGGTATCCCTCGCCGTGTCTTTTTGGTGCAGTCTCGCGATTCCAAAATCGACCAGCCGGACTTCGCCTTCGTCGCTGATGATAATGTTGTCCGGCTTAATATCACGGTGGATAATGCCAAGGCCATGCAATGCGTCCATGGCCGCAAAAAGCTGACGGGCAATGCTCTGCGCGAGTGACGCCGGAATAGCGCCATTCCCTATCAGGTCGCTCAACCGCCGCCCCCGGCAGTATTCCTCGATGATTATTGTGGCGTCGCTGAAAAACACCTCATGGATCCGAGGAATGTGACTGCACCGCAAGGTTTTTAGAATATTGAAAAAATCCCGCCTGTCATCCGGATAGGTTCTTTTTATATAGTCCTTGTCTTCCGGCGCGCACCATACCCTTTCGATCGCGCATTGCCCTCCGCTTTTTAGGGTTTCGACCGTTTGATATACCGATAGGCGATACTTTTCTGTTTCATTCATACCCCAATCGCCCCCCTTGCGGTTTCACCAATATCCTGATACAGTGTCCGCGAAGCAATTATAAAATGTTTTGCGAGGTGCGGTCAATGGAAAAAAGCACGCAGGAGCTCCTGCACCGTATCAGGGAAACCCACGACATTCAGTCGTTTCTTGATGAAAACGAGAATGAACTGTTGCTTGAAACGGTCCACGGCTGCCTCACAGGCTTTTTGGCGGAGAAGGATATGAAGGCAGCGGACGTCGCGCATAATTCCGGGCAGGGCGATTATGTATATAAGGTTTTTCAGGGAAAAAGAAAGGCAAGCCGTGATATACTGCTTGCCATTGCCATTGGTATGGGTTTGTCGCTTGCCGAAACGCAGTTTCTGCTGCGCATCGCACAGTCCGCGCGGCTTGACCCGCGCAACCGGCGCGACTCCGTGATAATCTATGCGCTGAACAACACTCTGTCGATCGAACAGGCAAATGATATTCTTTCCGACGTCGATGAATTGACATTCTAGCGGCGCTTCCCCCGGGTCAATACCCCTTATTTTGCCTTCCCCTCATTTTGCCTTCCCCTTTTTTCGCTGTCTCACGCATTCCGTCAGCAAAAACTCTATCTGGCCGTTCAGCGAGCGGAAGTCCTCCTCCGCCCACGCCACAAGCTCCTTCCACAACGACGCGGACAGGCGGAGGGGAACCTGCTTTTTCTCCTTTTCTTCCACTGTTCCGCCCTCCATTTCAACGCGCACAGGCGCGTCAGTACAGTGACCCGCTGTTGACGACCGGCTGCGCGTCCTTGTTGCCGCACAGGACGACCAGCAGGTTGCTCACCATCGCCGCCTTGCGCTCCTCGTCAAGCTGGACTATGTCGTTTTCGCTGAGCTTCGCAAGCGCCATCTCAACCATGCCGACCGCGCCCTCGACTATCATCTGCCTCGCGTCGACTATCGCGGAGGCCTGCTGACGCTGCAGCATGGCGGCGGCGATCTCCTGCGAGTACGACAGGTGCGTTATGCGCGCCTCGACTATCTCCAGCCCCGCGACCTCGACCTTTGACTGTATCTCGCTTCTCAGGCTCTCGGCAATTTCGTGACTGCTCACGCGCAGCGATTTTTCGTTGTCGTCCGTTGAGTCGTATGGATATAGGCTGACGATGTCTCGCAGCGCCGAATCGCACTGGATCGACAGGAACTCCTTGAAGTTATCAACGCTGAATACCGCCTTTGCCGTATTTACCACCCTCCAGATGACCACGATGCCAATTATTATCGGGTTTCCGAGCCGGTCGTTTATTTTCTGCCTTTCGTTGTTCAGGGTCATCGCCTTGAGCGATATCCGCTTGTTCTCGCGCATCATCGCGTCGTTTTTCATCGCGGCTTTGAGCACGTTCGGCGCCGGGCCATCGACCACCCCCATCGCGCCGCTCGATGTGGCAACCTTCCCGGCAGCAGGGTTCATCGGAATCGCAAACGGGTTTGTCCAGAAGAAACCCGCGCCCTTCAGCGTGCCGTAGTAGCGCCCGAACAACGTCAGAACGAACGCTTCGTTCGGCTTGAGCGTCTTCAGCCCCACGAAAAGCATTGGCCCGACCACGAATCCGAACAGCGCGCCGACAACGGCAAGCAGGGCGCCGAGGGTTGAATTAGCCGCGATGATGACTTCACCGGTTTCCGATTGCACCCCCTCCACCATTAAGATGCCGAATACGAATACAGCGACCGCGACAAGCGTGAAAAGAATACTGAGCACCAACGCGGTCATTCCGTTCCCGGCCTTGAGCTCGACTTCCTCAACGGCCTTCCTGTCATTCAAAATTTCCTTTGCCATGACTCTACCCCCTTATATGTAATTGATATTGTTTTGATATCATTATCATACTAACACCCGTTTAGGCGCCTGTCAAGTGTTTTTTACCATAAATGTTGAATTTCGTGAATTTTGAATCAATTCATTCATTTTCATTGACTTTTTTAATCGTATTGTGTAGATTGATTTGATGAAAGGACAAAACAGTACGGACATCTGCAGGAGGTAAAAATATGCAACGCTCAAAAAGGACCGGAAAAACAAAGATACCGAGGAACGCAGTGGCGTTGCTGATGGCGGCAATGCTTTTATTAACCATGTTTCTTGGCATAATGCCGAGTATGGAACCTGCGTCCGCAGCGTCCGCGCCGCCGTACACCGTGACCTACGACGGAAACGGAGCGACGGGCGGAACAGCGCCGGTCGACGCGGCGTTATATGGCTACGGCGACCAAGTCACGGTCAAAGGACAGGGGACGCTGGTCAGACAGGGCTATACCTTCGACGGGTGGGCGCCGGTGTCGGGCTACACGGTCAGCGGCGTGGTGGGGCCGATTTGCATGGTCCCGGACCTGAAGGATCTGCCCTACGCGAACATCTGGGTCGCGCTGTACAACGCCGACAACACGGACGTTCCGTTCCGGTGCATGACGGTCGACGTCTCAGACCCGACCCCGGCCTACAACGGGCGCTTCCAGTTCTACGGGGTGCCGAACGGCCACTATTTATTATGTTTGTACTTGCCCGGATTCCTGCCTTTGTATAGCATCGTGGAAGTGAGCGGCCACACCGTACTAAAGGCGGAACCACTCGCAAAATCCACCGGTTTTTTATCGCATACGGAAAACTCCAACGGTTCAGGAGCTTATTCGCTTGCGGCGGGTGATGTGAACGGCGACTTGCAGATAACGGAAAAAGACATGTCGGCATTCCAATCGAAAAGATCAATGTACGGTCAAAGCAACTATAACCTCATATACGACTTTAACAAGAACAAAGTCATTGATACCGAAGACCTTAACTATATGAGGGCATCACTCGGCGCCTTTATAACCATATACCCGGAAATCGAGCAGTTGCTCCATGGAACGCACTCTGACGAAGCACGGCTGCAGGTGGGGATACCGCCCTCGATCGTCGATGTGCTGGGTTATATCAGGAGAACCTTCGCCATCGGATACCAAAATTTCCCCGAGTACCGGGGCGAGCAGATCGAAAGCCTGAACGGGAAGTTTTTCCGGGAGAACGACAAGTTCGCGATTCCGGGAAATGTCAAGCTGTATGCGCAATGGGTGAGGGACGAGGGAGTACCCGAAACTACATATACTGTCTCCTATCAGCCGGGCGTTCATGGCACTTTTTCGCCGCAGGTCGACTTGGGGTTGCCGTACGGCGCTGCGACTCCGGCTCCGCCCACCCCCATCGGGCAGCCGGGTTGGGTCTTCTCCGGTTGGGCGCCTGTTCCCTCCCCGACGGTCACGGGGAGCGCGACCTATGTCGCGCAGTGGCGGTCGGAGTATAATACGGTCACTTATGACCCGCATGGCGGCGCCCTGTATGGCAGCGCCGCAAGCTTTACGGATGCCAAAAGCTATAAGCCCGGCGATGAAGTTACCGTCATAGCGGATAAGGCGACGCGCACGAACTTTACATTCGTCGGGTGGATGATGGACGACATTGTCTACGGCTGGTACAGCGCTTCCGACCTCATCTTGTTGGGTCTCACCGGTACCGAACCCGACTATTTCATAATGCAGGATAAAAACGCCATTCTCGTAGCTCAATGGTTGCCGAATGCCGGCGTCGCGTACGACCCGAACGGCGGCGAGCTGTTCGGCAGCGAGGATTGCTATGTCGAATCATATGCAATGGCCGCCACCGTGACGATAATCGACGAGGAACCCACGAGGACGGGCTATGTTTTTCTCGGGTGGAGATCCTCAAAGGACGGCAATATATACAGTAAGGGCGATACCTTCAAATACATGGGCGAAGGCGTGATGTTTACCGCCGTCTGGGTCAGGGACGCCACACCCGAATACAAGGTGACGTTCGCGACCGGAGCGGGCGGACCCGTGCCGCCCGCACAGCAGACGATACTTGAGGGCGAAACGGCGACCAGGCCCGACCCCGACCCCGAATGGCCGGCAGCCTCGCCCGGCGGCCATCCACACTTCACCTTTGGCGGATGGTACGATAATCCTGACTGTACCGGCTCACCCTACGACTTCGACGCCCCGGTCACCCAAAACGTCACGCTTTATGCCAAGTGGGAGCCGGTCAACGTTACGGTAAAATTCTATGATGCAGATTCGACGGATCCCGACGTCTACGATATGACCAACCCGGTGAAAACGATCTCAAACGCCAAGTTCGGTCAAAAAATAACGGATCCCTACGACTCGGGAGACGATTCCAAATTGCAGGACGATTTTTTAGGGATTGAGTTCGTCGGTTGGTATACAAAGGATGTATTATGGGTCGAAGACGTGGCGACCGAAATACTGTGGCAGTTCAACAACTTCGTCCTCAGCGAGGAAAACGGCGTTG
>Ga0082212_10007715_pt1 | contig 14168 bp, 4 predicted proteins | sample TergutNt197P3_FD_71548 | JGI IMG/M metagenome (GOLD analysis project Ga0082212, IMG submission 71548) | Neocapritermes taracua P3 segment gut microbial communities from Petit-Saut dam, French Guiana - Nt197 P3 | ecosystem: Host-associated > Arthropoda: Insects > Digestive system > Gut ... | reverse complement strand
ACTGGGGGGCGCTCACCGCCAAGGCAGTGCTCAAGGCAGGCGCAAGGCAGCTTGACCTCGTCCAGGACTACACCGGCCACCCCTACGACCAAGTGCTTGAAGCCTACTACGCCAAGGCCAGGATGTACGACGCCATCGACAGGCGCTTCATGGCGGTCGACCCAGTAAAGGGCACTGTCCGGGATCCGCAGACTATGGTGCAGTACACGTATTGTGCCAACAACCCATTGCGATTCTTCGATCCATCCGGGCAGAGTGCCGAAGATGTAACGAAATGGCTTGCCAGAATGATAATCGGGAATCCGATCAACAACTGGTTTGCGAAAAATGGTTGGTTTAGTAGCCTGTTCTCTGCGGCGGGATTTGTACGGACGAAAGACTTATCCGGCACATACATTTATCACGCAAAGATGGATTGCCTACAACAATACGGCGGGTATAACAATTTTTACGATACCGTTTTCAAGTATGCCACAAGTATGGATAAAGCCAAATTTCAATTTACAAGTGGCGGTAAAGAGTTAATGCTTTGGGCATGGAAAGGCGACTACCTGAACTTAGGCGCGGGCGCAGAACTGGGTATCTATAAGCAGATGACCGTTGCCGGATATAGTACACCCCAATGGCTTGTTAACACCAGTCTTTCTATGCACATGACGCTACAACTCCAATTAAACGGCAAGACGATTATTAACTGGGACCCCGCCAAAGATAAAAATTATGCTTGGGATAAAGTATGGTGGGTAACAGGCTTTAATCCATACTATACCAACGTAGACGCTGGCAACCTAAAAGCTATTTACACAGTAACATTCAATACCCAAGCCATGTACGATGATTTCTATAAAACGTGGGGTGGTGTAACTGATCCAAAGTGGAAGTGGACATTCGATCCGAAAACGATTACCGCTACGCTCACGTTTTAAGGAAGAGGGTGATATTTATGAGAAAAAAACTTGCATTACTTTTGGCGATTATCGTCGTCGCTATACTGAGTTCATGTTCATTAGGAGGTGGAAGAATGTTTTCTAACGATGATAAAATAATTGACGATAGATTTCAACAAATAGTTGACGCTATTGAGAATCACGACACAGACGCTTTGATATCAATGTTTTCCGCGCAAGCATTAGCGCAAGCCGTTGATTTTGAGGAGCAGATAACTTCTTTGTTGGAATTTATCCAAGGCGATATAGATTCTTGGAAAAGAACCGGGGGGCCTGGCGTTTCCGAAGGTAAAAACGATGACGGCTCAGGTCGGGTGTGGAAAGAAATGAGTGCAACATATGATATTCAAACAAGCGCACAAAAATATCATGTTTCGCTCAAAGAAATTACAAAAGACTCCCAAAACTCCGACAAAGTTGGCGTGAGTTCTCTCTGCATAATAAATGCGGAGGATTGGCATGAAGAGTATAATTATTGGGGGGATTTAGGGACTCTTGGAATCAATGTGGATTTCAATAAAAAATGATATGCCGCAAGAATAGCCCCCTAAACTCTACCACTCAACCGCCGTCCGTTGAGGGCGGCGGTTGAGATTACATCTTCGCCCCGTTTTTGTCCTCGTCCTATTTGATTGTCAAGGTTCACCCGCTAATCCCGCAAAAACGGATTAAATCGCTTTTTCCACCAAATCGGCGGCGGCTTTGCCTGTATAAACGGGCATCGGCGGATATGTCGGCGACCTACTTTCCCGCCACCGCCTGTCGCCAAACGTATACGGGCTGTCGCTTATAATCCCCACGAAATTGTGTAAATGTCGATTTTCTGCGACCGTTCGTCGTCCGCGATTTCCCGTTCGTGTACCTCGATTTTGTTTACAAGTTCGTTGAGCATGGGCGCGTCCAGTTCCTCGACATCAAAGTATTTGCGTATCAAGGCTGTAAACTGCCGCGAATTGTCGTGGGCCTTCCTTAAAATTAAACCCGATACGAAGAAGGAGAGGGTGTTCGTCGTTCGTCATTCGTCATGAATAGTAATACTATTATCCCATAAAAACATAGACAATATTACAGAAATATGGTACAATAGTAGAGGGTGGCAAAATTATGTCATTGAAATATCAAATAAGCAAAGAAGGGCAGTCAGCAATATCAGCAGCAAGGAAGAACAATAAAAACAAGAACGCAGACAAGCGGCTGGAAGTCTTAGAAATGAGGGCGGAAGGGTACAAGGACGGCCAGATTGCCGAAAAAACAGGATTCCACAAAAAATACGTCAGCGCCTTGGTTGTAAAATACGTTAAAGAGGGCCTTGGGGCGATAGTACATACAAAGCAAGGCGGCAACAGGCGAAATTTGAACGTTGAGGAAGAAAAGGAACTGCTGGCGGAATTTTCGGAGAAGGCGCGGCAAGGGCAGTTGGTGCCGGTAAGCGAAATCAAAGAGAAATATGACGAAAAAATCGGCCATACGAGCGGGAACGGCACTATTTACAGGGTGCTTGCCAGGCACAGATGGCGGAAAGCCATGCCAAGGGGCAGGCATCCGAAGAAGGCGGACAACGAGGCGGTTGAAGCCTCAAAAAAATTAACGATGCTGTAAGGGGTGAGATGGCAAAATATCCCAATAATGGGATTCACTTGATGTTTGAAGACGAGGCGGGCTTCGGGCGGATCAACAAACCGAAATATTGCTGGCGCTTCCCTGGCCTGCGGCCAACTGTCCCCTGCCACCACGTCCGGGAATACAGGTACGCTTACGGCGCAGCCGAGCCTCTTACGGGAGAAAGCTTCTTCCTGGCGCTGCCGTACAGCAACACCGTCTGCATGAATTTATTTTTGAAGGAACTTTCTGAAACTTACCAGGGCGATCGGGTTTTGCTTGTCTGCGGCAATGCGTCTTGGCACAGGTCAAAAGCGCTTGCCGTCCCTGACAACGTCCGCCTCCTCTTCCTGCCTCCTGCAACGCCCGAGATGAACCCGGTCGAACAAATCTGGAAGGAAATAAGGAAGCGCGGCTTCAAAAATGAGGTTTTCAACACTTTGGACAAAGTCGTTGACAGGCTGTGCGACACAATCAACACGCTGACGGCAGAAACGGTCAAGAGCATCACTGGCAGAAAATGGATACTGTCTATATTTTAGAGGAATAATAGTATAAAACCAAAATTATACTAATCTTGTTTAGCGCATTGCCGGTGTGCGTTTTATCCAGCTGCATAAAAGAAAATGGAGGAAATACAATGAATCGCAATGAATCATCTAATGTAGATAAGCCTTTATCCTCCCCCAGTAGTAATTATGAAGCTGTTATAGCCTGAATTCCTCAAATTATTAGCGTAGACAAAGTATCATATACAAGTGAAATGGCTTGTATCTATCAATCCCTTCCAATACAAAGGAAAGCAAGACATGAAAAATGTGGCATAGCTGCTTGACATTTCCCTCTGTATACGCTATAATTAGCGTATACAGAGGGAGGTTGAAGAATATGCGTGCAAAATCATTGGTTGACATACCTGATGGAAAAGGGATCCATATTAAATCTGCTGGCGCAAAAGGCGACAAGTATGTCTATAAATATGTACAGTATTTTCGAAACTCTGAAGGCAGTCCGAGAAACAAAGCTAAAGCAATTGGTAAATATGACTCCGAAACGGGCAGAATGTATCCAAATAGCAACTACTTTGAGATGTACAATGTCGATGTCCCGTTCCCAGACATTTCGGTTTTCGATTATGGCTATTCATATCTTGTGATGAAGGTTTGCCGGGACAGCGGCCTATATGATTGTCTGACCCATGCATTCGGCTCGCGCGCGATGGAAATTATCGTCATGGCATCATACATCATCCGCGAAGGGAACGCCATGGACGCGATAGACGATTGGCAAGTACGGAATTACTTCGCTGGGTTTAGCCGGTTGCTCACTTCCCAGTCTACCAGCAGGGCGTTCGCATCAATAACAGCCGTGCAGATGGACGACTTCTTCCGGGCTTGGGTGAAAAGGGCCTACAAAGGCGGCAGCGTTTGCTATGACGTGACTTCCATATCGTCATACTCTTCTAGCATGGTTGACATCGAGCGCGGATACAACCGGGACGGTGACGATCTTTGCCAGTACAATTTGTGCATGTTCTGCGACGAAGCCACGAAGGCGCCGCTATACTACAGTCGTTACAACGGCAGCCTAACCGGCAAAACAAACCTCCCGTATGTGCTTGAAAGCGCAAGGCGTCTCGGAATCGAACATGTAAAGATGATTGTGGACGGGGGGTTTTGGCGCGAGGAATGCTTCAAAAGCCTGAGAAGCTGCTGCGACGCATTTACTGTTGGAATGCCAGCCTACCTAAACGAATCGGAGAAGATCATCTCAAACAACATCGGGGACATTGAAAGATATGCAAACGAACTGGACTGCCGACATATTTACTGCGTTGAAGTTGAGGCCACAATATACGGCGTTGCCGGTAAAGTTCTGCTGTTCTACGATTTGTGGAACCATCTCAGCCTGTGCGAAGAACTGTCAAGCCGCATCAATAGATTGAAAGCTGAACTCGATGCATTAAAGCGCTACCCTAAAGGAAAATTGAGCCGCTACACGCCATACTTCACAATAACGAAGCACGACAAGGACAGTGGGTTCGACTATGCAGCCGACAATCAAAAAATCGATGACCTACGGAAACATAAAGGGTTCTTCCTACTGTTTTCCACTGACATGGAATCCGCTCCTGCTGACATCCTATATTATTACCGCGCCAAAGACGCCGATGAAAAAATATTCACGCAAATCAAGGTAGACATGGACGGCGGCAGAACCCGCACTCATAACGAGGAGACGACTGACGGTAAAACGTTTGTGACATTCGTTGCCTGCTCGATTAGATCCTACATGCTTGGAAAAATGCAGAAATTCCTGACAGAAAACTCCACGTCAATCAAAAAGGCGCTTAACCAGATGTCTAATATTACAATTATATCGAATAGCAAAGAATTGCGCTTTGCAAAAGCACTCACGAAGAAACAAAAACAAATACTTTCGGCTTTTAAAGCTGAAGACGACATTTTGAATAGTATCAAATCTGTTTAGGTTTTTGTCTACGCTAATTCTGTGCGGAATTCAGGCTTTTTATGATTTTGCCGCCAGCCAACATGGCCGCACCCGTAAAAACTGGGGGGCAGGGCCGGTTTTTTCGTGCGGGGGTTGCGTTTTGAAGATTGATGCTGTAGAATTGAAAAACAAGGCAAATCGTCTTTATGGAAATTGTAACCTTGAGGTAACCCACCTACTGTATAATAGACCAAAACAGTCCAAATCAGGAGGCGGTATCAAGGAGGTAAACGAAATGACAAAATCAACAACGAGAAGGAAAGCGCTGGCGCTTGTTCTTGCGCTTGCCATGGCAACTGCAATGGCGCCAGCCACAGCGCTCGGCGGAGAAAAGGGCAATGCGCGCGGCTTGTATGAGCATATGTACGACAGCGACATAGCTGCGCTTGAGCAGATTGGCCTTTTGCTTGAGCCGCTTGCGCAGCGGGCGGTGGCAGAAAAAGAAGCGGCATTGCCTGAAAACCAAAAGGAAATCTTTAGCTTTCAAAACAGGCGCTTGCAGGTTGAAACGGAAAAAGCGCGGCTCAAAAACGCGGTCGTGGCAGCGTATTTCTCAGGGGGCGGGCGCGGCAACGCGCAACTTGACATGCCAAGCGAAACTAAGCGGCACATAGAACGGGCCATTGGCAGTTCTAGGGAAGACCGCTTCATAGTCAAGTTCAAAGCCGGCAGGGGCGGAATAGACGCAATAAGCAAAACCGCAGGCGTAAAGTCGGTCAAAAAAGCCGGCGGCTTTGATTTCGTCACGCTGGAAAGCAGGGTCAACCCGAAGGCGCTGGCAGACGGGCTTTTAGCCAGCGGAGCGGCAAAAGACATCGAATACATCACCCCGGATTTCAAGCTGCGTATCTCGTCAGGGCCGGAAGATCAGCTTGAAGGCCTGGGCGGCCTTGCTTTTGAAGGCGGCACGGGGTCGAAAAAGCTGGGCGGGGCAGAGATCGTCGTCGCAGTCTTGGACAGCCAAATCGACGGCTCGCATCCCGGCTTGGCAGGGCGTTTGACAGATGGGTGGAATTTTTTGGCATGCTCGGGCGAGATTTTTGATGCAGAAAACCCGTCTGCGGCAAACCATGGCACTTCTGTCACGGGCGCCGTCGTCGACAACGCAGACGGCTGGGACGTAAAGGTGATGCCCCTTGTCGTGTTTGAAGAGGATGGCAAGGCGCATACCAGCACCATCATCGAAGCTTTGGAATTTGCGGAAGGCAACGGGGCTAAAATAGCGAACTGCTCCTTTAGCGGCAGCCAGTACAACCCGGCCCTTAAAGAGGCTGTGGAGAATTCAAGCCTTTTGATCTGTTGCGCAGCCGGCAACGCGAGATCCGGGCTTCCAGTTTTCCCGGCTGCTTACGGGCTGCCAAACACAGTCAGCGTCGCCAGCTTGAACGCCGACTCGGGGCTCTCGTACTTTAGCAATTTTGGGGAAACCGTAGACATATCCGCGCTGGGCAGGAACGTGCTTTCGACCCTGCCAGGCGCCAAATACGGAAAGACGAGCGGGACGTCGATGGCTGCTGCTGCCGCAAGCGGCGCCGCAGCAGCCGTCTTGAGCAAAGAGGGCCTGATGGAAGCGGCAGAACTCAAAGTTAGGCTTATTGGCACTGCAGACAAGCTGGCACATCTGCAAAACAAGTTGAGAGACGGGCGGCGGCTCAACCTAGGGAACGCCTTGGCGGGGGTTTTGCAAAACGAGGCCGTCGTTGTCGAATATGAAGAAGATTTCGACGCCCATGGCATAAGCCCTACGCCTAGAGGGGGCTACGGGCTGTTGTCAAGCGGCTCCGGCAAGGTTTCTGCTTCTGCTGGGGAATGGCACAGCTTGATGCTTATGGCTGACGGGGGAGTTTGGTCAGCTGGATCGAACGATTACGGCCAGCTTGGCGACGGAAACCAAACCGGCTCAAATTTGCCAGTGCAGGCGGCAGGGCTAGCAGACATAGCCGCGGTCGCCGCCGGAGCCTTCCATTCACTAGCCCTAACAGGCGACGGGGCTGTCTACTCCTTTGGCGACAACGAATACGGGGCGCTGGGGAATGGCTCCCAAGGGGGCAGCGTCGCCATACCCATGGAAATACCAGATCTTGAGGGGGTCGTCAAAATCGCCGCCGGAGGGGCGCACAGCTTGGCTGTAGATGAATTTGGAATCTGCTGGGGCTGGGGCGACAGCGCCTATGGCCAAGCTGGCGTGGGCGTCAGGGGGGACCCGTGGCGCTACTTCCCAATGCCGATAGACGGCCTTTTCGGCACACAGATCGTAGACGTCTCCGCCGGCGCCTACCACAGCCTGGCCCTTGCTGCGGACGGAACGGTCTTTTCGTGGGGCGCAAACGACTGCGGGCAGCTTGGCGTCGGCGTCGGTTCCTACAGCATTATCCCATATTTGGTGCAGGGGCTGCCGGAAATAGTGGCGGTTTCCGCAGGGGGGGGCCACAGCTTGGCGCTGGATGTTTTTGGAAAAGTTTGGGCGTGGGGCGACGACAGCTATTGCCAAATAGCCGGCGTGCCTGCTGGCAGCGCGCCAAGCGAAATAGAAGGCTTGAGCGGGGTTGCCGCCATATCTGCAGGGACATTGCACAGCGCCGCGGCCGACGAAGCCGGCAATGTATATGCGTGGGGGGCAAATTACTCCAAGCAGGCTGGGGCGCCCGGCGGTGGCAACGCTATGGTGGGCGAACCGTATTTGCTTGAGGGGTTTGACGGAGTGGCAGACGTTTCGGCAGGAGGCGCCCACAACTTGGCGCGCAAAACTGACCAGAGCCTGTGGGCGTGGGGCGACGATTGCTGCGGGCAGCTCGGGGCTGGAGGCGTTGGCATGTCAGCAGGCCCCATAATGGTTGCTGCCGCAGCCTTGACGGAGCCGGGTGAACCCGTACGCATAGCCTTCGACGAAAGCGCGTACCACGCGTACATTCCAGAGGGCGGCTCGGCGCCAAATCAGGTGCAGGTGAAAGCAAGGGCCTATGACGAACATGGCGCCGAAGTGGGCGCTGCGATGTCGTACGCAATAAGCAGCTGCCCCGGAGTGGCTATAAACGCCGCAACGGGCATAGTGACGGTTGCGGACGAGGCTCTTGAATTGGCCCTCACGGCCACCGCTATGTGCGGGGGGTTGACCGCGACGGCAACTCTGACGCTAGAACACGACGAGCCTGAGCTTGCAAATTTTAAATTCTTCAAGATGGAAACCTACCCCTCGCGGTACCCGGTGTCAGAGAACCACTACAAATCAAAGGAGAACTACAGCTATGCGCCGTACAGCCCCAACAACCCCGGCGCAACCATAACCTTCAGCCTGCAATACGACCAGACGGCAAGTCTTAAGCTTTTCGAATACACGGGGGAACCCGGACTTGAACTCACAGACTTCGGGAACGGCACAGGGGGGCTGCTCCCGAGGCCTGCGCCCGCAAAAGTCGACGGGGGCAACCCGCAGGCCCCCACACAGATAGGCTACGTAAAAGCGTACAACGCAACAGGCGCAGACCCTGCGGACTATGAAGATTTGCCGTGGCCGCTCCTTCCGGAAGAAAACGAAGAAGGCCTCGAAGGCAAGCTCAAAGAAATTTGGGGAGGGCTCAAAGACGGGACGAAGCAGGCCGTTCAGGTAAAAGACATGCCATTCTACGGATACTCGAAGGAAAAACTCCCCGACTTCCTAAAGCCGCGCGGCGGCGCGGCGAAGGTGGAGTTCATCCACAACATCCTGCTCTGGGACGGCGAAATAGTGGACGAACAAGGGGCCACTGTAAACGTTGCCTGGGACAAGGGGAAGACCTACCTCTTCGTGCTGGACACAGAGGCCGCCGCCCCCGGCAACGACTTCAACAGCTACCTGGCGTTCAAAATAGACCCGGACGCGCCGGGCTGGCTCTCGGAAATCGAGTTCGACGAACTCTTTGACGTGTTCGGGGGGGACCCCGTCAACATGGTGGACGGGAGCCTGACGTATGAAAGGACGGACCTTCGGGAAGAAGGCGCAAAACCGCTGGCGTTCACCGCAACCTACAGGTCCAGAAACGCAGGCAAAGACTACGGCCTCGGCCACGGCTGGAGCCACAACCACATGTACAGCCTCCTATTCGGGCATGCGTCGGCAATGGCGCTTCTTCCCGACGGGAAGAAAGCCTACTTCAGGCTCGGCTACGACGGGCAGTGGGCAGCAAGGGAAGGCTCGGAATTCAGCTTCTACCCGCAGGGGGAAGAAGGGCAGGAAGGCTTCCTCATGACGTCAAAAGCTGGGGCAGCCTACCTCTTTGACAGCGAAGGCAGGATAAGCAGCATAACGGAAAAAGACGGGGAGGTCACGGAATACGCGTACAGCCCGCAGGGCAGGCTCGAAACGGCGGCAAGCAGGGCCGGGCAGCTGACGTTCGCCTACACCCCTGAGAACCGCATTTCAGAAGTGACAGACAGCTCAGGCAGGCATGTGAAGTATTTCTACGACGGGGCCGGCGACCTCATAAGCAGCGAAAACTGCGAAGAAACGGACAACACGCTCAACTACGCATACGACGGGAACCACTGCCTTGAAACTGTGGCAGACTTCCTCGGCACGGTGTACATGGCAAACAGCTACGACAGCGTGGGCAGGGTGGCCACGCAATACGTCGAAGGCCAAGGCACGACAGTTTTCGAGTACGACGCCGTTAACCGCGTAAACAAGACGACAGGCCCCGCCGACCCGAAAAACCCGTCAGCCCCAAGGAAATACATGGAAGTGCACTACGACGAATCGGGCAGGGCCACCGCAGTGGAAGACAACGACGGCACGGCGGGCTTCGAATACAACTTTGCGAACCAAGTCGAAAGCGTGACGGACAAGCTGGGCCACACGACAAGGTTCGAACACGACGGCGACGGCAACGTCACGCTAGTGGCGTACCCTGACGGGACAGCCAGGGAATATGAATACTATGAAAACAAACTGGTAAAAACCATAACTCAGGCAGACGCCAGCACCTTGGAATTCGAATACGACAGCAGAGGCAACCTGACAGAGGCGAAAGACGGGAACGGCAACCGGCGCCACTGGCATTACGACGCAAACAACAACCTTGAGTGGTACAGGGACGCGCTGGGAAAATACACCTACTATGGCAGCTACGACAGCAAAGGGAACCCGGGGGCAGCTGAAGACCATCAGGGCAACGTCACCCGCTACACCTACGACAGCGTAGGCAGGCTTTTAAGGGTTGAAACGCCCATGGGCTTTGAAACCGCGTACGCCTACTCGGACGCAGGAAAACTGGTTGGCACAACAGACGCGAGGAACAAAGCTACAGCATACGGAGTCAACGGCAACGGGTTCACTGACAGCGTGACTGACCCCATGGCCTTCGTCACCTCGTACGAATACGACGGCACGAGCCACGTCACCAAGGAAACAGACCCCGAAGGGAACGCCACAAGCTATAAGTACGACGAAAACGGCTACAGGGTGGAAACAAAGGACGCGGAAGGGAACATCACCGTATACGGCTACGACCCCTTGGGCAAACTCACCTCGCTCACCACCCCGGAAGGCCGCGCCACGAAATACAGCTACGACGCAAACGGGCAGCTTGAGAAAACGGAGGATCCGCTAAACAACGCCGTTGTTACGGTATACGACAGCATGGGCCGGGCCAAAAAGACGACAAACGCCAGGGGCCACGCGACCGTGTACAAATATGACGTGATGGGCAGGCTCTGGAAAACCATAGGCCCTGAAAACGGAATAACTGAATACAGGTACGACTACAACGGCAACCTCAAATACATGAAGGACCCCGAAGGGAACGAAACTTTGTATGAATACGACGCTGAAAACAGGCTCACGGGGAAAGAAGACGCAGCGGGCGAAACCTGGCTCTACGTCTACGACGACCTGGGCAGGCTATGGAAAACCATAACCCCCCTTGGCGCTGTCGCCGAATCTGGGTACGACGAAGACGGCAGGAACGTCCTGAGCAAGGACCCCAAGGGGTACGTGACGGAGTTCGAATACGACGAAGCAGGCCGTCTGACCAAGCAGGAAAACCCCGACGGCACATGGCTTTCATACGAATACAGCGACAACGGCTGGCTCGAAGCGGTGACGAACGAAGAGGGCGAAACCATGAGCTACGAATACTACGGCAACGGCTGGCTCAAAAGCGTCACCGACTACATGCGGAACGTCACGGCATACACCTACATGAAGACAGGCCAAATCAAAACAATAACAGACGCGGAAGGCGGCCTTACCGTATACAGCTACTACGAAGACGGGAACCTTAAAACCGTAACCGACCCCGAAAACTTTACCACGGGGTACGAATACGACGAATGCAGCCGCGTGAGCGCCATAACAGACCCAAGGGGCGGCACGGCGGCGACGACCTATGACGAAAACGGCAACGTCAAAACAGTAACGAACGCAGACGGCGGCGTGTCGCGCTACAGCTATGACAAAAACGGCCGGCTAAGGTTTTACACCGACCCTGAGGGCAACCTGTTTGAGACCCAGTACGACAAAAACGGCAACGTCAAAAAAGAAATAGACGCAAGGGGCAACAGCAAAGAGTTCAGCTACGACAGCCTTGACAGGGCAGTCGAAGCCATAAACGAACTTGGGCATTCAAGCTTCAAGGAATACGACGGGGACGGCAGGCTCGTCAGGCTGGAAAACGAAGAAGGCGCGGAAACCTTCTACGGGTACGACCTCAAAAATCAGCTTGTGAAGATAACGGACGCCCTCGGAAACGAAACAAACTTCACCTACGACAGCATGGGCAGGGCAACAACTGAAACCAATGCAAGGGGCGCCGTCACAAGCTATGCCTACACCTCATGCGGCGCAATCAAAACCGTGACGAAAGACATTACAAGCAGCCAAAACGCCCCAATCAAAAAAGCCGTGACGACATATGCCTACAACGCCAATGGCTGGCTCATATCGGAAACAAACCCGAACGGCGAAACTACGCAGTACCGCCACGACATGCTCGGCAGGGTGACCGAGAAGGAAGACCCCCTAGGTGAAACAGAATATTTCTTCTACGACGGCAACTCCAGGGTCACAAGGGTAGAAGACAGGAAGGGGAACGCCACACACTACGAATACGACGGCAACGGGAACGTCATAAGGACGACAGACGCCCTGGGCACAGCCTCAGAGTTCGGGTACGACCCAATGAACCGCCTTGAAAGCGTAACGCTGAACAGGGTTGACACAAAGCACGGCGTAAACGAGCTTCAGGTGACGCTCTACAAGTATGACAAAAACGGCAGGCTCACGAAACAAACAAACGGCGCCGGCAAAACAAAGGCCCACACCTATGACGGCAACGGGAACCTTGCAGAAACGGCAGACGAAGACGGTTACGTCACTATATGCGAATATGACCCGAGAAACCTCATAGAAGCCATAAACTACGACAATGGCCTGGGCAAGAGGGCCACCTTCGGCTACAACATGGCAGGGGAGCTTGTCGAGATGGTGGACTGGAACGGGACCACAGAATTCATCCTGGACAAGCTGGGGCAGATAAAGGAAGTCACGGACCACGGCTGCAACGTCGCCTCGTACGACTATGACGAAATAGGGAACAGAATCCAGGCAACCTACCCTGACAACACTGCGGCAAGCTACGGGTACGACCTCATGGACAGGCTGACGACCCTCACCGACGCCGAAAACCAGGAAACGACCTACACCTACGACGCGGCAAGGCTCACCGGCATGAACTACCCGAACGGCTGGAGCGAGTCGTATGTTTACGATGCAAACGGGCAGATGACGGGGCAGGCAGCCACCGACCCAACGGGCAACCCAAGCAAAACAATCCATCACCACTACGAGTACGACAAAAACGGGAACGTCAAGAGGGAAACCCGAAGCGGGGCGGGGGGCCAGGACGCGTTCGACAGGGAGCATTTCTACGACGCGCTGGACAGGCTGACCGAAACCAAGGCCCATATTGGCCAGAAGGACCCCGGCCACGAATACTGGTACGACAGCTTGGGCAACCTGGTCTACGAGAAGAACGCAAACGGCAGCAACAAGGGCAACGAATACTGGTACGACAGCCTTAACCGGCAGGTCAGGAAACTTGTCGACAACCACGACGACTACACCTATGCCTACGATTTCAGGGGCAACCAGGTGGAAGCCACCTACCACGGAAACGGCGCGAACGCAAACAGGGTAGTGGAACAATACGCCTACGACGCGACAAACAGGATGGTCAAAGGGAAAAGGTACGTTGGGGCCAGCGTCGGCTACGAAGAATCCCACTACGTCTACAACGGCTTCGGCGACCTCGTGTGCAATGAATGGATAATAGCAAAGAACAACTACGGCTACACCGGCATAGACTCCTCGCCCAAAGAACAGGTCGACGGCGTCGTCGTCTGCGACAGGCACAGGCACACGACGGGCCAAGGCCACGTCAACCCCACAGGGAACGGCCACACGGCAGGTGGCACGGCAGGCGGCACGGCGCCGGCCGTCAGCGGGCACCAGGCAGTGGTCCACAAGGACTTTGTGGTCGACTACGCAGACCCGCTCAGACGAACGCTTATTGAACTTGAAAGCGGGGACGACCCCTACGGCGAGTACTTGAGGTACCGCTACACCTACGGGCTCAGGAAAGTTAGCACAGTTGTCCATGGCGCCGGGGGCGGCTTCATGGCCGTGCCCCTTGGCCTTGAGCCGGACGCAGGCGTAGTCGAATACGCCGTCAATGAATTCGGCGAGCTCGAATTCGTGTCGGAAGACAGATTCTTCCTGAGCGAGATAATGGAACTGGCCGACTACGGCAACGGGGGGTTCGCCTCGGCGCCCGAAGAGATAGTCAAGTTGTACCACCACCAAAGCCGGCTCGGCGCCACCGACTACCTGACGGACAATACGCGGGGCGGCGTCATAAGCTACGTGGCCTATGACGACTGGGGGGCGCTCACCGCCAAGGCAGTGCTCAAGGCAGGCGCCAGGCAGCTTGACCTCGTCCAGGACTACACCGGCCACCCCTACGACCAGGTGCTTGAAGCCTACTACGCCAAGGCCAGGATGTACGACGCCATCGACAGGCGCTTCATGGCGGTCGACCCAGTAAAGGGCACTGTCCGGGATCCGCAGACTATGGTGCA
>Ga0082212_10007714_pt1 | contig 14168 bp, 12 predicted proteins | sample TergutNt197P3_FD_71548 | JGI IMG/M metagenome (GOLD analysis project Ga0082212, IMG submission 71548) | Neocapritermes taracua P3 segment gut microbial communities from Petit-Saut dam, French Guiana - Nt197 P3 | ecosystem: Host-associated > Arthropoda: Insects > Digestive system > Gut ... | reverse complement strand
GGAAAAAATGCCTCTCCATACGCCAACCAGCTCTTCACGGTTATCAGAGGTTACCCTGGTTTCACCTTTTCCCGGACAGGTGGCTGAGCAAAAACTTGCAATTATTACCAGGCCGATGAAAAATTTCTTAACTTTTTTGTGTGCAGTAAAATCCAAACCCGACATTCTTTTCTCCTTAACTTATCTTGAGATTTGAGTTTAGCTTCAATTTTAACTGATACTTTGAAGCTGATGATTCATCCTTTACAAAGGCTTTTATATATGTATCGCGCTGCAATTTATTGGGAAAAGGAATTTCTATCTGTACGCTTCCGTCTTTGGCAACCTTTCTGTTAGTCGTTGAATCAACGGTAAAAAACAATTTGCCTGCCTCTTTGTTCATTGGAGCAGAGCCGGCGCCGGACTTTATTTCTATATCAGGCAGGGTAAAATTTTTATCTTCCGATTCAAATTTAAGAATTATTGATTTTTCGCCAAATACAACCAATCCTTTGGAAACGGATATTGAATAAGAAATAATTGTTTTTGGTTTATTTGAAAAGAAATAATCACCCTTGACAGGATTGTCTTTATCCACTTTTTCATCAAATTCGGCAAAGACAGAAAAATCGGATTTATTCATGCAAGAAACGTAAAACTTACAGGCGACAGGGATTTCAACGAAACAGCGCACCCGACAAAATACGGCTCGCTTGATATGTATGAGATAGTAAAAGCGATGCATGACATAAATTTTGACGGATATGTCCGGCCCGACCACGGCAGAATGATATGGGGAGAAACGGGGAAACCCGGCTATGGATTATACGACAGGGCGTTGGGCGCGGTATATCTCGGCGGATTGTGGGAAGCGGTGAGTAAGAAATAAAAAACTATGAGAAAGTTTTCAAAAATTATCGCGTTATTGTTTATTATAATTATAATATTAATATTTGCGTCATGCAGGAACGAAGAACTTGAACATGCAAATGTAGGGAACGACCCCTGTGTCGTTCCGCAAATTTTAACACAACCTGAAACTTTCACAGAAATAATAACAGAGACTATACCCGAAACAGAACCGGAAACAATCGCGGTTATTATCGAAGAATCTACGGAATCTGTTACAGAAGAAACAGAAGAATCCGAAAATTTGCCCGTCAAAGTTCTGGTTTTGTCAGAACCAACAACAGAACCTGAACCGCCCGCAACGATAAAATTCCCGGTTTTTATGTATCATACTTCGTCTGAAAATAATCCCGGAGATTTTTCTGATTTATATGTTAAACCGTCGGAATTTGAAAAGCAGCTCAAATATTTAATCGAAAACAATTATACTTTATGTACGTTCGACGACTGGAACAATTTATATAACATAGAAAAGCCTGTGTTTATCACGTTCGACGACGGATATATCGAAAATTATACGGAAATATTCCCGCTCCTGCAAAAATATAACGTAAAAATAACGGTATTTTTGGTGGTCAGTCCTGATTTGGTAAGAATGCCCCCTGATATAATACGCGAAATGAGCGATTCCGGGCTTGTAAAATTCGAGAGCCACACTATGACTCACGCAAAATTAGCCGGCATAAGCTCAGACGAATCAAAGCTTACCGAAGAACTAAGGGAATCCAAGATAAAAATAGAGGAATGGACGGGTAAGCCTGTTGTGGCAATATCGTATCCTGAGGGGGATTATAACGGCAAGGTTATAGAAGAAACGAAAAAATATTACAAATTCGCCGTAAACACAGTATACGGACTGCATAACACGGACAGAAGCGATTTTGAGATACGGCGTATAGGCATAGGTCGGTATGATACGCTGAACGATTTTATCCGGTTTTTGAGGTAGGGAAAAGTTTAAGAAAGAAGGGGTTAATATGAACGATATATTAGAATATAAGGGATATTACGGAACCGTTGAATTTTCTGATGCCGATAATGTTTTTTTTGGAGAAGTTATAGGAATAAGAGGGTTAATTTCGTTTGAGGGCGAAAATTTAGAAAGCCTTAAAGAAGATTTTGAGGGCGCAATAGAGGAGTATCTTGATACATGTAAAGAAGAGGGCAGAACTCCCCAAAAACCACATATTGGAGACTTAAATGTGCAGGTATCGCCGGAAATTCATAAAACATTGGCGGTTTATTCAGCTTCGCACGGAAAATCGCTTGATTCCACCGTAGAGGAAGCAATAAGATATTTTTTAAGATAATAATATAAAACAAATAAAAATTAAAAGAAAGATGAAAAACTAAATGAACGATATACACGACGCAAAAAACCTGAAAGAAAGATACGCAAAACTCAAGCAAAAATTATTTGACATAAGATTTGATTATCTCAACGACAAACAGCGCGAAGCCGTCTACACAAACGAAGGACCTTTGCTTATTCTCGCAGGGGCGGGAAGCGGCAAGACGACGGTTTTAGTTAACAGAATCGCTTTTTTAATCAGATACGGCGGGGCTTATTTTTATGATAACTATGACGAAGAAAGCGAAATAAACGAATCCGAAGTCGAAACGCTTGAATCAATTTTAAAATATCTGGAAAACTCGGAAGACATGAGCTATGAAGAACTCGACGATATTTTGGAGCAGTTCGCGTATTACCCGTGCCCGGCTTATAATATTTTATCTATTACTTTCACGAATAAAGCCGCGAACGAAATGAAAACCCGCCTCAAAAATATACTCGGCGACGCCGCTAACGATATATGGGCGGGGACGTTTCACTCGGTCTGCGTGAAAATGCTCAGAAGATACATAGACAGATTGGGCTATAACTCTAATTTCACGATTTATGACATGGACGACGTTAAACGCCAGATAAACGCAATCATGAAGGATTTTAATATATCCGACGAAAATCTTCCCGTCAGGTATGTCATGACTGTAATCAGCAGGGCAAAAGACGAGTTGAAATATCCCGAAGATTTTGTGATTGACGGCAATAACCCGAAAGAAAAAGATATTAAAAGAATATATCACGAATATCAGAAACGGCTGAAATTATCCAACGCGCTGGATTTCGACGATATAATCGCTTTGACCGTGAAAATCTTGCAGACCGAATCAGACGCGAGGGAATATTACAACAATAAATTCAGATATATTCTCGTGGACGAATATCAGGACACAAATCTGGCGCAGTACGCTCTTATATCTCTTTTGTCGCAGAAACACAATAATATCATGGTAGTCGGCGATGACGACCAGAGCATATATAAATTCAGGGGCGCGACGATAGAAAATATACTGAGTTTTACGCAAAGATTCAGAAACGCCAAATTAATCAAACTCGAACAGAATTACAGGTCAACCAAAACTATACTTGAAGCCGCCAACGGTATAATCAAAAACAACGAGGGAAGAATGGGCAAGGCTTTATGGACAAATAAAGAATCCGGGACTAAAATAATATTAAAAGAGAATAACAACCAAAACGAAGAATCTGATTTTATAATCGACGGCATAATAGATTTAATCGACGGCGAAGGCAAAAAATACAAAGATTTCGCAGTATTATACAGAGTAAACGCGCAGTCGGCGAATATCGAAACGGCTTTTGCAAAGTCCGCGATACCGTACAGGGTTTTAGGCGGCATAAGATTTTATGAGAGAAAAGAAATAAAAGACATGATGGCGTATTTATGCGTCGTGAATAATACGTCGGATTCGGTGAGATTAAAGCGCATAATAAACATGCCGAAAAGAAGTATCGGCGACGCGACTGTAAATTTAATCGAGCAGATTGCCATAGAAGAAAACAGGGGCATGTTCGAAATAATCGAGGATGCCGACAAATATCCGGCGTTGAGCCGCAACGTGAATAAACTGAAAGCTTTCGCCGGGCTTATAAATAATTTTATTGAGTTTGAAAAGAAAGAAGCCCTGCCGGATTTCTTCGAGCGTGTGTTTGATATGAGCGGCTACAGGACAATGCTTGAGGACACCGGAAAAGATGAACTCGACAGGCTTGACAATATAAAAGAGCTTATATCGCAGGCGATAACTTATACCGAGTCAAAACGCGAAGAACTGAGAGAAACGGGGGAACTCGAAGAAATAGTGGCGCAGGGTTACGGTCAGAGAATATCGAACCTTACGGGGTTTCTTGAAGAAGTCGCGCTTATATCGGATATTGACAACTACGACGAATCCGCCGACGCTGTCACTCTCATGACGATACACAGCGCGAAAGGTCTTGAATTTTCCGTTGTTTTTCTCCCCGGAATGGAAGAAAATCTGTTCCCGTCAAGGCAGTCGGCTGAAAATCCCGACGAGCTTGAGGAAGAACGCCGGCTTGCGTATGTCGCAGTCACGAGGGCAAAAGAAAAAGTGTTTATGACTTACGCGAAAGAGAGATTATTGTACGGCAGGACGCAGTTTAACAAAATATCGAGATTTACCGAGGAGATACCGGAAGCCACAGTCGAGCATATAAAAATCCCGGAAAGTCAGAGACGGCAGTCGTCGTTAGGGTTCGGGTCGCAGAAAAAATACCCGCCGAAAATATCGCCGCACAGCGAGCTTGTGACAAATTACATAACCGGAAGTACGAGAGAACAAGAGGTAAAATATGAGCAGGAGTTCAAAGCGGGGGACATAGTTGAGCATCCGAGTTTCGGCGACGGTCTGATAATAAGCGCGAATGACATGGGCGGCGACACTTTATACGAAGTGGCGTTTGACGATTCAGGCGTAGGGACAAAGAGGCTCATGGGTACATACGCGAAGTTTAAAAAGAAAAGTTAATTACAAGAGGTAAAAAACTATGATATTATTTGGTGTATTGGTTATTGTGTGATGGCGGCTGCCCCCGGTCGCCTGTAAAAAATATTAAATTCACAGGCGGACGACCGGGGGCGGTCGTCCCTACAGTTAAAATATATTAATATACCGGAGGGAAAAATAATAAACATGATTGAATTTGAAAAACATTATAACGGCTTGGAAATAGAAAAAGAGATGCAGAAGTACTGGGAAGACAATAAAATCTATGATTTCAGGCGCGATAAATCGAAAGAATTGTATTCTATCGACACCCCGCCCCCGACTGTCAGCGGCAGTCTGCACATAGGGCATATATTTAGTTATACGCAGGCTGAAATGATTGCGCGGTTCAGGCGTATGCAGGGATATAACGTGTTTTATCCGTTCGGGTTCGACGATAACGGTCTGCCGTCTGAACGCTTGGTCGAGAAAGAAACCGGAATCAAGGCAAGAGATATACCGAGAAGTGAATTCTGCGACAAATGCATCGAAATCACTAAAAAATACGAAGACGAGTTTATGGATTTATGGAAATCTATGGGGTTTTCGTGCGACTGGAATCTGCAATATACGACCGCGAGCAAAAATACGCAGAGATTATCACAGAAATCGTTTCTTGAACTCGCAAAAAACGGTCACGCGTATCTAAAAGAATCGCCCGTTTTATGGTGCGTAGAATGCCAGACGTCTATTGCGCAGGCTGAACTCGACACAATAGAAGACGTTGAAACTACTTTTAATTATATCCCGTTTATGTGCGGCGGCGACGCTTTAATGATAGCGACTACGCGCCCGGAATATTTATACGGCTGCGTATGCCTGTTCGTTAATCCGGAAGATGAACGTTATGCTGATTATGTAGGCAAAACTGCGACCGTCCCGTTATATAATTACGAAGTGCCTGTAATGACCGATGAAAAAGTCGGCATAGACAAAGGCACGGGGGTTGTTATGTGCTGTACGTTCGGCGACAGCACAGACGCCGAATGGTATGAAAAGTATAATCTCCCGTACCGTAAAATATTGCTCCCGTACGGCAAAATAGCGGACGAAGTGCCGTATATCGCGGGAATGAAAGTTCCCGCAGCCCGAAAAGAAATAATAAGATTGCTCGATGAAAACGGGCTGCTCATAAAAACCGAAACTATCAAGCATACCGTTGCCTCGCATGAACGCTGCGGCAAAGAAATTGAGATTATCCCGTCAAGTCAATGGTATATCGAAGTAATGAGCAAAAAAGACGAATTGCTCAAAGCGGGCGACCAGATAAAATGGAGTCCCGCGCATATGAAAAACAGATATGTCGCATGGGTAGAAAATCTCAAATGGGACTGGTGCATATCGCGCCAGCGTTATTTCGGGATACCCATACCCGTCTGGTACTGTACAAAATGCGGCAAGCCCGCGTTCGCCAAGTTTGAAGATTTGCCCGTTAACCCGTTAGAAACGGATTATGACGGCGTATGCGAATGCGGGTGCAGTGAATTTACCCCGGACAAAGCCGTATTTGACACATGGGCGACTTCGTCTATCACGCCGCAGTTAAATCTCGACAAAGCCGGGGAGTTCGGTATTGACGAGAGTGAATTTATGCCCATGAGCATGAGAACGCAGGCGCATGAAATTATCAGAACGTGGGCGTTTTACACAATCGTGAAAAGCCTGTATCACACAAAAGAAATACCGTGGAAAGAGGCGATGATTTGCGGATTCGCCCTCGCAAAGCCGGGCGAAAAATTCAGCAAATCAAAAGGCAACTCCAAATATTCGCCGCCGGACCTTGTCCGCGAATATTCAGCCGACGCTCTGCGTTACTGGTCGGCAAACGCGCGGCTTGGGACAGACACGTTTTTTGACATACAGGAAATGCAGGATTCGTCAAAACGGCTTATAACCAAGCTCTGGAACTCGTCGAAATTTGTTTTATCGCATTTGGATGATTTTGACCCGAAATATCAGCCCGAAAAGATTCTGCCCGTTGACAAATGGATAATCGAACGCACAAACGAGGCGATTCTTGAGGCTGTCAGATGGCTGAACGAATACGAGATAGGCTTGGCAAGAAAAATAGTCGATGACTTATTCTGGAAAGATTTATGCGACAATTATATAGAAATCGTCAAAGAGCGGTTATATCAACCGGAAAATCACGGTTATGAAGAACGCAAATCAGCGCAGTACGCGATATATTACTGTCTGTTTGAAATACTCAAAATGTACGCTATATATATTCCGCACGAGACAGAATATATTTATCTGAAAGGATTCAGGGATTTTGTCGGCGAAAAATCTATATATCTGACAGAATGGGCGAAACCCGGTTCGGTCGATTCTGAAATTCTGGAATTCGGCGAAATATTAAAACAGGCGATAGGCGAAGTACGCAGATACAAGACCGAGAATAATCTGTCGATGCGTACGGAAATAGACGAGGCTGTCATAACAGCCGGGGTAAAATTCAAACATTTACTTCTGGAAACCGAAAAAGATTTTATTGCGTGTTCAAGGGCGAAAAAGATTACGTATAATTTGCAGTAAAACGTAAAAATAAAATTTGTAGGGCACGGCGACCCCGACGTGCCGCCGATAAAACCAACGCGAAATCAAATTATGTAGGGACGACCGCCCCCGGTCGTCCGCGTAAAACAAATTGACAACGCAAAAAAAATGATTGACAACGCAAAAACGAATGATTACCAACGTAAAAACAAATGATTGCCAACATAAAAACAAATTCGCGGCGTGCCGGGGTCGTCACGCCCTACAATGTAATATAAAAAACCAACGCAAAATCAGATTCGCGGACGACCGGGGGCGGTCGTCCCTACAATACAAAAACCGGGCGGGATTTATATTCCTGTCCGGTTTAAAAAGACCTTACTGTCTTATCTTATTATTTTTCTTATCGTTTTTACGCATTGTTCTCATACAGCGCGTACATGATGTGATTTGTTTTTTCACGCCCCTGTCTATGATTGTCGTAGTGTGAAGATTAGGCTTGACTTTCCTGTTGCTCCTTCCGCTTACATACATACGCTTATGCGCCACTTTTATAGTGAATACGGGTTTTTTCCCGCATACGTCACATATCAAGAGAATCTCTCCTTTCGTCGTTATTTAAAAGTTAAAATACGATGAGATTCTGTTTCGGCATCGGTGTCACCTCTTTCCCAAATTATATTCTTAATTTTCAAGTTCAACACAAAACAAAGCCATATAATTTCTGATATATGACGAATTATTTTGCGGCTGTCCTAAAAAATTAAACGTTTGGCAATGGTAACACCTCAATCAAGTTTATGTATGATATGCATGATTTGATTATATAACAAAAAAATAAAATTGTCAAGGATAAAATAAAAATTTATGAATAATTACGACGAAACTTTAAAATATATACACTCGCTCGGCATGTACTCGAACCCGCCGCATAAGGATTTGAATAAAATAAAATATCTCTGCGAATTATTTGATAATCCGCAGGACAGCTACAAAACAATTCATATTGCCGGGACAAACGGCAAAGGCTCGACTGTTGCAATGCTGTTTAATATACTGAAAGAACTTGGATATAAAACAGGGAAATTTATCTCGCCGTATATCGAAAATTTCACGGAGAGAATTTCGACAAGCATTAACGGCGATATATCCGAAGAAGATATTGTGTATTACGCGGACAAAATCAAAAAAACTCTCGAAGAAAATAATGTTTTAAGGGAGTGTATGCCAAACGAGTTTGATTTTGTGACGCTCATGGCTTTTTTGTATTACAGAGATAAAAACTGTGAAATCGCGGTTATCGAGACGGGTTTGGGCGGCGACCTTGACCCCACGAACGTTATAAAACCGCCGCTTGCTTCTGTCATAACTTCGATAAGCCTCGACCACATGAAAATATTAGGCGGCACAGTCGAAGAAATCGCCGTTAAAAAATGCGGGATAATAAAAGAAAATTCCCCGGTTATATTATATCCGTTGAATAACGAAAACGTTATAGATATTGTCAAAAATACAGCGCGTGAAAAAAACAGCAGATTTATTATGCCCGACATAAAATCTTTAAAAATCACAGAAGAAAACATATATTTCACGCAGTTCGAATATAAAAGCAAAACATATAAAATAAAACTTTTGGGACGGCATCAAGTTTATAACGCGCTGACTGTTATTGAAACGATGGATTGTTTATTTGTAGGGAACGACCCCCGTGTCGTTCCATGTAAAAAAATTATGCCAATCATCGGAACGACACAGGGGTCGTTCCCTACGGATGTATATAACGCAATATATAACGGCATAGAAAAGACGTTTTTCCCCGCAAGATTTGAGATATTGTCAGAAGAACCGTTGGTTATTTTCGACGGGGCGCATAATATATCCGGAGTGATTGTATTAAAAGAGACGCTCAAAAATCTTTTGCCGGACAAAAAAATTATATTAATCTGCGGAATGATGAAAGATAAAAACCCCGAAGAAGTCTTAAAGCATATCGCCGGGGAAAGTTTTGTCGAGAAGTTTATCGCCGTGCCGGTAAATAATCCCAGAGCCGAACAGCCTGAAATATTATGCGAGACTGCGAAAAAATACTGTGTAAATTCTGAATACAGAGATGATTTATCCGGTGTTTTCAGAAAAGTTTTAGATGAAGCGGCTGATAACAGAAATCTTGCGGTCGTGTGTTTCGGGTCGTTCTATTATGCGCGGGACGTGAAAAAAGTGTTTGCTGACAAAAAACGATAAAAATTTTATTTTAAATAGATTATTATATGTGTAGGGACGCCATACATGGCGTCCGGCAACGGACACGATATATCGTGTCCCTACGCAATATTTTTTTGCGTAAATTAAGAAAATTTTATTGCGAAAGGATTTATAAAATAAAATTATGGAGATAATCTCAAATGTTAAAGACGGGGTTCTATACGTAAAATTATCGGGGGATATTGACCATCATTCGGCTAAAACCGCAAGGGATTCGGTCGATAATCTTATAAGAAAAAACAATCCCGCAGAATGCGAGCTGGATTTGTCGGCTATCGAATTTATGGATTCGTCGGGGCTTGGATTAGTTCTGGGCAGATATAAAAAACTCACGGATATGGGCGGTAAAATGAAAATAATTAACCCTTCGAAACGGGTTTTACAGATACTTCAGCTTGCAGGAGTGGAAAAAATAATAAAAATAGAAAGGACAAGGGTATAAGATAATTTTATGAAAAAAATTACAAAAATAATCAAACAAAAACGCGTTATGTTAAATCAAATCAAAGCGTCGTTCCCGGCAAAATCAGTAAACGAGAGCCTGAGCCGTATGATAGTCGCGTCTCTCGCGTGTCAGCTTGACCCCACTATCGACGAGCTTGCCGACATAAAAACAGCCGTTTCAGAAGCTGTCACAAACTGCATAGTCCACGGTTACGGGAACAATAAATCAGTCGGCATGATAAATTTATACGCGTGTTATTACGACAACAATACTGTAAAAATAATAATAAAAGACAAAGGCAAAGGAATCGAGGACATAAAAAAAGCGATGCTGCCGTTATATACGACCGACGACAGCGGGGAGCGCAGCGGCATGGGATTTTCGATAATGCAGAGTTTTATGGATAAGATACGCGTAATATCAAACCCCGGAAAAGGCACAACGGTCATATTCGAGAAAAAAATAACAAAACCGGAATAAAAAACGTAAATATTACATAATTGTAGGGACACGGCGTGCCGTGTCCGACAAAAATGCCAATTAAATATTTTTTACGCAGACACGGCACGCCGTGTCCCTACACAATTAAATTTTAAATTTTAAGGTTGCGGATAAATGCCTGAGAATAAATACATAAATAATATAGAATTAATCGAGTTGTCAAAAAACGGCGACAAAAACGCTCTTGAAAAACTCGTCGAGAATAATATAGGGCTTGTGCGGAGCATAGCCTTGAGGTTTCGTGACCGCGGGGTTGAATACGAAGATTTGATACAGATAGGCTCTATCGGGATAATCAAAGCGATAAAAAGTTTCGATAAATCTTATAACACGGCGTTTTCGACTTATGCCGTGCCGATGATAATCGGCGAAATAAAAAGATTCCTGCGCGACGATTCTATGCTCAAAATAAGCCGCGACACAAAAAAACGCGGTATAAATATCATGCGTATAAAAGAAGATTTTAAACAGAAACATAACCGTGAGCCTCAGACAAGCGAACTTTCGGCGATTACGGGGCTGAGCAACGAAGATATTATTTACGCGCTTGACGCAATATCCCCTGTTTATTCTTTGCAGGACGGGAATATATTAAACAAAAACAGCAAAGACAGCGACAGCAACGAGAACACTCTTGAAAATTTCATAAGCAGCGACGTTGACGAGATAGAGAATGCGACAAACAGGATAGCGTTAAAAGAAGCGTTGAGCGTATTGCCGGAAATGCAAAGAGAACTGATAGTTTTGCGGTATTTCAAGAATTTATCACAGCAGCAAGCCGCGAAAATACTGGGGATAACGCAGGTAAAAGTATCGAGGGAAGAAAAAAAGATTTTCCAGAAATTAAAAGAATTGCTTGGGTAAAAAATAATAATATATGTAGGGGACGCGCAGGGGCGCGTCCCCTACAATTCATGCATTGCGATAATATTTAAAAATCTTATTTGTAAATATTATATGAACACGCGAGATATGTATTGACAAATAAGATATATCTGTATTATAATATAAATGGTTTTATAAAATCATATTTTAAAATATTATCAGGAGGTATTTATTATGGCAAATAATGAAATTCAAGCATTGAAAAATGAAAATGAAGCTATGAAAAATCTAATAACAGTGTTGAAAGCAAATCCGGACAATAATCAAATATTCGAATCAATAGAAAAAGAATTTGGATACAGCACGGTAAACATGAAAAACAGCGACGCGAATAATCTCGACACTTTGACAGGACTTAAAAGGCGAGCGAACTGCGACAACGAATTTGAAAAGATGTTGTCGGATTCGGAAACGGATATTACTTTTGTTATGTCGGACATAGATATGTTCAAGCGTATTAATGACGATTTCGGGCATGATGTTGGGGATGTAGTTATTAAAGAAATGGCGGGCAGCTTTAAAAAAATAGCCGCAAAAAATGAAATATACGAAGTATACCGTTACGGCGGCGAGGAATTTCTTGTCGTTTTGCCCGGCATGTCTAAAGAAGATGCTTTTTTGTTGATGGAAGATTTACGTAAAACCCCCAAAGGCGAAGCCTGCGAAAAAACTTCGGCGACAATCAGCATGGGAATCGCAACATATCCCGAAGACGGCATGAACTGGATAGAACTCAGAAGAAAAGTAGATAACGCGCTGTACCGGGCGAAAGCGTCGGGAAGAAATAAAATCTGCCTTTCCAAAGAAGAAAAACTTATAACAAAAACCGTACATTATACCGTCGAACAACTACAAAGACTGAAGAAGTTATCAGAAGAACAGTCAATAGGCGAAGCCGCCTTGATGAGAGAGGCTCTTGACGATTTATTAAAAAAATACAACGCTAAAAAAGACGTTACGCCTTGAAATTAATCCGTAGGGGCGACCCTGTGTGGTCGCCCTCGTAAAAAATCTGCATCGACGTATATTTAGGGCGACCACACAGGGTCGCCCCTACAATATTATCGTTCTTACGTCAAATCAATTGAACCGACCGTCCCATATTGGCATATTTGTCAGATATTCCTGTTTGACTGCGGGGACGTAAAACACCCCGTAGTTTTTCAGGTTCAATTCGTCTATTCTTTGAAATCCCGTCAGTTCGATATAAAATTTATAATACGGCATAAAAACTTCTTCCCATGGTCCGGTCCGGTAAACAAGCTCAACGCCTGATATATAATTCCCGTCGATAAAATCGCCGGAATAACGCACAACATCAAACGGGACAGTCGTGATATAATTATTCTGCACCAATAATTCTCTCGCTTCGTCTGTTGTAATAATCGGATAATCCCCGATTTTCTCGGATAAATCTATGATGTTACGCGACATAAGCCACAGACTTCCGGGGTTTTCTTCCCTTGGGGCAAACCAAACTGTATCAAAATTATACCCCAATATTTGGTCAATCAAATCCCCATCACTTTCGTAAGCGATATAACTCGAAAGTTTTTGGGCGTAAATATTATAACTCCCGAATAAACTAATAGCCGGGGATTTCATGTTTATAAAATTTTTATATTGCTCTAATAAATACTGCATGACTTCTGTTATTTTTTCGTCGGTATTATCGTAAGTCGTGAAAGTATATTTTTCAGGTAATTCTAACCCTCCGGTCATATAACCGAAATCAATGGCGTAATGCCCGTCGGAAAAAGTCTCGATATTATAATCCCCGCATTTCGCGACTGCCTGATATGGTCCTGTTTCCGGATAATATTCTTGATAATGCTCATCTTTCATGTCTTCCGGTATATTTTCGTTTTCCTCAATCCATGAATTAAAACTGTCGATTTTATCACGCGCTTTTTGCAACTGTTCTTCTGTAGGATTCGTATATATTTCGTCGATTGTCCAGCCCATGATTTCGGCGAGGTCTCTGGCGTTCTGAATCATTTCTTCGGCTGATAATCCGTCCACTATTTCGCCCGCCCTGTCGCGTATTATATGATTTTTAAATACGGGCAGGGCTATTATATTATCTTCTTCTGTCATACTTAGCCACGGGTTATTGTTGTTCAAAAGTTCGCTTATATCGTAAGCCATGTGTCCCTCAAATCCCATTGCCGAATTATCTTCGCCTATTGTAAGCATTGGCAGGCCGGAAAAATCAAAATCGTCGGGGTTTTGCGAATACGCGGACCTTTCGGGTTCAATATTTATATGTTTTTGATTTGCTATAATAAAAGTCATCGCGGCGGCTAAAACAAGACATGCGGCTATAAACGACGATAAAACGCGCCACGCGTGTTTTTTTGCTCTGCGTATAATATCAAAATTTTCTTCGGTTGCTTCGGCAATGATTTCGTCGCCGATTAAACCTATCGCGTCCAATAATTTTACTGATCTATTATTAATATCGCTCATATAATTACCCCCTCTTTTTCAAGATAAATTCTAAGATTTTTGCGCGTCCTGAAAAGCATTGACTTGACTTTGCTTTCGCTTATGTTAAATTGATTTGAAATTGAACTGATAGAATCGGCGTACCAGTAACGTCTGACAAATATAATCCTGCTTTCTAAATCAATCGAATACAAAAAATTATCAATCGCCTTTGAAATTAATTGCGATTCGTATTCTTTTTCGACGCTTGAAGAATCCGACGGGGGTATGCAATCGTCTAATTCGCCCAGTAATAACTCTATTTCGTCGCCGCCGCGTTTCTGAGTCCGTTTTTCTTTATATTTATTCAAACACAGGTTTCTTATGA
>Ga0082212_10007713_pt1 | contig 14168 bp, 13 predicted proteins | sample TergutNt197P3_FD_71548 | JGI IMG/M metagenome (GOLD analysis project Ga0082212, IMG submission 71548) | Neocapritermes taracua P3 segment gut microbial communities from Petit-Saut dam, French Guiana - Nt197 P3 | ecosystem: Host-associated > Arthropoda: Insects > Digestive system > Gut ... | reverse complement strand
CTGTATTTGTAGCCAGAAACTCTGACCACTAGACCACAGAGGCGGTCACGATTCGACAGACACAGATACAAAACCAACTATCTCACACTTTAAAACTTCTTACTTTCATCACTGAAGTCCTCGTTTCGATCTCAGTGTGGGCATAATTTTCGTGTTTTCCATAGCATATTCCGGGCAGATACCTGGAATATGTTTTAAAACCTGCATGTTCGTTTCTTTCCACATCCTTTCCAAATCAATGTCAATTAACTGAAACGCCATTCGACCCTGTGTAGTATCTAGCAGTAGGCCACAAATTTTCTATATATTTAAAAGCCATCTCAAAATTCATGGTCACAAAAAGGCGAAACGAAGCAAATTCCTCACTGAAGGACCCACAAATAGTGGTCACCACCGTATAAAATTCAGTAGTTCGAGTGACTTGGAACCAGGAATTTGTACATCTCTGTGACCTAGTATAACCTACTTACAACATCGTTAAACAAACGAAGAAAGAATAAGAGGGAATAAATGTCTCTAATTGCTTAGACTAAAGCAAAAAGGAAAGTCATAAAACTTAAGTTTCGATGACTGGTCAATAAATAAGAAGTCCGTAGCGTACGTAAGATCACAATTCTTCGCACGAGCAGACAAAACTACAGGATACGTAGGTGTACGTTCTCATAAAAGTTTTATTTCCAAATTCGGCAATAGCAATAATCTCAAAATTCTGTAAAAGGATTTCGCGAGTTTTGATATAAATCTCCGGAGTCGAATTACTTAAAATAGAACTTGGCAAAATAATTCCCGCAACTCCGCCGTCTTTAAGCAACTGCTTGGTGCGTTCTACAAAAAGACATTCTATTTCGGAACTTTCGTAAGTCAGATATTTATAAAGCGAAAATTCTTTTTCGGCGCCGATGTATTCCAAATCGTCCTTACAATTATCAACAGAATATGGAGGGTTTGTGACAACAACAGAAAATTTGTTTTTTGTTGAGTCTTCAGTATTCTTATTTTGTTCCAACAAGCCAACATACGCCTTTGGCGGATTAGTCAAACTATCCAAGCCATCGCCGTGAATAATCTGAGCCAAGCCATCGCCATAAAAATAACAACCCACTTTTGCCACTTTTACAAGGCGGTAATCTTTCTCAATACCATAAATATATTTTGAAGCCCAGGAATATGGATTTATCTGCCAGGAAATTATTTCATTTTCAGCACTTGAATATTTAACTTTTTTTGCATCTGTCTCATTAACAATATCCTGATATTCTTCTATTATTTCAGTAATAAAGTGACCGCTTCCCACCGCAAAATCAATCACCGCAGGAAGTTTTGGCTCTGCCCTGTTTACCTCCTGTTCTACCATTTTGTGCAAGGGCAATGATTTTACAATAAACTTGGCAATAGGCGGCGGAGTAAAATATTGCCCCACCTCTTGTTTTAGCCCTGTTGTCAAGAGAAGTTCAAAAAACTCGCTGAGATATTTTTGTTTTCGCGGGTAGCGAATTTGATATTTTTGCAACATCTTTACTACATCAAGCAGTACTCTGTGATTTTGCTCAAAACTGTCATCATCCAATACATTTTTTATATCAAAATGTTTGTTGATTTTCAGAATTTTTTTCTTTGCTTCTTTCAGGTCTATCCCCGATTTATTTTCAAAATCCTTATCATTTATTCCCTCAATTTCTTTTTTCAGAAAATCATACAATCCCTCTTTATGCAAATTGTATAATCGTACTTGAAAATCTATTGGGTCATCGTTTTTCTTCCACTGAAATTCCAGTTCGTCTTCATCACGTTTTTGTTCGTCGAAAAGTTTTGCAAGAAAAAGGTTGAAAATTACATTAAACGCATTAGGTTTGTCGGATACGGAATGTTTTCGCAAAATAGTAGCAAAGCCGTGAAAAAGTTTTTTGCCTTCTTCTTCTGTCAACTCTCTCAAATCGGCTTTTGTAAATTTACTCAGTTGAAAATCGTATGGCGGATTTTCCCAAAACCCCTTTTCGTGGAATTTTTTATCCCAAAGTTTGAAAACACCTTTTACGCTTCCTGCCTGACGAAATTCTTCTTCAATTTTTATGATTTTAAAATTAAAAACGATTTCATTATCACTTAAATCAGAAGTATATAGCATCAAGAGTTCCGTTTTTGTATCTTGCTGAAAATAGGTAAAAAGTTGTCCGCCATTCTTTTGAGTATTTTTCATTTCTTTATCAAATTCTTCGCCATAAGTTTTACACTCAATCATTAAATACGGACTGTTTTCTTTCCTGACCAAAATATCCAAACGTCCCGAAGTTCCGTGTCCTGACGGATATGTTTTTTCCAAAACAATATTTTCAGGCTTGTATCCCTTTTCGAGCAAACGATTGACACATTCCAGCACCACAAAATTTTCGGGCTGCGAAAAATTCTGCGTGGTTTTGCTGTCGGATTGAATTTTTTCACCATAATAGATGGTCTGTTTTTCAAAATCTACTTCAATATAATAATTATCAGCCTGTTGGTATTTCTTTGAAAAAACGCCGACAGCATTTTCTTTTGGGCTGAAACCTAAAGCAATAAGTAAATTCTTATAGTCCATGACGGTTTATCCATTAATCATTAATCACTAACCATTAATCACTATTCCTTCGGCTTCTTCATAATCGCCCAGCCGATAAACGCGAAACCGCCCACCACGATAATCGGCGCCAGCGTAATCCTTCTGAAACTGAATATTTCGGGATTGAACACATTCGGGTCGTCGGATTTACCGCCTGCCATCAGCAAAAAGCCAATAATCAGGATACCTACCCCAATGGCGATGTACTTGAAACTGTCTTTTCCGATGGCGAAATCTACATCGTTTGAAACCTTTTTAACATTTTTTTGACTAGCCATAATTTAATTTTTGATATTTATTTTTTGGTTGATTTTTTTAATTTACTGAGAATAGTTCGTATACCAAATTTTAAGAGTATTTGTAAAATGATAATCAGGACAGTAAATGCCCCCAGTATTATTCCAATCATCGGTACTATTAAAAAATTCCATCCGGAATCTGATGCAGTACTATTATTAATGGCAAATTTTAAATTAATAAATAACGTAGCAAGCCATAATACAGTGGTTATTATGCAAATATGCCAAAACTTCATTTTTCTATGAATGGAAACTATGCCGCTACCAAAAAAAATCTGAAAAAGCATAGGTATAAATGCAACTAAGAGCATTTGTACACCAATATCTTTAATAATATTCATATCAATAATAAAGATTATCTGTTTTGATTTTCAAATATTTATTGACTGCAAAATACGTTGAAATCCAACTGAGCGTTATTCCCAGAAAGAAAACAATCAGGAACAGCCCGCCAAGTATCTGCACGTCGCGTACGCTCAGAATTTCCTCAATTTGCCCTTCAATCCAGTAGAGCGACAGTACAAGAACCGCCATGGCTACAAAAGCGCTGTAAATTCCGTGCAATGCGCTTCTCCAGAGAAACGGACGGCGAATAAACGTATTGGTGGCGCCTACTAATTGCATGGTGCGTATCAACAGCCGCCGCGAATAGACCGACAGTCGTATGGTGTTGTTGATGAGCGACACCGCAATAATGAATAGCAATGCGCTGAATACGAGGATGAAGAGGCTTATTTTCTCAATGTTTTCGTTCAGAATATGAATCATCGACTTCTGGTACGACACCTCTTTCACCTCGTCAAACGCCTGCAACCGTGTTTCGATGTTCGCGATACTGTCGTTGTTGGCATAACGGGCATCTAACTTAATTTCAATGGAAGACGACAACGGGTTGTATCCAAGAAAACCGGTAAAATCCTCGCCTAACTCCTCGGCAAACTCTTTTGCAGCATCCTCTTTGGTAATGTAACGTGTCGAACGAACGTAGGTTTCGGCGTCCAGCGTTTTCTGCAAACGATAAATATCCGCTTCTTTGACCTGATCTTTCATAAAAACCGAAAAGCCGATATTTTCCTTGACATATTTGCTGATGCGATGAGCGGTTAATAATAAAATACCAATCACCCCCAACATGTACAGTACCAGCGATATACTGATAACGGACGTAACGTATGAACTGCGCAACCGCTTTTGAATCAGCCTTGTTTCCTTATTCTTCATTTTTAGATGTTGACGGTGGCAAATGTACATGAAATTCTCTGAATTACACACAAACGAATAAATTTTTCCTGAAAAAATATAGGGGAAAGGTACAAAATAATTTGAAATACGCTCGTTTTTTTCTATTTTTGCTTGCTCAATTCATTATTCGTAATTTATCATGCGGCTCATCATCATCACCGGCCCGACGGCTGTAGGCAAAACCGGCATTGCTATTGAACTGGCTAAGGCTTTGCATACGGAGATTGTTTCGTGCGATTCGCGGCAAATGTATCGCGAAATGCGTATTGGTACGGCTGTCCCTTCGGCAGAAGAACAGGCTGCCGTTACGCATCATTTTATCGGCCATCTCTCCATCCACGATTACTATAATGTGAGCATGTTTGAACAGGAGTGTCTGCAACTGCTTGAAAAACTGTTCCAAAAATACCACACGGTAGTAATGACGGGCGGTTCGGGGTTGTATATCGACGCCTTATGCAAGGGTATCGACGATTTTCCTTCCGTTGATCCGGAAATCCGCAAAACGGTTACCGGCTGGTACGAAACCAATGGCGTCGAGTATCTGCGGCGTCAGTTGAAGATACTCGACCCGGAACATTATAAAAAAGTAGACCTGCGCAATTACAAACGAATCATGAAAGCCATAGAAGTGAGCCTGCAAACGGGAAAACCATATTCGTCGTTCCTCACGGCCAAAGAAAGGAAACGTCCCTTCGACGTCGTTAAAGTGGCGATTAACCGTCCACGCGAGGAACTTTTTGAACGTATCAACCTGCGTACCGCCGCGATGATGGAAGAAGGACTGTTAGAAGAAGCGCAGGCGTTATATCCCTTCCGGCGTCTGAACGCACTCAATACCGTAGGTTACAAGGAATTGTTTGCCTATATGGACAAACTCCACGACCTGAATACGGCTGTGGAGTTGATTCGTCGAAATACCCGTCGCTACGCCAAACGACAATTGACATGGTTTGCCCGCGACAAGGAAATGATTTGGCTGAGCCCCGATCAGGTTTTAACCCACATTGCAGACTATCAAGTTGGAAATAGGTATATATCGACGTTCATTAAAGACGAAGCAAACGCAAAACACCTGAATCTATTCTGATTTTTTTGTGGCGCTGCGATATTTTCTTTATTTTTGCGGACGAAAAAAGAAATCACCGGACGAGAATACCAATACATTGTTTGATGACCATCTGTCAGATAACCGAAGAAATACGCCGGCAATTAGCCGGACAATATCCCGCGACGGAAATCGAAAGTTTTATCCGTATTCTTTTCGGGTATTACCTGAACATGAACCCGTTGCAGATATATCTGTCGCACGGCCATGAACTGCCTGCTGGAGTCGAACCGCAAATACGTGCAGCCACCGGCGACCTGAAAAAATTTCGCCCGATACAATATATTATTGGTGAAACGGAGTTTTGCGGGTTAAAATTTGAAGTAACCCCCGACGTGCTGATTCCCAGACCTGAAACAGAAGAGTTGACGGATTGGATATTGCATGAATACGACAAAAGCGCGGCATTATCCATTGTGGATGTATGTACCGGAAGCGGCTGTATCGCAGTGGCTTTAGCCGCCGGGTTCCGCAATGCCGGCGTATGGGCGGTGGATATTTCGGAAGCGGCATTAGCCGTTGCCCGAAGAAACGCACTGAAAAACAGGGTGAAAGTCGAGTTTCTTCAGAGAGATGTTCTGCAAGACGATCTGACGGATTTTGAACCTGCGTCATTGGATATGATTGTGAGCAACCCGCCTTACGTAACGTTGCCGGAAAAACGGCAGATACAGCCCAATGTGCTGGAATATGAGCCGTATCAGGCATTGTTTGCGCCCGGGCACGATCCTTTCATTTTCTATAAACGTATTGCCGCCTTCGGAATGAAATGTCTGAAGCCGCACGGAAAAGTTTTTTTTGAACTTAATGAAGCGTTTCCCGAAGAAGTGGCGCAAGTTTTACAACAAAACGGTTATTCGGATATTGTTACGCGGAAAGACATCAACGGTAAATGGCGGATGATTTTCGCAAAAAAATAGATGCTCATTATCAGCAGGATACAATATTTTAACAATTTTTAACGCAAAAAATAAAAAATAAAAGTATTGAATATGATACATAAGTCGTAATTTTATCGCAAAATTGAAAATTCAAATATTTATCAATAAAATCGGTATATTATATAATGTCAAGCAGGAAAAAGTCTTCAAAAAAACGCGCGTGGATGATTTTTTTTATCGGGATCATCCTCGGAATAATAGTTATGTTATGTGGTAACAAGGCAATGTACCATTATGGAACAGACGCATATTGCGAAAGTTGTCATGTTCATCCGCACAGTTTCGACACTTGGAAGAAATCCTCGCATTACAACAACCGTTCGGGAGTGAAGGTACATTGTATCGAGTGCCACCTGCCGCCCAAAGGGTCTTTCCGTCATTTCAGGGAAAAAGCGCGGACAGGTCTGCACGATTTGTGGGCATATTGGACGAAGGACAGCGCGTCGTTCAATTGGGAAGCAAAGCAACAGTTGGATTACGCCGTGAAAATCGTGTATAACGAATCGTGCAAGGAATGTCATGTCAATTTGTTCCCCAAAGGGCTGTCGGACGACGGCGGAACGGCGCACCTGTATTACGAGGCTAACGAGAAGAAACTCAACCTGCAATGTATCAGTTGCCACTTAGACGTCGGGCATTACAATCCCAACTTTAAACATGCCAAAATGACGGGCGTCCCCACCATCTCGTCTGCAAGCGCCGAAATGTTTACCGAGCCGGCTCAGGTAACGAAGTTTGAAAATTATACCGAACAAATACCGGGTACATCGGTATCATTTGATATGATTGCCATCCCCGGCGGCGGCTTCAAAATGGGCAGCCCTGCAAAAGAAAAATTCCGCAGAGACGACGAGGGCCCGGTTCGCGACGTAACCGTAAGCCGGTTCTTCATGGGCAAGGCGCAGGTGAGTTGGGACGAATTTTGGTCGTACCACATCGAAACCTCATCCGAAGGACGCATACCGCCCGAAATCATGAGGGAACGCAACCTGAACGCCTTCACGGTGGACGCCATCAGCGGCCCGACGCCTCCGTTCGGAGATGCTACTCAAGGTTGGGGATCCGGTGCGCGTCCGGCAATCACCATGACGCATTATTCGGCTGAAATATACTGCCAGTGGCTATCCATGAAAACAGGCAAAAAATACCGCTTACCCACCGAAGCCGAATGGGAATACGCCGCGCGCGGAGGAACCGAAACGCCGTATTTCTTCCCGGGTAATCCCAAAAAATTCTCTTCGCAGGGATGGTGGAACAAAATGTTCGGCCCCGATACGGTTACGATCAACACTTTTGTCATCTACAACCTGAACAGCGGCATGAAAACGCAGGAACCTTCGCACGTTCGCGAAAATCCGTTCGGCTTGAAGAACATGCTGGGTAATGTGCTCGAATATTGCTCCGACTGGTATGCTCCCGATGCTTACTCGAAAACCGGCGCTTCGGTAACCAACCCCACAGGCCCCGAAGAAGGAACCGAGTATGTGGTTCGTGGAGGTCACTATGCAAACGACGCCGCCGATGTGCGCGTTGCATCCCGTTTTGCAACCCAATCCGAAGAATGGCTGAAAACAGATCCGCAACAACCCAAAAGCATCTGGTGGTATTCGGACGTCAAGGGTATCGGATTCCGCGTGGTGTGCGAGCCGGATTCAATCATTCAATAATTCAAAGATTCAAAACTGTAAATATTAATTAACCAAATTTCAAATAACAATAGACAAAAATCAAATTATCATGAGTAAAAATTCAATCAACAGAAGAGAATTTCTTTCAAGCGCAGCGGTAATGGGCGCTGCAGGAACATTAGGAACAGGCGCATTGCTGACGTCATGTTGCGGCGGCGCTAAGGAACCAGCGCTGATACCATTGAGGCCGGAAGCCGAATGGAATATTCCAACCGGTATTTTGCCCGACAAGGCAAAAGACGGAAAACCTCTGAAAGCGGGTCTTATCGGATGCGGAGGCCGTGGTAAAGGCGCTGCGCACGACTTTTTGAATTCCGCGCCAAATGTGTCGGTCGTTGCATTGGGCGATGTATTTGCCGACAGAGTTGAGGATTGCCGCAGATCGTTGAAAAGAGCCAATCAGGAAATACCTGATAACATGTGCTTCACGGGATTCGACAACTACGAAAAAGTAATTGCTGCCGGTGTTGATGTTGTGCTCATTGCCACTCCTCCGGGTTTTCGTCCGCTCCACTTCAAAGCTGCCATAGATGCAGGGAAGCACGTATTTTTAGAAAAACCTCTTGCCGTTGATCCCGTAGGCGCGCGCTCAATTATTACCACGTCGAAAAAAGCCGAAGCGCAGGGATTATGTGTGGTTACCGGTACGCAACGCCATCACCAGCGGGTATACATTGAAGGTTACAAGCAGGTTCAAAGCGGCCTGATTGGCGATATTGTGTCGGGTAATGTATATTGGAACCAGAGCATGCTCTGGTATCGGACGAAAGAGAAAAACTGGACAGATATGGAATGGATGATCCGCGACTGGGTGAACTGGACATGGCTGTCGGGCGATCATATTGTGGAACAGCACGTTCACAATATCGACGTATTCAACTGGTTCAGCGGTCTGAAACCGGTTAGGTGTACCGGCTTCGGCGCCCGCCAACGTCGTCTGACAGGAGATCAGTTCGATATGTTCAGTGTGGATTACATTTATGAAGGCGGTATCCATCTGCATAGCATGTGTCGTCAGATTGACGGCTGTGTCAGTAATGTATCGGAACGCATTCAGGGAACCAAAGGCGTATGGTCAAGCGATGGCGTGATCACCGACCTGAAAGGAAACGAGTTGTGGAGATTTGATAAGGAAAAGACGGAGGAAGAATTCCAGCAAAATAACCCGTATGTATTGGAACACGTGAATTTGGTCAACCACATCCGCGACAACAAACTAATCTGTCAGGCCGAAGAAACAGCCATTTCAACCATGACAGCCATCATGGGACGTATGTCGGCATATACCGGCGGCCAGGTTACATGGGACGACGTAATGGGCTCGGACATGAATCTTGTACCCGAAAAACCGGAACTCAAGAACATGGATATGAAGCAATACGCCGTTGCTGTTCCGGGTAAAGCCAGAGAATAAAATCAGTAACTGTAACAACCTGACAGGTTTTCAAAGCCTGTCAGGTTTTTTTATACTTGCAAATATCTTAAGATAGTATGAGTAAAAATTCAATCAACAGAAGAGATTTTCTTTCAAACGCTGCAATAGTTGGCGCAGCGGGTACGTTGGGCGCATTGTCCGCATCATGCAATGGCGGTGGTAAAGCGTCGGCATTAACGCCTCTGAGACCCGAAGCAGAATGGAATATTCCGCAAACAGTATTGCCTGATCGGGCAAAAGACGGCGTACCGTTGAAGGCTGGCATTATCGGTTGCGGAGGACGCGGTACCGGAGCTGCGCAAAATTTCTTGGACGCCGCTCCCAACGTTTCCGTAGTAGCCTTAGGCGATATGTTTTCCGACAGGATAGAAAATTGCCGTAAAATATTGAAAGAAAGATACCATCAGAATATTCCCGATAATCGTTGTTTTACAGGTTTCGACAATTACCGGAAAGTAACTGACGCCGGCGTTGATGTGGTGATCATTGCTACGCCTCCGGCTTTCCGTCCCGAACAGTTTAAGTATGCCGTAAATGCAGGGAAACATGTATTTATGGAAAAACCGGTGGCCGTTGATCCGGTTGGCGTGCGTTCAATCATCGCCGATTCGAGAAAGGCGCTGACGCAGGGTCTTTGCGTGGTTACCGGAACGCATCGTCATCACTGGCGGTGCTATATCGAAAGTTACAGGCAGGTGCAATCAGGTTTGATCGGCGAGATTGTTGGCGGTAACGTTTATTTTAACCAGAACATGCTCTGGTATCGGTCGAAAGAAAAGAACTGGACGGATATGGAGTGGATGATCCGCGACTGGGTGAACTGGACATGGCTGTCGGGCGACCATATTGTGGAACAGCACGTTCACGATTTAGACCTTTTCAACTGGTTTTCGGGGCAACGGCCTGTAAAGGCAACCGGTTTTGGTGCGCGCCACCGCCGCCTGACAGGCGATCAGTACGATATGTTCAGCGTTGATTACCTTTACGAAGGAGGCTATCACGTGCACAGCATGTGCCGGCAGATTGACGGTTGCCATAACAATATTTCCGCAGTGATACAGGGAACCAAAGGCGCATGGATAGGTGGAGGCGAAGACAGAAACCATCATACCATTACCGACCTGAAAGGGAATGTAATATGGCAGTTTGACTTTGAAAAAGAAAAAGAAAATTTCCAACAACTTGACGGTCACGCTCTGGAACATGTCGGTTGGATCAACCATATTCGCGACAATCAGCCGATATGTCAGGGCGAAGAAACCGCTGTTTCGACAATGACGGCCATCATGGGACGCATTTCGGCTTATACCGGCGCTCAGGTTACCTGGGACGAAGTAATGGCTATGGATATGGATCTTTTGCCGAAAGATTTGGCGCTCAAGAACATGGATATGAAGCAATACATCGTTCCTGTTCCGGGAAAATCCAGAGAATAAAATCAATCATTCCAAAAGCCTGACAGATTTTCAAAACCTGTCAGGTTTTTTTTACTTAAAAATACCTTTAATAATCTATCCATTATGTACAAACTATTTATATCTGTTTTCATCATATCAACCGTCTTATCATCCGGCTGGATTTCAGCACAGCAACATGTTTCATTGCCGGTGATGCTGTCCGTCAAGGCTGTTCAGAAGACGGGTGATCAGGAATCGCGTGCCGTTCTGGAACAATCGGAACATATTTACCGCGTGGACGCCAATACGCTCGAAGATGTTCTGTTTACGCTGTTAAGGGGCAAGCTGATTCATTATTACCCCGATGCGGTATTTACGGAAGAAATACGCGGAATGAATCCACAGATTGCCGGTAAAAAGATATTTGAAGCGGGCGTTTTTGTTGTTCCGCAAACTTTTAACGGCAAATCGGAAAAGCGTTACGGTCTCAATTACGGGGGCGCTCAACAGCACGTTCGCAGCGAAATCGAAGGCGCGGAACATTTGCAGGCGTTGCTTGCTTCTTACACTGATTTGAATCAATGGGAAGCAAGGAAGAAGATGCTGCGCGAAAATATTCTTCGCCAGATACAGCTTGATCCTTTGCCGCATAAGAATTCGTTGAATCCGATCTATGGGAAAACGCGACGTTACAAGGGTTACACCGTGACGAACGTAGCGCTGGAAACCGTGCCGGGATACTGGTTGTGCGGTTCGTTATACCAACCCGTCAACAGCAGGGGCAAAACGCCCGCCATGCTCTCGCCGCACGGCCATTTCTTTCACACGGAAGATTTCGACCAGCACAACCGTTTCCGCGCCGATCAGCAGTATCGTTGCGCGATGTTGGCGCGTATGGGCGTCGCTGTTTTCAGTTACGACATGTTTGCCTCCGGCGGCGAGTCGTCATTACAGATACCGCCTCAGCATCACGCTACGCCTTTTGCACTTACCATGCAACTTTGGAACAGCATGAGGGTTGTCGATTTTCTCTGTTCGCTTGAATCTACGGATCAATCGAAAATCGGCGTCACCGGAGCATCGGGCGGTGGTACGCAAACATTCCTTCTTGCGGCTGTCGATCCGCGCATCACGTTCAGCGTCCCTGCGGTGATGGTTTCGGCGCATTTTTATGGGGGGTGTCCCTGCGAAAGCGGATTGCCCATACACCAAACGCATTGCGGACTAAATACCAATAACGTCGAAATAGCGGCCATGATGGCTCCGCGTCCCCAGTTGCTGATTTCCATCGGAGCCGACTGGTCGAAAAACACTCCGACTGTGGAATTGCCTTACCTGAAAAAGATATACGGGTTTTACGGAAGCGCAAGCGACGTTGAAAACGTTCATATTCCCGACGAAAAACATGATTATGGTTATACCAAACGCGAAGCGCTGTACAATTTTGTGGGTCGCGTGTGCGGACTTGATACGGACAGGTTCAAAGATGCGCAGGGACGCTATATCGAAAAGGAAGTCTCTGTCGAGCCTGCCGATAACCTGCTGGTATTCGGGCAGGGAAGAATCGTCAGGGGACAATATGTTTTGCAACCCGTTAAAACCCGCCCGATGATGCCCGCAACCGAAATAAACGGAATAGACGCCTTAAAGAAATCATTAGAAAATTAAATGGTACGTATCATTTGCGTCCTTTCTGCCCCGCTATGAAATCCTTTAAATAGAAAGGTTCAAAATAGGCGACGTCTTCAAAACGTTTTTCATGATATGCCTGCAAGGCCGGTTGAATCATGTAACGCGCCGAATGGACAAATCCTTCCGGAAAAACGGCATTCGGATGCGTCATGATGGCGCGGCATTTGGCGGCGCCATTACCGAAAAAATATACAGATCGCTCATCAAGCCACGATGAAAACGACTGTTCCGTGATGATTTCCGCCGAAACTTTTTCCACCTGCCGGCCATCAAAGTCGTACAAAGCCGTATAGACTTCCATTCTGCGGGCGTCGATCATCGGACACAAAAGCGGGTTTAACTCCGTTGAGAACTTCGCCGTTCGGGTTTCGGGTTTCGGGTTTGACTTCGTCGAGGGCTGCGCCGTTCGGGTTTCGGGATATTGTTGCACAAATCCCATGCTCATGGCCTGTAAGGTGGAAACTGCAATTAAAGGAATGTTGCCGCCATAGCACAACCCTTTGGCAGTGGACAGTCCGATACGCAATCCCGTATAGGAACCCGGCCCCGAACTGACGGCAACCGCATCCAATTGATGGATGGAGACATTGTGCATTTTCATCAAATCGTCAATAAACGGCGTCAGCATGGCGGCATGATTGCGTCCTTCGGAATTTTCACGAACAGCAAGACACCGACTTTCGCCCGATAAGGCAACAGAACACAATTCCGCTGAGGTTTCGATATGAAGAATGAGGGGAGATACAGAGTTACACAAAGTATTCACAGAGTTATGGATTAATGACGTTACACACAAATTCATCAGATGTTTCTTCTTTTCCCCACCACCATGATGGAAATTTTCTCAAAAGGAGCATCTGGTTTTTAATATTCAATTCAGGATGGGCATTCTCTATTGAAATTTTTTCTCCATCACACAAAATTGTTCCGTCGCAAGCGCGGAAACTATATACTAGGTCGTCAATACTATTTTCAAACTGTTCAAACAGAAAACCGCGTCCATCTACATAATCACATCGTGCTATTCTGCCATTTATACCATTTTCCAACCATTCAAAAATAACCTCATCAACCCAGTATGGAATACCCAATCCATCAGGATAAAGTTTCTCAAGAATCTTTGGATCGCACGGTGGTAACTCTTCATTTTCACTTTTTGATTCTTCATGCCAACAAGAAGAAAAACTTCCTGCCAAAAGCAGCAAAATTGCTGCGTGTTTAAAAATTTTCATAACTTACACTGGTTATTATAAACAATATTTTCATAAGCAATTGATATTCAAATTTATAAACAATAATTAATATCTATTTCAATGATGTAAAGATAAAATATTTTTTTGCAATTTTTTTTCATTTTTTATACTACATGAAATATCAATACAAAAGAATATCTGAATATCAAATAGTTATGCGCTAACTTGATGGCTATGGTCAAACGAGCACATTATTTTTGTTTGTTTTGTGAAAATTTGTATTTTTGCAGTGTTTTAATGTATTAAACATAAATCATGGCAAAGCGCACAAAAACGGCAACCACAGGGATAGCCCAAGCGGCAAGCGGCAAAACTTCCGTTGCGGCATCAGGCGCAAAGAAGCGCAAACCCGCCAAAACGGCGCCGGTCGAAGTTCCGGAAGGCAAGTATATAGACTTGCGGACAGACTTTGGCTTTAAGCATATTTTCGGTGATAAGGAGTTTCTGATGAACTTTCTGAACGCTGTACTGAAAATAAAAGGCGGCATTGTTGATTTGCACTATGACAACCCTGTGA
>Ga0082212_10007712_pt1 | contig 14169 bp, 20 predicted proteins | sample TergutNt197P3_FD_71548 | JGI IMG/M metagenome (GOLD analysis project Ga0082212, IMG submission 71548) | Neocapritermes taracua P3 segment gut microbial communities from Petit-Saut dam, French Guiana - Nt197 P3 | ecosystem: Host-associated > Arthropoda: Insects > Digestive system > Gut ... | reverse complement strand
TATTTGAAATGGCTAATATTCACCCGAAAGTATCGGGACTGAAAACATCCCTTCACGCGATGTATAACGGTAAAGGCGAAGGGTTACCGCACGAAGCGCGAATCAAAGTAGTAACGAAAAACCACGGGAGACTATCTATTCAGCTTAGACCTACGGTAAAACTAGCGGGGAACAAGGCTTTGAAAAGGGAGGATCAGGATATTGTTGACGCGGCTATATCATATGTATCTTCAAACATACAACTATTCCTAGATCACTGGGACGGAAAAATAGATGATTCGGAACTATATGACCGTTTGCGCGGGCGGTAATTTATGTTCGTAACACTGGGATAATGCGGTGGTATCAGTACGAGGAAGCTGTTGGATCGTGAGTTTCGTGAGGAGGCGGGAAACTTCATGTCTAAACCGCTTACTAATGAGTAACTTCTAAACAAATTCTTTGTCGAGGAGGTAATGAAATGGTTGAGTATCTCACAGAAACTATCGAAGACTTATCAGAGTACGCAGAGTTCTATGAAATGGCAAACTATGAAACAAGGGATTCCGGTCTACCGTGTGATATTTGGTTCGATGAACTTGGAGCTGGTAGAAAAAATAAACACACTAAGCCCCGTGTTAAAATAGCAGTGGATAGTAAGCTGGTACCAGTTCTCGTTTCATCCCAACCGGAAATACCGTTAAAGGGTACTTTACTAACTACTGCTGAAAAAATATTCAAAGGCTCTGATAAGAAAACGATGCTTGATTTTATCGCCCGAAACCACGAGCTAATACTATCGCACTGGAACGGCGACATAACCACAAAAACTCTACTCAATAAATTGAGATAAAACGACCCTATGGCAAGGAGATGTCGATTTTAACATTCAACAACATTAAGTGATGAAGGGGGAGCTTAGACAGCTCCCTAAATATAATAGAGGAAAGGAGTGTGGACTATGTCCAACGAAAAATCTCTGTTTGAACAGGTAATGTACGAGAATAAGATGAATAAAAAGATTGAGAGTTTAGGCGATTACGATTGGAAACGTTTAACATATTTTCACCCCACCGATCACATGACCACCGGTGAAAAGTTTGTCTACTTAGAAAAACTGTTAACCGGAAGCAAATCAAACGATAGAATTTTGTTCGAGCAAGTTATGTCTGGTGAGTATTATCTGGAGATGGCTCGTATCGGGTATATACCGTTGGTTGTCGGGTCAGTTAAGAGAGAGTACGAAGTCTACGTTAACACTAATGATTCCGGTAAAATTCCACATTTCCATGTTAGACTAAAAGCCGACTGGTCAAAGTTCCACACCTGCGTTTGTTTCATGGCAGAAGACGGTAACCCTGCGTATTTCCACCACGGCACTAAACAGGATGTTCTTAGTGCTCCTCTTAAAAAGGAACTTGTTAAGTTATTCAGGGCTCAAACAAGGGTTAACCGGGCAGACAAGGCAGTTTACGTTACTAACTGGGAACTTGCTTGTCTAGACTGGAATCGGAATAACTCCGATGTTATGATACCGGAACACCTTATGATACTGGAGAATATGCCGGACTACAGAAAATTATAACCGACCAGAACTTCATTCCCACTCCGTGATACCGGTGGTGCTTTTAAGCTCCGTTGGAAAGAGGATGATTCAAGCAAGAGTGCAGGTATAAGAGTAATCCACAGTTATGTTGAACCAAAGATTGTCATTCTTATGTGCTACCCAAAACGCGGTAGTAAAGCTAAGGATAATTTAACACCTGCTGAAAAAGCATGGGTGAAAAATCAAATTAAGCTTTTGAAAGGGGATTTTCACAGTGAAAGATATGAGCGGTAAAACCGAAGCATATATCAGGGGGTATCAGATACTCATTGAACGCGGAATGTCAGCATCAGATATTGATACGTTAGATGATTATCTTGTAGCCGGAACATTTGAAACAGAAGAATATTGTGCAGGACGAATGAAAGGACATAAAAATGATGTTATAATCACCGAATCCGGTGAGAGAAAACTGGGACCGGACTACGAAGGTTACGTTTATGAATCCTACGGGTGAAGCCGTAATCCGAGAATCTGCGGAGAATAATGATACCAGAGAGGAAGGATGATAACGGAATCGTTCCCGCAATAATTGATCTCCGTATTATGCTTTAGGGATAACATTCATTAACAGGGGTAAAAAACAAATTATAAAAGCACGTTGGGAATCGCCGGCGAAAAGGCAAGGCAAGGTGGAATACGGATTATCCACATATACATTCATGTTGAGAATAAAATCTACCTATTGGAATGTTACCCTAAAAGTGAAAAGGAAGATTTCACGGAATTTCAGAAGAAAAGAATCAAGATAATGATTCAAACATTGAAAGGAGGAAAGACAGATGGAAAGTAGAAAGCCGGGTGATATGTATATGGTCGATGGCGTACCAACAATATACGCTCCTAATTATCAACCATACATCCGCTCCGAAGCGGAGCAAGCTGCCGACCTAGATGAATTGGAACAGTGGGTCAGTGACTATGTAGCCCAGAAAACTAAGAGTCCCAGCACTTACTACCTAACCGATGAGAACAGTACAGTAAATAGCAAATAGGAGCGTGATGTGCTGTGAAATATCTTTATGAAATGAGAATGTTTAGCAAATTGTTTTCAATCGGTTGCATTTGTGAACATAATGTGATATGATAGAATGTAAAGGAGGGTAATGTCATGCCTAAGACCGCAAGCCTGAACGTTCGTTTGGATTCTGAAATCAAAAGAAACGCCGAAGCCGTGTACTCCCGTTACGGATTATCTTTAGCAGAAGCTGTAACAGTGTTCCTACACCAGTCCTGTAATATTGGGGGATTACCGTTTGAACTGCGTCCCTCACGCCCTAACGCTGAATCATTGGCAGCTATGGCGGAAGCCGAGCGTATCAGTCGTGACCCGACTGTAAAGGGTTATCGGGATATGAACTTGTTATTTAGGGATTTAGACGATGATGAATGAAACAAAATATGAGGTAAAGCGTACAACACGCTTTAAGAAGGATTATAAATCAGCTGAAAAGCGAGGTTATGACCTGACTGAAATGCAAAAAATTGTCACAATGCTGGCGAATGATGAACCGTTACCGGAGAAAAACCATGATCATGCTTTAACAGGGGATTGGCTTGGCTATCGGGAGTGTCACATACAAAATGATTGGCTGCTTGTTTATCTGAAAGAACCCGATGTGCTTGTTTTGACGCTTACCCGCACAGGGACTCACAGTGATTTGAATTTTTAATCTCCCGGCACACCGAGCATTATACCGTATCCCTTAATAATAAGTTGATATATTCTATATTTAATACCAACGCCGCCCATATCAGGGTGGCGTTAATTTTATTACAAAGGAGAGATTATCATGCCAGCAAATGTTGAAACCATGTTCTACGTCCGTGTAGCACCGTGGCACGGTCTGGGAGTCCGTGTCGAATCCGCCCTAAGCTCCGAAGATGCCCTGAGAGAATCGGGCTTAGACTGGAACGTAATCCAACGCCCTATTATGACTAGCACCTACGACCCCATCCCCGGCTTCAAAGCCAACATCAGGGACATCGATGACCGCGTACTCGGTGTCGTGACCGACCGTTACAAGGTTGTACAGAATCACGAGGCTTTCGCTTTTACAGATGCCCTATTGGGAGAAGGTGTACGTTACGAAACAGCCGGAAGCCTAAACGATGGTCGCAAAGTCTGGATGCTTGCAAAGCTGCCCGATAGGTATTTCCTTGAAGGTGAGGAAATCGAACCTTACCTCGTTTTCTCCAATACCCACGATGGCAGCGGTGCAATCCGTGTCTGTATGACCCCTATCCGTGTAGTATGTCAGAACACCCTCAACCTAGCGTTGAATACTGCTAAACGGGTTTGGACGACCATTCATGTCGGGGATCTGGCAGCTAAGATGGATGCAGCTCACTGTACCCTGTCCCTCGCTCACGATTACATGGGCAAGTTGGGTGCGGAGTTCAGCCGATTATCTAAGATTAGGATGTCTGATGAAAAGGCGATGGAGTACATCGAAATGCTGCTGCCTATGGACGAGCAGCCCACGGAAATCCATAGGAAAAATATCAGCCGCGTCCGTGAGGATTTGAAGATTCGCTACTTCGATGCTCCCGACCTAAAGCACATCGGAAAGACTGCTTACCGTTTTGTATGTGCTGTTTCGGATTTCGCTACCCACGCCAAACCGCTCAGAGAGACGGCTAATTACCGTGAAAACGTGTTTGCAAAGACCATTGACGGTAATCCATTGATAGACAAGGCTTATGAGATGGCTCTGGCGGCAGCTTAGTAATCCAAATATTATTTGTAGAGGAGATGTAACTACATGAACACTGAAAAGAATATTTTTGATTCCTTGCAAGAGGAAATCATGAATTCAGACCTCCCCAAAGCGGAGAAAAACCAACGGTTGTCTACACTCTTGAAAGCCAGCAGTCGGAACGTCAATATCATGCTAGTGGGTGCAACCGGAAGCGGTAAATCCAGTACGATCAATGCTCTGTTCGATATGTCCATGGCTAAGGTCGGCGTAGGCGTAGATCCTGAAACAAAAGAGATTGTCAAGTACGACCTCGGTAATCTGATTATCTGGGACACACCCGGTCTTGGAGACGGTACTAAAGAGGATAAAACTTCAATAAAGCAGATTATCAAGAAACTATCTGAAACGGGTGATGACGGGAAACTTCTGATTGACCTTGTGCTTGTCGTGCTAGACGCGGGGAGCAAGGATTTAGCGGTTTCTTATGATGTTATCAATAATACCCTGATCCCGTGCTTGGGTAAGGATAATCTCAACCGTATCCTTGTTGCACTGAATCAATCCGACATGGCAATGAAAGGGCGTAATTGGAATCACGAGCAAAACATACCTAACGATGTACTCCAAGACTTCCTCGACAGAAAAGCTGAATCAGTAAGGAGACGTGTTAAAGACGCTACAGGTGTCTCAGTCAATCCCGTCTGTTACTGCGCCGGATATACTGACGGTGAGGAAAAGCAGAACCCTTACAATCTATCAAAACTCCTGTATTATATCCTCATGGCAGTACCTTCTGAGAAACGTTTGGTACTGGCAGATAAGCTGAACGTTACAGAAACCAACTGGACTTCCAACGACAAGGACTATTCTGAGGTAATCACAAAAGGTTTTTGGAGTTCGCTGTTGGATAGCGTTTTAGAGGGCGTGGAACGCGGTGCTGTTATCGGGGGTTGTATTGTAGGTGTCCCGGGTATGGTTATAGGAGGTCTGGTCGGTGCTGTTGTAGGAGGTCTGCGTTCTTTAATTGTAAAGCCGTTGGCTCAGTTCGACCCATTGACTAAACTGAGTAAACTGTTCAACGTAGCGGGATAAGAGTAACCGGGGATGCGTGGCTTATTGTGTCCCCGGTTTTCTATGAAAGGATGATTATATGTTCAAAGTTTTAGCACCTACCGAAGGATTGCCCTACGAGGACTGGCTTGATTATCGGCGGATGGGTATAGGTGGGTCGGATGCTTCCGTGGTCTGCGGTATCAACAAATGGAAGTCGCCCGTTGAATTGTGGATGGAAAAGACCGGGCAACTCCCGGATTCCGAATCAGGAGAAGCGGCTTACTGGGGTACGGTTCTTGAAGGTTTAGTAAAGGACGAGTTTGCCAAACGCACGGGTATTGAAGTAATCCCGGTAAAACAGATTCTCCGGAGTGAGGAGTATCCCTTTATGCTCGCTAACATAGACGGAGTGTGTCAACACCCTATTTACGGTTCATGTGTGTTTGAGGCTAAGACCTCCAGTGCATACCGTGAATCGGAGTGGAGAGATGCCATCCCGGACGAGTATGTGTTACAGGTACAGCATTATTGCTCTGTTACCGGGTACATGGGTGCGTATATCGCAGTTCTTATTGGTGGTAATACGTTCAAGTGGAAGTTCATAGAACGTGATGATGACCTAATAGACAAGCTGATACATCTGGAACGGGACTTCTGGCAGGGTGTAGAGAATAACGTGCCGCCTCAGTTGGACGGCTCGGAAGCGTCAGCGAAGTTCATCAGCGAACGGTTTCCTGATAGCATATCATTTTCTATGATTGAATTGCCCGATAATGCTACCGACCTCATCCGCCAGTATGACGATGCCTGTGAGCAAGTGCAACGATACACTGAGCAAAAGACCGAGGCTGAGAATCTTCTTAAACAAATGCTGGGTGTAAACGAAACAGGGGTTGCCGGGAATCGTATTATCACTTGGAAAAGTATTTCTCAAGAACGGTTGGACAGCAAGACCCTAAAGGCTGAACACCCTATACTGTATAGGAAGTATGCTAATAAAACATCGTACCGCCGCTTCTCTATGAAGTCGGCGGTTGCGTAAACAGGAGGTAGTTATGGATACCACGAAACTTAAAGACCGTCTTAACGGTAAATTATCACAGGCTCGAAACGAGCCGGAAGGAAAGGTTATAACCATGCCAAGTAATAAAACAGCATTAACCCCTGTAGATACGGGGTATGTAGCATTGAATACCCACGCTTTAGACATCATCAGTGAGAATTTGAAAAATCAACCGCTATCTCATAGTCTGTTCGATATTGTTAAATCTCCGTCAGGAGGCGCAACATCATTCACTGTGCCGGGGATTGCGGGTGACGAGATGGTAAAGGAACTGACCGGAATCATCTTGGACTACAATACCCCCAGAGCATACTGGGATACGCCCGATCCGGTGGAGGGTACGCCGCCTGTATGTTATAGCCGGGACAGCATGATTTCCTATGAGGGTAAGCCTTGCAGCAAGTGTGTGTACAACGAGTTTGGATCTAAAGATAACGGTAACGGCGGTGAATCAAACGGGAAAGCCTGCAAGGAGAGCGTGTTGCTATACTTGCTAAGACCCGATAACATAATACCGCTCATTGTCCGTGTCCCGGTGTCCAGTAAGATGTTATTTCTCCGCTACACAACGCGGTTGGTAAGCAGCTTAACCCCAATCAGCGGAGTAGTAACGCGGATCACGCTAGAAAAAGCTACTAATAAGACGGGGCAACCTTACGCGCTGTACAACTTTGAAGCGGTCTGCACACTCAGTTCCGAGGAAGCCGCTGCTGCCAAAGCGTTCGGGCAAAAATTCATGGAGATACTGAACGCTACTGACGTAGAACCGCTAGCGGAAGCTGTGTAATACTAAAAACAAGGATAACTGAGAGTTGCGGTCAGGGGGAAAACCTCTGACCGCTATATTTTATTACAGAAAGGAATGATAATAATGTTTACTAATCAGGAGCTTGTTACACTGTGGGCGAACGACCAGAAAAGACGGGAGTTTGTCAGAAACTATAAAGAGTGGGGTGTCTGGTTCACACAGCCGGAGCTTGATTTGACCTTTTACAAGTACGACCTCCCCGGAGGCGGCAGGGTAATCGCTATGGAATACCTGCGCGAACCTTATTACAGCGAGAGATCTGTCAGTGAATCTGTCGTGTGTGAGAAATTTTATTTCTAGCGCGGCAGATACTTTGATCCATTTTCGGTATCCGAGAGTGTGATAGCAGAGCGGCTGAAAGACATTAAAGAAACCTTGAACAAAGAACAGAAACAGCGCGACAGGCATTGTAAGAAGTGCGGGAGTAAGTGCCTTTGGTATAAGCCGGACGGTTCTGTGCTCTGTACGGTGTGCATGGCATCGTTGAAAATGAGCGCGTAAGGAGGTGTTTTCATGAAAAAACTGCATCTTATCGGTGTTGATGGTTGGGATAGACCCGTATATCAGGATGAATCAGGACAGCTATGGAAGGACGTAAACCTCGGTGACGGAGAACCGTATCTGCATAGTGTGTCAGACAACGATTTCGATGGAGAGCCTGATATGCCAATCACATATGATTTTGAGATAGTGAAGGGGGCTTCTGTATGAAACAGATACCTGTTGAACGAATCCGGGAACTGACCGCCAAGCTCAATCAGTGGCGGTATGAATATTACAACCTGAACGCTCCGACAGTCTCGGATACCGTCTATGACCGTCATTATGACGAGTTGGAGCGTCTGGAACGTGAGAGCGGTGTTCATAGGCTAACTCCCCTACTCAAACGGTCGGCTACGCTGTAGTTGACGGTTTGGAAAAGACTGCTCACACAACACCGCTGTTATCGCTGGAAAAGACCAAAGACATGAACGCTATCATGCGTTTCATTGGTAATCATGAGGTGCTATTGATGCACAAGCTGGACGGGCTGACGGTTAAACTGGAATATGAAAACGGTTCACTTGTCCGGGCATCTACGCGGGGAGACGGTGAAGTGGGTGAGGTTATAACCCACAACGCCCGTGCTATCGAGGGCATTCCGGTAAAAATCCCGTATAATGGGCGAGTAGTGGTAGTTGGGGAGGCTTATATAACTAAGCCGACATTTGAACGGTTGAAAGACATCTTACGGGACAGCAACGGTAATCCTTATAAAAACGCGCGCAACATGGCGGCTGGCGCAGTTCGTAATTATGATGCCGGGGCTTGTGTAGGTCGTGGTGTGGTATTCTCGCCTTTTGGAGTAATCGAAGGGTTAGACGATGATGAAACAGTAGCTGTCACCAAGTCTTTGAAACTGCTTACTTTGAGGCAACTGGGGTTTTCTCCCTGTGAGTACATCCTGACACATAAGAAACCGTCTGAAAAAGCAGTAACTGAAACCATAGAAGGGTTGCGGAGTATGGCTGAAAAGGATGGTCTGCCCATTGATGGGATTGTAGTAACTTACGATGATATTCCGTTTTCTCTCTCCTGTGGTCGGACAGGTCATCATTACAAGGATGGAATTGCGTTCAAGTTCGAGGATGATCTACATGAAACCGTACTGCGGGGCATCGAGTGGCAACCATCACGTTCCGGCGAGTTGTCGCCTGTGGCTCTGTTCGATACCGTTGAGATTGACGATTGCGAAGTGTCGAGGGCTACCCTGCATAACTTAACGTTCATACAGGATTTGGAGCTTATGCCCGGGTGTCGTATCCTTATTAGTAAACGCAACATGATAATCCCCCATGTAGAGGAAAATCTTGACCGCGGCAGATACAACGGGTTCAGTATCGTTCCCGAGTGTTGCCCATGCTGTCAATCACCGACACGGGTACAGGAGAGCAGGAAAGATAAAGGTCGGGTTGTTCGGGTGCTGCGTTGTGATAACCCCGGTTGCTCTACTCAGAACCTCCGTAAGTTCGTTCATTTTGTTGGTAAGAAGGCTATGGATATTGATGGGTTGTCCGAGGCTACGTTAAAGAAATTTATAACACGGGGTTGGCTAAGGGATTTTACCGACATTTTCCGTCTGGATAGGTACGAGACTGAGATTATTCGCATTGAGGGTTTTGGTGCGAAGTCGTGGTGTCGTTTATGGGAAGCCATCCAGCGCAGTCGTAACACAACATTTGAGCGGTTCGTTATTGCGATGGATATACCAATGATCGGTCGTACCGCCAGCCGAGAACTGAGCCGTCAGTTTAACGGTGACCTAAAACAGTTTGAAAACGCTGTAAACAATGGGTTTGATTTTACTCAACTCAACGACTTCGGGGAAGTCCTGCACCACAACATACACTATTGGTTCACATCAAATGAAAATAAAATGCTTTGGAAGGAGTTACAGACTATGACTACAATTACAAGTAAAGAATCAACTGCGGTAACGGGTAGTACAGATAATCCGTTCAACGGGCGCAACATCGTTGTGACTGGTACACTAGTACACTTCACGCGCAACTCAATCAATAGTAAAATTGAATCGTTGGGAGCAAAAGCCGGGAGTGCGGTATCTATGAATACCGATTATCTAATTGCCGGAGAGAAAGCGGGCAGCAAATTATCCAAGGCTAGGGAGCTGGGTGTTCCGGTCTTGACCGAGCAACAGTTCCTTACGATGGCTGAGAGTGCGTAATGTGCTGTAACATATGCGGTTGTGGTCTCGCACCCCAACCGCATATTAGTTTTATTATGAAAGGGTGTTGTATAGTATGGAAGTATTTAATGACCGAACAACGGAAACATCTGATAGCCCCCGGTTCTATACTGTTCGGATTACTGAAATGTTACAAAAGGTGGTAACGATTGAAGCCTGTAGTCCCGATGAAGCGGAACAGATTGTATCAAACAACTGGCGTAGGTCGGATGATTATGTGCTTACAGCAGATGAGTTTACAGGAGTTGAGTTTGAAGTTTTGGGAAATGACGGTGATTCGGTATGAAATACACGGTTAATGTAAAGGAAATATCTTGCGGTTTCGTTGAGGTTAACGCTGATTCGGAGGACGAAGCCCGGGAAATAGCTGATGTAAAATACCACGAGGGTAATATTATCTGGGAATCGGTAGCGTTCTCGACTCAGGAGGTTACGGAGCATGGAAAGGAGTTAAACCATGAAAGTTGAGGCTTTTATTCACAGCTTAAAGGATAAAGAGAATGACCGTCATGTATTAGGCGAGGCTGAAATAATCAAGTGTATTGGTGACAATCTATATCTTGCGGAAGTTAACGGGGTCAAGTGTACTGCGATTTTTAACTTCTTTACAGGACATTACTTCGTTGATGACGTATTCGGGATTAGAGAGACGATGTAAGTATAAACCCGATAAAGCATTGATACAAACAGAATCTATTAAGTCTTATCCAAGATACACAATATCTATTTTTGACCGGGATGGAAATCTCAGGTTACATCTGCTATAATAAACCATATAGCCGAAAGTTTTACGATTATTATCCAAGGGGAAGGGTCGATATATCGAATAATCGCGCCACCATTTATTTGAACCTCCGTCTAAACAGAAGTTGTTTTATAGATGAGATCAAACGAAAACTCAGATCAAACGGAATCCTCATACAAGAGGTTCGAGTTATATGTGATAATTCAGAACATAATCAATGCTATCTTAACAAGGAAGGAGTACAAGACAATGGACATATACAATTTTCTATGTTCTTCAGATATTGCAGATCACTGCCGGAACATAGGACACACATTCAGCCCGCTAGACATGGCAGTGTTAGTAGCTATGAGCGATAAAACAATTAAGGAGAAACATGAGGCTTGGCGGGAAATTATCGCGGACTATCCCGATATGCCTATTCATGACACCTTGAACTTTGATGCTAGGGAGAGTCTGTATGAGTATCTGCGAGAATTGATTGCATATGAAGAAAAGCGAATCGAAACGTTCTATGCTCAGGACGATTGCACGGTCTATCGTTTCCGTGTACTGTGGCAAGCTGAATGGAGCGATAAGCACAGCGGAGTTTACACTACATATGACAAAGCATGGGCATCAATATGGGAATATTGGGGAAAAGAAGATCAAATAACCTGTTTTGAGATTGAAAAAGTACGTCTTAACGACAGCGGTATAACACAGGCTAGAACGAACTCTGACGGTGAGCTATTAAGCCTTTACCATTTCGGATTCAGTGAAAATATGGAAAGAAATCTCGATAATCTTGAAATGATTTTTATTCATCTGCCTGTACCTTTTGAAAACGGAGACCTTGTGGATTATGACGGTAAGCCCTCTGTCTTGACATATCTTCCGCATTGGTACACTGAAAAACCTGGCATTACCTACGAAGAAAGACTGTCCGGCAAATGGGGTGACGGCTCTGATATGCACGCAAATGTTCACTATATTGGAGATGATGGAACACTCGACTATGCTCATGTTCCTTTCCATAGATTAAAATATTGGCATAGTGAATTTGAGGGACAGAATCGTTTCTTAAAACATCTAAGCTACTTTATTAAACAGAAATATGGATATGATGATATTTATGAACTGGAGGCTCTGGTCTCAGCATTTTGCAAGTATAAAGCCGAATCCGATAGTAAAATGTATGGGGCAATAATAGAATATGCAGAGGACAGAATACGAAATGCTCGACAGAGTTAAACACACTGTACCCTATGGATGAGATTAAATAATTCTATTGAAATATAATGGATGTTGGGTGTTGATATGGAAAGACGCTGTTTGTTAACTAAAGCGGGAATCGTAACAGAAACTGGCGATATTATTACCGATGGAGCAGTGCTTCAAGTTGTCCGTGAAGCTGTTAGGTTATATGAGCTTGATAACGCTGATGCTGAGTTTGAAGCATTATTTAGCGATGGTTCGATTTATAGTCAAATGACTGAATCTGAACAACTGTTGGTTCTTGGTACAAGGAATATAAATGGTGATTCTATTGGATCTCTATCAGCGTTCGCAAGGAAAGCACAGGGAAGAGCACTTCCCAGTAGTCACCCTAACATCATAGCTGCAATGGACGCTGCCCGTGCCAGAGGTAAGGCTTATAGAGAACAAGGATTCCTCACCCTGAAAGAACAAGCTGCTATAGCTGAGGAGTATCTTAAATCTATGAACACTCTGAATGATAATGATTAAACATAATTATTAGTATACTGATTATTACTTTTACGGAGGATTTTACAGTGAATTATATCGAAGAAACCTTAAAGTTCATCGAATCAGACGATATGCGGGAGCATCTGCGTTCATGGTCAAGTCACTTGACTAGGAATAAATGTTCAGAAATAGTATCATGCGCCCCAGCTTCGGTTGAAAAGAAGATACCTGTGTTGGAGTTAATAGCGGAGCAAACGGAGCGTGACCCGGAGCGGACTATGTATGAACCTGTTGTTCTTGCAAGGGAAGCTCGCTTGGCTCTTGACAAGAGATACGATAACCCACCCGGAACTGTATTTGCACTGATTGAATGGTTTTGCGGTGAAGAAGAATATGATCACAGCCTTTTTACAACGTTTGATGCTGCTGTTGAACATATCAAGGAGGATGAGAAAATCTATCTTGATTCAATTACGGAGGATGAGTCAGATAAGGTAACTAGACTTGACTACATAAGGTATTCGATTGAGAAATGGATACCCGGCAACGACGGAAAGATGGAAGAATGTTTCAGTTGGATACTGAATTCAAAAGGGGAAATATGGTACTTTGATTTCGGTGAAAGGAAGTTTGAGCCGGAAGACTGGGATTGGTTCTATTGCTGTATCGGTAATAGTATATGTTACCTCCCAACGCCATTTAATCCCGGTGATATTGTCGTAGCAGATTGCCTTCCATTTGCAGAAAAACGTCTGGTTTTGATTATCGACATTAAGCATGAGACAGATTGCTGTGGGGTGCGCTGTCTGCACTTTACCAAGAGCCGTAAGATAGATGAAGCTGCATTAAAGCATAATAGCTTTCTTCCAATAGGTGACCTGTCCTGCTTTTCTGTACTGTACCGCGCTTCTGTATATGATGGTGAACTCACAGGGGAAGAGGTTCCCCTTGGAGTTATCAGCAACGCTATAAAGGCGAACCCGCAGTTAGGGTATGAGATACAAAAATATTTGATTGACCTTAGCCTTTCTGCATCGAAAGAGGAGAGGGTAGCTCGTAATGAGGGTAGGTATCGTAAAGAAGATAGATATGACGGTGTTGATTGGAATCATCTAAAAAGCAAATTTGGGTTGGGTAATTAACACATACTTTTCAACTGCATTTATCGTACACTAGTATATTAGTTTAAGGAAACATAGATTTCAACTATAGCTAGAATGACGATTACTCTGTAATGGAGCAATCGTCATTTTTTATCACTATAACGGTTATTTGTTCCAGTGTTTACGGATAAGGCTGCTTAAACGGAGTAAATATAAATTGTAATCTCACTATTAAATCCTATGTGTCGAATCCCCCCCAACTCCCCAAAACTTCCCACTTGACAACAAGAACATTTGTTCGTATAATGATGACAGAACAATAGTTCTGCGGGAGGTGAATCTCATGGTGTGTCATATAGACGCGAACTTTTTCTATGGTCAGATAGAGGCTCTGTTTCGTCCGGTAATACGCGATAAACTGTTCGTTGTAGGCGGCAATCAGGAAAGCCGTAAGGGCATCGTACTCACGAAATCACCTTCCGCAAAGAAACTCGGTGTCAAGACAGGCAGCAGTATTAGAGAAGCGTTGAATATCTGTCCGAATCTTATCGTCATACCCGCAAACTATCCTCTGTACTTGTATTTCAGTCAGCGTATGCGTGAGATAGTGTTAGAGTATACAGACACCATAAAACCATTTGGAAGCGATGAACTCTGGGCGCAGCTATACGGTGA
>Ga0082212_10007711_pt1 | contig 14170 bp, 12 predicted proteins | sample TergutNt197P3_FD_71548 | JGI IMG/M metagenome (GOLD analysis project Ga0082212, IMG submission 71548) | Neocapritermes taracua P3 segment gut microbial communities from Petit-Saut dam, French Guiana - Nt197 P3 | ecosystem: Host-associated > Arthropoda: Insects > Digestive system > Gut ... | reverse complement strand
GTCCGCCCGATAGTTTGGCAGGACGACTATCCATACGGTCGCCCAAGCCAACGGCTTCCAAAAGTTCGGTAGCGCGATGGTCTATCTCGTCTCTTTTTTTGCCCTGCAACTCCATCACAAAAGCAACATTTTCTTTTGCCGTAAGTACAGGAATTAAGTTATATGCCTGAAAAACAAAGCCTATGTGATGCAGACGAAACGCAGTCATTTCCTTTTCTTTCAAGAGTGAAATGTCTTTCCCTTCCACATAAATGCTGCCGGAGGTTGATGTATCCAGCCCACCAATAAGGTTCAACAGCGTGGTCTTTCCCGAACCCGAAGGACCAACGATGGCAGTAAATTCCCCCGCCGAAATATTCAGTGTTACCTGATTTACAGCACAAACTTCCTGTGCCGAATCTTTAAAGATTTTCACCAAATCTTTTATCTCAATTATTGTTTGCATATTCTTTCAATCTAAACTTTAAACTCTAATATCTAAACTCTAAATTCCCCTCAACGCTTCCAAAGATTTCAATTTCAGCGCTTTTCGTGCAGGATATATTGCTGAAAGGATACTTGCCACGACTACCATAAAAATAATCTGCGCAATCATTCTCACATTAAGCACCGGATAAACAACCGACCCCATACCGTAACCCTCAAAACTGTCGCCAATGAGAGAGCCGAGGTTAATTCCCGATTTTATGGACGGGATAAGTACCAGTGCGCCAAGTATTATTCCCGCAAAACTGCCGAGTATGGTCAGAAAAACGGTTTCGAGCATAATCATTTTGAAAATTCGTCCCTTTGTCATTCCGATTGCGCCCAGCATTCCGAGTTCGCGTGTGCGTTCCAGAACTGCCATCAGCATTGTGTTGATGATGCCAAACGAAAGTGCAAAAAGAAATATTCCGATGTAAATAAAAACGACATATTGCATATAATCAAGGCTTATTGCCATCATTGGAGTTAATGCCCGCCAGTCTTTCACGTCAAGGTCGGGAAACATTGCGACTATTTTCGGTAAAAGTATTTCGCTGGTTTCCATATCTTTAACTATTATTGCAACTTCGTGAACGGCGTTGGGCGGCAGAGCAACTATGTCGATTATATCTTCCTGACGTACAAATACTTTACTTTCATCAAGCATTGGACTTGTGGTTTTGAATATCCCGCTTACGCGAAACGCAAGACTTTGCATTTCGCCGTTGCTGTCGGCAAATGTGAAAACTATCCGCGAGCGAAGTCGCACCTTGAGGTTTTCGGCGGTTTTCTGACTGATTACTATTGGCATACGGACATCATCGGGTAGAAATTCGCCAAGCGTGTCGGGGATACTTTTCCAGATGCTCGATACCATTTTTTCTTCCGCAGTGTTTACCGCCTTCATCGAAACGCCCGATACATTTGCCGCCGATGCCAGCAATCCGTTGATGCTTAAACGATACGACACGTTCATATCATTGCCGAAATCGCTGTTATTAAGCACCGTCTCCACAGCGTTTCTGTCCATAACAGAGTTTATATCGTTGTTTGCGGCAAACGATTTGTGGTGAATTTGAATGTGCGAATGATGATTTGATATTTCAACATTTGCGCTGTCGAGCAGCCAGCCTGTCATAAACGCAACGAGGAAAGTGCCGGCAAACAGCCCAAGCGCAATAGCAGTGAGGATTACGCCGCTGCGAACCTTATTGCGCCAAATATTTTTCCAACTTAACCGGATTAACATATCTAATAATTTTTAGTGTTACTGATTTTCAATTTACCAATTTTCCTTATCGGATAAATGAAAGTCAAACAGGCGAAAAAGAGAATGGTAAATGCCTGCGTGATGAATATTTCGGCTTTTACTACGGTTCCCATCACTGCGTCCATACCCAATTCAACGTATGCCTGCGCTATATCGCCTGTAAGTTGTATCGGGTTGTACGATAGATAGATAGTTAGCGGTATCGCAACAGCCATTGCAAGAATTACGCCCGACAGTGTCAAAATAAACAGTTCGAGAAGCGTTATTCCTTTAAGTTTTCGCCGCGACATTCCCAGCGAAATCATCATTGCAAATTCGCGTTTTCGCTCGTTGGTCATCATAATAACCGTTCCCAGAATGCCGAAACCGACAATCAGATAGAGCATCATCATAATCATTCTTACCATACCCTTGTGCGATGCGGCGGTCTGCATCAATTCTTCCATTGTAACCGTCCAAGGAAGGACTTCGTACATTTCCGACAACTCCCCTTTGACCGCTTCCATTGTTTCGTTCAGCAAACTTTCTCTCTTTATGGAAATCAGAACTCCGCTGTATCCGTCAGGCATATCAATAAACGATTGCGCCGCCGAAAGAGTCATATATGCAAGTCCGTTATCCATTTCAATAACAGGCATTCGCAACAATCCTCTTACGGTGAACAGCCCTGCTGCGCTTGCACCGCGATAACCCTGCCCGATAAAAACAACGGTGTCGCCAACGTCCACATTCAGGAAATTTGCAAGCCCTTCGCCGATTAGAATACCGTCATCGTTTTCGGTCAGATACTCGCCCTTTGCCAGACGTATCGGCAGGTTCGACTTTTCTTTTTCCTTTTTGGGCGAAATACCCACAACTGCAACTCCCTTAGACTGTGTTCCATACGATGCCATTGCAGCAATTTCCACACGCGGCGACACATTTTCGATGTTATCAAGCGCCTCAAGACAAGCAATTACATCGCCGTCCATTTCCATAAAATTATCAATTATTTTATCGTCCCAATATCCGTTCAAATGTATCTGAATATGACCTGTTTGCGTCCGCAGTGCATCGTCTCTCATTTTTTCCCAAAGCCCGCTAACGATTGAATTCATTAAGGTACAGAAAAGTACAGCGAAAAATACCGAAGCCATCGTAATTTTTGCCCGGCGACTGTTGCGCCAAATGTTTCTCCAAGCCAGTTTCATAGATACTAAAGTTTAGATATTAGAGTTTAGAGTTTAGTTTGGTGGTAAGGGTTTTTGTGGTTGCTTTTAGCATTTTAAGTAATTCCAAGGCTTCTTCATTGATAGAATTATATTCGGTTTCTGTAAGATATTCTGTTTGAAACAGTAATTCCAGCCAAAACAGTGTTTCAGCGCTTTCTTTTAATGCAATATATACTTTTGTCAAAAAATCTTTTTCACTTATTGCATATTCGGCTTCTGCCAAATTAGCGCCAATACTTGTGCCACTGCGCAATAATTGCTTTGATAACACATATTCTTTCTTTTCATCGCACAAATGCCGGTACAAATTTACTATCCGCACAGCAAAACTTTTACTTTTAACCCTTGCTATATTCTTCTTATCCATATCTTTAATTAAACTCTAAACTTTACACTCTAATATCTAAACTCTACCTAACCCTTTGCATATTTTGTTGTGAAAAAAAACTATCCTCTATCGAAATATCAAAATCATATTTTTCTATTGTCATCATTGTTTTCTGGTTTGGTTTGTCTGCCGGAATTACCTCCATGCGCGAAGCCGCTTTGCGACTACCATACGTTTTGATGTCATAAGCATTCATCGTGTTAACAAGTTCATTGTCTTCATCATAAAACTCCGATTTTATTTCAACAAAATCGGTTGTCGAAATCCACGTAACCACCTTTCCCCACACCACAGCCGCATTTTCTTTGGGCGTAAGGTTGATTTTGTAACAGTCAATATCGCGCACCTTTTCCGTGCCGGCTAATACATGCGTATAGTCGTTCACTGTTGACGATTCGCGTACCATATCATCGTTTGTAAAGTCGCTGCCCATCCACGATTGCCCCATAACCGACGACGACATTTTAATCATTCTATTGATGCTCGGCTGCCAGTTCCAGAGATCTTTACCACGTTTTAGGAATGCTTGTCCTCTGTCTCTTGCCGGCGCTGTGATGAGCGTCAACGAATATTCCGTACCCTTCGACCATGCTTTGATGCCGATTTCCCGCGTCCATGTTGGGCGCACTATGGTCATTGTAATTTCGGAATACAAACTGTTTCCACGCCTGTTATCATCGGCTCGTTTCACTATTTCCGTTGCGCTAAGCGTTTGAGCGCCTGCATTTGCTGCGAAAAGCAGGCAAAAAACAAATAATAAAGATTTTAATATTTTCATTGTGCTTTATTTACAATCGTTAAAAAATTACTATTTTTTGTGCCAAATTATTCTCAGACAAAGGTAGTATTTTTTATTGCTATAAAAATATCATTGCAAGATAGGAGTCATGAACCCTCTCAATAAACTAAAATTAATACAAAAATAACGATATTTACAAATGTAAATCACAAATATTTACAACAATCATTATGATTTTTTATAAATTTATTTTACAATTGTAAAAATAAAACATAATAAATATAATTAATCATTGTTTTACTGTTTATCAGATAGATATATTAAATATATAAAGTATTACTGTAATAAAAAATGGAAATTATTGAATAAATAACGTAAAACAATCTAAAAATTTAATGTAAATATTTGTTTACCAATATTATATATTATTTTATATAATGTAATGCTTCATATTACATTAAAATACAATCAATTAATTTACAATAAATTACAAAATAGTATTATTTAACAGAATATTATGATTTACATTTGTAAATCATAATAAATCACAAATGTAATTAAATAATTATTTACATTTGTAAAATCAAAAATTCTAATATGAAAGAACGAATAATTCAATTTCTTAAAGAAGAAAATAAAAGTTCGGCGCAGTTTGCCGAAGAGATTGGCGTTCAGCCATCGGGCATATCGCATATAATTTCTGGCAGAAATAACCCAAGCCTCGAATTTATAACAAAAATGCTTGAGCGATATAATTACCTATCAACAGATTGGCTGCTTTTTGGCAAGGGCGAAATGTATGGTGTAAAACATAAGCAGTTTAATTTGTTCACAATTGATAGTGATGATATTACACCGCAGCAAATGCCCGAAAAAGGGCAAACATCGGAGGCAAAAGAAAAAAACTTGAATAAAAAAAATGTTTCAAAAATTGTGTGGTTCTACGATGATAATACATTTGAGGAGTTTACTCACATAAAATAATTATATTTGCCCAAAATATGCTTACTATATGGCAAAATTTGTTAACGATGTCTTAATAGTTGAAAATAAACTGCTTAGCACAGATTTTTGTGTTATTGAGGTTGAATCGCCGGTTAGTCTGTCGGAGTTTAAACCGGGGCAATTTGTGCAAATAAAGGTAGATAATTCGCCGGAAACGTTTCTGCGCCGACCAATATCCATACACGATGTAAATGTGCAGGGAAACCGCTTTAAAATGCTTGTACAGAGGCTCGGAAAAGGCTCGGAAACATTGTATAATCTCAAAGCCGGCAACTATTTGAATGTAATAGCGCCTCTGGGAAATGGTTTTTCGCTTCCCGAAAAAGATGATAAAAGGGTTATCCTTGTTGGTGGCGGAACAGGTATCGCTCCGCTTTTATTTCTAAGTAAGTATTTAAAAAACAATGGTTTTGAACCTGAATTTTTGTTAGGTTTCAGAAACAGCGAGCGAGTTATTTTAACGGAAGAGTACGGCTCAATCGGCGCTGTGCATATAACCACCGAAGACGGCTCGGTGGGCGAAAAAGGGTTTGTTACAGACCATTCGGTTTTTTTGGACAAAAATATCGGTATGATATATTGCTGCGGTCCTGATGCAATGATGCAAACCGTTGCAAAACACTGTATTAGTAATAATATAACCTGCGAGGCATCGCTCGAACATCTTATGGCTTGCGGGTATGGAGTGTGTTTGTGTTGCGTTGTCGATTCGGTTTACGGCAATGTTTGCACCTGCACGGCGGGACCTGTTTTTAATGTCAATGATTTAAAATGGTAAATTTAAAAGTTAATATTGGAGGTTTGGATTTCAAAAACCCTGTGCTTACAGCCTCAGGAACTTGCGGTTATGGAAAAGAATTAACCGATTTTTTTGATATTTCGAAACTTGGAGGTATTGTTGTAAAAGGAACTACCCTCGAGCCTCGCGAAGGCAATCCATATCCTCGAATGGCAGAAACAAGTTCGGGAATGCTTAACGCTGTCGGACTTCAAAATAATGGGATTGAATATTTTAAAAAAAACATTTATCCTGAAATTTGTAATTTCGATACCAATATTATTATTAACGTTAACGGCAATACAATTGACGATTATGTGGCTCTTGCCGAGCGAATTAACGAACTCGATAAAATTCCGGCAATTGAATTGAACATCTCTTGTCCGAATGTTAAGCAAGGCGGAATGTTGTTTGGAACCAATATTGATTCTGCACGTCAGGTTACAAAAGCAGTTCGCGCAGCATATTCTAAAACGTTGATTGTGAAACTTTCGCCAAATGTTACCAACATTGCCGATTTTGCGCGGGCAGTTGTCGATGAAGGTGCTGATTCTGTGTCGCTTATAAACACGCTTCTCGGAATGGCAATTGACGTTAATAAAATGAAACCTATGCTATCGACCGTAACCGGCGGGCTGTCGGGACCGGCAATTAAACCGGTGGCATTGCGTATGGTGTGGCAAGTTGCAAATGCCGTAAACGTGCCTGTTATCGGCATTGGCGGCATTATGAGCGCCTCCGATGCCATAGAGTTTCTACTGGCAGGCGCAAGTGCAGTGCAGGTGGGAACAGGCATTTTTATTGACCCGCTGTTGCCGGTCAAAGTTGTTGACGGCATTGAAACGTTTCTTAAATCGAAAGGCTTTTCGGATATAAGCGATATTACGGGTTTTATTAATAGGTAAATTGCTTTATAAAATTTTCCTTAAAAAATATATGACAAATTTTTGGTATCTATTTTTTTTATGATACCTTTGCGCTCGCAAAATTGCAGGACGATTCAGTAGCTCAGCAGGTAGAGCACATCCCTTTTAAGGATGGGGTCCTGGGTTCGAGCCCCAGCTGGATCACAAGCCGTTGATGATCGTCAACGGCTTTTTTAAAGACTCAAAAGAGTTGTGTAAATTCAAAAATATTATCTTTGCCAAGTAATTAATAAATTCACAAATATGAAAACAGCCAAAAGAATTTTACGTATTACTCTCAGAGGACTACTGATAGCAAGCATTATGTGTGTTGCTGCATGTAAAAAAGACAATAATGAAGACAATCGTTTTTATTTTGACGAAAAAACATTTATTTCGGAATGGAATAATTGGGAAGCCCAAGAAATTGAAAACTACAGTTTTGTTATGGAGTGGGAAACATCTTTATATAAATGTAAAGCCATAATATTTGTCACAAACGGTGTTATGAATTCTTTTGAATATATAGACGATGTTCTAGACGATTACTTTGGCTCAATTATAGATCCTGAGTTCACGTCAATTTCCGATATGTATCAAAAAATATTTAATAGAGCACAACGTTGTAAAGATAGTCTTATTTCGACAAGGTTTGACTTAGAATATGATGAAAATTCAAACTTTATCAAATCTTTTAGGTCGGACGCGATTGTCGATCATTGGGCTCATACAGTTATAGTTTCGGAATTTACAATTATAAATGCAGATTAATTAAAAATATTTTTGAATTTATTTAAAAGTTATACCTTTGCGTAGTTTTTTAAAAATCCCGATTTGTTGTTGGGATTAGTATTAATTTAAAATTGAAATTATGGACGATGACCCGTATTCGAGTTACAGAAAAATAAAGTTATTAACCACTCTGTAGGCGGGCGTTGCAGTTTCCTTACAGAGTAAAATTGTGGGGATATTGCAAATATGAATGAAATCAAAATTCGTTTCCAACAACTTATTGAAGATAAAAGTTGGAAAAAAATAAAACAAAAATTAAGCAATCTTGAGCCGTTTCAAATTGCAGAAATAATCGAGAGCCTCGATAAATCGCACCAAATCATCTTATTCCGACTTCTGTCGCGCGAACTTGCAAAAGAGTCTTTTCAGTATCTTTCGCACGAGGAGCAGGAAGATATTATTGAAGGTCTTGCCTCTAACGTTAAGATACTGACCGAGTTACTAAACGACCTTGACCCAGACGACCGAACCGCTTTTTTTGAAGAGTTGCCCGGCACTGTAACCCAACGTCTTATGCAGATGCTTTCGAAAGACGAACGCACAATTGCTTCCAAACTTTTGGGCTATCCGAAAGACAGTATCGGGCGATTGATGACACCTGAATATGTGGCGGTAAAGCCATATTTTACTGTAAAACAGGCATTGGCGCATATTCGCAAATTCGGTCGCGATTCTGAAACTCTAAATGTCATATATATAGTTGATAATGAATGGAAACTGATTGATGATATTCGAATAAAGGAAATTATATTAGCCTCGCCCGACCAAACCATTTCCGAACTTAGCGATAATCGTTTTATTTCTCTTAATGCTTATGACGACCAAGAGGTTGCCGTTAAAATTTTTGCCGACCACGACCGTGTTGCATTGCCCGTAATAGGCACTGACGGCACTCTGCTGGGCATTGTTACGGTTGACGATGTACTTGACGTTCAGGAAGAAGAGCATACGGAAGACTTCCAAAAGTTTGGGGGTACCGAAGGATTGGATTTATCATATACAAAAACGCCATTACTTGAATTGGTCAAAAAACGTTCGGGGTGGCTTGTTATCCTGTTTCTTGGCGAAATGCTGACAGCATCGGCAATGGGATATTTCGACCAAGAAATATCAAAAGCAATAGCGCTTGCCCTGTTTATTCCGTTGATTATTTCGAGCGGCGGTAATTCGGGTTCGCAGGCTGCAAGTCTCATAATACGCTCACTTGCGCTCGGCGAACTGAAAGTGCGAAACTGGTGGTATGTGATGCGAAAAGAGATATTTTCGGGCTTGCTGTTGGGCACAATTCTTGGGGTAATCGGATTTATACGGATATTTATATGGCAGGAAACAGGGCTGTACGATTACGGCGAATATTGGTTTTGGATTGGCATAAGTGTATCTGTTTCACTGGTTTTTGTTGTGTTGTGGGGAACATTTTCAGGCTCAATGATACCGCTTTTTTTGAAAAAGATAGGATTAGACCCTGCCACTGCTTCGGCGCCGTTTGTGGCTACGCTTGTAGATGTAACAGGATTGATAATCTACTTTACAACAGCCGCAATTTTCTTGAGCGGTAAATTGCTTTGACAGAAGTTATTAGGTTTACAATGTTGCTTTCTTTTTTTCAACTACCATCCACACCAAATCGTTTCGTTCTAAGGTGGTTGAATCGGAAGGATTGGCAATGGAATTTCCTTCGCGTTCAATTCCAACTATGAGGCAATTATGCTCTTTGCCAATATCCGACTCGCTGATACTCATTCCCATATACGGAAAATGCTCGTCTATTATAAGCGACTGCAAAACAACCTCTCTGTCAAATTCGGGGAATGAATTGGTATTATCGCGGGCTTCAATTTTTTCGGCAAATGCGCTAATATGTTCATCGGTTCCAACAACGGTAAGTTTATCGTTCGGATAAATATGGTCTTTCCCTTGGGGGATAAAAATTTGCCGACTGCCTCGTGTTATTTTAACTATGTTAATGCCATATTTTAAGAAGTTTAACTCCCTCAAAGTTTTGCCCATATATGGAGAATCGGACGAAACAACCATGTTTGCAATGTGGATATTTTTGTTTTTAAATTGACTTTTAAAACTGGTACTTAGCGGATTACGTTTCTTTTCTTCTTCTTCTCGCTGATTGAGATTACTAAGAAAATTTGCTTCTAATTTGAGATATTGATTTAAATCTTCGCGGAAGATAAGGATAAGAAACAGCAACGATGCCAGCGCAATAATAATTCCCAAAACATATCCGAAATTGAAAAGGTGCGTCAATACAAAAGTAACTGCCGCAACAGCCACAAATACCCTTAACAGAATAAGAAATATAAGCCGTCCTCTGTTGTACTTACTGTCATTCCACAGTTTCATGAATACTGCAGGCGAGTTGCTTTTATTTGAAACCAAAGCAATTAGGAATGGCGACATAAGCAAAAGTATGATAACTGCCGAAAAGATTGTTCCTGTTAAACCATGAACTTTTTCAGCAAAAAACGGAACGATGTATGAGAACGAAAGCAATATGATGGCTACCAGCAAAACAAAATATACGATTACTCTGGTCAAATAAATTTTTATTAATTTTCTCCAGTCGCTTTCGCGATTAACAATCTTGGAACCGGACGAAAAAATGTTCAGAAATTCAATTGCTTTATTAGGCAATACCTTGTGAAGCCAAGCGGCAAAAGGCTCTGAAAAACGGATAAAATACGGCGTGGTAAAGGTTGTGATAACCGATACTGCCACTATAATGGGATATACAAAACTGGTCATTATGCCCAGCGAAATACCCAAAGTGGCAATAATAAAAGCAAATTCACCAATTTGCGCAAGGCTCAATCCCGACTGTATTGAGGTTTTAAGCGGCTGCCCCGAAAGAAGTACGCCAAATGACGAAAAGAACGCTTTGCCTATCAATGTAACTAAAGTGATGATAACTACGGGCCAAGCATATTCGACCAAAATAGCGGGGTCAACCAGCATTCCTACCGAAACAAAAAAGATAGCGCCAAATAGATCTTTTACAGGTTTTATAATGTGTTCAATATGTTCGGCTTCAACAGTTTCTGCCAAAATAGCGCCCATTATAAAAGCGCCCAATGCTGTTGAAAAACCTGTTGCAACAGCCAGCGCCACCATGCCGAGACATAACCCAAGCGATATAATCAACAAAGTTTCGTCATTCATCTGTTTTTTAGCCCTTTTGAAGAAAGCCGGTAAAAAATAAATGCCGATTACAAACCACAGTATAAGGAAAAAACCGACTTTCAAAATGCTTCCAAGCATAACATCGCCGGCAAAATGATGAGTGGTAGCCATTGCCGACAATAATACCATCATAAAAATTGCAACCAAATCTTCAACAATGAGAGTTCCGAATACTATGCCTGTAAATTTTTGAGTTCTGTATCCTAAATCGTTGAAAGCCTTAATGATGATTGTTGTGGACGACATTGAAAGCATTCCTCCCAAAAATATACTGTCCATCGGCGACCAGCCCAACATTTTTCCAATAAAATAGCCGATGACCAGCATCGAAATAACTTCGGTAGTTGCTGTAATAAAAGCGGTTCCGCCAACATTCAGCAGTTTTTTGAAACTAAATTCAAGTCCCAACGCAAATAAAAGAAATATAACGCCAATCTCTGCCCAAACATTAATGTTTATGGTATCGGTAATAGTAGGGAATATGGCAATATATGGTCCCGCCAATATTCCGGCAACGATATAACCCAGCACCAATGGTTGTTTGAGCCACTTAAAAATAAGAGTGAAAATTCCGGCTGAAATAAGGATAAGTGCAAGGTCTTTAATTAAATCGGGGAGATGAGCCATATTATATTATTCGAATTTCATTTTTTACAATTTATAAATTCAGATGTTTGCAAAAATATTAATTTTGGTAAAAAAATCAAAATTAAAAAATTGCAGTTTTGTAACAAATTTATCAATCATTACAAAATAATAAAAAGTTATGTTGATAGTTTTTAACAAGAAAATTGCTTAATTTTAGCAAGAAAAATTATTATAATATATAAAGTAAAACATGAAATTACACAGTAAAACTATTCTGATATTATTGATTTTACTCTCAATCAATATATCTGTTTCAGCACAAAAAGTACAGGAAGAGATGCCGCCTTTACGCGAGCGGTTATTTTTTGGCGGGTCGCTTGGATTGCAGTTTGGCACAATAACTTACATAGATGTTTCGCCAACAGTAGGTTTATGGGTATTGCCCAGAGTTTCAGTTGCCGGAGGTCCAAGTTTTATTTATTACAAAAATAATTTTTACAATGAAGAAACATCAATTTACGGAGGGCGTTTTTACAGTCAATTTGTTGTATTGCAGGATTTAAATAATATTTTGCCTATAGGTTTTCGAACAGGCGCTTTTCTTCATGCTGAATATGAAGTTCTTAGTCTCGAATCGCGTTATTGGCAAAATTCTTCCGCCTCAGGCAGGTTTATTGCAAACAATGTGCTGCTTGGCGGCGGAATAAGGCAACAGATGGGAGCGAGGTCGTTTATGAACCTGTCGGTTTTATGGCGGATACACGATTCGGGTTATTCAATGTATAGCAACCCCGAAATAAGGGTAGGGTTTAGTTTCTAATTTAATCATTCCATTAATTGCGAAAGCAGGTTCAATTTTTTTACTTTTTCAACCGATAAAAAAAAGATATATTAACTATAAATTTTTCTTATTTTTTTAAAAAATGTTTTTTAATATTACTATATGTTTATATTTGCATCGTATAAAAGTTTATACAATGTTTTGAAAAGTATTTTTTAACCTAAATAATAACTAAAAACAGTTTTAATTATGAGAAAGAATTTATTTATTGTTTTGCCGCTTATTGCGGCGTTAATGATGAACTCGGGATGTGGTTCAATGAGTAGTACAACAAAAGGTGTCCTTATAGGCGGTGGCGGTGGTGCTGCTGCAGGGGCAGGAGTAGGGGCAGCCATTGGCGGAGGTCGAGGTGCTGCAATAGGAGCCGGAATAGGCGCAGTTGTAGGAACTGCAGCAGGCGCAATTATCGGCAACAAAATGGATAAGCAGAGAGAAGAACTCGAAAGAATTGCCGGCGCACAGGTTGAAGAGATTACAGACGACAACGACTTGAAAGCCATTAAGGTAACTTTTGCCGATGGTATTCTTTTTGCCACAGGTAGCAGCGAGCTGAGTCAGTCATCACGCAATTCGCTCACAAATTTTGCAAGGTCGTTATCCGATAACCCTCATACCGATGTGGCGATATACGGTCATACCGACAATACAGGTAGTCGTGCGGTAAACGAAAGACTTTCTGCCGAACGTGCGCAATCGGTAGCCAATTTCCTTTCGGCTCAAGGTGTTACATCAAGCCGTTTCTCAACTCAAGGTCTTGCATTCGACTCGCCGGTTGCCGATAACTCAACAGCAGAAGGCAGAGCAAAAAATCGCCGTGTAGAGATTTTCATTTCGGCTAATTCAGAGATGATTAGACAAGCAGAAGCCGGAACATTGCAGTAAAACTATATTGACAACGCTGAAAACAGAGGGGGCAAATCATAAGATCTGCCCCTTATATTTTTTATAAATACAAAAGAGTTTTACGCTAATTTATAATTGTTCTTCAAGAATAGCAATAACTTCTTCGGCAGTAGGGTGTACGGCAAGAATAGTACCTGTTTGGTCAACGAGGAATGTACCTCCGCCAACATGACCTATTCCGTATTTATGCCATATTTTACCACGGTCATCAAGTTCAACGAGATTTAGCCAAGGGTATCCGTCTCGCTCGGCGGCGAGAACCATACTGGCAACAGCGTTTTCGCGCGCTATGCCTACAATAGTGAATCCTTTGTCCTTATATTTTTCATAGACAGGAATCATACTTTTGGAAGTTAAGCGACACCCTCCGCACCAAGAAGCCCATAAATCTATTAGCGCCACTTTTCCTGCTATTTGCTCCGAGAGTTTAAATTCTTTACCATTTGCATCGGGAGCTGTAAAGTCGATATACTTGCCGCCAACTTTTACAAAAATTCCGGAAATATACGCTTCCATTCTATCCGTATAGGGATGGTCAGGGTATTTATTTTTATAAACATTTTCATATAGAGATATATAAGCATCCATTTCAGGGGTATAACCTTCATACCGCATTATTCTTGTTTCGGCGTTTACAAACGACACCAATTCATAATATGCCGGCAGCGATGGGTTATTTTTAAGATAATCAATTCTACCTGAATTTTTCATATCCATTAATACTTGTTTATGCATTACATTCAAAGGAGCCTCAGTCGAGATAATGTTTTCGCTCTGTCTGTTCGTTGGATACAGGGTAAATTCTATATCGCCCTCTTCAGCAAAGAAATACATATGTATAGGCCACGATGCTATTACCATCTCATCATCAAACATAAATTCATAAAGCTCTTCTGCATCAATATAAAACGTATAATCGAATTTTCCGTTGCGTATTGGTACCGAAATATACGGATATGAACGATAATTACAGTTCCACGGTTGCAATATGAGTTGGTTGCTTTGCGGTCGGTCAATTACAGTTCCGCTGATATGACACTTTATTTTACCTGTTGGCTTTTTTTCTTTCAATTGTATTCCGCTGAGTATA
>Ga0082212_10007710_pt1 | contig 14175 bp, 11 predicted proteins | sample TergutNt197P3_FD_71548 | JGI IMG/M metagenome (GOLD analysis project Ga0082212, IMG submission 71548) | Neocapritermes taracua P3 segment gut microbial communities from Petit-Saut dam, French Guiana - Nt197 P3 | ecosystem: Host-associated > Arthropoda: Insects > Digestive system > Gut ... | reverse complement strand
CGCGGTCGTAGGCCCAGACGCCGTGGTGGAATCAGGCGCCTCGGTTGGCGACGGCGCACATGTGCGCCGCGCGGTCGTGTGGCCCGGAGCAAAAGTATCGGCGGGCGCGGTCGTGGAAAACGGAATACTCACGCCGAAGGTGTTTGTTCCGGCGTGAACAGGAAAGTTATGTTGAGTATCTGTCTATAAAAACAGATTTCGTCGTCTATATACTCACCCATCCTCATTTAAATCATATTCTAAATGATTCGCCAATTGCATGGGTGTATTGCCTTCACTATCTTCGGCGTCTGCGTTTCCGCCTTGTGATTTTAACCACTCTACTGCCGCACTACGGCCAGCCATGGCCGCAAGGTGCATGGGTGTTCTGTCGTAACCATCTTTAACATTCACCTCCGCGCCGTGTTCTTTCAGCCATTTCATCACTTCCACATAACCAGATAAGGCCGCTTCGTGCATGGGCGTTCTGTCGTAACCATCTTTAGCATTTACATCCGCGCCGTGTGACTTAAGCCACTCCATTAATTCCAAGTAACCACCACCGGCCGCATCGTGCATAGAAATATCGTTTTTACCATATTTGGCGTTTCCATCAGCGTCTTGTTCCTTTAACCACTTCATTACCTCCAAATGACCTTTAGAAGCCGCATAAATCATTGGAGTACGGTAGTTGGCGTTTACATCCACACCTTGTTCCTTTAACCATTCCATTGCTTCTACCTGGCCATATTCAGCCGCAATGTGCATAGGTACCCTGTCGGCATAGTCTTTGGCGTTTATGTCCGCGCCTTGTTCTTTCAACCACTTCATTATCCCCTCGTGTCCCTTGGCGGCCGCGTAGTGCATAGGGCTCCAGCCGTCATTATCTTTGGCGTTTACGTCCGCACCCTGTGCTTTAAGCCACTCCATTACCTCCATAAACGAATTGCCCCTCATCTGGCTGATCATTGTGGGTTTATTATCGTCGCTACTACCTTTGGCGTTCGCATCCGCGCCTTGCGTCTCCGGCAATCCAAATACCTTCACAAACACATCGTCCCTCATGGCCGCATAGTGCGCGCAGTACAAGGGAGTCCATCTGTTAGCGCTTCCGGCCATTACGTTCTCATCTTGCGTCTCCAACCACGCTACCGCCGAAAACATATTGCCCCGCACAACCACATAGTGAATAGGAGTACCGCCGTCATTGTCTCCGGCGTTTATATCCGCACCTTGTTTTTTCAGCCACTTCATAACTTCTAATTGGCCATTCCTGGCCGCATGGTGCGCGGATGTCCAGCCGGTATCGTCTTTGTCATTTATGTCCACGCCTTGCGCCATTAGCCATTTCATTGCTTCTATATAGCCTCCTCTGGCCGCAAAGTGCATAGGCGTCCAGCCAGCATTATCTCTGTCGTTTACATACGCGTCTTGTTCTTTAAGCCATTTCATCGCTTCCAAATGGCCTTCTATGGCCGCAAAGTGCATGGGCGTCCAACCTTCATTATCTCTATCGTTTACATCAGCGCCTTGTGCCTTCAGCCACTTCATCACTTTCAAATAACCTTTTCTCGCCGCATAGTGCATGGGCATACCGCCGTAGTTATCTCTGGCGTTTACTTTCGCGCCTCGCGCCACCAGTCGCTCCATCTCTTCCACATCGTCTTTTTCGACCGCTATATGCATTTTGAGATTCATTTATGTCTCCCCTCAAATTGTCCTCACTTTTTCCACCCGACAAACCAATTTATAAATCAATAATTTACGCGAACAACTTCGCCAAACAACCCCGCGCCGCAAACAGAACCGCCGCGTTCCGCAAGGTTGCTTTTTTAACGTTCCCTCTTATATTTCAAGGGATAACCGCCATGCTAAACCATAACTCACCCATCCTCGTTTAAATCATCTTCGAAATGATTCGCCAATTGCATGGGTGTATTGCTTTCAGGGCTGCGCACCGGCGTGTAGCGGCTGATTAAATTAAACTGCGAAGCGCCAGACCTCTTCCAGGCCGAGAACGCTATACGGTTCAAAAAGGGAGGGGACTCCACCAAAACCTGGAGCAAAAACGTTTCTAATCACGGCATTGCCGCTACCTCGAAAAATAAAGCTAACATAGCGGACAGCAAGTTTTGCCCTAATATCCGCGTCAATTCTTCCGATAAAATATCACCAGGAACTTGCTTGCAAACAAAATGGTTTTTATGCTGCAAAGGGAGTCTGGTTTGAACTAAGAGAGGTTGGGCATGCCGAATCAAGAAGCGCCTAAAAAAGTCCAGCATGTAGCCGGGACAAAGCTTTCGCTGGAAATCAATACACGCATGATTGTAAGCATTGACGACCTTCATGGAGCTGATGAGCGCATCACCGCCGACCTTGTAGGTATGGTGCACTTTGAGTACCTTATCCTTCGCCTGCCCTGGGTACCGGGGATTAGACACCGCCTGGTGGACGGCATAAGCGCCACCGTGCGGTTTGTCAGCAACGGCGAGTTGTGCGGCTTCCATTCGCCGATTATTACGCATGTACCCAAACCTTCCCTGCTCCTTTTTCTGGAATACCCCGCAGCTATCGAGATGCTGGCTCTGCGACAGCACAAACGCGTTCAGTGCGTATTGCCCGTTCAACTGCGTTCGCGTCATGGCGACGCCAACGGGGTCATTATTGACCTTAGCCGCAACGGATGCCGCATAACCATCGATACGCACTACGAATGCAGTGCGCTGCGCCAAACCATACTGGAGGATTCTCTCACGATCCACGCGCCGCTCAATCCCGACGGAGCCCTCGTGTCGGCCACCTGCGCTGTGCGCAACATCTCATCTGACGCCAATCGTATGCATCTGGGGCTTGCCTTCACCGAAGCGGATAACGATTTTTGGGGCGCTCTGGACGCCTTCCTGGCTACCGCAGATCTGTAATCTTGAGACGTAATTCGCTCGGCAAAAGCCCCGCAAACTACGCTTTAAATCCAGGCCATTTAGCCCGGATACCTACGACCAGCATAGGCAAAAAACAAAACACCACCCATTGGCCGTCAAATTTTGCCTTAATGTCCGCGACGATTATTCCGATAAAAATATCATCAGGGACTTGCTTACAAGCAAAATGTTTTTTTATGCTGTCAAGGGAATCTGGATTGAATTAAGAGGAATCGGGTATGTCGAAACAAGAAGCATCGCAACAGCCTGCCAAACAGGTACAGCGTGTAGCCGGAACAAAGCTTTCGCTGGAAATCAACACACGCATGATCGTAAACATTGACGACCTGAATGGAGCCGACGAGCGCATCGTCGCCGACTTTCTGGGTATGGTGCACTTTGAGTACCTTATTCTGCGCCTGCCCTGGGTGCCGGGGATTAGGCGCCGCCTGGTGGACGGCATAAACGCCACAGTGCGGTTTGTCAGCAACGGCGAGTTGTGCGGTTTTCACTCCCCAATTATTGCGCACACACCCAAACCTTCCCTGCTCGTTTTTCTGGAATACCCTTCAACCGTCGAGATGCTGGCCTTGCGCCAGCATAAACGCGTCCAGTGCGCGCTGCCCGCTCAACTGCGCTCGCGTCACGGCGACGCCAGCGGGATCATAGTCGACCTTAGCCGCAACGGATGCCGCATAAACATCGAGATGCGCGACGAATGCAATGCGCTGCGCCAAACCATGATGGAGGATACTCTCGTAATCCGCGTGCCGCTCAATCCCGACGGCGTTCCCGTGTCGGTCACCTGCGCTGTGCGCAACATCTCATCCGACGCCAACCGTATGCAGATGGGGCTTGCCTTCACTGAGGCAGGCAATGATTTCTCGGTCGCTCTGGACACCTTCCTGGCTACCGTAGATATGTGATTTCAAGCCGTAATTCGCTCGGCAAAAGCCCCGCAAACCACGCTTTAAATCCAGGCCATTTAGCCCGGATACCTATTCGGCAAAACCGGCAAAACGTTAATCCTTCACGGATGCAATGTACGCCGTATGGCAAAGCAAACAGTTATTCGCGCAACTTTACACGTTGACGATTTCGTACTTGTCGTTACCCATACCCATAATCTTCATGTACTCCAACTGGCGCAAGCCGCCGCGGCTTTCAATCCGCTCAACCAGATCACGCCGCTGCTCTTCAGGAAGCGCATACACCATGTCTACCGAAGCCTGATCCACAGCCAGGAGATCCGTCGAGGCAAGAATACCGATGTCCGGCGCCGTTGCCGGGGCTGCTTTGAGTCCCGCGCAATCACAATCAACAGACATGTTGCGCAAAACATTTATATATGTAATGCGCGGGCCGAAGCGCCGCGTAATCGCTTCCCCTCCCTCAACCATGCGTTCCATGAAGTTTGGCCCTCGGGCCCAGAGCTGGGAGCCTTCACGGTGAAGCTGATCTTTTCCCGCCTTGCCGGAAGCGCACCCGATGGAGATGTTTTTAAGCGAGCCGCCAAAGCCGCCGGAAGCATGCCCTTTGAAGTGGGTAAGCACAACCATGGAGTCGTAATTCATGATGTTTTTGCCTACGGCGACATCTTTGAACCACTTGCCGCCGCTAATCGGCAACATGACATCTCCGTCCGCGTCCATAATATCCACCGGGCAGAAAGTCCAGCCGTTCGTTACCAAAGTCTCTCTATGGCCTTCCGTGTTTTGCCGGGGGCCGGGGTACCGCACATTGCACTCCACGATGGTTGCGTTTGGCACATCTGGCATAAACTCTTTGATCCATTCCCTGGGAATGATATTCGGACCGTTTGGCTCGCCTGTGTGAACCTTGACGGCAACTTTGCCGGTAATGTTCTGGTTGACCAACGCGTAGAGTTTGCGAATACCTTGCGCGCCAAGATCTTTGGTGAAAAAAACTTTGGCTTTTTCCGCAGCCATAGAGCCTGTTTGCTCACTGCCCGTAGCCAACACATGATCAACTTTGCCCAGCATGCCCGCGGCGGCAAACGCCCCCGCCGTGATAACCCCGTTCTTCAAAAAGGCGCGGCGTGATAAAGATTTCGACATGGTGTCCTCCGTTGCCGGCAAATACAAATTACCTGAGCTTTACTATCTTTCCATGCTCCGGCGCTTTTGTTTCCATATTATCTTTTGTAATCCGGTGTTCCCAGCGGAACCGGATCAGGATTTTTCAAGACCCAACGCACCGCGAATTCGGTTAACCGCGCCGGTTCTTCGTCGCCGTCGCCGTCATGAAGACGTTCAACTAACTGTTTGGCCTCATTCAATTCTTTTTCGGCAAGCGGCAGCCCGGAAGCAAAATGCTTTAGCAAGGCGTCCAGCATTTTGCGGTAATCGGCCCCCCAGTTCGCTCCGCCGTTGCCTAAAACTTCATGGGATACACGCCCGGCAATACGGATAACCTCGCCTTGAACGGTTTGCGCCTTCCCTTGCGACGGCACAAGGTAATCCCACAATTCGCCATGCTGTTGCTGCCATCTTTTGGATGTGACGGTAATTGGGGAAACGCCATCATGCACACGTCGCCTGGCAACAGGTTCCACGCTGAAAAGCTCATATAATTTGGCAAGCCCGGCTTCGGTTTCTTCAAGATAATCCTTATTAAAATTTGAACGGTGGAACTCAAATTCTTTACCAATTCTTGTAACGCTTTCTCTCATCTCGGGCGTAATTTCAGACCCGCAACTCAATAGAATATCCGCTACTTTCGCCATCCTTGCTATATCCGCGCCCCGGCAGCGGGCAAGAGCTTCGGCAAGCGGGGTTAGATTATCCAAAGTTGTTGCATGAAAATCCGCCCCGCGCGCAACCAGTTCGGAAACCGTATGTGGGTGAAAAAAACCGGCGGCAATATGTAAAGGCGTGGAGCCGTCTTTTGCCGGCTTTTTAAAATCCGCGCCTGAATCAAGCAGCACTTTTACAATGTCGCTTCCGATAGTAGCTTGCTCGTAAATTGGAGTTTTCCCGTAGGTATCCACGGCATTGACATCCGCGCCTTGTTCTGCCAGCCAGCGAACAAGTTCTTCCGGAATATCGTAAAAATGTAACGCCGTCCCTTTACCAAAACCACCGCAAGCATCCAGTTCGCAAGTTTCAAAAACCGCCTTAAGCGCAGGAATATCTTTATTTTTTATTAAATCTTTAAAATCTTTTGGCAATGTCTTTTTTTTCTTTGCCATTGTAATACCATCCTTTCTCATCTCGGCTACAAAACGGCGCCATTGCTATCGGAATAATGATGGGTTATTTTTTACCGCGGCACAACTGTTTCCTCTGTTTTCTCATAAAGAGAATGTCTATAATCTGAAATTAATTCAAAAAATACCTTCGATTCATTGCCGTTGTAATTTGTTACGGCAAATGTTCCACTCTTGGTTTTTACTGTTATTGTGAAATCCATGCCATCATGCGCTTTTTTCGAAGGGCCGCTTTTTAGCGCGGAAAATTCGCCCCATTCAAATGCATTTGATAGTTTTATCCATACATTTAAAGGTGTGGGAGCTTCATATTTTTTTAAATGCTGCCCATTTTTAGAATTATATCTTTGATTTAAAATTGTCTTTTCCATAGTAATTTCAATATATATTTTAGATTGCGATCTGTCGCCGCTTTCGCTGGTGTATATTATTTTTTTTGGTTTGTTGTCATAACTATAAGCCCAGGAAAGCGGCTGTTCGCCAACACTTCCCCAATTAAGCTGTTCGATAGTCGTCAACGCTCCTTCGCTAAAGATATACACGATACCCTCTTTTGAATATTCAATTCCGGTTTCTGTGCGCCTTTCCATATAACCTTCGGAATTTACTTTGTTTGCGTCTTTATTTTCGTTACTCATGGAGGCTTTCCTTTTTGTATCTTTTTTTGCTTCATTTATATCCATATCGCATGCTGTCAACAGAATTAAAAACATTAACAATATTCTTTTCATTACTTTTTCTCTCAATTTTTGATTATATATTTATCACGTATACAATTTTATATTACCAATGACAAGTCACAGATAACAATATCAGCTCAACGTATTGCTGATTTTTTCCACGTTTAAACTACGAGCGGCGGCGGAAAATATCTCTTTGTACGCACCGTCTTGACGATAAACATCTTCGTGTACGCCGTATTCCACTACCCGCCCGTTTTTCATTACGTAAATCATATCGGAATCAATAAATTGCGAAATGCTATGGGAAATGATAATCACCGTCCGGTCTTTTTTGATGGCATCAAGACTGTTTTTAATCTGTTCGGTGGCAATGGCATCCAGACTTGCGGTAGGTTCATCAAGAAAAATTATAGGCGGTTTTTTCAAAAACAGCCGCGCAATGGCAATACGCTGCTGCTGACCGCCCGAAAGCAATAGCGCGGACGATTCGTAACCATTAGGCAACTTGATAATTTGCTCGTGAATATAGGCTTGTCTGGCGGCATCTATCATTTCCTCATACGAAGCCTTGGGGTTACCATAAAGGATGTTTTCGGCAATCGTGCCGCTGAAAATATGGTTTTTTTGCAAAACCAATCCGATATTTTCGCGCAAAAACCGGGTGTCGTACTCATGCAAAGACACGCCATCCAGCAGAATTTCGCCTTTGCCCGGCTCGTAGAATTTGTCGAGCAAATTGATGACCGTGCTTTTGCCCGCGCCGGAAAGACCTACCAATGCGGTGATTTTATTCGGAAGGATAGCCATATTGACGTCAAACAAAGCTTGCGTGCCGTTAGGGTAAGTGAAATCGACATTTCGCAGTTCAAATTTTCCAAAAACCTTTTTGGGACGATACTCACCCGATTGTTCTTTTTGATGGTCGGAATTCATAATATCGAAAAACCCTTCGGCGTAAATCAGGGCGTCATTGACGTCATCATAAATGCGATGCAGTTGCCGGATCGGGGCGGTAACATTATTAAACAGCATAATATGAAGCATGATTGCGCCGATTTGCATTTGTCCTGTCAGCACAAGATAAGCTGTTAATATAATGATAATTACCACGCCAAACTGTTCGGTAAATATCTTCAGTCCATCGAATTTAAAATTGGTCGAGCGGGTCCGCATTTGCGTGTCGGTAAGGGCGGTTTGCAGATTAAACTGCTTTTTTGCCTCAATATCTTCGCGGTTAAACGATTTTATAACGCTTATTGATTCCAGAATGTTGATTATTCCGCCAGATTTGTTTTCGCGGTAAGAACGAATATTGCGCCGCCAGCCTTTAAGTTTTTGCGCCTGTTTTTGGCTGATAAAAAAGTAAATCGGCACAATGCACAGCCCTACCATTCCAACATAGAAATTGGCGTTAAACATGCCAATCAGCGCCACAACGGCAGATGTAAAAAGCGGAAAAATATCTATAAAAAAACTTTGTACGGTACGTGTTAAACTCGAAACTCCTTGATCTATACGGGTTTGCAATTTACCCGAACCGCTTTCATCGGCGGTAAAAAATGCCATTTTATACGTCAAAATCTTTTCAATTACGCGCTGGGCAAGGTCTTTCGAAATCATAATTCTGATTTTTTCACCGAAAAATTTCTGCCCGAAAGAAACAAAAACATTAATCAACTCTTTACTTAAAAGGACAATAGAAATAATTGTTATAATATGCAACCCATCTCTTAGCGGCTTATGCTGCTCAACAAGCGAGGCAATACTATTGACAGTGTATTGCAACACATAAGCATTGACCTGCGCCGTCAAAGCGCCAATGAAAGTAAGCGCCAACGCCAATACAACCAATCCTTTATAGGGACGGATGTATGGCATGATGTTTTTAAAAAGTTGAAATAAATTCATGGCGTTTTCATATTAACAGCCTCAAAATTAATACTTTCAAAGATATTGATAAAGAGATACCGCCGCACAAAAAGCGCCTTTAATACAAGTTTAAATTACTACCCTCTTCCGCCGCCGCCGGAGCGTCCGCCACCACCACTCCCCGAACTCCAAACCCTTTCCACTCCCCCTTGTCTGGGGTTGTCCTTAGCGTGGCTTACAGCCGAAGCAAAGGAACGTGTAAAGGTAAACGGGAGGCGGAATGAAATGAACGGTTTATCGCCACGATACCAATACGGCTCATAGTTAAATTGTTTCAATACCTTCGTGAATTTTTTCTCCCACGCGTCTCCCACATCCAGGGCAATAGCGTAGGGAAACAGTTTTTCAAATAATTCCGGTGTTTTTTCAGGAAACGTGAATCTATTCAGCTGGTGTTCTTCCGCTGTTTTCAGATACATCTTGAATCCTTTTAGTTCGGAAGCGGTTTGCGCCCCAAGTTTTGTTGGCGCTTTTATCAAAAAAACGTACATCCCATATAAAATGAACAATGCCAGAATAAATATTCCGTGAGCCCAGCTTTCTTTCAATGACACAAGTATCAGTATTAATGCCTTTATTGACATAAATATTGACAAAGAACCGAAAATAAACAAACCTAAAGATTCCAAAGCGGAAATAAAACAACCTTTATTGGAATTTTTTGTTACGACCGACATAATCGCCAAACCTATCAGCGGCGTCATAAATTTAATTTTTTCAATTAAATTAATATCTTCGTTCATGACGACATAAAAAACAACAAGAGTCAATGCAAGTATAGTTGCCCATTTTATATATTCTGTATTATCCAGAAAATAAGCATCTAAACTCCAGCTCTCTTTAAGCGATTTTGCCGCATTTAAACTGGCGCCCATAAATTCAATAAGATTTCTATTCGACAAAACTATACTTTTATTGTCATTAAAAAGCGTGTCGTAAATTATTTTTTCTTCTTTGCTTAAATTTTCTTTTCTTTCTATGGTCTCCAGCTCATAATGTTTCCCTTTTTTCAAAATACGAATTGCCTTTTTCACCGCCATTCCAACTAAAGCGGCAGTAAGTAACTTATCGTCATTTCTTCTCTTAAATAAATACCTTGTCACAGCGGGAGATCTGTCATGAGGAGGACTGAATGTCGGGATCACCACCGGCCTTTCAGGGTCTTTTCCTGCTTTTCGCCAAGTAAAGCAGAAGAAAATTCCAAATATTGACAGGCATACCAGAGCATTAACGTAATATCTGTATTTTTCCAAAAGCAATTCCAGCCAGGCCGGCGGAGGCGGACGTTCGATAATATCGCGGGGAAAAGAAACGGCATTGGAATCATATTGCAGTCCATAAACCGCAAAGCATAAGAATAAAACCAGTAGCAGAGTGAAAAGGAAAGGTTTTTTCATACTCTCAAACGAATACTTTGGGAACTTCTTTTTCGGAAGAATCGACGGCAAAAAACACTCCTTTGGAAAAGCCGCACATACCGAAAATAGAGCCAAAATTCATTTCTGTACCCATAAAAGAGATATCGCTCAAGCAACCCCGGCCTTTTCGCGTTAGATGAAGTATTGCATATGAAAAAAAGCGTTTCTATTCATAAATAGATCGCCGCGCCGCAAACAACGATCTGTTTTTCGTCAGGAAAGCAATTCAAGCCTGGTCGCCACAGGCGATGTATCGATGGAGTCCAACTTTTTATTTGAGGCGGCGGCAAAAGACGAAGGAGGTTCTTCCTCTTCCCTCTTGAATTTTTAAACCGCGCATTCTAATTTAACAAATTACGCGCAAATAAACGGGTAGCGTGTATCGTCCGCAAAAAAAAGGAGATAAACCATGAAAACAAAGATGCTTTTTGTTGTTTTGAGCCTCTGTCTGCTCGCGGCTTGCGCGTCCGGGCCTAAAGTGAACTTAAAGTACGACTATGAGATCAGCGACATGTCCACATCGTCGAGACCCAAATGGATCGACAGCGAATACATCCTCAAGCTGAACGAGAAAAGTGACGGCTATAAATACTATGTAGGCGAAAACGACAACGCTTCTTCCAAAGCATCCAAAACGCTTTGCCGTTCGTCCGCCGAGGCGAAAGCCCGCTATGACTTTGCCGCCGCGATCAAGAGCTCGATAATCAGCGCCTACAAGGAAGTCGAGAATTCGTTAGGCCCGGAAGAGAAAGCCGTGGTCAAATCCTCCGCCGATATAGAGCGCGTACTCAATGTCGACGAGAGCGTCGGCGGCGCCGAGAAATATAACGATTACTGGGAGCAGCGCTCGCATCAGAAAAAAATGGGAGCGGCCAAAGACTACAAGTCTTTTTACTGCGCGACCATCATCCGCATGAAAGACGAGACGTATGTCAGCGTCATCCAAAGCGCAAGCGACAGGATGATCGAGGCGGCGAAAACGCCGGAAGCATCCCCCGCGGCCGTTGCCGGCTTAAAGAAGAAAGTCGCGGAGAAAGCCGTCGCCGCGTCGCTTGCGGCCCCGTCTATCGAGTACGCCGAGTAACAGCCTCGTGGCGAGGGAACGATTTATAGCAAGGTTTTTTATGGCGCTTGCGCTTCTTGCGCTTGCCGTCTCTGATGCTTCCGCAAAGCCGCCGTGGATAAATACCCCCGGTGAGTTCTGCGGCGATAACGAGATCTGCGCCGTCGGGTCGGGGAATACCCCGGCCCGGGCGAAAGCCGATGCCCGCGCCGCGATAAAGAAGTGGTTTAAAAGCGAAATAAAGTCGTCCTCCAGATTTGCCGAAAGCGCCCATGACGACCAGTTTTCCAGCTCCGCCTCGGCCGAAATATGGGAAGGCGCAAAAGGGATACTGGAAGGCGTGGAAATAAAGGAAAGCTTCGAGGACGCCGGCGGCTATTATTCCTTGGCCGGCTTTGACAAAACCGTAGCCGCCGCGTCCATAAAGCTCAAGGTAGACCAGCTTGACGACAAGATGAAGGTTCTGCTTGGCGACGACACAAAGAAAAGCGTCCGGATGCTCGAAGGGTATTACAAGGTACGCGAAGAACTGAACGGGCAATATCACTTTCTCTCCGGTTTCTCTATCCCCGAAGTTGTTACCTACGACCAGATGTTCAATAACAGAAGCTCCAAGATTGTAAAAGGTTTAAGCTACCAGGTGGATATAGACAGTTTCGACGACGGGCAGATAGCGGCGATTGTGAAAGAAGCCCTTACATCCGCCGGAAACAAAGTCAGCATTGACGCCGGCTCTTCCGACAGAAGCATAACCGGTTCGTTCAAGGGCATCAAACAGCACCTTAATGTTGAGGGCTTCGTCAAATACACGTTTGTCTTGACGCTCAACTGCCTGGAAAACAAAAAAGTAATCAGTTCCATCACAACGACTGAAATCAGCACAAGCCGCTCGCCCCAGCACGCGTTCGAATCCGCCTTGCCCAGACTCAAGGAGTATGTGCGGGAAAACATTTATGATTTGATGTAGCCGTAAAAAGGAAAACTATAAAATGAACAAAAAACTGGTTTGGGTGTTGTTGCTCTTGAGCCTGTCCGCATGCGCGGCGGCTCCTCCTAAATCGTCCGATCCGGTTGCAAGCACAAAACCCCATCAACCCGAATCGCCCGACCATGTCGCGAGCAAATGGCTCAATACAGATACCAAAGAAGCAATCGCCTTCATTATGGAGGAGATTAAAAATTCAACGAAATTGCAAGGGTATCTGGAACGGCGCAATGAGCGGCCCAAACTGCTTGTTGGCGAAATGCAAAACAATACCTGCGAGGCCGATTTCCCGTTAGAAGACATGAATGAAAAGCTTTTGACCGCCCTGTTCAATCAGGGCGATTTTATGCTCATAGACAAGAAAGCGCGTAAAGCGATTCTTGCCGAAATCACATATCAAAATGACGGCACGGTCGATCCGGCTCAAGCCAAAAAGATAGGAAAAGAACACGGGGCCGATATAGCGATATTTGGCGCGGTGCGCATGCTGCCTAATGTTTTGGAAAACGGCAAGACCATCAAGGAGTATTCCGTAAACCTTCGCATAACGGAGCTTGAGACCGGTTTATCCGTGTTTAGCATGGGCTACGACAAACAAAAGTTTTCGGAGCATCCGGTTCCGCTGTTATGGGGCTGCGCGGCGCCTGAGGATACAAAGCCCGCAACCACGACGCCACAAGAAGGCAGAGCGCCCGATACTGTTTCGCCACCACAGGTACTATCGTCACAGATAGTTCTGGGCAAAGACATAAAAGCGTACCGGCTATCAGACGCGCAAGAGCTTACGGGAAACAATCCCGGAAAAATTATGGGCAACGAATACCGGTATGGGTTTTATACAAAAACCCGGTATCCGGAGGCTCGCGTTTCAGGCGGGTCGGCTTACTTCAATATAGGCGGCAAATACACAAGCATGTCGGGGATATGCGGGCCTATGGATAACGCGGCCAACGACGCGGCGGCAACCCTGACAATATATGGAGACGAACGGGTGCTGGCAATATTTGAACTGCAAGCGGGCGGCATGGCGAAATTGTTCAATCTGAACGTGGCGGGTATAACACAGGTAAAGTTTGAGTATTCATGGGGTAACGACGGCAGAAGACCCAATTCGCAATACTATTTCGGCGTAGCTAATGTGGTGGTAACGAATTTTAATTGAAGCGGTTTGGGGTTGATTTGACAGTACACGTGAAGTTACCCCCGTTTCGTTCGGACACATTTACCAAATGCGCAAATTAATACGCTATAATTCTTTCACGACAAGGTTGTATATAAAGCATGCAAAAAGTACGGAGGCAACATGCTGGACGCAAATGCAAACATCTGCCCGAAATACGAACGGAAAAGTAATACAACAAAAATCATTGCTCTGTTTTTGTTGGTTTTGATTGTGGAAATATACTGTTATAAAAGGGTTTTTGCGCATTCACCTACTGTAGAGAAACATGCCGAAAGCAACAGTAAACATACCGAAAATAACAATATAAATCCGGTAAAAGAAATTGAAAAATATTCTCAAGGAATGGATATTCGCGTTAAACCGATGATCAAACTAAGCGGTATGAGCGTTGCCAAAATCTTGAAAATGCGGCAAGATGCCGTGAAAGATACTATTTCTCTTGGTGGTGTTTCAGTATACAAGCCAAGCCGACAAGTGTTTTCTATAGAAGATGGGCTTCCGTGGATTGGGGCACACGAAGTAAGTTGTCACGGCGTAACTGATAGAATAGGGGAAGGCGAATCCAAAGAGAGTCTTGGAATCCTAAACCCTGAACTTTTATTCTATATAAATATACCACATTACAATTCTAATAACAAATCACTGTGTTCGCCCGCAGACTACATGATACCCAAGAGGTTAATATATTATAAAGAAAAAAATACTATAATTGCTTATATTGATTACAAAAGCATTGTCAGCAAACGCGGGCACACAAAATACATTACTCTAAGCAATTCAAACGC
>Ga0082212_10007709_pt1 | contig 14176 bp, 17 predicted proteins | sample TergutNt197P3_FD_71548 | JGI IMG/M metagenome (GOLD analysis project Ga0082212, IMG submission 71548) | Neocapritermes taracua P3 segment gut microbial communities from Petit-Saut dam, French Guiana - Nt197 P3 | ecosystem: Host-associated > Arthropoda: Insects > Digestive system > Gut ... | reverse complement strand
GGAGATTACAGTTCAGGTACTGTAATTCCACTGCTACTGGTCTGAGTGACTGGACTTGAACCAGCGGCCTCTACCACCCCAAGATTGCAGTTGGGAGATTAAGTAAGATTATATAATCTTATTGGGCTTCATGCAATCTCCCGGAAAATGCCCGTAAAATGGAACATTTAAATAAATTTTTAAGGTATTTTTTTAAACCCCGCATTATACCATTGCTTTAAGAAAAAATAATTTTCAGATATTTTTACGATATTTTGGTAGAACAACAAAGGTTTTTATAACGCCAATTATGGTTAATTTTTCTCTTTTTTATCATTGTTTATTAAGCACCCACTATTAATATACTATCAATATAATACCATTATATTAAAAATGTGCGATTTATTTAGATGTATTTGCCGATATATATCTAATTTAGTCGAATATACATCATTTGTATAAATATTCATTAAAAGCATTATATACGCCATATATTATAAATATATAAACAAAAAGTTAAATCTGAAACATTCAATTTTATGGATGGTTCGGATTTTTATTTTTATTAACTTTGATTATATAAATTGGCTTCCACCGCAGAATGGTAAAAAAAAGTACAATCTATCATTAAAATTAAACGTATTTCGACAGGAATACGTTTTTTTCATAAAATACGTTTTATTAATGGAGGAAAAGACATGGCAAACGAAGGGAAAAAACCGCCAAAGAAATTATCGCCACAATTTGAAGCTTTTCTGGAAATCCTTACAGAACACGGTCTTGTCGAGGACAAACAAATCGACGATGAAAAAAGACGTAAGGCAGAAAAAGAAAAGAAACGCAAAATGTATCATAATACAAATTTATTGCTCCAAAATTATCGGGACATAACATGGATGCTTGAGTGTTTCCCTGCGAATATTTCCGAAGAATTAGACGAACCTATGCAAGATTTAGACGCATTATTAAGCGCAGTCAGTAAAGAAATCGATCTTGATAATCACAAATTGGAAAACCGGCTCAAGAGCATAAATAAATCACGGTTGCTCCTTGACCGAGTTAACGAAGCTTTGACGATTCTCAAACAAAAGCCTAAAACCGGACAAAAGATGTACAATATCATCTATTATACATACATCATACCTGAAGAACTCCTGCATGATGAAATACTTTTCCGCGTTGATATATCAGAGCGTCATTATTACAGGCTGCGGAAAAAGGCAATTAATATTTTATCTATACGCCTTTGGGCGTCGCCGGGGAATCAGTTAAGTTCATGGATTGATGTTCTGACCATTCTGGAAAATCTTTAAGTACACAATCCCTAAAATAATGATAATATTCATCAGCAACAAAAGCGGAACGCCTATTTTGAATTTTGAATGTTTTGTTTTATGGCGGAATATGTGCATACCCAATAATGCGCCTGTTCCACCCATCAGAGCAGCCGAAAGCAAAAGCGTATTTTCGCTTATACGCCGTTTTCCGTATTTTGCATTTTGTTTATCAATACCATACATAGCAAAAACGATAATATTCCATATAACAAATATTGCTATATTCAATTCAATAATATTAAATCCTAAAAACATAATTTTATCCATGCTTATTATAAAATTTACCCGAAAAATTTAAAAAGGAGGATTCCTAACCGTGAACAACAGAATAAGATATACTTTTGATGAAGTGCAATGCGCCGCTTTTTATCAGCTGCCCAAATTTTTACTTGACGGCGAGTTTGAAAATCTCTCCAATGACGCAAGGGTTTTATATACCCTTTTGAGAGACAGACACGAATTAAGTATCAAAAACGATTGGTATAACGAAAAAGGCGAAGTGTATTTCATAATGACCCGTGCGGAAATGGAAAGTATGTTGAAACTCTCCCCGAAAACCACACGAAAAGTAATAACAGAATTAAAAAATTTGAATCTTATAGATGAGCAAAGACGCGGTAAAATGCAGCCAAATTTAATATATCTTTTAAAAGTTAAAACAACCCGTTCGAAACCGGGAAAAACTCCTCTATGTGACCGGGAAAAAGTAACGGTCATGAGTGGTAAAAATTCCCCATCACGAGCGGTAAAAAATCCCCCTCATGAAGGGGAGAAATTCCCCCCAATCAATATCAATCATAATCAAACTGATTTTAACAATACTGATTATCAATCAATCCATCGGGAAAACGAACCCGATCCACCTGATGATGGATTGATTGATGACAAAAATTTTAAACATGGAAATAATTACGAAGAAGGAGAAGAACCGTTTATTAAAACAAAAGAATTTGAATTTGATTATAATTATAATACTTTCTCGCCGGATTGTCAAGAAATCAAAAAGAACGAAGCGGTAAATACTGAAATGCTTACGGAGCTTTTATCCAATAAAGGTATTCCGACTTTTTATTCATGCGATAAAGTAAAAGTAATAGCGGCTCTTGAAATTTTAATTCCAGATACCGCTAAAACGAATGATAATAATAAACTTTTTTTGAATTGCCTCTATCAGCTAATTTGCGGGAGTAATAAAAAAATAAAAGGGTTCATTGAAAAATTAAACAAGCGTATTGTTATCAACGGGGATAATATATCATTCGACGGCTGGCTTACCGAATTTGAAACAGAATATTTGCGTTATGTAAATAAAAACCGCTCGCAAATAAAAAATATTATCGCATATACGAAAGAATCAATGTGTAAATTCGTGTATGAGTATGATTTTATAAAACAACAAAATTTCGGCTCCGAAAGCGTTCCCGCTATAAAGATCACCCAAAAACCGCAAATTGCCCGTAATGAAAATTTTATTGAGGATGACATCGAAGAATGTTCAGATTATGAAATTAAAAATGACTCTGAGATTAAAAACATTTCGGAAAATGGACGACAACCGAGTTCAAATAACATAATTACCGAATCATCAAGCAGTAATTTGCTTTACTTATCGCTTAGAAAAAAACAAGTTACCGAAGATGTCGAACAAATAATACCAATCAGCTTTTACAGCAAATATCCATTGGAATCCGACCGGAAATTAATCAGAGAAATAAAAAATATAATATTCAATGTGTTGATTTCCCGCGGAGATTCTTATAAAATACTTGATGAAGACATATCCTCGCTGGTTGTCCAGCACTGGTTTAGAAAAATTAAAACAGACCATATAGAGTATGTCATTAATGAATTAAATAATAACCCGACAGAAGTTGAATGTACCGAAAAAAACCGTATGATTGAAGCTATGTTATATCACAAAGTCCAGGAAATTAATAATTAATTTTTTACATCTAAATACGATTGTTTATTTTGTTTAACTTATTTCCCCATACACCATTAAAATCTCGTCGCATACGCCGCTCATTTTTCGCAGAATATTCGCAATCTGCGCCCGAAATTCGTGCGTTTTGAACTTTTCCATCGGCGGGAAGAACTCACCGTGTAATGTCCATATCTCCTGCCTGTAATCCTGCATTTTCTTATACAGAGGCAATAGTGTTATTGCCATAGCCAAATCAGGATATTGTTCTACCGCGCCTTTGAAAAAATCATACGCCGAACTTGTACAGACACAGCAATACGGGGCGCAATGCAAATTCCAGCAGATACCGCCGAGTTCATCGTCTGTTTTGTTCTCAAAATATTCGTCAGTTTCAAGTGTTTTCGCCCATGTTTCAAACGCCGTTTTTCCGAATGAATACATTCCGCTGTCGCCTTCGGTTGGAGGCAGGGTTAAAAATGTAGGGATAGAGTCAGTCACACTCTGGTAAATCTGACGCATATCTGTCGGAGGAAGTTTCTCACCCGCAAAAAATAATCCTTTCGTGGTATCTAATCCGTTTGTGATGGTTGAATAACCGTATTCATCTACAGAACCCTTTGGCATGCGTTCCGGACCGCAATAAAGATTGACATATAATACATCGTTTTCATCATACCCGCCGATTAAACAACCTTCCGGCATCGGGTCGCAGCGATTGCCGCTGTCCGTCGTCACATTGCCCATGCCCCACGCCAAAACAGGAATATCTTTGTCAACCGATGTTTTAATGGCGTTCATCACCGCGCGGAAATCTTTTTTGATTTCGCTGTTTGAAATATAGATGCAGTCATAGCCGAAAGCGGCGTATGCTTTTTTCACAAATTGCGGCGCGAAGAAATAGTTTGTCACGCCGCTGTCGCATTGCAGATTATCCGGGTTCCCGATTTTTTCGGAATATAAATAAGTGAAGTTATCGCCGGTGAAGTTTGCGTAATAATGATAATCTTCTATTCCCGAACCCAATTTGAGTCCGACTGAGCAAATGGCGGAACATAGAAAATAATTTTGCCAGTTTTCGATTTTTTTGTACTCTTTGATTTTGTTTGATACGCGGGGCGACTCCGCGCCCGCAAGCAGTTTTGCGATTGAGTCCGATTCATAGGACGAGTATTGCGCTATTGACAGAATTTCACGATAGTTTGACATATCAAATCCTCCTTGAATAACTATATTTATTGTCAGCGGACGGAAGTATTTAAGCCTGTGACTTTGTTTCCGTGCGCTGTAAGGAGTTATGCCGTGAAACCGGGTGAAAGCCTTTGTAAAACTCTCCTGCGAATCATATTGATATTTCATGGCAACATCAAGGATTCTGTTCTTTGACAGCAGCAAATCCTGCCCGGCTAAACTCAGGCGCCTATTCCGGATATAGTCGCCGATAGTAATGCCGGTAGCCAAAGAAAACACGCGCTGATAATGAGCGTTGGACGCATACACATGATTCGCCACGTCATTTATCGTGATTTCATGCGTCAGGTTGCTTTCAATATATTGGATTGCTTTTGTCAGGCTTTGTATCCAGTTCATGATTTCACTCTCCCTATGTCAATCATTATACAATAATCATGTCGGAAAAGTTATGTCTTAAAATGCTCAATGTTGTCCACGGTTGATATGTATATCAACAAAACATAAATCTACAGGTCAATTCTTCCGAATCGTTTCAGTTTCTCTAACATACTCATTGTACGGGAAGCTTCGCACAAAATCTGCAGCTTGCGGAATCCGTCGCCCTCGCCTAACGACCAACCTAATGGCCACCTGCCGTCGTCGCTTTGCTGTTTCATGCGATATGTCAATGATTCGTCCACTAAATCCTTCACCGCAGGATATATGATATTTTCCGGCGAACCTATCGAATCACAGGGTAAATGTACGTAATCATTATCCGATTTGGCGAAATCAAGCTCCATAAAAGCAGTCGGATTCTGCCGTAAAATCTTCGTCAGCTTTTCTACCGTATCCTTGTCTTTCAAACATGGGACGAACCATTGGAAATAATCAAAGTCATAAGGTCCGTCAAAAATATTTTTGTTGTAATCCGGCGAATTTTCGTCCCAGTACCGCAGGATATGCTCAATCGGATATTTGATAATATCCTGATACAATTCTTCCGGCACAATTTCGGAATAAAGCGCAACAAACGCCGCAAATACCACTTTTTCGTTGGCATCGTAATTTTTAATGCGTTCGTCCTCGTTTTCGATTGGGGTTAAAATATGCCCTCTATATCTCGCCCATCGGCAATGAATTCCGTCGTTTACTTCCGGTACTACAACCTCCGGTCCCCAATTACCGATTTCCGGAACGTAACGTTCTAATATATATTTCATCATTTTTTGAATGACAGGGTGGTCAGCAGTCGGCTTTTCCTTTAGGTTAAGGATATATTCAATAGCGTGTTCGGTGCATTTCAGGCACGGACCCTGATAGACAAATTCATAATCAAGCTCGCCGAACCCTCCGTTTTCATGCTGATATTTCGCCAGTACATCCATGAAAGCGTCGGTATTGTTATCCTCGAAGTTGTATCGGAACCACGCCCTGTTAATATCGTCGGAATTAGCGAATATGTAATCCCGTGCTTTAATAAAGTTTTCATGAGTTAATTTTTGCATGATTTTTTCCTCAAATCAAATATAAATTTTTATGTGTAATAATATTTTATCCATATTTACTTACGAGATTGTTTATATTGTACGCAGTCATACACTTACATAACCGGCAGGGAAAAATCCAGCCGGTTAAACTTTTTTAACAGTTCAATCTGCATAATAAAGAAACCGCAAGTCGAAGGATAGCAACCGATAATCAACCGATTGTCCAGCCAATCCGCAAAATCGTCGATTCCGGGAACCGGTAACACTTGAATTTCATGCAGCCTGTCCACGATGCCGTCCAATTCCGCTTCCACTAAATCTTTATATTCGGGATATAGCGGACTGTCCGGCGAATCGACAATATCGGTGGGCATGGGCGCCCAGCAAATGAATTGCGTGGGATCGTAACCGCTTAAATCGGGTATCGGCTTATCTTTCGGTAGCGTTTTTTCTATTTTCAGTGCTTTTCGATACAAATCACTATCTTTTTCGCCGTATTTCAAGATAAATTCCACGAAATTCTTGGGGTCAACCGCATCCGGAGGTGCCGATGGGTCATAGTGAAACCACGGGGCGTGTGAATAATCGTTGTTGCTGGGTATGCTGGCAAGACCCAGCCAGCCTGTTTCCGTCGCGTAGGCTCCGGAAGCGAGGTATTTCAATATACCCGTTACAATCGGGTGGTTTTTGTCCGTGGCATTAGGACAAAATCGGTTGATACGATTGATTTGGAAAACCGCGCCGTTTGTTGCATCAGGCGAGGAGTTGGGATTCCAATTATCACCTGCATAATAACCGAATCCGCCGTCTTCGTTTTGGTAGCATGCCATAACGGACAACACATCCTCCGGATTGCCGTTTTCAAATGTAAAACGCCAATCTGCGAATATAGCCGGATTCGCACCACGGTAGACTAAGCGGCGGAGTTTGCGGAAGTCGTCGAGCGATAGTTTTTTCATGTTCGTGCCTCCGATTATATCAATTTTTTGTGACGTTGTTTATAAATGATTGCAATGATATATTTCCTTGTGCGGTATTGCCTTCTTGCTGTATTCTATCAGCTTCTTGATATAGCCTAAGTTTTTTTCATCCGGATTTACGAAACCATGCGTATGCTGAAAGCACACATTGCAGAATTTTTTTCCGAAAATCGTCGTTTCCTTTGAAAGCTGACAAGGTTCGACGCAGGGACAGCCACAGGAAGCGGAGCATGGGTTAATATGTTCAAATACGGCTGCAGTAAACTCTTCGTCATCGTCGCAAAATTCGCCGAGATGACTGAAATTAAAATTGTCAAACAGCCATTCGCCATTATCTTTAATCAATATCCAACCAATATAATGTTCGTTATGCTTTATTTTAAAAGCTATTGTTTTGCCTTTATCTAATTCCCACGGTAATAAAACAAGGGATAGGTCATCGCTTTCGTTCAAATAAGTCGCTAATTTCAATGCGGTTTCTTTTAAATCGCCGTCAAGATATTCGATGATGGCATCTTCGATTTTGTTATACTTTTTTTGTTCTGACATAATTTTTCCTCCGTTATTATTATATATTTTTAGCGCTCATAGGTGCGATTATTTTTAAAAGACGCTTATTTTACGCTTTGCTTGCCGCAATATCGTCTACGATTTTTTTGTTTATTACAACAAGCTCCTTCGCGTATTCAAGTGCTTGCCCTTCTGGATTTTTCAAATGCAGCAAATGGCAGCCGCATACTTTGTCAAACTTTTTTCCTAAAATGATTCTGTTATCATGTCCTTTGCATCCCGGACATAATGGTGATACAATGTTTTCTAAAATAAATTCTTTCAATTCATTTGATAAAAATTCTTCGCATTTATTTATATCCACGCTCTTGAAATAACTTATGAACCAATAATCCTTGTAAGCTCTGAAATGGCAAATCATATGAGTTTTATATCTGACTGCCCAACCTTGATAACCATTTTTGCCCGTTGACGTCGCGCTTTTTGACACTTTATTGCTTTTTAAAAAATCATTGAACTCCAAAAAATTTTTCAGTTTATCTCCGTCAAGAAAAGTTTCCGCGATTTCTGCGATTTTTGATTTCGTTGTTTCTGACATTTTTTTATTCTCCTTTGTTATCCAAAATTTCAATCGCTTGTTTTATAACAGCTAACATTTCTTTTTCCGCTTTTTGAGCCGTCGCGACCGCGTCGCAAGCATCGGCACTCATCGCAGCGATTCGTTCGAGGTCTTCAATGTTCCAAATCTGTTCCTGCCTGAACCGGTGCGTGATATGCCCAGCGTCGACGAGAACCCATTGTGATTCAAATTCACCCCATAACTCAGACAAAACTGGGTCGAATAACTCCTTGTGCAATTCATGATTTAGCAGCCGTTCACAACCGAACGCGCCGCCGAAGGAACAAAATATATAAAAGTTATGGTGGCACGAATCACCCCATTGATCGGCGCGGTACCGCCGTTCTTCGGGACTTGCCGTGACGATTCCGTCGTCAGAGGGGTACCTGTCGCAGCCGCCCAACTTTATTAAGTAGTCGTCCCATATCTTTTCATTCGCGTTATATTCCATCACCCGGCGGATGTTGGCGAGTCCGTCTTTCAATGTGTATCGCCGTGGTATCTTGTCGCCGAATATGTACAACGCTTCGATGTCATCGTAAGCGGGTGGCTGTTCCGTCCGTTCGCTGTCATAACGGAAAGGCGGGCAAACCAAAGCGTCACCGTCGTATCCCGATAGCAAACGGAACCGTGGATTATGAGCCGCGCATTTCGCGATAACAGGTTTGCCCGTGTCAATCGAAGTGATGATTTCATTTTTAAACGTGGCGATGTCGGTGACCACCCGGTAATCATACCCGGTATAACCAAATAAAAAATCTACAGTAAAATCCGTACCACAGCTGTGTTCATCAAAGCAGTTATACCCCGTCAATAATTGCATTTCAGTCGGTTTGTTATCGAAACGGCGGCGAGTGGCACTGTTACCGGTCATGGTATTGAACAGGAAGAAGAACCCGCACCGCATTTGTTCGGCTTTGTTCATTTCGCAAAGGGGACTCCGGCAACCAAAGCAATAGCCACCGACGTTGGGGTCGTAGATTTGCCCATTGGGATCCGCGTGTGTTTCGATGTGTATGTACGCAGTGGTGAAACGTTGGATGAAGTTCAAGTTCTCCATGCCGCAGTAATTTATGTTTATATCGAGTTGGTTTTTCATGTTTGTTTAACTCCCTTTTTGTTATTTTAATTATTATTTTTTATCTGCCGCGACTAAATCAGCAATAATATCCCTTGATACCAAAACTAATTTTTTCAGGTTTTCAAGCGCCGCTCCGTCCGGATTTTTCGTCCTGAATGGCCAGCAACTACACACTTCATCGAACTTTTTGCCGAGGAATTCTACATTTCTCATTCTCCCGCATTGCCTGTTGCACCCCGGTAATTGAACAATATCCAAAACAAACTTTTTCATTTCGTCATCGGCAATATATTTACCATACTCCCCAAAGAATAAGCGGTTAGGTTTAACCTCCCAAATACCATTGGACGGGGGCCATGATAAGTTGATATAACAGATGTATTTGCCCTTATAATTAACTTTCCATCTGTAAATCCCATCCCATCTTGGCATCAGTTTGTTTTCCCGAAGCCATGCAATGAAGTTCAACGCATTATTTTTCGTTTCGCCGATTAAAAACTCGGAAAAGGCATCTTCCGGCGTCGGCTTTATTAATTTTTGCTGTTGTAAAACGGTGAGTTGTTTTTCTTCCGGCATTGTTTTTTACCTCCGTATTTATATAGATTTTTATTTAAGTATCAATAATAACTTTTTCATGTTTTCTAATGTTTCTGTATCGGGATTGATAAACTGCATAGGGCAATGACATATATTTTCAAATTCTTTTCCGAATATTATTTTTTTGGACCCTGGTTGTCTGCCACAGCCGCATCGTTGCCCGCCTGTGATGAAATGGTCGCAAATATGCGCGTGTTTCCATGCGAATTCCGCCAGATCATCGTTTGCCGAACCATCGATATCAAAATAACAAACAGTAAAAAAGATAACCCACGGTCTGATGTGAGGGAAATCGCCGCCGTCGCCGACAACAGTTATTACGTGTAATTTTGGCGGTATTTCATTCTTCTTCAAAAAAGCGACAAAATCCAGCGCGTTTTTTTGCGTTTCACCAATCAGAAGCGTTTTGATTTTTTCTTCAAGCGTTGGTTTCTTTTTCTTTTCAGCCATTTCTTTTCCCTCCGTATTATTATATAAATTATTTGGAATCTTCTAAAATGCAGTTTTTCCTATACTCAATCAAGCGTTTTGTTTTTTCCAATACTTCTCCGTTGGCATTGAAAATCCGTAACGGCCAACACCCGCAACCGGTGGGATTCATATATCCCGCTTTTTGCGCGGCAGGATTCCATTGACAATCTCCGCAAGTCCGTGCGTAAATGTTATCGAAGATAAATGTTTTCAAATCGCAGTCGTCCATTTCGTAGTATTTTTCTAAACCGCGATGGGCAAAACGCCATGTACCATTGTGTATATGGAGCGAACCGAATTGCTTGCCCTTATAACGCAGAGACCACGAAGTTCCCGAACTGTGCTGTATTCCGATTTTGTTGGCGCGTAAAAATTCGACAAGATTTAACATATTGGCGGTTCTCTCTGCGTCGAGGTAATTCCCGACGTCTTCGATATTTATTTTGATTTTTGCTTTTGACATATTTATTTCCTCCCGTATATTATATAAATTTTATTTTTATGTATAGATTATACCGCACATATTATGCATTATTAACGGATTTATCTATTATATTTTGTTTTTTGAATTCGCATATCTTTTTCATGCATTCCACAGCCTTTTTCCCCGGATTGTCAAAATATGCGTTGTATTTGCATAAATTATCGAATTCCTGATCGAAGAGTTCTATTTTAAAACCCGCGAATGTATCGGCTTCCCCATCGCATAATTTAGCACAGAAACGGGGTACGCAGCGACGGCACTTTCGCGCCGTGAGATACGTCCGAATAACGTCCTGCATATTTTCCCGGACGATTAATTCCTCGATCTTTTTGGTTAGTTCTTCGTGCTTCTGAAGAACAACATAGGGATAATTTTCGACGCTCCACCAACCTTTTGTCATATGTAAAATCCTGCAAACGGTTTTACCTTTGTATGTTGCTTTCCACGAATTTCCGTTTGATGTCGTCGATATGCCAAATTTGTTGGCACGCAGCCACGCTACGAAATCATGCGCGTTCTCCTTCATTTCACCGTCGAGCAACTCATTTATTAAATCTTCGATTTTGGGCTTGGTTATTTTCTTTTCCATTATTTATTCTCCGTTTTTTATATTATTTCTTTTCTGTTTCTTGAGCAACGGCGATTTTATTGCCGTCAGGGTCAGCAAACCAAAACGAATACGCGCCCCATGGCTTCCGCTCCGGCGGCGTGATTATTTCTATACCGGGGATTTCCCGCAACAACCGCTCGTACAACGCGTCAATATCCGCGTCAAAACATTGCAGCCATGTATTTTTGTTCTTTGCCGCTTTTACTCCGCCCGGATCCCAAATGGCAAGATTGCCAAATCCGTAATGGCTGCCATCAACAATCGGTTCCTCCTGAAAAACAATTTTGTAAAACTCCGCGAGACGGGGCGCGTCATCAGTCGTTATACATATTCCGCCAAATTTCATAAATGAACTCCTTTTTTCATGATTTATCTAAACAACGCATAATACTTTGCCAACTGTTTTAAATGAATCCAATTCATTTACCCGTATCGTCGCATATTTCGGGTTCAGCGACACAAGACCGTCCTTTTCGAGCTTTTTTATATACCCCTCGCCGTTGTATATGAATATCCCTATCTCCCCTATATCCACACTCGGCTGCTGGCTCACAAGTACAACATCGCCGTCGCTGTATTCCGGCGTCATGCTGTCGCCGTTTACCCGTATTGCCATATCTGCCTCACGGTACTCAGGTATATCCAATATGCTCAACATTTCTGCGTCCGAATCTTCGAGATATACGCCCATTCCTGCGGACGCGGGTTGGCTGAATAACGGTATTTTCCGTGTCAATGGTACGGCGGATATGACAGTTTTTACATCGGGCAATTCATCTTCTCCGCTGATGATATTTATGCTGTCTATCAGTATATTAACAAGCCGCCGCTCCTTGTCCGATAATCTGTTATACTTCTGCAATAACGCTTGTATCTCTGTAATGGGGGTTTCCTTTACACTATGCCCGACAAGATAATCCACGGTGACGCTATAGAAATCCGCGAGCATACATAAGTCCGGTATCTGCGGCTTGCTTGCGTTTATTTCCCAGTTGTTGTATGTGGTGTATGGAATCTCCAACCGTTTGATCAACTCCATTTTTGTCAGTTTTTTGTTTTCCCTTAATAATTTTAATCTTTCATGTAATTCCATGAATTTTCACCTCCAATTTCGTAGCAATACCTTTTCTTTTCATATTTGGCGCAATCGCAAAACAAAATATGGATTTCACGTTATTTTCCGGCTTGGATTCGATTTTATGTTTTGCCGCCATGACCCGCAGCCAGCTTATACAATTCAAGCAATCCGATTTTCGGTTGGCATTACACCAGCCAACAACTTTACCGTCGTAATATGCCAAATAACCTTGTATTATTCTGCTGTTAATATATTGAACAGCTAAATCCCGTCTTTTTTCCGGTGATGAAAAATCTGTTTCTACACGGTGATCGGCACCGCACCAACATATGCAATAACATCTGTCCTCATCTGGATTATCCGCATGGGCTTCGGTTTCAAAAAAATACAGATAGTCCTCCAATAAGTCAGGCGTTAATTTCCGAATTTCGATATTCATTTTTCTGCCTCCGTTATATAATTATAAGCTTGTATATGGTTTTCATCTTTTTTACCCGCTGCCCGGATAGTATGGGTCAGATATTCCTGCTCTGATAACCATTAGTCTGAGTTCAAGCAATCTGAATATATATTTCAAATCCTGATCGCTTGGATCCAATATTCTTATGTCTGTCGAACACGCAATGACTTTTTTACCGAATATCTCTCTGGGATTGGATTTTTTCCAACACTCCTGCCTGCAATTCCCGCATTTCGTGAAATGGTTCAGTATAAAATCTTTGAACTCATCCGCGTCGTCATATTTTTCGATTTCGTGTTCAATCATTTTATACGCTTCGCTGCCTATCTCTGCGAATCCCATGTGCAGCGCATATTGATTTTTGTCTTTCACGTTAGTCACATAAACGACTTTCCCCTTGTATTTGTAATCCACCCTGAAAAAATAATTGCACTGCTGCGGCATGATTTTATTGCCGACGGAATAATCATATGTTTTTTCAGCTATCCGCCGTCTTTTGTCGCTGAAAATAACATGCAAATCTTCATAGGTGCGCCTGTATTTGGATAATACCCGGAAATCGCAGTACAGCATAAAATAATCGCAGTTTACTTTGTAATTCGCATACCCTAAATCAATCATTGCTTTTGCCGCGACAAACATATCAGGGTAAATGTCATTATAAATCACAACGGTATTGTCTTTTTTTTCAAAAACAAACCCGTGAGCTTTCAAGGCTTCTATACTTTTGGGTTTGAATTTTTTTATCAGTTTATTGAACGCATCGGCTGGCATCTCATATTGATTGCCTGTCAGATTTTTCAATCCACCGATAAACCAGAAATAAAACTCGACTTGCTTTTTATTCATCCAATCCGGTTGTGACGGGTCTATTTCAAATCCGAAACGGTCAGGGTTTTCATACATATCTGAGAGCAGAGCTTGATTAAAGTTATAGTAATCCGTGCAGGCGGATTTCAGCGCGTCAGCATACGGCAGGGTCGTTTCAAACGGAGGCTGACGGGTGGCAAGCTCCCATACTTTTTCCTGTATGCAATTTTTAAATTCGGTTTGGTTTCTATCGAATATCATTTTTTATATCTCCTCGTTTTATTTATTTAACTATATTAAGACCAATTCTGCGAAACATCGACTTCCGCCTGACACGGAACGTACTTCATGATAGAATTGCCCGCTTCTTCCATAGCAGATTTTAATATTTCCGCCGCTTCACCGGTTCTTTCGTCAGAAGATTCCAGTATAATTTCGTCGTGGATTACTCCAACTATATGCGTATCTGAATTTTCCAGCCGTTTTGCTAACAGCCCCAACGCTTTTTTCGCAATATCAGCCGCAGTACCCTGCACAGGGGTATTGCTGAGGATAGATAATCCCGCATTTTCGGAG
>Ga0082212_10007708_pt1 | contig 14177 bp, 14 predicted proteins | sample TergutNt197P3_FD_71548 | JGI IMG/M metagenome (GOLD analysis project Ga0082212, IMG submission 71548) | Neocapritermes taracua P3 segment gut microbial communities from Petit-Saut dam, French Guiana - Nt197 P3 | ecosystem: Host-associated > Arthropoda: Insects > Digestive system > Gut ... | reverse complement strand
ATATTTAAAAAATAAACGACATGGAAAAACCAAAAACATTATCGCTTGAAGATCTTTTAAATTCTGATAAAAAATATATCATACCTGTTTATCAGCGAAATTATTCGTGGAGAGAACCGGAAATCCAACAGTTAATTCAGGATGTTTGGGATAAATATAATGACAATCAGGATTCATTTTATTATATTGGCACGTTGATAGTAGATGATCGCGGACACAGTTTTGAAATTATAGACGGACAGCAACGCTTTACTACTATTATTCTGATAAATGCCATAATACAAAAAGAATTTGATTATAAAACAAATTCCCAAAAAGCATCCAATTTGAAATTTGATTCCCGCCCCAAAGTAGAAAACTACATAAGACAAGTCTATTTGTCAGGGTACGACGATTCTAAAAATCCGCAGGAAACGGAATGTCAAAATATTCATTCGGCATTGAAAATTATCAAAAACTGTATAAACAAAAGTACAAACAAAAATAAAATCGGTAATTTGAATGGATTTATAGCATATTTTTATAAAAATGTAAAAATAATTCAGGTTGAAGTACCCGAAGGGACAGACATAAACCACTATTTTGAAATAATGAATACACGCGGCGAACAATTGGAAGCACACGAGATAATAAAAGCATGGCTTGTCAAAAATTGCGAAGAAACAAAACGAAAAGAGTTTGCCAAAATTTGGGATGCGTGTTCACAAATGAATATGAGAATACAAACCTTTTTTGAGAATGAAGAAATTGAAGAAACGTCAAATGATGAAAAAGATGATGATTCGCTCGAAAATATCTTGAAAAGCGACAAATCGGGAGAATATATTCAGACAAAAACCAGCCGGAATAAAGATAAATACCGTTCTGTAATTGATTTTCCGAATTTTTTACTTATTGTTTTGCAAATATTTAATCAAAATGAAAAAATTTCTCTTGATGATAAAAATTTGTTGAAAACTAATGGATTTGGATATACGGATAACTCAAAAACATGGAACGCGGAAACAACGTCAAAATTCGTTTCATTTTTACTCCAATGTAGAATTTTATTCGACAACTATATTATAAAACAGGAAGAAATAGACAACAAAACAGATTGGTTCATACGTTCTCCGAAATATAATAATGACAAACAGATTTCTTGGGTAAATACTTTTGGGAAAGATACAGAAAAGGAAACAGAAGTTGATGATGATTTAAAATGTGAAACAGATGATTTCTTCGGGCTAAAGGATATGATTATGTTGCAGACCATGTTACATGTTTCTTTTCCCGGAAATAGTTATAAGTACTGGTTGTTGGATGCTCTTTCATGGTTAGCAAAAAATCGGCAAAATACCGGTAATATCGGTTATAACGATTTTATGAACTGTTTGATAGAAATTACAAAAGAAGAGTATAAAAAAGAATCCGAAAGAATAACATTTACCTATCATAATACTGAACGGTTTGTATTTAATTTGCTGGATTATTTGCTATGGAAAGAGTATAAAAAGGGACAAATAGACAATTTTATAGACTCTCATTTGAAAAATGACGAAAAACAATACAGCGGATATATAAACAAATATTTCAAGCCCTTTAAATTTAGAGGAGGTAATTCAATAGAACATCTATTGCCACAAAATCATAAACACGAAATTGACGCCGATGACAAAGATGTTATTCTCAATTCGTTTGGAAATTTATGCCTTGTTAGCGCCGGCAACAATTCAAGATATAGCGATTTCGGCTTTAATGCAAAAAAGGAACTGTTTTTTAAACAAGATTCAACCGAAAGTCTGAAACAAGCCGTTATGTTTTCCCATGAACGCTGGAAAACCAAAGACCAAATAAATGTACATGAAGAATTGATGATGAAATTATTGAACGATTTTGGGAAATGAGAGGTTGAAAATTTCCTAATTATTTTTTCAACTAAAAACATTTTTCAATGTGCCGCAATTCCGTACACACAATATTTATCTTTGCCGAAAATTTTAATCGTTAAACATTATTGATAAAATATCGGATGCCGGAAGTCAGGGCGCAGAAACGATTGTACTGTATTATCATAACACGGAGATATTTGACCTGAAAAAAATTATCAATGCGTATAACGGATATCTAAAACTGTCAAAAACGAAACGAATAAGCGCCGTATATTATATAGTTGAAAACAAACTCTATAAGATAGATATATGAAAAATGCCGGTGATAAATCACCGGCTTATGTCAGGCTACGGGTATGCAGGCAGTGACCCCTAATCTGGCGAACGACACGGGAACTTGAACCCGACTATTGCCTCAAACAATCTCGCTCAATTTTACGCTACAAAGATAAACAATATTTTGGATATATTACACAAAAAACAAAAAAATTTAACTTTTTTCAAAAAATTTTTTTGCTGTGCCGCAATTATGCATACGCTCGTTTTATCTTTGCGCCGTGAAAATAATCCGGCGGATTATGAACGTTCTTTGACATGCTGGTTGAAATAAAAGTCAGGATAGTTTAACGGTAAAACGCTTACCCTCGTGGGAAGTGATATGAGTTCGACCCTCATTCTTGGCTCTAATAATTTTTTAATCATTTATCTTTAATTATTATAATATGTTATGTATTAGAATAAATCTTACACCTGAAATACGTATAGAACAGGCGATTTTGAATGTAGGCGTCGATCTTCCCGAATACGTTACCAAATTAACCGTTATCGGTACGATTACCAATGACGATTGCGGGTTTATCAGCCGCAACATGCGTGAAACCTTACAGGAATTAGATTTGAGCGAGGCGTCGTTTGAAGGAAATGAAATTCCCGATTGCGCTTTTTGGGGCTGCATCGGTCTGACTACCGTTATCATTCCCGATTCTGTGGTCAAAATCGGAAATTATGCTTTTTCCTTCTGTACCGCTCTGGTTTCCGTCAATATACCCGACTCTGTTGCAAATATCGGATGCGAGGCTTTTAGCGGCTGTACAAATTTGGCGTACATTGCCATACCTGCGTCGGTGACGGTGATCGGTAACGGTATTGTTCATCCGATGAGCAGTTTTAAAAATTGTCCGGCTCGCATTACGGTACATCCCGACAATCATGTGTACAAAATCGAAAACGGAAGATTGAGAAATAAAGTACCGGTGAATATCAAAGTAAAACTCACGCCCGAAACAGGACTTGAACAGGCTTTGAAGCAAAGGAAGATTAATAATCCCCAATTACTTAAAAAACTCACTATTTCAGGCAGGTTTACCCAATCCGATTTTGATTATATCCGCGCAAATATGAGCGAAAACTTGCAAGTATTAGAAATAAGAGAGATTCCGTTTGACAAAAAAGCAATACCCGATATATCCTTTAAGGATTTTCTTAAATTGGAAAGAGTTAACATGTATAAAGTGATTGTTAATATTGACGGCTTGCGAGATGGAGGCTCAGAAATTTCCACGACCATCATATTCGTATAAAAATAATTTCAAATCAAACATAAAAAATTTTTAATCATAAAATATTGTAAAAACATGAATTATAAATCAACAAGCGTTCCGTCGGGTTTTGCGAAACTTGACGAAAAGACGGGAGGATGGCGCCCCGGCGATTTTGCAATAATAGCAGGGCGACCTTCAATGGGAAAAACGGCGTTTGCGCTTTCCATGGCTCGAAATATGGCTATAGACCACGACTGTGGCGTAGCGTACTTTTCGGCAGAAATGAGCGAGCGTTCTTTGATGGCGCGAATGTTTCACGCCGAAACGGAATTTGACGTGCAGCAAATAATACACGCCAATAAACCCGCATGGGAGCAGTTGAATTCCAAAATGGCGAAATTGATTGATGCACCTTTGTATATAGACGATACTCCGGCGCCTTCGGTATCTGAAATTCGTGAGAAATGCCAGCAATTAATCGTGAAAAACGATATAAAAGTTGCAATCATTGACTATTTGCAGTTGATGACATGGATGGGCGACGAAAAACTCAGTCGAGAGCAGGAAGAATTGAATATTACACGCACACTCAAAGCCATTGCCGTAGAATTGAACATAGCGGTAATCGCTCTTGGGCAACTTAACCGTTGTGTAAATAATTGGAAAGATAGATGTAAACGTCCGATTCTATCCGACCTTCCATCTGAAGGCATCGCACAGAATGCCGACATGGTAATACTCATCCACCGTCCGGAATACTATGGTATTTATGAAGACAGCGAAGGCAACGAATTAAGCGGCGTTGCCGAAATTATTATTTCAAAAAACCGTAATGATATTTTGGGTGATGTGCGACTGACTTTTGACAATAAATTTTATAAATTTGTGGATTCGGAAATTACCGGAGCAGAAAATGTTTAATTTAACCTCTAATATTGTAACAAAATGAGAGTACAAAGTAATTTTCCGACTGATTATGGTAATGGGCTTTTTGAATTAATAGAAGAAAATACTAAAAAATGGGAAAAAGTATTTGGAGAAAATAAATCAGATATGAATCCTAATTTTTGGGTTGATGATTTTACTGAAGAACAAGAAGAAGAAATACGTAGAATGTTTGAAGACAATGACATCTATGGAGAATAAGAGGATGTTGATGAGGCTGAATAAATTTGCCTGATTTGTCCGTTCGCTGCAAGCGAAATCAAGTTTTTTCAAAAAATACTGTAAAAAACCCAAAAAAGCAGAAAAATAGTGGTATTTTTGCGACGTTTTTGTAAACTTGATGAACGAGGCATTAGTAAATAGGATTGAAGCGAACAGGCTGGAGTATTACCGTCTTTTGGAAGACAGTAATTATACCGGTGTGCGCTTTAATGAAAAAACGGGCGGGCTGTTGGCTATCCACAGGGAACATAATTTTGACCCGACCATTGGAAAGTTCGGAATACCGCGAGGAAATTATGAACTGATTTCTTTGGAAGTGCTGTTCGAGTACGGAAAAAATGTTATACTCGAATCCGAATATATGAAGGACTGCGTAAAAACGCCTGAAGGATTTTTAGACGGAAAACGCTTTGAAATAAAGGCTATTGAAGGTACGGGAAAAAGAAACATTATCGGCAAAATATCAGATGCAGGGAAACAGGGCGCCGAATCGGTTGTTTTATACTATCATGATACGAAAATGTTTGATAAACATAAAATAGAGAAGGCTTATAACGGATATCTGAAACTCTCAAAAACAAAGAGAATCAAAACGATATACTATATAGTGGACAATAAACTTTTCAAAATTGATATATGAAAAATGCCGGTGATAAATCACCGGCTAAGGTCAGATTACGAGTATGCAAGCATTAATATGCAAGCAAGGCCCCTAATCTGGCGAACGACACGGGATTTGAACCCGAACATTGCCTCTAACAATCTCGCTCAATTTTACGCCACAAAGATAAACAATATTTTTGATATATGACACAAAAAACGAAAAAATTAATTTTTTTCAAAATATTTTTCCATTGTGCCGCAACTCCGCACATCATCCATTTACCTTTGCCGAAAATTTTTAATCACTAAATAATTAGTAAAAATGAATATATCAGTAAATCTTACGCCCGAAACAGGGCTTGAACAGGCATTAAAGAACGCGGGTATTGAAAATCCCGCATCGGTAACAAAATTGACCGTTATAGGCATGATTACCGAAGACGATTGCATTTATTTGTGTAATACCATTTTCGATGGTTTGCAGGAATTAGACATGGCTAACGCTGCGTTTTGGGAAAATAAAATGCCTTATCCAATTTGTTCTTGCCACGAGTTGGTTTCCGTTACAATTCCCAATTGGTTAGTTAATTATTATGGTTTTGAGTTTGATTTTTGTTCCAAATTAACATCTATTACGGCGCTTCCCGAAAATCCTTATTATGTAAGCATAGACGGCGTATTGTTCAATAAGCGCAAAACCGAATTAATATTATATCCTGCAGGGCGTCAGGGCGATTATGTTATACCCGATTCGACGCTTAAAATCAAATGTAATACTTTTTGGTTCCTAACTCCAATATCTATTACTATTCCGGCTTCGGTTATCGAAATAGAAAGGTACGCTATGCAAGGTTGTCATCTTACGGTACATCCCGACAATCCTGAATATTCAAGCGAAAACGGCGTGTTGTTCAACAAAGACAAAACGGAATTGATTTCATATCCCCGAGGAAAACAGGTAGATTATGCTCTTCCCGATTCCGTAATAGACTTATGGAGCGCGGCTTCTCTCAGTAAGCGTTTAAAATCTGGTACTGTTCCCGACTCGGCGACAAGAACGGATTTCAAGACATTTAGCGATTGCGAAGATTTGACTTCGGTTATATCGGAAAAAATTAAACAATCTGTTTCTGCCTATCGTTCCAATCTGACTTCTGTTACCATTCCCGATTCGGTTGTAGAAATCGGAAATTATGCTTTTGCCTGTTGTAAGGGTTTAAAGTCGGTATATATTCCCATGTCGGTAGTCAAAATCGGAAAGGATGCTTTTAGTGATTGTCCGGCGTACTTTACTGTGCATCCCGACAATCCCGCTTACAAAAGCGAAAACGGCGTACTGAAACCGAAAAGTGAAAAATAGTTTGCAGAAAAATTAAAAGGTAATACAAAAAATTGATAAATGTCAATAAATTTGATTTTATTTTACCGTATGCCGCAACTCCGCACATCATCCATTTACCTTTGCCGAAAATTTTTAATCACTAAATAATTAGTAAAAATGAATATTACAGTAAATCTCACGCCCGAAACAGGGCTTGAACAAACATTAAAAAATGAAGGTATTAATCCTGCATTGATAGAAAATCTTGTTATTACCGGTACGATGACCGGTGACGATTGCGATTATATTCGCGAAAACATGGGCAAAACGCTACACGAACTGGATATGGGCAGCGCTTCAATTTCGGAATTTGCAGCAGACACAGGCACTGATGAAGAGGATTTCGGAACTTGCATCGGCGCTTTTATGAATTGTACCGGTTTGACTTCCGTTATTATTCCCGACACGCTGATTGAAATCGGCGACCTCGCATTTGAAGGCTGTACCGGCTTAAAATCGGTTTTTATTCCCGCTTCGACGACTAACATTGAATCCGGCGCCCTGGATTGCGAAATTACGGTACATCCCGACAATCCGAATTATTCAAGCGAAGACTGCGTATTATTCAACAGGGAAAAAACGGTATTAAAATCATATCCAAAACAAAAACAGGGAGATTATATAATTCCTGCCTCAGTTGTTGAAATAGAACCGCAAGCGTTTTGCAATTGTCTCGGTTTGACCTCGGTAACGATTCCCGATTCGGTGACAAAAATTCCCTGCAAGACATTCGCCTGCTGTTTTGGTCTGACCTCTGTCATCATTCCCGCTTCGATTATCAATATAGAAGAAGCCGCCTTTACTTGCTGCAAAAGTTTGACATCAGTTATTATTCCCGATTCGGTGACGGAAATCGGCGCTGACGCTTTTCAAAGTTGCAAAAAATTGACCTCGATAAACATTCCCGATTCGGTCAAAATGATTGATTACTCGACATTCTCGGATTGTACTGCTCTGGTTTCGGTTACTGTTCCCGCGTCGGTAATTTATATCGGATTTGGCGCTTTTAAGAATTGTACCGCCTTAAAATCGGTTTTTATTCCCGCTTCGACGGTAGATATTGAGGATACGGCTTTCAAAGGCTGTAAGGCAGTTATCACGGTACATCCCGACAATCCGGTTTATACAGCCAACAAAAGTAATAAACTGAAATTGAAGATAAAAAACGCTTCGGGACATATAGGCGCAATTGATTGGTCATTTTCCAAAGGCGTCTTAACCATCAGCGGCGAGGGCGAAATACCCGATTATTACGATTACTTTCAGAAAAGCGACGTTTCGCACGAAGGCATTCCGCCATGGTACCATTTCAGGAGAAATGTAAAGTCTATTGTTTTCAAGGGAAAAATCAGTATCAATGGTCATCATTCGTTTGCCGGTTTCAACAAACTTTCGTCGGTTTCGTTCAAAGACTGCACTATTCCACGTATCTGCGAAGAAGAAGCAAAATATCATCATATTATTGACCGTGTTTTTCAGGGATATACATACAATGACCTGTATGATATAAGATACTGGTTTGAAGAGCAGATGTCGCGCATGTTGCAGGATTTTAAGCGGGCAATATCAATTGGCGGATGCACTCCGGGCGGTATGGAATTTGAAGAATGGACGGCAATTCTCGAACAGATGAGTTTTTATTTCTCTGAAATGTACAATTCAGAAGGGTTTACCGAAGAAGAACGCACCCGCCGCAATGAAATGAAAAAAAAAGGTTTTGAGTTGTTTTTCAAATGGTATGGGTGTTTGTGGTTTTAAATTTTTTATCATTAGTAACAATGAAAATAACATTAAATCTTACGCCTGAACTCCGCTTGGAGCAGGCATTAAAAAACGCAGGCATTGCCAATCCTGCATCTGTAACAAAACTGACTGTTAACGGTACGCTTACCGAAGACGATTGCAAGTTTATTCGTTTTCACATGGGCGAAACCTTGCAGAAATTAGATATGAGAAACGCTTTGGTTGAAAATAGAAAATTCTCAATAATTGCATTTACTCTTTGCAGCGGATTGGTTCACGTTAGAATTCCCAATTCGGTAATTGAATTTAATGGAGAACGACTTGGAGAATGTTTTGAATATTGTTCCGGCTTGACGTCAATCAATGCGCATCACGACCACCCTGTGTACGCAAGTGAAAACGGAGTATTGTTAAGCAAGGACAAGACTGAATTGATTTTTTGTCCTGAAGGGCGGATGGGTGTTTATAAAATTCCTGCATCGGTGACTAAAATAGTATATGGCGCTTTTCATAATTGTACCAAATTGAAGTCGGTTACCATTCCCGATTCTGTTACCGAAATTGAAAACTATGCCTTTTATAATTGTATAAACATGGACAGTGTTTTCATTCCTGTGTCGGTCTATAAAATCGGGAAACCGATGTTTGATGAATGGCAAGTTACGGTACATCCCGACAATCCTGTGTACAAAAGCGAAGGAGGTAAATTGAAATGTAAGGAAACAAAAAGTATAACAGTAAATCTTACGCCCGAAACAGGACTTGAACAGTCATTAAAAAACGCGGAAATTGACAATCCCGCATCTGTAACAAAACTGACCGTTACAGGCATGATTACCGAAGACGATTGTTTGTTTATCTGCGCAAAAATGAGAATAACGTTGCGGGAGTTGAATATGAGCGGCGCATGGTTTGAGGAAAACACAATCCCCGACTACGCTTTTTACAACTGTATCGGTCTAACTTCAGTTATAATTCCTGAAATGACTTATGGAATCGGTTATTACGCTTTTTCAGATTGTATAAGTCTGGTTTCTGTTAATATTCCCGACTTAATGACAAGGTTTGCACTCGATTGTTTTTTCGGCTGCACAAGATTAAAATCCATGACCATTCCCGCGTGGATTACGGAAACAATAGGCGAAAATGCTTTTAGAACCTTGCTATTTAATTCTTCGGAGTTTAAGAATGAATACATCATGGGGGTTTTTGATCTTTCGGACCCTACGAATTGTTTTGCTCGTTCGCTGCAAGCGACTGAATGAATCCCGACCATATTTGTCTGTTCGCTGCAAACGAAATAAACTTTTTTCAAAAAATACTTTATGAAATCCCCCAAAAGCAGAAAAATAGTGGTATTTTTGCGGCGTTTTTGTAAATTTGATGAACGAGGCATTAGTAAACAGAATTGAAGCGAACAGGCAAGAGTATTACCTTCTTTTGAAAGACAGTAATTATACAGGTGTGCGTTTCAATGAAAAAACTGGCGGACTGTCGGCTATCCACAAGGAGCATAATTTTGACCCGACTATTGGAAAATTCGGAATACCGCGTGGCGATTATGAGCGTATATCGCTTGATGTACTGTATGAATACGGGAATAGCGTTATACTTTGTTCTGAAAAATTGGGACGTAATGTGCGGGCAGTTGAAGGTTTTTTGAATGGAAATCCGTTTGATATTAAAGGTGTTGAGGGAACCGGAAAAAGAAATCTGATAGACAAAATTTCGGATGCCGCTAACAAAGGCGCACATACCATAGTTTTGTATTTTCATAATGAAAGCGTATTTGACAGGCAAAGAATCGTAAATGCGTATAACGGATATTTGAAACTGTCAAAAACTAACAGGGTTCAGACGGTGTATTACATCATTGATAATAAGTTACATAAGATATAAAAAATGCCGATAATAAATTACCGGCTTATGTCAGTTTAGGGGCGCCCGAAACGAAACCCTAATCTGGCGAACGACGCGGGACTTGAACCCGAACATTGCCTCTAACAATCTCGCTCAATTTTACGCCACAAAGATAAAAAATATTTTTGATATAAAAACAAAAAAACGAAATAATTTTAACTTTTTTCAAACAATTTTTTTGCTGTGCCGCAATTCTGCATACGCTCGTTTTATCTTTGCGCCTTGAAAATAATCCGGCGGATTATGAACGTTCTTTGACATGGTGTTCACGCTCAATAAAAAAGATAAAGTCGTTTCAACCGCTTGGCGTTGGTTGAAACTCAAAATAATACGACACGAAAAATAAAAAAGTGTAGTTTTTTACAGGGGTAACATTGCGCTTCATAAGTCAGTATTTTGATGAATGAAGTGAAATCAAATAATTAGTAATATTTTTAAAATTAAATTTTTATGAAACTTGCAGAAGCGCTCAGCATACGTGCTGATTTACAAAAAAGAGTTGCTCAACTGAAAGACAGGTTGAAAAACAACTCAAAGGTTCAGGAAGGAGATGTTCCTGTGGAAGAACCAAACGAACTGTGGATTGAACTGGATAACTGTCTGACACAGTTGGAAAATCTGATTTATCGGATTAACGTAACGAATATGCACACCGTGCATAACGGTCAAAACCTGACAAAACTGATTGCCGCAAAAGATGTACTCGCGATGCGGGTATCCATGATGCGGGAAGTTTTGAACCATACAGCCGAAAGGGAAGAACGTTACGGCAGGCAGGAAATCAAGTATATCCGCACCATTGACGTAGCGGAATTAAGACGGAAAACGGATACGCATTCCCGTCAGTTACGCGAGTTGGATGTTCAGATTCAAGGTCTGAACTGGCTGGTAGAGTTAGAGTAATAAAAAGAAAGTAGTTTTTTACAGGGGTAACATTACCCTTCATCTTCGGAAATCCGACGAATGAAGTGAAAACAGGTATGAGCCTACGGAAATAACGGGCGCCGAATAATTGCGCATTTTCCACACGGTGCATAAGAATATATTTCAAAAACGTTCGCAAAAACGTTCGCATATAGCATTACCATAAATGTTAACTATAAAAAACGAGGGCGGGAGGCGGGATTTTTTATTATGATAAACTTGAATTTATTAATCATTAAATATTATAACAATGAATATTACAGTAAATCTTACGCCTGAACTTCGCTTGGAGCAGGCATTAAAGAATGCAGGTATTAATAATCCTGCATCAGTAACAAAACTGGCGGTTACCGGTACGATTGGCAACAACGATTTTGAGTATATCCGCGCAAACATGCTCAAAACCTTGCAAAAACTTGATTTGAAGGGCGTTTTGATTGAAAATAACAAAATACCGGATCATGCTTTTTACGAGCCCGAACTTCGCTGGGGTAGCCATGAACAAGAGGGCGCCCCTCTGACTTCCGTTATCATTCCCGATTCGGTGACGGAAATTGGCTATATTGCATTTTACGGTTGCGTAAATTTGAATTCAGTTAACATTCCCGATTCGGTGGTCAAAATTGGTCATGGTGCTTTCGCAGATACCGGTTTAACCTCGGTTACAATTCCCGATTCGGTAAAAATAATTGACAGTTCTACTTTTTCCGGTTGCCAAAAATTGACGTCGGTAACTATTCCCGATTCGGTTGTTTACATCGGATGGAGCGCTTTTGAGGATTGTACAGGCTTGAAATCGGTATTTATTCCCGCCGCGACGGTAGATATTGACGATTCGGCTTTCAATGGCTGTAAGGCAGTTATCACGGTACATCCCGACAATCCCGTTTACACAACCGACAAAAGGGGAAAACTGCAACCAAAAGCAAAAAACGCTTCCGGGCAGATTGGCGATATTGAATGGTCATTTTCAAAAGGCGTTCTGACCATTAGCGGCGATGGCGAAATACCCGATTATGACGAATATTGCCGTGGAAAATACGTTACAGACGAAAACAGGCTGCCATGGTATTATTTACGAAAAAGCATAAAGTCGGTTGTCATAAATAGGGTATATCACAATATTAAAGGTTTTCGTACATTTAGCGGTTTACGCAATCTCTCTTCGGTTACATTCAAATTTCCCCGTTTCGGCGAAGATTCTACCTATTATTCCATTAACCATTATATTATCGACCTTGTTTCAAAAGGCTATACACACGGCTCTCTTTGCAGTATTAAAAACTGGTTTGGCGAGATTATGCCCTGCATGTTGGATGATTTTATACGGGAGTCAGCATGTTCAGGCGCCGCTCCGGGAGGTATGACATGGGAAGAATGGGAGGCAATTCTTAACCGTATGAGTTTTTGTTTTTCGGAAATGAAAGAGTCGCATTATCGTATATTAGACGATGAATATAGCGCGTACTATGAAAGAATGAAAAAAGAAGGATTCGAGTTGTTTTTCAAATGGTATGAGCATTTGTGGTTTTAATGGGAAGAAGAATTAGGATTCGGATTATAAGACATAAGACATTGTGTATTTATAACGAGCAAAAACGGAAAATTGAAGCAAAAAAATTTTTTTTCACTAAAATGAAACATTTGGAAGAAAATATCGTATATGTATATAGTATCAATTAAAAGATTTAAAGATGACAGACATTAAAGAATTATTGAACAAATTAAAAGATGTGGAAATACAGTCTGACCCGACGCCTTTCAATATGCTGCACATAGCATTTCAAGACGTTCACGGAAAAGAAGTTTTGCACAGCAAATTATTGGCAGGATTGCTTGACCCAAGTGTAAATCACAATTTGGGTAGCGCTCCGCTAGAGACTTTTTTAAAACAAATCGAGGTTTCGCATGAAACATTATCTAACGTTAGCGTTGAAACCGAGAAAACAGTAAACGGCGGGCGTATTGACATTTTTATTTCGTGGAAAGACGATAATAAAAAACACCATGCCGTGATAATAGAAAACAAACTTAACGACGCTCCTGACCGGGAAGGACAATTAAACGACTATTATAATGGCACAAAAGACGATTATCAAATTGAAAAAATCGTTTATATGCCTTTTTACAAATCTAAAAAATCATTTCAATACACCGACGCTTGCGAAGAAGTTAAACGATTGTGTATTGACTTCGATGCAGAAGATATTGTTAAATGGCTTGAATCAAGCGAAAATACTCCAATGATAAAACAATACATAGAATTTTTTGAATGTTTAACAGGTACAAATTTTAAATATATGAAAGCAGATGAAATAATGAACCAACTTAATAATGAAGATATTTTTAAGTTAGAAAAAATTAGGACAATAATGAACGAAGGCAGTCAATGGTGTAATGCTTTGTTCATAAAACAATGCCCGGATGTTTACGAGTATTTACAGCGTTTTCAGAAACTTCAGATTAAATTCCAGCGATTAACCGGAGAAAATGTTGTTGAACTTTTGTTCAATCCCTGGAAATTTTGGATTGAACTATATGTCCGAGAAAGCGGTATATTTGTATATTTGTGTACCTACGATTCTCCGCCGCCTGAAGGAGAAATCACATTTGAGAATAAACAATTTACATACGAATGCCCGGCAAACGGGTGGTATTACTACTACGATTCAAAAAAGTACGAATACAGTTATTCCGAGCAAGACGATCTGAAAAACTATCTTGATGGATTGCTGAATGAACTGGCGAAATATAAAGAGGAATAAGAAAAAAAATTTCAATTCGCTACCAGCGCCTTCGCTCTCTTCATTAAATTGGTGATTTGCCCGTTCTGCGCTGAAAAATGAATAAATCTTGACCTGATTTGCCCGTTCGTAGCCTACGAATGAATAAACTCACTCGGATTTGCCCGTTCGCTGCAAGCGAAATCAACTTTTTTCAAAAAATACTGCCAGAAATCCCCCAAAAGCAGAAAAATAGTGGTACTTTTGCGTCGTTTTTTGTAAACTTGATGAACGAGGCATTAGC
>Ga0082212_10007707_pt1 | contig 14178 bp, 9 predicted proteins | sample TergutNt197P3_FD_71548 | JGI IMG/M metagenome (GOLD analysis project Ga0082212, IMG submission 71548) | Neocapritermes taracua P3 segment gut microbial communities from Petit-Saut dam, French Guiana - Nt197 P3 | ecosystem: Host-associated > Arthropoda: Insects > Digestive system > Gut ... | reverse complement strand
GGTGGAAATCCGGAGAAAGGATTCATGAATTGGAAGCGACCGGCGTACGCGTCGAACTTGAAAAGGCGCGCAGCAAAATTGATTCCGGCGCACTGTTCGACATATTGGATAAAGCGGCGTCTGTTGCGGTTTCTCTTCCGCAGGAAGCCGCCCGCATGTTGATGGAACTTAGCAAATCGTTGCGTCGGCAATTGTATGAAAGCGAACACAGAAAAATATTTACAGCCGGTACGGAAAAGACGTCGCATGTGTTCCTTGAACAGGACCGGCTGTTGAATTTTCTGATAGAAAAACAATACCGTCTGGCACGTAATCTGTTGCTGATACTTGCCATTTTCCTGATCGGAAGCGCAAATGTCGATCCGCGCATTCCCTTTTCGTTTCTGGAATTTGCTATCCTTTCGGGCGCTTTTCTGGCGCTTGGCTATTTCAATGTGTATGTACTGATTCCGCGATTTCTTTTCAGGAAGAAAATAGTAAAATATTGTATATCAATTTTTTTAATGGTTGTTTCTTTCATCCTGCTACTGTTGCCGTCCGATTTGATTGAAGAATTTTCCGGTGTATTTGGCATATATTTAGTTTCGTCCGTTGCCCAGATAGGTTTTGTATTTGTTGGGATAACCGCTTTCGTTCTTTTCCAGCACTGGGCGCGAAACGAACGCTATATTGCTCAATTAGAGGCAACTACCATGCGCGCGGAACTGGAACAGTTGCAAAACCAAATCAATCCGCATTTCCTGTTCAACATGCTGAATAACATACTCGTTCTCCTCCGTGAAAATCCGGAAGAAGCAGTCGTTATCATGCGCAAAATGAGTGAAATGCTGAAATACCAGTTCAACGACAGCACAAAAAGGGAAGTGTTACTCAATGACGATATTCATTTCCTGACCGATTTTTTAAATCTGGAAAAAATACGGCGCGACCGGTTTGAGTTCAGTATTTCTGTGGAAGACAATGCAGAAAGTCAATATGTTCCACCCCTGCTTTTCATTCCTTTTGTAGAAAATGCGGTAAAGCATAGCGCCGACGCAGTGAAACTGTCATATATCCGGCTGACAATCTGCATAAAAAACGACATACTGCATTTCACCTGCGAAAATTCCAAGCCGCTCAAACCCCGAAAGAAAAATGAATATAGCGGTTTGGGATTAGTCAATATCCGTCGACGGCTGGATTTGCTGTATGATACGCATTATTCGCTGAAAATAAGCGAAGATGAAACGACTTATACCGTTCATTTGGAAATTATAAAGATATGAATTGCATAATAGTTGACGACGAACCGTTAGGGCGCAAAGCCATACAGCTTTTGGTGAAAGAAACGCCGACTTTGATGTTGCTCGGCAGTTTCGGCGATGCGGATACAGCCGGACAGTTTCTGCTTGAAAATCAGGTCGATTTAGTTTTCCTTGACATCCGTATGCCCGGCGTTGACGGAATCGAATTTGCCAAAACCATCCCGAAAGAAACGTTAGTCATTTTCACCACAGCGTATCCTGAATACGCCGTAGACAGTTATGCGCTGGATGCGATCGATTACCTGCTGAAACCTATTGAACTGGAACGTTTCCAAAAGGCAGTCGAAAAAGCCTGCGACTACCTGCTGCTTCTTTCCGAAAAGTCACAGAAAAGCCAGCTTGAAAACATCAACCGGAATCATATTTTCGTCAAATCCGACCGACGTTTTTACCGTATCCTGTTTGAGAATATTCTCTTTATCGAAGGTTTGAAAGATTATATCATCATTCAAACCAACGAACGAAGAATCATCACCAAAACCACGCTGAAAGCCATTTGCGGGGAACTTCCGAAAGATATTTTCATGCGCGTGAACAAATCATATATCGTCAACCTGAACCGGATAGAATCGTTCGACACCAGCGACATATTTATCGGCAAGCACGAGCTCGCCATTGGAAGCATGTACAAGGATGCGTTTATGGAAAAGATGGGGTATGCGGCAGGGAATAACAGGTAGAAAATGCCTGTCGAAAATAATTCCTTTAACCCTGTGCCATGTTTTTGCACATCTATTGCTTACCTTTGCAGAAAATTTAAATCATTATGGCAAAAGACTTATTCAACCGTTACATCTGGCTCGTCGATACCATCTATCGAAAGGGGCGCCTCACTTTTGAGGAAATCAACGAAAAATGGCTTCGCAACGAGATGAGCGGAGGCCGGGAGCTGCCGCTGCGTACGTTTCACACGCATCGCAATGCCATCGAAGAGATGTTCGACATCAATATCGAATGTGACAGGCGCAACGGCTACCTCTATTATATAGAAAACAGGGAAGACATGGAAAGAGGGGGCGTCCGCTCGTGGCTGCTCAACACCTTTGCCGTGAACAGCCTGATCAACGAAAGCCACAAGCTGAAAAGCCGCATCCTGTTCGAGCAAATCCCGTCGGGACAGCGCTACCTTACGCCCGTCATCGAAGCCATGCGCGACGAGCTGACGATTGAAATGACTTATCAGAGTTTCTGGCGCGACGAGCCGAACACGTTTGAAGTGGAACCCTATTGCGTAAAAATATTCAAACAGCGGTGGTATGTAGTGGCCGGAAATCCCTATTACAACACGATCCGCATTTATTCGCTCGACAGGATACAAGACCTGCGGATAACGGACAGGCCGTTCCATTTTCCCGAAGATTTTTCGCCGGAAAGCTATTTTGAACATGCTTTCGGGATCATCAGGGAAGACGGGATTGAACCCTGCACCGTCCATTTGAAAGTGTACGGAAAGCAGCGGAAATACCTGCAAACATTGCCGTTGCATCATTCGCAGGAGGAAATAGAGACTGCCGAAGATTATTCGGTATTCAGCTATTACCTTGCTCCTACATTCGATTTCCGGCAGGAAATCCTGTCGCACGGCGAAGGTATCGAAGCGCTGTCGCCCGACTGGTTCCGCGACGACATGAAAGAAACGGTCCGTAAGATGGAAAAACTTTATTAAATTAGTAACATTTGGCTTATTTTCGGCTGGCTTACTTTATCCTATCCCCGCAATATGTTTTTCGTCCGCATTTGCTGCAAAATTTTCCCATCCATACCTCGTCGAATTGTTGAATGGCACTTTCTACCAAAGACGGTTCCGAAGTTAAAATACCAGCCTCGAAGTTGCGCATGTGTTCGCCTTTCATGCCCATGCCTGCGCCGGTTAGATTTGCCGATCCGATGTAGGCGGTTTCCAAATCAAAAATCATGAGTTTGAAATGTACACGAGGACACAGTACGCGCTCCAAACGCTGTGCCAATACGGGATATTTGTCGAAATCCCCACGAAAATTTTGTCCGGGTTCTTTGGCGTGAATGAGTCGTACCTCCACACCGCGTTTTATCAAATCCGCCAGCACTTTCAGAAAAGGCTCGGATACATTCAGTCCTATTTTTACGTACAAATCTTTGATGTCGGCAGTGCCAATCCAAAGGATACGCCGTACGGTACGCGCTTTTTCGAGAACGTTGGTGTAATGGGAAGAGTTGGATATGTAGGTGGTGTGCATAACTAATTCCCGAAAAGTTTATTAGTCGTCATCACGACCTTCGGGGAACATATTTTCCCATTGAGCATCAATTTCTGCTTCCTGCTCAATAAAATCATTCAACAAATCTTCTTCCGTTTCGTAATACTCATCTTCTTCAAAGAGTTGGAAATTATTTTCAACGTGGTCGACGAAACGCTCGTACCGATATAATTTTTCATCATCACAACTTGAACCGGCTAATTTTCGGTACTTGGCAATGATGGAATTGAGGTCTTGTTTTTGCATGGGAGGTTAATTTAAAATATCATTATTTATGTCAATCGCAGTATTTACATAATCCCAATCTTTGACTTTATTCCAATTACCGTCTATGTCTTTTTCTGCAATTGTCAAGGTTTTATCATTGTCAAAAGTGAGTTTAATTTCTGTTCCTGAATTATTTTTGCCGAAAATAGTTACAAAGCCTCCCCAAAAATAATCAATTCTTTGTCTTTGAGTGTTATCTATAATATGCGTTCCGTCCGGTATAAAAGAATGTTCTCTGCATAAATCTGTAATGATTTCATTTCTATTGCTATCAAGCATTACCCAATCATCCCAACTATTCGGTCGAGAAATCCAAATATGTTCACCACTCCGCGATAAACGTATTGCTCTTTTCCCTGTATATCTTGTTATTTGCATCCAATATTGCAAATGAGGCGATTTGTACAACGCTCCGTGAACCCGCTTTGCCCTTTCTTGCGAAACCCCGCTTGCGTCACAACCCTTGATAACAGAGTCTTTTGTAACTGAATTCGACAGTGCAGTTTTTAAGGCTCTTTCAGATGCTAAACTAAACCATTGTCTTGTGGCATTTCTCACAACTTCATCAGAAGCGAGCATCTTTTTTAGATAATGCTCTTTCTCATCTGTATCTGTGAAATTCTTGTTTATAATTTGATCATATTCTGCGTATCTGCTTATTAATGCCCGTAAGAACAGATGTCCATCTTCTCGATATTTTTTATTTACTCCATCGGCATCAAAAACAAGGTTTGCCATCTCTGTTCTATGAATAAATTCATCCTCGGTCATATTATCCGAAATAATGAAACCAACAGAACCTTTGAAATATTTGTGCTTTTCCGCTTCAATAAATGATTGTTCCCAAGTTGTATTTGGTTTAATGATGAAGGTTGCTTTTTCTCGTTCTTCCTTGATAGCATTTGTTGAAGATTGAGAAGAAATAGTATTTGCATCGTTGGCGAGATAAGTGTAAATATCCATTGATTTAGCGGATAATTCATTGGTCAATTCCATTGCGCTATACATCGGTTGAAAGCCGTCAATATCGGTGTTTACAACGATATTCCAAACAATTCGCATCCATTGTTTGAATTGGGTATTATCAAAATCTTTTTTCTCTAAAAACAGTGATATTGCCAGGAAAACAACCCTTTCAGGTTGTGTCATATTTTGTAAAAAATGCCATTTTTTTGAAATGTCTTGCCAGGAAGGTTGAATACTTTCTTTAATTTTATCCCAATTGTCAACCAAATTATCAAAGAATTGTTCAAATGCGGGAATTACGTTTTCTTTTTCTAAAATCATTTGAAAAGCATCGAAATTTTGATATTTGCCTTCACTTAAAAGAGTTTCGTAATTTGTTTTTTCGTCTGCGTTTTCAATAATGATACTTTTATTGCTTCTTTCAAATTTCGCTTTGAAAATCAGATAATATTTTTGTAGAAAACATCTGTAAAAAAGCCTTAAAAACAGTAAATCAACGGTTTCGCCGGGGTTTAATGTGTTGCTGTTTTTATCTTTTTCTTCAATTCTGAATTCTGAATTTCCAAACTCTTTTAATAATGTACCTAAAAATTTAGCCCATTTTGTATCAATTTTTTGAGAGATCGACAGGTAATAGGGCATTTTTCTACTGTCTAATTCGTCTTCCTTTTGAAAATCATTCTTATATCGGTTATTGTCATCTTTCATCCATTTTATTAAGTCTGCCTTAAAATTTTCAAAATCGGTTAATTGCTTTCCACGTGCATTCATTTTTACGTATAGTTCGTCTGTAAGGTTGAATCCATCTAAAGGCAATATGTAGAATTGCAGGTTTTGTAGGTTACTAAAATAATTTTGTTTTTCTTGTCCGTATTTTTCGTGTATGGCATCAAGCATTTTGAGCATTGCCTTTATTGTTGGGTCTTGCTTATACGATTTATAAAACCAAGGCAGATTTTTAATTTCTACTGACGGTTTATATGTAAATAATAATACCGTTTCTACAAGATTTTCGCAAAAGCGTCGGGAAGAAGTTCTTGTTTCGTAGGTGAATTTTTTCAATAACTCGCTTATATCTTGTTCCTCTTCTCTTGTTCCAATGTACCAGTAAAGCAAATATAAGGTTGTAAGCCGTTGTTGTCCATCAAGGGGTATGAAACTTTTCGTGTTTTCAGATTCAACTTCTACCGAACCATAGACAAAGTCCATTTCAATTTTTTCGTTTTTTTCTAATGCCTCAAATATTGAATTTAAGAACCGTTTACGAACTTCGCCTTGCGATTCTCTGCCTTGCGCATAATCGCGTTGAATTTTTGGAATTACTATTCTATCCAGTTTGATGGATTCTTCTTTGTTTTGTTCGTCCTGAATAGTTTTGTTATTCTTAAGAATATCTTTGAAACTGTATTTATTCATTGTTGCTTCCCCCTTGTTCAATTTTAATGGTTAAAAAATTAGATAGAATGGTTACGATATGGTTTTGATAGTTTTGAATATCGTCCTTTCCCCATTTTGTTCGGGTAGTTCCCTTCTTATCAAAATATTTCAAAAAAACGTGTTTTGTGCAGATTGGGATAAATTTACCATCCATATCCTTTTCAATAATAATTCGCCGTTTTGTTGGGAAAAGCGCATTGCCGTAACTGCGATTAATTTCTGCATTAAGTAAAGTCAAATTACCAATGCTATTTTTTGTTTCTTCGTCATTTTCAACTTCGCCCGAAAGGATACATATTTTTTTGTACAAATCGGCAAATTGAATTTTTGTTTTTTCGACAGTTAGGAAACTGTTGATATTATCGGCAAGTTCTTTGTTATTGTTGTCTAATAATTCATCTGCTAAATCCTCTTTTGCTGTCTCTAACCATTCTTTTTCGTCGTCTGTATTTGGTGTTTGAGAATCAATGTGTTCAACATCCCAGTTTTCAGCCTTAAATAATTTGAACGGAAATTTGATTATGAAGTTTTCATCGTCTTGTGTTTTATTTAGCTTGGTGATTTCGTTGTATTGCTTGTTGATAAATTCTATGTTAAACAACAGTAATAATCGGCGAATTTGCTCTTTGTTTTTATTTTCAAATGGTAAAACAATCAAATAATTATCTTCTTTTTTCTCACAGGAGATTGTTATTGTCTTTTTAATTTCTTTAATTAAGGCTTTTGTGAAATCTTCCTTATTTTTGCCTTTGTATAAGTTGTAAATAACAATAACTGAAATTTTGCAATAAATGAGAAAACCGATGTAATGATACCAGACAGGTGTGTTATACCATTCCTGAAAGGCAAGATAATAATCGTGAATTTTATCCCATTCTTTTTTAACCTTGTCAAAGGTCATATCGTTTGAGAATTTTGCATTAAAGTATCTGAAAGTAGTGTATTTGTCCGTGCCATATTCTATTTCAAAAACACTTTTATTATTTTGCTTTTCTATTTCGCAAATCAAATCAAACAAAAATTCAATGCGTGCAGGCATATCGTTTTGGTCTTTATTTAGAAACCACCAAAACTCTTCATTTTGAAAGGAATACTCTATTTTATCCCATTCGTTGGCAATGATTATCTGTTGCGATTCGGCAATTTCGTTGCTGCCGAAATTTCGTTTTTGTAGAAAGAGTGCTTTGATAAGTTCGGCGTTTGTCAGCGGGATTTTACCCATATTGATACGGATAAATGTATCAATCGGATTTTTATCATCTTTTATTTCATACCAAATGACTTTTACCAAACCTTCCGCTTTTTTGTTCTTTTCATCAATAACAAGGGTATTTATGATACTGGTGATTGCAGAGTCTTTTTGAGAAAATTTTGGCGGTATTTCCGGCGTTTTACTTTTATCGCCTTCAAATAATATTTTAAGGTTATTATAGGATTGTTTAATAAAATAGCAATCCATAGTATCTGCATTAGCAATTGCGATGTTATCAAGAAAATCTTTGGTGTTTGGTCGGGTTTGGTATTCTAAATTAAAATTAGGTTTACCATATTTATCTATCAGTGTCTTTGCGACAAACTTTCCATCCACCATTTTCCCACCAAAATCGCTCTCAAAATAGGACAAAATGATTCTGATAGTTGTTAACCGCTGTTGCCCGTCAATGACTTCATACCATTCGCTTTGACTGTCAAGATTGTTTTTTGTTTTCTCGTCTTCTTCGAACTTCTTTACAACAATAGGCTGCAGGCAATAAAACTCATTTTTGTCCAACTTGTCCTTTGTTGCAAAGTCATAAATATCTTTCAACAAGTCATCCACCTGTTGCTTGTCCCAGCGGTACCCTCGCTGATAGGAAGGAATGAAAAAGTTCATTCCTAAAAGTTCGCTGATTGGTTTTAGTTTTATTCCATTATTTGCCATATTTTGTTCTGTCCCCTTTTGTTCGGACAGCTGGTTAAGGATTGTTAAACAATAAATTACTAAATTTTTCTTTTCGGAGAAGAGGCAGTAATATCCCTTCCCACGAAAAGTTTTTTGTTTTTTTTCAATTGCAAATGTATGAACTTTTTCAAAAACCATGCAATATTTTGGATATTTTTTTACCTGTGCTGCGATCCGGCATACCTCGCCGCGATCTTTGCACCGTAATTTTAATTTTATTAATATGAAGTCAAGCAAATTTAATGAGGAATTTTTCGCCAGCGTGCGCGAAACGGAAGTTTGGAAGTTGTTGTCGGAGGACTACAATTTTTACTGGTCGGAATCTTTGATCGACCGTTATCAGGACAAAATCGACTGGAAAAGCCTTTCCGGAAACTGTAATGTTCAGTGGACTACATCCATGCTCGAAAAGTACAGGGACAAAATCGACTGGAAAACGCTTTCGGAAGGATGTCGCACCGGTCTCTATTCCAGCGAAAATCTTAAACGGTTCAGTTCAAAATGGGACTGGTCGGCTATTTCAGCGAATACATTTGTCTGCTGGACAATGAAAAAAGTGGAGGAGTTCAAGGATTTTATCGACTGGGGGAAAATTATTGATGGAGGAAATTGGTGGCAAGAAGAGTTTACGCTCGACTTTTTCGAGCGTTACAAAGATTATTTCCCTGTTTCTTCACTGCAACAATCCGATTTATGGAGAGCAATCATAAAAATATACAAGGATAAAATGATTGAGGAAATTTTGGCGCAGTAAGTTTCATGTTGTCGGACTGCGCATACTTGTTGCGCAGTCCGATTTTTTACGCGAAAGGATATTGAAATATTTTGTTGGGAGAAAATAATTTCATAACTTTGATGTGGCTTTTAAGATTTTTCAAATGGTAAGACCTGCAAAACCGTTAGAGCAGGAAAAAAATGAAATTACAAATGGTAAATTTTTATTGTAAATATTGCGGATTCAAATCTTCCAGCATTGCAAGTCTGACGACGAGTTCCTGTTCAAAAAATCCGGAAGGAAAGAAACACCAGCCGGCGATATAGTCGCTTATCAATGATGTACAGATAAAAAAATTCAAAAACATTGCAGCGAGAAATGGGAAATAGCATTGAATTAAAATCAATTAGAGATATTGCAGGGATGTATTTCTACATTCCCGATTATCAGCGCGGGTATCGTTGGAAGAGGCAGCAGGTGAAAGACTTGTTGGATGATATTCAGGAATTTATAGATAACAAAAAGAAAGGCGGTTTCTACTGCATTCAGCCGCTTGTCGTGAAAAAGAGAAAGGTGTCCGAGAATGAAATATTCGGGCAAGTGAAGAACGCAGAAAATCTTGGTGCAGTCAGGAAATTATTGTTGGAGCAATGGGAAGTCATTGACGGTCAACAGCGGCTGACAACCATTAGTGTTTTACTTTCTTACCTCGAATCGCCTCCTTACACAATTGAATACCAGACCCGAGAAAAGAGCGGCGAGTTCCTGTCGAACATAATGAAAAGCGAGGTTGGAAATGAAGCAAATATAGATTATTACCATATTGTTGAAGCTAAGAACGAGATAATCGCGTGGTTCGATGTTCAAACCGAAGGGGGAAATGATACCTTCAAGCAGGATTTTATCGGTACGCTTTTGGACAATGTAAAATTTATATGGTACGAATCAACGGAAATAGACCCGATAAAGGTTTTCACGCGTTTGAATATCGGGAAAATATCCCTTACAAATGCTGAACTCATCAAGGCTTTGTTTCTGAACAGATCAAATTTTAAAGATGCCGACGACGAAAAAATCCGACTTCGACAACAGGAAATCGCCGTCGAGTGGGATACGATTGAATACACGTTGCAAAATGACGAGTTCTGGCTTTTCCTGAACAAACCCGATTATGAAAAGCCAACCCGCATCGACTATATTTTTGATATTATGCGCGATAAAAACATGCTTGATCTTTCAAGCAAAGAGAACGAGGCTGCAGGCATGGACGAATATCGTACTTTCAGGTATTTTTATTCCCGGTTTGGAAAATCAAAAGATAATGGTAGTAGCCGTGAAGGCGATTATATGACAGCATGTTGGAAAAAAGTAAAAACGATTTTTCAAACATTTCAGGAATGGTTTAATGATTTGGAATTGTATCATTATTTGGGATTTTTGATTGCAGACGGAGAAGAAGTGTCAAGTATCATCGAGGAGTGGAACCAATCGGATAACTCGAAGGAAACGTTTAAGTCGGCGTACGTTATTGACCAAATATCAGGTAAACTTAAGGGTTATAAAGACTTACAAATTCAGTATGATGAAAGCGGCTGCTCCGACAAAACAAAGTGCAGACCCATTCTTTTGCTACATAATATCCAAACTGTTATCAATCAAAACAATAGCATCAAGGAGGACGAACGTTACAAGTTGCCTGCTTTTTACAAGTTCCCGTTTCATTTGTATAAAAAAGAAAAATGGGATGTAGAACATATCGACTCAAATGCCGAAAATTTATTGGAAAAGGAAAAGGAACAAAAAGAATGGTTAAAATACTCGTCGTTAGGAGATATGAGTGATGAATTAAAGGTTAAGGTTAAAGCATTTCTTAAATCGGAAGAAGGGAAACAGGACTTTCTGGTCTTATATGACAAAATAATCAAACAATCACAGGGAAACGACAACAAGTTAGATGATGCAGAGAAAAACCGGATATGGAATTTTGCGTTATTGGATTCGTCTACAAACAGAGGTTATGGCAACGCCATTTTCGCGGCAAAAAGAAGAGTTATCATTGGCAAAGACCAGGGTAAAACGATAATAATCGACGACGACTTAGATATAAAGGAAGAAGAAGGCGCTATTGCATTTATTCCACCCTGCACCAAAAACGTATTCCTGAAATACTACAATCCGACAACGAACAATTTACGGGAATGGGATAGAAATGATGCAGAGGCATATCGGAAAAATATTGAAACGGTTTTGAAGAAATTTTTAAAGAAAAATGAACAATAACATGCAACACACGACATTTTGGGAATTTTTAAAAAAAAATAAAATAGAAATCCCTATCATTCAGCGTGATTACGCACAAGGGCGAAGCGGGAAAGAGAAATTGCGGGAAATGTTCCTCATGGATATGAAAAATGCCTTAGACGAGAAATCGGCGGCAGTTGAGTTGGATTTTGTTTACGGTAGCGTTGAAAAATGCGGCTTGAATCCACTTGACGGCCAGCAGCGACTAACCACGCTTTGGCTGTTGCACTGGTACATTGCCTATAATGCACGCGTGATAAAAGAGAACGAAGCTATTTTCAAACGTTTCACTTATGAAACAAGGGTCTCGTCGCGTGAATTTTGTGAAAGACTTTCAGCGTTTGATGTAATTCAGGATAAGAAGGGTGCAGATAAGAAGGGCGCAGATAAGGAGGGCGCAAATGAGGAAGTCGCAGATGAGGGAATAGTGCCGTTTATCGAAAAACGGACTTGGTTTTATTCTTCCTGGAAGCAAGACCCGACCATTCAGGCAATGCTCAACATGCTTGGCGGATCGTCCATTAGTAGCGGAATAAACGATTGTATTGAAAAGGTGTTCAAGGATTGTGATTACGAGGACTATTGGCAAAAACTAACCGGAACGAATTGTCCAATCCGATTTTATTATCTTGACTTGCAGGAATACAAATTATCGGACGATCTATATATTAAAATGAACGCGCGAGGCAAAGCGCTAACGAACTTTGAAAATTTCAAAGCCGACCTTGTCCGTTTTATTAAGGATGAAGGATTTGAAGAAAAAAAAGGCCACAAGGAAACAATTGCCCATAAATTGGATACGGACTGGACGGATATTTTTTGGCAATACAAATCGAAAGACTGCAAAATAGACGAACTTTATTTTGCCTTTATTAACCGGTACATTTTTAGCAGTTTGATCGTTGAAAAAAAGAAAGATGGGGAAAAAGATTTCGAAACAAATGAACTTTTCAAGCAGCTGTACGGTAAAGAAGGTGACGATTCAAAGGTTATTTACGAGGGCTTTAGCGTTTACGAAACAGAAAAGGAAGTAATGAAAGACCTGATTGAACGACTGAAAGAAACCTTGAACAGATTACATGAAGTTTTCAAGTCGATTCCGAATAAAGATATTAACCAACTCTTTTTGCCGACATGGGATAAAGATTCCAATTTCCGCTTCATTCCTGAATATCTATATCAAAACAACACGGAAACAGTAACCACATTGACGCAACCGCAAAGAGTTGTTTTCCACGCAATCTGTTGTTATTTTGAAAAATTCAAGTACGATGAAGAATTCAAGTACGATGAAACAAACTTTAAGCAGTGGATGCGCGTTGTTTGGAATATCGTGGAGAATACGACCATCAACAATAGAGAATCGATGATTGGAGCGTTGCGCTTAATTGACGGTTTAGGAAGTAAGGCAAACGATATATATAATCATTTGAAAGACAGGAATGTAAATAGCGACTATGCAAAAGCCCAAATGAGTGAGGAAAAAATAAAAGCAACCCTTATTTTGGAACGTGATTCCCATTGGCAAGACAAAATAATTAGGGCCGAAAATAAGCCTTATTTTAAGGGATGTATTGATGTCTTATTACAATCTGCTAAAGATGAATCGGGTTACAATATTGATGTCTTTTCCGAAAAATTGGAACGTTTTCATGAAAAATTTGAAGATGACAACCAAGAACATCTAAAGCGTTTCCTTACTTGGGTAAATGAAAAGAATTTGCCGATTTGTTGTGATAATACGGCCAAAGGCTGGAAAGAAATTTTTAAAGGAGAAAAATCGAAAACAGCAGCTATTGAATTTGTTAAAAATGATTTTAATGAAAGTTACGAACCGCCGGAGGCGCCCTGGCCTGTCTGGAAAAAACGCCTGATATATCAATTCGACCAGCTAAAGCCTCACGAAGGCAGAAAAGTTTTAAAACGTTACATCAACTTTGAGCATAAGGGAGAGAATGACATTTTTCTATATGTAAATAAGATTATTGTCGGCGCAATATTTTTAGACGGGATCAGGGCGGATGTATTGAAAAAGTTGGAGGAAGCGGGAATTGTTAAAAAAGGGACGTCATGCTTTTTAGGGGCCAACGACTGTGGAAAATTGTGGATAAAAATCGAACAGGGATGGCTTGATGATAATGATATTGCCTTGAAAGCGGATGATGTTCAGCTGCATTTCAGAAGCGCCTCTGGATGCAACCAAACCAAAGAAGAACTTTTAATATACATCAAGTCGGCGAAAGATTTTTCCACCCCAGTAACGGACTCCGCAGACAGCGACGTCAAGGATTTGTTAATAAGGGAGCTCAAAAAAATTTCAGCCGGTTGTTTTTGTCTGAAAAAGAATGGGTAATGTCACAAAAAGATTGATAAGGTATCGTCATTGCGAATACCCTTTTCTTTAATTTTTTTAGAAATATGCAAAGTTGTGCCGTGAATTGGCACACCAAGCCCCTATCTTTGCCGAAAAATTAAACAATATGAAACTGAAAGAATTATTTGAAAATTGTGAGTTCAAGGATATTGCGCCGTATATTGCGCAATATTACGGTAAAGAGGCTGCTTCCGGAATGGTTGATTTCAAAACGGCTTTCGATATTTTACGGCATACGCAGCCGAAAACGGATATGGAAACGCCAAAGGGAGTGATAACAATAAGTCTCAATCAGGAAAAGGAAAAACCGTTGCCGGAAAATTATCCGAAAGAAATGGCAAATATTAAGGTATCTAACTGCTGGGGAGACGATTGGAAATCCGAGTTGGCAATGGAAGTCGTCGTATCGGATGGATTAACAATTTCCAACAGTGAAATAGCCGCTCATTGTTTATGGCAACTTACATTCTGGGGATTTGACCAAAGTTCGGAAGAAGGATTGCAAGATTTGAAACATAACCTGCTTAGAGTTGAAGACACTGGCTCATCAAATCCTTATGCCGTGGCTGCTAAAAAATTAGAACGCAAACTGACAGACAATTATTTACCAAAAAAACGCAAAAAAGAAGATGAAA
>Ga0082212_10007706_pt1 | contig 14178 bp, 8 predicted proteins | sample TergutNt197P3_FD_71548 | JGI IMG/M metagenome (GOLD analysis project Ga0082212, IMG submission 71548) | Neocapritermes taracua P3 segment gut microbial communities from Petit-Saut dam, French Guiana - Nt197 P3 | ecosystem: Host-associated > Arthropoda: Insects > Digestive system > Gut ... | reverse complement strand
GATGCAAAACGCGCTGACGCTGGATGTGGCGCAAGTGTTTGAGACGTATACGTATACGGGGGGTATTAAGGAGGGGCGCTTCTCCTTTTCCACGGCGGTGGGGTTGTTTCAGTCCGTAGTAGGGTTCGCGCTGATTCTCATTACCAACTCAGTGGCCCGCAAGTTCGGCGAAGGGGGGCTTTGGTGATGACGCGCGAAAATTTTTCGAGGGTGAGCAGAATGCCCCGCGGCAGAGACGACGTGATCATCGCCATCGTCACGTACACGGTCGTCTCCCTCTGCGCCGTCGTCGTCCTTTACCCGATTCTCAACATCATCGCGGTATCGTTTTCCAGCTACACGGCCTTTGTCAAAAACCCGATGCTGGTGATCCCAACGGATATAGATTTCGGAGGGTACAGGACAGTATTCCGCAGCGGCCTGTTTGTCAACAGTTATAAGAACACCCTCATCATCACCGGGCTTGGCACGCTGCTGACGCTTGCCGTCACCGTGCTGTACGCCTACCCGCTTTCACGGCCCCAGCTCCGGTGGAAGCCGTTTTTCAACACGTACATCGTGGCCACCATGCTGTTTTCGGAATCCTATGTCATGCGCGATGGCGACCATATTTACAAAGGCGTGCGCAGCGACATAGGCGGTGCGCTTATTGGCGTGCAGCACGTTTACCGCCCAAGCGGCCGGGACGAGGTATACTCCCCGTCATGGTTTCAAACCTTCCGTTTCCTAAAATTGACAGTGACCACAGGCGACGAGCCCCTCACCATATTCCCCATAAAACTGATAGAAACCCGCTACCCCCTGGCGGACAAGGTGAGCTACGAAATTTTGGCCCCGGATAAATCTTGGATTAAAAATGTATGGGACATTAGCCTACGCACCCTGGAATTGTGCATGCACGAAACCTACGAAGACTGTCCGTATTACGAACAGCTCCAATATACCATGGACACCCGTTTGCAGATACTTTTTACCTACGCCATAAGCAATGATACGGGCATGGCTAAAAAAACAATCCACGACTTCCATACGTCCATGCTGCCGGAGGGGATTTTGCAGTCCCGCTTCCCGTCCATACGCCATCAAGTGATTCCGGCGTTTTCGCTCCACTGGATTTTTATGTTGCAGGATTACTATATGGAAACCGGCGACGCGGCGCTGCTGGAGCGCTACCGCCCAACCATGGAAAGTATTTTGGCATGGTACAAGGACAAGACCGGCCCGGCCGGCCTGGTGGAGTACCTGCCGTACTGGGACTTTGCAGACTGGACAGACGCTTGGAGCGACATTGCCGGTGTGGCCCGAGCGTCCAAGCACGGCCCGTCTACCATACAAAACCTGGTGTACGCCTACGCCTTGGAAGTGGCGGCGGGCATCCTGGACACCTTGGGTTTGGGCCCACTGGCAAACCGGTATCGGGCCGAAAGAAGCGGTATATTGGCAAATGTGGAAAAACTGTGCTGGGTAGAAGAAAGGGGCTTGTACCGGGAAGGCCCGGCCTTTGAAGAGTACACCCAACACGCCCAAATGTGGGCGGTGCTGAATGGACTGGCTACCGGAGAGCGGGCCAAAATGATTATGTCCACCACCCTGTCTGACAAAACCCTGGTGCCATGCTCCTTTGTAATGCAATACTTCCTGTTTAGAGCCTTGGAAACGGCGGATATGTACGAAGAAACAGAAAAATTGTGGCCGTTGTGGCAGGAGCTATTGGACTTAGACCTTACTACCGTGCCGGAAATACCCGGTAAAAACACCCGAAGCGACTGCCATGCCTGGGGTTCGCTCATGCTGCATGAACTGCCGCGGAAGTTTTTGGGCGTAACGCCGCTGGAACCGGGGTATAAAAAGATTTGCATACGCCCCATGGGCATGTTTATTGGAGGGATTACCGGCACGGTGCCAACGCCTTTTGGTGATGTAAGCGTGGCCTGGCGCACTGACAATGGCAAGTTTGCAATAAAAATAAACACACCGGTGCCTGCGCTGGTGGTGCTGCCGGATGGCGCCACCTACGAAGTCATAGGGGATTTTGCATTTGGCCAATAGATACCCGTTGTACAAAAAAGAGCGCAGCTTCCGCCGCGCTCTTTTTCATATTCAAGTTTCTTACGCTTTGCTGTCAGCCAAACGCACATAAGCTGCGCGCCTTGCTTTTGCATCTTGCTCACAGGCCAGGAACAGCTCTTTCGCAATTTCTGGGAACTGGTTGGCAAGCACTTTGTAACGGCTTTCGCCGCTGATAAAGTCTTGGAAGCTGGCGGTAGGCTCTTTAGAATCCATGGTAAACGGATTTTTGCCTTCGTGTGCCAGTAGCGGGTTGTAGCGGTATAGGCTCCAGTAGCCACATTCCACTGCGCGCTTCATTTGAAGCTGAGAGTTGGACATGCCGCCTGGGATACCGTGTGCAATACAGGTTGCGTAGGCAATCACGATAGATGGGCCTGGGTATGCTTCCGCTTCTTTAATAGCCTTGAGGGCTTGGGCATAGTCTGCACCCATGGCAATTTGCGCCACGTATACATAACCATAGGTCATGGCCATTTGGCCAAGGTCTTTTTTGCCCACTTTTTTACCGCTGGCTGCAAATTTTGCCACCGCTGCGGTTGGGGACGCTTTGGACGCCTGTCCACCTGTGTTAGAGTACACTTCGGTATCCATAACCAGCAGGTTAATGTCTTCGCCGGAAGCGATAACATGGTCTAGGCCGCCGTAGCCAATGTCGTAAGCCCAGCCGTCGCCGCCAAAAGCCCATACAGACTTTTTAACCAGCATGTCGTCAGACTCTACCACGTAGGCAAGCATTTCTTTTACAGCTTTATCGCTTGCGGCCGCTTGGGCTGCAGGCAGGGCTGCGCGAATGGCGTCGCTTAGGCCTTTAGAGGCTTCGCCGTCTTCGCTGGTGCCTTTGTGTGGCTGTTGCAGTGCGTAGTTGGCAAGCCAGCCTTTGGCTGCTGCGGTCAACTCTTTGGTCACTTTAGCAGCTACCAATTTTTCAAGAGTGTCCGCAAGCTTCGCACGGCGCTGTTTTACTGCCAATTGGAAGCCCAGGGTAAACTCTGCCGTATCTTCAAACAAAGAGTTTGCCCAGGTTGGGCCTTGGCCTTTGGCGTTGGTGGTGTATGGGGTAGAAGGTGCAGAACCGCCCCAGATAGAAGAACAACCGGTGGCGTTACCGATATACATACGGTCGCCGTATAGTTGTGTGATGAGTTTGGTGTAAGGTGTTTCGCCGCAACCTGCGCAAGCGCCGCTAAACTCAAGGAGTGGCTGCTCAAACTGGCTGTTTTTAACGCTGGCAAATTTGTCAAACGGATTGTCTTTGTGCGGCAGGGCAATCAAACGGTTCCAGTTTGCGTTTTCTTGGGCAGAAAGAGTCTCGGCCGGTTCCATCACAAGGGCTTTTGCGCCTTTTTTGCCTGGGCAAACTTGGGCGCACACGCCGCAGCCATAGCAGTCAAGGGAAGACACTTGAATTCTGTATTTTAGACCGGCGGCTTCTTTACCAATGGCATCCAAGGTGGCAAGGCCTTTGGCTTCTTCATCTGTCAATAGGAACGGACGGATGGTGGCATGCGGGCACACATAAGAACAGAAGTTACATTGGATACAGTTTTCGCTGCACCATTTTGGCAGGTCTACGGCTACGCCGCGCTTTTCGTAAGCGGCGGTGCCTTGTGGGAAGGTGCCGTCTTCCCGGCCGTTAAAGGCGGAAACAGGCAGTTCTTCGCCGCGCAGGGAGTTAACTTCGTAGTGGAAGTCTTTGATAAACGCAGGGGCGTGGCTAAAGTCTGGGCCTGGGGTGTCTGCTGCGTTGGCCCATGCTTTTGGCACTTTAACTTCGCGCACTTTTTCTACACCGGCGTCAATGGCTTTGTTATTGGCGTCAATAACATTTTGGCCTTTGGTGCCGTAGGTTTCAAGCACAGCGTCTTTCATAAATTTAACCGCTTGGGCAATTGGGATAACCTTGGTAATTTGGAAGAAAGAGGCTTGCAGGATGGTGTTAATGTGACGGCCCATGCCAAGCTCTCTGGCAATGTCTACGGCGTTAATCACGTAGAATTTAATGCCTTTTTTCGCCAATTCGCGCTTCATTTGGCCGGGAAGTTTTGCTTCCAGTTCCTTGTCGGTCCATTGGCAGTTTAGTAGGAAAGTACCGCCTGGTTTAATGTCGCTAACCATGTCGTACTTGTCTACATAAGATGGGCTGTGGCAGGCCACAAAGTCCGCCGCTTTTACCAAGTAGGTGCTGCGGATAGGCTGTTTGCCAAAGCGTACGTGGGTACGGGTTACGCCGCCAGACTTTTTAGAGTCGAAAGAAGCGTAAGATTGGGCGTACATGTCTGTTTGCTCACCAATAATTTTGGTTGCGTTTTCACATGCGCCAACGGTACCGTCTGCGCCAATACCCCAGAATTTTGCGCTGGTGGTGCCGGCGGGTACAATGTCAAGATACTCGCCAACGCTCAAAGAGGTGTTGGTGATGTCATCTTTAATACCCACGGTAAAGTGGTTTTTAGGGGTGATGCTGTTTAGGTTGTCAAACACGGCCACAATTTGTGATGGGAACACGTCTTTGGAACCCAGGCCGTAACGGCCGCCAACCACTTTAATATCGCTGCGGCCCGCTTCGTAAAGGGTGCTGCACACGTCTTGGTACAGTGGCTCGCCCATAGAACCTGGCTCTTTGGTGCGGTCAAGCACCGCAATGCTCTTAACAGAGGCTGGCAAGGCGTTTAGGAAGTGGCTCATAGAGAACGGACGGTATAGGTGTACGTTGAGTACGCCCACTTTTTCGCCGTTGGCGTTCATGTGGTCTACGGTTTCCATAATGGCTTCTACCGCAGAACCCATGGCGATAACCACGCGGTCTGCGTCTGGCGCGCCGTAGTAGTTAAACAGGCCATAGTTGCGGCCGGTGATTTTGTTAATTTCGTTCAGGTAATCTTCCACAATGGCAGGGATGTCGTTGTAGAATTTGTTAGACGCTTCCCTTGCTTGGAAGAAGATGTCAGGGTTTTGCGCGGTACCGCGAAGCTCTGGATGCTCTGGGTTTAGTGCGCGCTTGCGGAATTCTTCAATGGCGTCGTAGTCAACCAATTTGTCAAATTCTGCGTAGTCGATCACTTCGATTTTTTGCGCTTCATGAGAAGTGCGGAAGCCATCAAAAAAGTGCAAGAAAGGTACACGGCCTTTGATGGCTGCCAAGTGGGCCACGCCGCCAATGTCCATAACTTCTTGCACGCTGGAAGATGCCAACATGGCAAAACCTGTGTTGCGGATACCCATAACGTCCGAATGGTCGCCAAAAATGGATAACGCTTGGCTGGCTACGGCGCGAGCGGATACGTGTAGTACGCCCGGCAGCAATTCCCCAGCCATTTTGAACATGCTTGGAATCATCAGCAATAGCCCTTGGCTTGCTGTGTAAGAAGTGGTTAGCGCACCGGCTTGTAGTGAGCCGTGCATGGTTGCGGAAGCGCCGCCTTCAGACTGCATTTCTACAACAGAAACTTCTTGCCCAAACAGGTTTTTCTTACCGTGGGCAGCCCAAATGTCCACAAATTCCGCCATGTCGGAGGATGGGGTAATTGGGTAGATGCCGGCAACTTCGGTGAACGCATATGAAACATATGCCGCCGCTTCGTTACCTTTCATTACTTTCATTTGCTTACTCATGCAAATTCTCCCTTCGATTTGTCAAGCCCTGGGGGATTGACATATACGAGCAGAAACAAATTTGCGGACAATCAAGCTGTCTGCTTTAATTTGTTTCGTGCATGTCAGATGAATGAATGCAAATTGCGCACAGAATCTATAATACTACAAAACGCGCCCCGTGAATAGCGAACATACGTTCTATTTGCTGCAATATGATAAAAAATTGCGGTCATGGGGGCAGTTTTCCCATTGAGATTGCACAAACCGGCAAATCCATGTATGATAATGGCAAATACGCAAAACACAAAAAGGAGTTGTCTTACATGAAGTTTACCAACGGCTATTGGATGCTGCGCAAAGGCGTATCCGCATACCCCTGTACCGATGTGCGGGAAGTAGACATTACCCCCACCGGCGTCACCATGTTTGTCACCCCATGGAAAATGCATAACCGCGGCCAGACTTTAGGCGGCCCGCTGCTAACCCTCAACTTTACCGCGCCCCAAGAAGGCATCTTGCACCTTTCCATGGACCATTACATGGGCGCCAAGGACCCGGGGCCGGCGTACCCATACGCAAACGCAAACTGCCCCTTGACGGTGGAAGACCTTGAAAAAGAAGTCATCATCACCACCGGCAAAATGGTGGCCAAAATCCAAAAGGAACCTTTCGCCATAGAATATTACTACAACGGCAAGTTTTTGACCGGCTCTGTACCAAAACAACTGGCCTACATGACCACAGACGACGGTGCTTATTGCCGCGAGCGGCTGCAAGCCTCTGTAGACGAAAGTTTTTACGGCTTTGGCGAATATTTTACCACTTTTGTCAAAAACGGCCAAGTCATAGATATTTGGAACGAAGACGGCGGCACCGCCTCCGAACAGGCTTACAAAACCGTGCCTTTCTACGTGTCAAACCGGGGCTACGGCGTGTTTGTTAACCACCCGGAAAAGGTCAGCTTTGAAGTGTGTTCCGAAGTGGTTTCCAAAGTGCAGTTTTCTGTCAAAGGCGAGCATTTGAGCTATATGGTGATTGGCGGCGACACGTTGGAAGACGTGCTGACCAACTACACCGGCCTCATGGGACGCCCCGCGCTGCCCCCGACCTGGAGCTACGGCCTGTGGCTGTCCACTTCTTTTACTACCAATTATGACGAAGGCACCGTCACCGGCTTTATCGACGGCATGGCCGAAAGGGACATTCCCCTAAGCGTGTTCCACTACGACTGTTTTTGGATGAAGGAGTACCAATGGTGCGACTTTGAATGGGATAAGCGGTTCTTTCCCGACCCGGAGGGCATGTTGAAACGCTTGAAAGAAAAAGGCCTGAAAATATGCGTGTGGATTAACCCCTATATTGGCCAAAAATCGCCGCTGTTTGCCGAGGGCATGGAGAAGGGGTATTTGCTTAAAAACCTGGACGGCGGCGTGTGGCAGTGGGATATGTGGCAGCCCGGCCTGGCCATTGTGGACTTTACCAACCCAGAAGCCGCCAAGTGGTATCAAGACCACCTGCGCCGCCTCATGGCCATGGGTGTGGACTGTTTCAAAACCGACTTTGGCGAAAGAATCCCCCTGGACTGCGTATGGCATGACGGTAGCAGCCCAGAAAAGATGCACAACTATTATGCGTACCAATACAATAAATATGTGTTTGAAGTGGTGGAGGAAGTCAAAGGCAAGGACGAAGCCGTGTTGTTTGCCCGCACCGCCACCGCCGGGGCCCAGCAGTTCCCTGTCCACTGGGGCGGCGACTGCGACTCTAACTACGTGTCCATGGCGGAAAGCCTCCGCGGCGGCCTGTCCCTTTCTCTTTGCGGCTTTGGCTACTGGAGCCACGACATTGGCGGCTTTGAAAACACCGCCACGCCAGATGTTTACAAGCGCTGGGTAGCCTTTGGGCTGTTCTCGTCCCACTCCCGGCTCCACGGCAACATTTCCTACCGCGTGCCCTGGCAGTTTGACGAAGAAGCGTCCCACGTGCTGCGGTACTTCTCCAAGCAAAAATGCGCCATGATGCCGTATATCTTTGCCAACGCCATCAAGGCCCACAAGCAGGGTATTCCCATGATGCGCCCTATGGTGCTTAGCTTCCAAAACGACCCGGTTTGTTCCTATATGGACCGCCAATATATGTTTGGCGACAGTTTACTGGTGGCGCCGGTGTTTAACGAAGAAGGCACTACCAAAGCGTATCTGCCCCAGCAGGAAGGCCGGTGGACCAACTGGCAAACCAACGCAGTGGCAACCGGCGGCCAATTTGTGGATGAAAAGCACGACTACTTTAGCCTGGGCCTATGGGTAAAACCCAACAGCATTGTGGCCATGGGCAGCAATGACAGCGTGGTGGACTATACCTACAGCGACAACCCAACCCTCCACGTGTTTGAGTTAACAAACGCCGAAGCGACCATTGTCAACCCCAATGGCGAAGTGGGTTTAACGGTAAAACTTGCCCGCAGCGGCAATAAAATAACGCTGGAAGCATTGGAAAACCACAACGGGTTTAACTTGCTGCTCCGTAATATAGAAGCCACCAGCGGCGAGTTGCTTTGCGAAAAAGACGGCTTTGGCACCCTGGTAAAGGTGCCGGCCGGGTGCAAAAGCGCAGCCATAGACGTAAAATAAATATCCAAAATATGAAGCGAAAGCCGGGTTTTGTGCCGGCTTTCGCTTTTTTTGTCATTTTTTTGTCATAAAAGTGCAGAAAACGCTTGACAGCGACTTAACAATTTGTTAATATCTTTGTAACACATGAAGCAAGACTACTTTCCAAAGGGGTTTTCCAACATGAAATCTGCACTAAAGAAGATAGCGTACATAGGTTCTGCACTGCTATGTACCGTTGCACTTTCTACCATATTTTCTGCCACAGCCTACGCGGCCACCCGGGGCACTGTCACCGGCGAAGTGGTTAACGTCCGCGAAGAATCTGAAATAAACTATACCAACCGTCTTTTCCAAGTAAACCGCGGAGAAGAAATAGAAATTGTCGGCATCTGCGGCGAGTTCTTCCGCGCCAACATAAACGGTGTAGAAAATGTTTACATTTCCCGGGACTGGGTTAAAATTTCTGAAACAATTGGCACATTAAATTACGGTTCGGTTCATGTTTACGACATGCCGCGGGAAAATGGCGGCGTACGTATTAGCTACATCAACGGCGATGCAAGTGTTGCGGTGGTTTCTACCTACAAAGATTGGTTTGGCATTACCTACAATGGCGAATTGGCTTTTGTAGAAAAAGCCAATGTAAGTATTCCTTACTACGTACAAGATTTGCCGGCGGCGCGTTTTGCCGCTGTATCCAGCTTGGGTGAAGAAATGGTAGAGTTTGCCAGACGGTATATTGGCACCCCATACAGATGGGGCGGCACCACCCCGGCCGGCTTCGACTGCTCTGGCTTTATGGTTTATGTCACACGTAATTTTGGCATTAGCCTTAACCGTTCTAGCCGCGACCAGGCCCGCAACGGCGTCCATGTTAACCGCAGCGATTTGCAGCCCGGCGACCTTGTGTTTTTCTCTGCTAATGCAGGCGGTTCAAACATTTCCCATGTGGGCATGTATGTTGGCGGCGGCCAGTATATCCATTCCCCAACCTTTGGCCACGGTATTACCATTAGCAATATGAATGACAGGCACTGGAACCCCAGGTTTGTAACAGCTCGCAGAGTGATATAATAACCAACAAAGAAGGTTGCAGGCGCAGCCTTCTTTTTATGTGCTAGTAAACTGCTTTGTGCGAAAGGCGCTCTGGGTGCAGCGGTAAGTTTGTTGGCTTTGTTGCGTGTACTTTTTGCATGTTGTGCATAGAATAGGTGTAGCCGCCCAATTTTGATTGATGCGGCAGTAAAACATAACGCGCAGAAATCAAATTTTTTGTAAAATTTTTTGTTATGGTGTTGCGAAGTGTGGCGAATATGGTAGAATAGATAAGAGAAGCAAAATCTGTGAATGGAGGATTGGTTCTGTGATAGATTTTAAGGAAGAAATTGGCAGATACAAGCCGGTGCACACGGTGGACGACGTTGAAGAGGGTATAAAAGACGAGGTTCAAGATATATTGGATTTACTACAGTACATTTCTGGAAAAACATCTAAGGATGGAAGCCGCTAGATATGAAATGCCCAAACTGCAAAGGCACCTATGACTTTGGCAATAAATGCCCTCATTGCAAGGCTGATACGGTGTTGTATTCCCGGACGGTTAATGTGTCCAATAAACTATATAACCAAGGCTTGGATAGCGTAAAAGCCTTGGACTTAACCCACGGCATCCAATCTTTAACAAAAAGTGTTGCCATCAATAAGCATAATATAGACGCACGCAACTTATTGGGGCTTGCGTTATTTGAAGTTGGCCATGTTGGGGATGCGATAAAGCACTGGGTGATTAGCATTTCCATCCAGCCCACAGACAACCTTGCGGAAACTTACCTGGAACGGGTAAATAAAAACACCCGAGGGCTGGAAAAATTAAACGATGCTGTTGTGATGTACAACCACGCCCTGGGCCATATAAAGCAAAAAAGCGACGATCTGGCGATTATTCAGCTTAAAAAATCTGTAGAAAACAACCCGCGTTTTGTAGACGCGTTAAACTTATTGGCGCTGTGTCACATGATACAAAACGATAAAGAGCGCGCTTTATCGATTGTAGAGCGCGTGCTTGTGATAGATGCGCAAAACCCCATTGCATTAAGGTATCACGCTATGCTAGCGCCAAAAGGGAAGACAGTCAAGCCCATAACGTCCACATTAAAATTTGCCAATAGAGAAAGGCCGCCGGAAAGCCACGGGCCGTACAAACCCATTGGCATCAGCGACAAAAAGTCCACCAATTTCCATATTGCAGAAATTATTGCCTTTGTTATTGGGGTGGTTATTACCGGCTCTATCATTTATTTTTTGCTGTTTCCTGCGCTGCAAAGCGAACATGACAGAAACATTGCGCAGATGGAACAAACGATGACCGAGGCGGCCGAGACGCACCAGGAAGAAATTGCAAATATTTTAGCGGAAAAGGACGCGCTAGAAGTTATTATTGCCAACAGGGAAGGCGCCATCCAAAACTTTGAAGCGGCGGCCGAGTTGCAGGGGCGTATCAATGCTGTATACACGGCCCATATGCTGCACCAAGAAAACCAATTGCAAGAAGCCATTGATATTTTGGATAACTTAAATACGGCCGGCATGGATTCTCAAACTTTGAACCGTATAGACGCCATCCGGGAAGACGCTTACCCGCGCCTGGCCAACATACATTTTGCAAGCGGTCAGCAGGCCTTTGTCGCTAACGACTACGCATTAGCTTTGGTAGAGCTGGAACTTGCAAAGCGTTTTATGGCAGAAGGTATCACAAACCAATGGCGCGACCTATGGTTTGCACTTGGTTCCATATACTATGAAGATGGCCGGTTAGAAGAGGCGCTGGAAATGTTGACGCCGCTCCGCGAAAACTTCCCCAACACTAGGCCGCAAGCTACCGCCCGTATGATTGGCAGCATCGAAGCGCGATTATAATTTAGTGGCAAGCACAAACATGCATGCAAGAAGGCAAACATGCAAAAATGGTAGCAGACTTTTGTAAAAACGCTGCGTATATATTTTCAAAAGGAGGCGTTACTATGAAATCAATTTTTGGTTTACAAGAAAACATTGCCGCTGCGCTAAGCTATGTGTTTGGATTTTTTTCCGGCATTGCGGTACTCATCATGGAACGGGAAAATAAATTTGTCCGTTTTCATGCATTGCAGTCTACGCTTTGGTTTTTGTTCCTAATGATTGTAGGCTGGGCATTGCGGCTGGTAAGGGGTTTACCATTTATTGGCTGGATTTTAGGCATTATCATCAACCCACTGCTTACAGTGCTGGGGATTGTGATTACCGCCAGCATCATTTTCCTTGCGTACAAAGCGTACAAAGGCGAATCTTTCAAATTGCCCATTATTGGCGATATTGTTTGGGCGCAAATTAACAAGTAAAACAAATGGCCCCTTGCATGGTTGTGCAGGGGGCTTTTGTTTATCCTTTGGGAAATTGTATGCGAATGAGGAAAAAGCGGTCACGCATTTGATTAGTGAGGGTGACGGGGAGTAAAATGGGTAAAAAAATGTATGTCGAAATAACAGGCGCCCACGCTGATATGGCTGATGCAACCTATAAAGGCAAAGCCGGTATCTTGGTTGCCAATGTGCGTCAAACCGCCATACGTGTGGTAGATATTGCAAACAAGCCGCCAAAGGATAAATGGGATTTGGTAAAGTCTGCCTTCCCCATTGGCGAAAAAATGAATGAGGACACCCATATTTTTGACGGCTGCGTTTTTGCCAATAAAGCAGGGCAAATGCGCTTTTTTATGACGGCGCTCCCCATGTCGGTTGCGGAAAGTATGGCAGAAACAGGCGTGGCATTGTTTGGCCATGCCCACTTGCTTAAACGCTTGGATTCAGTGGAAAATATCTTGTTTCGCCATTATATGCAACAAACGCAGCATGATGCAGAAGACTTTTGGGTGGTTTTCCCCCAAGGAAGTGGGCTGCGTGTGTTGCTGCTGGCCGGCGGTTTGCCCCGGGCCGCTTGGCATGTTAGCTGCCATCCCCAATTTAGGGAAGACGAAGCGCTGCGGTGTTTACGCGCTTTTAATCATGACCTTGATACCGGCGAGGCCGGAGAAAACAAAACCGCCCTAAAGCGGGCGGTGGTGTTAAACACAAATGTGGATTTGGAATGGCTGTGTTCGCTTTTGACAGCCCGTGGCATTGCGGTGGAGCAAGGGGAATACTGTTTACAAGCATTTACGCGATAACGGTTGTTTTCCCTGGTTCGAGTAATGCCGTCACTTCTGTACCGTTGTATTTGACTGTTGGTTTAATCTTGGGTAGGTGGGCATCCAGCGTCAACTCGGCCTTTGTTACTTGGCCATGTTCAAACCAAATATTAACGGTGATGCCGCCCTTGGCGCGCAAGCCTTTTACATATCCGGTACCCAGTGCCTTTGGGAGTGCCGGCAGCAAATAAATTTCGCCATGCTTTGGGTTTTGCAGCAGCATTTCCGCCAGGCCGGCGGTGGCGCCAAAGTTAGAGTCAATTTGAAACGGCGGGTGTGAACCAAACATGTTGGGGTAACAGCCCCCCTGACGTCCTTCGCAGGGGCGTACCTGCTTTTTAAGGAAGGAGAAAGCCCGTTCGCCATCCAAAAGGCGGGCGTATAGGCATATGCGCCAGGCCAGGGCCCAGCCGGTGCTTTCTTCCCCCCGCAGCTCCAGGGTTTTGGCGCAGGCATCTGCCAGTGGCGTGCCGGCGGCAATGTCATTGCCCGGGAATAGGGGATACAGGTGGGATGTGTGGCGGTGGGTTGGCTCTGCTTCCGGCAGTTCTTCGCTCCATTCCAGCAGCTCGCCCCGGGAGCCTATTTGGTAGGCAGGCATGCGCATAAGCGCCGCCATGGCTTCCGCTCTAAATGCCGGGTCAAGTTCCAAAATATCGCAGCAGGCAACGGCGTTTTCCAAGGTTTCTTTAATGATAGCCACGGTCATGGTGGTGGTTTTGCTTACGGAATACTTGCCGTCTGCGTGGCAAAAATCATTTTCCGGCGAAGTGGACGGCGCAAAAATTAGGGTGCCGTCTGTGTCCTCCACCATCACGTCCAGGAAGAAACGGGCGGCGTCTTTGATGAGGGGGAAGGCGGTTTTTTCCAAGAAGGCAGCATCCAAATTGTATAGGTAGTGGTTGAAAACATGGGCAGAAAGCCAGCCGGCGGCCAGGGGCCAAAAAGCCCAGCGGGCAGTGCCCTTAGCCCAACTTTCTGACGGGGTGGACATGGCCCAAATATCTGTGTTGTGGTTAACCACGTAGCCGCCTGCGCCAAAGTGAACCTGCGCCGTTTCCGCGCCGGTAATGTGCAGACGCTGCAGCAGGTCAAAAAGAGGCTGGTGACATTCCGCCAGGTTGGTTACTTCCGCAGGCCAATAGTTCATTTCCGTGTTAATGTTTAGGGTGTAGTTGCTGCGCCACGGCGGGGTTACGTGTGGGTTCCAGATGCCTTGCAGGTTAAGGGGTTGGCTACCGGCCCGGGAACCGGCAATGGTCAAATATCTGCCATATTGGAACAGCAGGGCAAAGAGCCCTGGGTCATTTTCCGAAGTGTGCCAGCCTGCCAGCCTTTGGGGGGTGGGTAGGTGCGATAGGTCGGCGCCAAAGTTTAGCGCAACCCGGTGATATAGGGATTGATAGTCTTTGATGTGGGCGGTTTTAAGCGCCCCAAAGTCAAATTTTAAGGCGCGCTCCATGTCTTTTTCTGCGTCTTGATTGTAGGGGCGGCCGGCCAGGCCGGGTGGGGTAAAGGAGTCTGTAAAGTTGGTGCGGCAGGTCACACGAACCAGGACTTCTGTGGCGTTTTGAATACGCAGGCCATTGTTTTCCTGCGTGACTGTGCCATCGGTGGTTTCAAAGTTGGCAATGGCGGCAAAACGAATGGGCTGCTTTGCCAAGTCTTGCCCGTTGTTAG
>Ga0082212_10007705_pt1 | contig 14180 bp, 13 predicted proteins | sample TergutNt197P3_FD_71548 | JGI IMG/M metagenome (GOLD analysis project Ga0082212, IMG submission 71548) | Neocapritermes taracua P3 segment gut microbial communities from Petit-Saut dam, French Guiana - Nt197 P3 | ecosystem: Host-associated > Arthropoda: Insects > Digestive system > Gut ... | reverse complement strand
GCAAGAATTTCAACGAGGCGGCGCAGGCATACAACACCAAAATCCGCCGTTTCCCGACTTCCGTTCTGGCAGGCATGTTCGGTTTCGACAAAAAGCCGTATTTCGAGGCAGATGCAGGTAGCGAAACAGTGCCTAAGGTGCAGTTTTAGGAATGACAGTACTCATAGCAAGCAGTTGTGGCTCTGTACATTCCATATTGTATCAATAAATGATTGCCGTCATTCAAAAACACGGACATAACCTGAATTTTGTGTAAATGGTGATTTTTTCCGATTGGCAATATCCATACCTCATGGATGTAACCTTTTCCTTTCGCACTCGTATATATAACTGTTTATGAATCATTCTAAATTTATTCTGTTATGGCAGTATCTTATGTAGTTATTCCCAAAGGCAATCCGGGCAACCCCGACGCGCCGAAGAAGTTTTACGCTCATGCAAAAAGCAGCGGCGAAGTGAATTTCAAAAAATTGAGCAGGGAAATATCCGAAGGCAGTACCACTGTGAGCGATACCGATGTAATGGCGGTGCTGAACGAACTGACCAAATCACTGAACCGTCATCTCTCGAATGGCGAGATAGTTCGTTTCGGCGATTTCGGCACATTTCAAATAGCGGTGTCCAGCGGCGGCGCGGAAACCGAAGCAAAATTCAACCAGTCGCTTATAAAAAACGCAAAAGTAGGATTTCGTCCGGGCTCCGATTTGAAAGAAATGCTTGCCACGCTGAAATTTACGAAAGCAGGCAAAAGTTCATAAAAAAGCAGGCGAGCGTTTGCTAAAAAGCCCGTGTGCTTTTTGAAAATACAGGCGGGCTTTTGAACAAAAGGCGGCGGGCTTTTTGTTATTTGTTTGAAGGGAAAGTATCAAATGAAAGGGTGTGGATATAGAAAAATTTGCATACTTGCGCATATTTATGAGTTGTGCGCAAGCAGCGAAAGTGCGGTAGACAATAGTTCGATTAAATGAGAATTAGTTTATAAGATAAGTATTGATCGCTCTGTAAGGGGCAAAAAAAAAATTATGTGTTTATTATCCACACCTATCACAGTAAATTCCAAATTTGAAGAGATACGACAAAGTGTATGCTCTAAAAAAAACGCAAGTTGGATTCCAATAAATTTGATTAAAATTGGTTGTATACTAAGTAAATATATGTCGATAAATAAAACACACTTATTGACTGGTTTATTTTTTATTTCGGCAGTATTGTTGATATTAACAGGATGTAATTCGTATTCAAATGAAGAAGTTCGGATACAAAAATTACTTAACACTCTTTATCACAACTATCAAAACGAACATAAAAAATATTATCCATCACAATCCGATTCATATAATCCTGGGAAAGGAATATCGAAAATGTCAAATGATGAAGCCATTATGGAATTACTTTCGTATGGAGATATAACTTTTGATTCGTTGTATAATAGACTATATCGGGCAGATATGTCTATAAATCGTATAGCAGGTTATGCGAAATTAGCAGCACAGTATCCTGATGAAATGAAAGCAAAATTAGTTATTAACCATGATGAAGAGTTAATGAGAAAGAGAGCTGAAATTTTTGGATTAATAGGAGGAAACGTTGAAGGAGCCTTCGAAATAGCAGCAGGAATTGCCTCTTCAATTGATTATAGTAAAGAAACTGTGATAGATTTTAAACTTCTTCTTGGATTGCTTAGAGAATGTTTGCCTTCAGAAAAAAATGATTTGCTAAATATTATAAAAAAATGTATTGACGAAAGAGAACAGCATATTAAGACTATTTCAGATAGCAAAGAAATTCCTGCCTCTTTCAATTTTATGAATGAATTTTTCCAAGATGAACGTCATAATACATCAGAGAAGCCCAGCAATAATTATTTAAAACAGTATTTTACACGGGGTTGGACACTTAACGAAGTGGAGCCTTTATTACTACATTTATTTAGGTATAACTGCGATAATAGAGCAATCAAAATATTGGAAAGTAAATATCATACTCCTAACCAAGCCATATTTCAAGCATTGTTTTTACGTCAAATAGAAAGACGATATTATGCAGCAATGGAACAGGGGATATCTCATGATAAACTTTTTTTTCCTGAAAGGATTGATCGAAATCCCGAAATACCAAGTACACTTAAAAAAGGAGGTAAAAAACCTGGTAAAGGTAATGTTTTGATTATAGAAAATGGCTTTAGTCGTGCAATGGGTTCAACATACGATTACGCATATAAAGAAATGCCAAAATGGTTTCCTGCTAATCGGTATGCTGTTAGTAAATCCGATTTGTCGGTCATTATTCTACTTTACCATTCGTCGAATGTAGTGGCTTATTATTCCGGAGGAGTATCAGCGGTTAGAAAATTCACAACTGTTTATGCCATAAATGTTAATGAAGGACGAGTTTTTATGGAATTCGGTCCAATTTATGGCTCAATGCCAGAAACGCCTGATAAAATTTCAGTTGCATCAGGAACAACGGGAATTTCAGGAGGCGACCCATCTGAGGTTGAAATAACAAAAGCGATAGATAATATTTTAAAGAACGTCATTAAATAGTAAGCGTTTAGCTGACAGTTAAAAACGAAGAGCATTGAAAAAGAGTGTTTTCTTATTCTGCAACACAACAATACACATAAAAAATACCAGCGTACAACGCGCGGTTTGGCGCAACGGCGGCAGTAACTCCGCAGAAAGTGCAGTGCGAACATAAACGGCAGTAGCCCGCAGAACGTTTAGTGTCCCCCGCCTGCGCAAAGCCGCTTGGACGTTGGCAGCAACCCGGACGAGAGTGTAGTGTTGAAAACGACGTGCGAAAAAACAACGAGACCGTTTCACGTTAAAAAAATCTTTTTTTACTAATGCAAAAGAAACAATATCTTTATCGAAAATTTTTGGCGTAAACTCTTTGTAGTTTGTAACATGTTTGTATTTGGAAAAGACATCGCTGAAAAATATTTGGTCAGACCTTTGGAGGGTCTGCTGAAAAAGTCAATCAAAACCTGCACTTTTCCATTTTTATTTCACAAAAATCCATACTTTTGTCACCACAATCATTCAAAAAACATCTTATGTCAGAAATTCAATTGTATGTAGCGCATGGCGCATCGCCATTATGTCTGAATGCCCGCATGGCCAACCGGCACGGTTTGATAGCCGGCGCCACGGGGACAGGCAAAACGGTTTCGCTTCAGGTATTGGCCGAGGCTTTCAGCGACGAGGGCATTCCCGTATTTATGGCCGATGTGAAAGGCGATTTGTCGGGCGTCGGCAAACCGGGCGCGATGAACAAAATCATCGCGGCGCGGACGGAAGAGTTTGGGTTGAACGACTTCACTTTCCAATCCTATCCCGTATGTTTTTATGATGTGTTTGGCAAGCAGGGACACCCCCTGCGCGCTACCATATCGGGCATCGGGCCGCTGTTGCTGTCGCGCTTGCTCAATCTGAACGATACGCAAAGCGGCGCGCTCAACCTCGTGTTCCGCATCGCCGATGACAACGGCCTGTTGCTTATTGACATGAAAGACCTGTGCTCCATGCTCGACTATGTGGGGAAAAATGCCAAACAATACACCACATCTTATGGCACCGTTTCGAGCATGAGTATCGGCGCGATACAGCGCGGGTTGCTGGCGCTCGAAGATCAGGGCGGTAATGTCTTTTTCGGCGAACCCGATTTCGATATTTCCGATTTGATGCGGACACAAGGCGGTAAAGGGATGATCAATATTCTGGCTTCCGACAAACTGATGCAGTCGCCGGTGTTGTATTCCACGCTGTTGTTGTGGCTTCTGTCCGATTTGTACGAAAAACTGCCTGAAGTAGGCGACCTGCCCAAACCGAAGCTGGTTTTCTTTTTCGACGAAGCGCATCTGTTGTTCAACGATTCGCCCAAGGTATTGACCGATAAGATAGAAAAGATTGTCCGGCTGATTCGCTCGAAAGGGGTAGGCGTATATTTTGTGTCGCAAAGCCCTTCGGACATTCCCGACAATGTACTCGGACAATTAGGCAACCGCATACAGCACGCTTTGCGCGCCTATACGCCACGCGACCAGAAAGCCGTGAAGATTGCCGCACAGACTTTCCGACCCAATCCTGCGCTCAATACCGAGCAGGTAATCACCGAACTGGGCGTGGGCGAGGCGCTGGTATCCTTTTTAGACGAGGCCGGACGTCCTTCCATTGTGGAACGCGCCATGATGTTGCCGCCGCATTCGCAAATAGGCCCGTTGACAGATGACGAACGCGCCGTGCTTATCAGCAAATCAATCCTGTACGGCAAATACGAAGCATATTTCGACCGCATATCTGCGTATGAAATTTTGCAGCAACGGCAACAGCAGGAGTTAGAGCAGCAACAATTTCAACAACAGCAGCAACAATACCAGAAACAACAGCAACGCCCGCCTGCGCCTGTTCCCTCAAAAACACAGGCAAGTCCCAAACCGGCTACACGAACATCCACAACAAAAAAACGAAGCGCCGGAACCGGTGCCACTATTGCCAAAACCGTTGTAAATACACTGGGAAGCCGTCAGGGGCAACAACTCATCAGAGGTTTGTTTGGATCGTTGATTAAAAAATAGACTGATTTTGCTCCATTGTCCGTCCACTTTGATACAAGGATTCCTTTATAAAAAAATCAAAACTGAAAATAAATAAACGGTTGAATTTCAGTTTCTTTCATTTGATATATGACAAAAAACAAAACGACGGCTATGATTACTTTCCATGCAGAATGCAGCAATATATACCGTCCGCGGATATTTTCCATCCACTGGGCAGGACACCAGTGCATCAGGAAACCAAACATCATGACGACGAAAACAAACCCGTACCCGGTAATCATGTTTCCAATCAGTCTCAGCGGCGTGGCTGAAAAGATGCGTCCCATCATGGTCAGCGCTGAGGACATATCCGTCGAACGGAAAAATATCCAGCAGAAAGCGACAAAATGGAATGTGACGAACGTACCGAAAAAAGACGGAAAATGCTTCCTGTACATCATGCCGTTCAGGAAAGAACGTTTCCATACTTTGTGCAATACCAGCGCTATTCCGTGCATGGCGCCCCAGAGGATATACCGCATGTTGGCGCCGTGCCACAATCCGCCCAGCAACATGGTGATCATCAGGTTAATTTCCGTTCGGATGCGCCCTTTACGGTTTCCGCCCAACGGTATGTACAGGTAATCGCGCAACCATGACGAAAGAGAGATGTGCCACCGTCGCCAGAAATCGCTAATATTGTGTGCTTTGTATGGTGAATTGAAGTTGATGGGCAACCGGAAACCCATCAACAGGGCTAAACCGATGGCAATGTCGGTATACCCCGAAAAGTCGCAATATATCTGCAACGTATAGCCGTACACAGCCATCAGGTTTTCAAAACCCGAATACAACAAAGGCTGGTCGAACACGCGATCGACAAAATTGAGGGAAATGTAATCGGAAATAACCATTTTCTTAAACAATCCGCAACTAATCAGAAAAAAAGCATGTCCCGTTTCTTCTTTTCTCAACCGGTATTTGCGAAACATCTGCGGGATAAATTCCGCCGCCCGTACAATAGGGCCGGCAACCAACTGCGGGAAAAAAGCAAGGTAAAATCCAAAGTTAAGAATATTCCTTACAGCGGGCGTTTTCTGTTTGTAAACATCCACAATGTAACTGATGGCCTGAAAAGTGAAAAAGGAAATTCCAACAGGAAGGATGATGTCGGAAATATCAAAATGCGTTCCTGCCATGCGATTACTCCACACAGCCGGAAGATTTTTCACCTCGAAGGACGTCCCCAGCAGGTAATTCATCCATCCTGTCAACAGATAAGCATATTTGAACCACGCCAGCAGCAAGAGGTTAAAACTTACTCCGACAGTCAGTATGAGTTTTTTCCTGCGTCGGATATTCGCCTTTGCAATGCCCAGACCTGTGAAATAGTTCATCAAAACCGACCACAGCAACAACGTAAAATAATATCCTCCGCATTTATAGTAAAAATAAATACTGACCGCAAAAAGGAAGACATTTCGCCATGTATTCTTCTGATACAAAAAAGAATAAACGAATAATACCCCCATGAAAAATATCCAAAACGAAACATGGGTAAATATCATGGGGTTGTTTTCCGAATATGTGAATATATGACTGATAGTACTTATATGATTGATTTCCAATTCAAAATTCAAAAAATAAGATTATTAACTTGTTTATCAGGAATCTGACATATCCCTACAAGAGATTCAGCCTCCTGATTTCGACAAAGTTACTGCTTTTTTTGACAATTGCAAGCGTTTTGTAAAAAAATACATTTCTATTTCTAAAAAAATGGTTTACATTTGCAAACTTTTTGAATGAAAAAATAATATGATCAAAATCACCTTTCCCGACGGTAACGTCAGGGAATACGAACGGGGAATCACCGCGCTGGAGATTGCGCAGAGCATCAGCCACCGGCTGGCTGAGGAAGTATTGGCGGCAAGCGTCAATGGCGAAACGTGCGATCTGACTCGTCACATCAACGAAGATACATCCATTCAACTGTATAAGTGGGACGACGCCGAAGGCAGGCACGCTTTCTGGCATTCATCGTCGCACCTGATGGCCGAAGCGATAGAGGCTCTGTACCCCGGAACGAAGTTTGGTATTGGACCTGCCATTGAGAACGGTTTTTATTATGACATTGATTTGGGCGACGACCGCAAACTGACAGACGCCGACCTGCCCAAAATAGAACAGAAAATGCTGGAACTTGCCCGCAGCAAGCAAATCTTTCAACGTCGCGATGTGTCCAAAACCGAAGCGTTGGATTATTTCAGCAAAAAAGGCGATGAGTATAAAATTGAATTAATCAGCGACCTTGCCGACGGCACTATCTCGTTTTACACTCAGGGTGAATTTACCGATTTGTGCCGCGGGCCGCATTTGCCGGACACATCGCAAATCAAAGCCATAAAAATACTGAGCATTGCCGGCGCTTACTGGCGCGGCGACGAAAAACGCAAGCAACTTACCCGCGTGTACGGCGTCACCTTCCCAAAACAGAAACTGCTCGACGAACATCTGAAAATGCTGGAGGAAGCCAAGTTACGCGATCATCGCAAGTTGGGACGCGAGTTGGAACTGTTCATGTTCTCGCAAAGCGTGGGGCCGGGTTTGCCGATGTGGTTGCCCAAAGGCGCCAAACTTCGCGAACGGCTCGAAAATTTTCTCAAAAAAGTACAGAAAGAATATGGTTACGAACAGGTACTTACGCCGCATATCGGACAGAAGGAACTGTATGTAACTTCGGGACATTACGAAAAATACGGTAAGGACAGTTTTCAACCCATCCACACGCCGCAGGAAGGCGAAGAATTTTTGCTCAAACCGATGAACTGCCCGCACCACTGCGAAATGTACAAGTTCAAACCGCGTTCGTACAAGGATTTGCCGGTGCGTTATGCCGAGTTTGGTACTGTTTACCGCTACGAACAAAGCGGCGAGTTGCACGGGCTGACGCGCGTTCGCGGGTTTACGCAGGACGATGCGCATATTTTCTGCCGCCCCGATCAGTTAAAAGAAGAATTTATCAAAGTCATCGAAATCATTTTCCGCATCTTCAAGGCGTTGGATTTTCAGGATTTCATTGCACAAATATCGTTGCGCGACCCATCCGACGATAAAAAATACATCGGCAGCGACGAAAACTGGGAAAAGTCCGAAGCAGCCATCATTGAAGCAGCGACTGAAAAAGGCCTCAACACCATCACCGAAGTGGGCGAAGCCGCTTTCTACGGTCCAAAACTCGACTTCATGGTGCGCGACGCCATCGGACGAAAGTGGCAGTTAGGAACCATTCAGGTAGACTACAATTTGCCCGAACGTTTCGATCTGGACTACACCGGCGCCGACAACCAAAAACACCGTCCGGTGATGATACATCGCGCGCCCTTCGGTTCGATGGAGCGGTTTGTGGCCGTTTTACTCGAACACACCGCCGGAAAATTTCCTCTTTGGCTCACTCCCGAACAGGTGGTGGTGTTGCCGATCAGTGAAAAATTCAACGATTATGCAAAAAAAGTTGTTGATTATCTAAATAATTGCGATATTCGCGCCCTGATTGACGACCGGAACGAAAAGATAGGTAAAAAGATACGCGATAATGAGTTAAAGCGTATCCCCTACTTGTTGATTGTGGGCGAAAAAGAAGAAGAAACCCACTGTGTTTCCGTGCGCAGGCAAGGCGAAGGCGACAAGGGCGTCATGCCAATGAAGGAGTTTGCCGGTTTGATTCAGAATGAAGTGAACCGTCAGATGAGTTTGTTATAGTTTATTGTGTAAAAATGAACATTAAAAAGTATAAGGTAACAGGGAAAAAAGATTTTCATTTAGACGATTTTGATACCAAAGACGGAGGCGGATTTGATTCTGCCGAAGACATTCAAAGTATCGTTACGGAAAATGTTAAGAAAATCGCGGAACTTCAGGCGAAACTTTACGCGGAAGGGAAAGTCGCGTTGCTGATTATTTTTCAGGCTATGGACGCTGCCGGAAAAGACAGCGCTATCAAGCATGTGATGAGCGGCATCAATCCGCAGGGGGTGAATGTGCACAGTTTTAAACAGCCTTCGGCAGAGGAGTTATCTCACGATTATTTATGGCGCGCGGTAAAAGCGCTTCCGGAGCGCGGCAAAATCGCAATCTTTAATCGTTCTTATTATGAGGATGTTCTTATAGTGAAAGTACACAAACTTTATGAAAAACTGAATTTGCCCGACCGCTGTAAAGGAAAAAACACGATTGAAAACCGTTACAGGCAAATCCGTCGATTTGAGGATTATCTGTGGGAAAACGGAATCGTCACCGTGAAATTCTTTTTACACATGTCGAAAGAAACGCAACTCAAGAGGTTTTTGAAACGTATTGATGAAAAGGATAAAAATTGGAAATTTTCGGAAAGCGATGTGAATGAACGCAGGTTTTGGGACGATTATGAAAAAGCGTACAAATCTGCAATTGAAGCGACTGCTACCAAAAATAATCCCTGGTATATCGTACCGGCTGACAAAAAACGATACACGAGGGCTGTCGTTTCGGAGATATTGCTGGATGTTTTACAAACGATTGATCCGCAATATCCCAGAATTTCGCAGGAGCAGGAGGAAGCGCTGACGGAATACAAACGAATATTAACCGAACAGAATTAAAGGAGGAATGTAAAAGAAGTATAGATGGCATATCAACCAACAAGCAGACCACAAAAATCAACAACGCCCGAATTGAAGATCAACCGTGAGATACGCGCGAAAACGGTTCGATTGGTGGGCGAAAATATTGAGAACCAGAATCTGGTGATTTCCACATCGCAGGCATTAAGAATGGCTGAGGAACAGGAATTGGATTTGGTGGAAATATCCCCTACAGCCGACCCTCCTGTGTGCAGGATATTAGATTACCAGAAATACCTGTACCAACAGAAGAAGAAACAGAAAGAAATCAAAGCGAAAACCGTCAGGGTGGTGGTGAAGGAAATCCGGTTCGGGCCTAACACCGACGATCATGATTACAATTTCAAATTGAAACACGCCGTCAATTTTCTCGACGAGGGCGCCAAAGTGAAGGCTTTTGTGTTTTTCAAGGGACGGTCGATTGTGTACAAGGAACAGGGCGAAATACTCCTGTTGCGTTTTGCGCAGGATTTGGAAGAATACGGAAGAGTTGACCAACTGCCCAAATTAGAAGGCAAACGGATGATCATGTTCCTCACACCCAAGTCGAAAAAGAAATAAAAATATTAAGTATCCATATAAATTAATGTAAGTTCAATAAAAGTAAGCAAATGCCAAAAATGAAGACAATTTCCGGCGCCAAGAAGAGATTTACGCTCACCGGAACCGGTAAAATCAAACGCAAACACGCTTTCAAAAGTCATATCCTGACCAAGAAAACGACCAAGCAAAAACGTAATCTTACCCACATCACGCTGGTTGACAAGGCCGACGTGGGTAATGTAAAGAAAATGCTTGCCCTCAAATAAAAATAGTTAATAACCAAGAGTGCATCAGCCCCAAAGTGTCAGAATAATTTATCAAATCTTTGAATCTTTGAATCTTTGATTTTTTGAATAAAACAGACCGCTGACCATTCGTAAATTTTGAATCATGCCAAGATCAGTAAATTCAGTAGCGTCGCGAGCACGACGCAAAAAATTGCTCAAACTCACGCGGGGTAATTTCTTAGCCCGCAAAAACGTGTGGACCGTAGCCAAGAATACATGGGAAAAAGGTCAACAATATGCTTATCGCGACCGTCGCAATAAGAAACGCAGTTTCCGCGCTTTGTGGATACAACGTATCAATGCAGGCGTCAGGCCGTTCGAGATGTCGTATTCGGAGTTCATGGGTAAAATCAACAAAAAGGGAATCGCGCTCAACCGAAAAGTGTTAGCCGACCTTGCGATGAACCATCCCGCAGCATTCGAAGCAGTAGTTAAAGCAGTTAAATAAATCGAAAACTTATATTTTTTTATTGGGTACTTAATTGAAAAGGTTGTCGGCAAGGCAGCCTTTTCTGGTATTGGTCATTCTTTCACCCATTTGTAAATTTTGTCCGAACGCCGGATGAGTTGTGGTACGGCCATTGAAAACACGTCGCCTTTTACTGCCTGCGACACGGGTTTCAGGTTTACCCGTATTTCGGTCGCTTCCATTTCTATGACGCCGGTGGTTTGCCCGATGATCAATATCCGGTCGCCCGTCGAAAGTTCGCCCGACTGCATCAGGAACTCGCCTACGCCGAGTTTTGTAAAATAGTTGCTGCACAGCGCAATATATTCTTTCCGGCGCGTTGCTTTCGACCCGTGTACATCGTTCAGTTCGGCTGTGCTTTTGCTTAAATAATAGCCATCCCAGAAACCGCGATTGAATACGGTTTGCAGTCGCCGGTTCCATTCGTCGGTTTTGGCCGGGCCATAACTTCCGTCGCAATACGATTCGAGGGCTTCGTTGTAACAGTCTCCCACGATCTTTACATATTCGGGACCGCGGGCGCGTCCTTCCACCTTAAATATCCGCACGCCCGCATTGATCATTTTGTCGAGAAAACCCACGGTACACAGGTCTTTTGGCGACATAATATGAGAATTGCTGATCGCTAACCGACGCCCCGTTTCATCATCCACAGCAGAATATGAGCGGCGGCAAATCTGCACGCATCCGCCACGGTTGGCCGAACGGTTGTACTCGTGCAGGCTCAGGTAGCATTTACCAGACACGGCCATGCACAACGCCCCGTGACAAAACATTTCGATTTTCACTAATCGTCCCGACGGACCGGCGATACGCTTTTCCTCAATAAAAGTATGAATTTCCGCCGTCTGTTCCAGAGTAAGCTCGCGTGCAAGCACCATCACATCGCAATATGAGGCGAAAAACTGTACCGCCTGCCGGTTGCAGATGTTCAACTGGGTGGAGGCATGTACTTCCAGACCTGCCTGCCGCGCCTCGAGAACAGCAGCCATGTCGGAAGCAATAATGGCGTCGACGCCGCAACGGCGGGCGGCATGAAGGGTTTCGCGCAAAGTTGGCATATCGCTGTCGTAAACAACAGTGTTGAGCGTCAGGTAGGTTTTAACGCCTTTCTCGCGACAGGCAGCCACAATATCTTCCAAATCGTTGAGCGAAAAGTTAGCCGACGATTGTGAACGCATGTTGAGAACGCCTGCGCCAAAATACACGGCGTCGCATCCGGTTTGCAGCGCGGCAGCCAGCGATTCCCACGAACCGACCGGCAACATCAGTTCAAGACTTTTCCTGTTCATTTTTCGGCAATTCAATTAAAGGGACGCTTTCAGGGATTGAAAACTTCAGATATTTTATGGTAAATCCCTTATCCATAAACATTTTCTCGTAATAGGTCTGTACCGACAAAATGTCATCGGCACATCCCGAATGATACAAATCATCCGTGCAGGCGTATACATTCAATTGATTTATTTCTGCTATTTTGCATGTATAATCGAATAAGCCCTGACTGTCGGTCTTCAGGTGTATGACGCCTTCCGTTTGCAGTATTTCGCGATACGACCGCAAAAAACGTGCAGACGTAAGTCGTTTGTTGATGCGGCTTTCCTGCGGTTGCGGGTCGGGAAAAGTAATCCATATCTCTGATACTTCGCCGTGCGCAAAACACGAGGTAATAAATTCGATGCGCGTGCGCAGGAAAACAGCGTTTGTCAAATGATTCTGTAAGGCGTCCGTAGCGCCCACCCACATACGCGAACCTTTGATATCCACGCCAATATGGTTTTTTTCGGGATATTTCCGCGCCAGAGCAACCGTATATTCACCCTTTCCACAACCAAGTTCCAACACCAAGGGATGGCCGTTTCCAAAAATTTCATCCTTCCAGCGTCCCTTTAAACGAAAACCGGAACGGAATACTTCTTCAAATTTTGGCGCTATCACATTGGGATAGGTAGCCATATCGGCAAAACGCCTGAGTTTATTCTTTGCCACGGATTATCATACATTATTATTTTTTGCAGCAAAAATACATACAATATTTGAATAAACGAACTGTATTTGCAGCAAAAATACATGAGAAATTGATTTATATCAGCAATTTCGCCACAAAAATATTTTGTATTTTCCATAACATACCTTACTTTTGCAAATTGATAATAAATGAAAGATATGTCAAAAGTCAACGAATTATCGGAAAAACAAGACAGGGAATTGGTCGAACTTTTGATTGGCGGTTCACAGGCGGCATTCGGAGAATTATACGCCCGTTATAAAAAACAGTTAATTATTTTATGCAAAAGATACATGAACGAAGCCGACGCGGAAGACATTGTTCATGATATTTTTCTGAAACTTTGGGAAAAACGCAATTCGCTGGGTACAGTATCGTCTTTTTCAGGATTTGTGAAAACAATGGTGGTAAACCATGCTAAAAACAAACTCAAACATGTTGATATACATTCGCGTTTTGCTCAAAATATGCTCATGAACGAAATTGATTCGACCAACGAAACGGAAGAATCTGTCATCGACAACGATTATTCGGGATTGTTGAATGAACTGATAGAAAATTTACCCAAAAAACAAAAAGAAATATTCAGGCTCAATCGCATAGAGGAACACACATATCATGAAATTGCGGAATTACTGCAAATGCCTGTTGGAAATGTAAGAAGATACGCTTCTCTTGCTTCAAAAAAAATTAAAGACCACTTATTGCAACATCAAAAAATTTATATTCAAATAGTTATAATTATTCTGATATATTTTTTGTAATTTTTTTCATTTTACATATCTCATTTTACTATAGATAAACGTATCATATCTATAGACCAAAATATATTTAATCATGGATAAAAGTCCAACATTAAGAAAAGACCTCATTGAGGCGTGGGTGCGTTATATAAACAAAAACAATACCCGTGATGATTTAGCGCTTATCTTTGATTCTATCAGGGATGACGATCACATTCAGGAGTTTAGAGAGGTATTCAACAAAGCATGGAACAAAGCGATGAACGAACTGCCGCCTACTTCTGAAGAAAGGGAGATATACAGAAAGAAAGCCGCTCAACTGCTTGCCGAATACGAGCACAAACAGAAAATGTTGCAGCCAAAGGCGCCGCAGCATTCCATATATCGTAACCGTTTCCGAAAAATATTGTATGCCGCAGCAGCGGTATTATTACTTGGCTTGTTGATACCTGCCGTTTACCTGTATGTGAAACCAAAAACGGAACAAATCGCAGTTCAATACATCGAAAAAACCACCCAACGGGGAGAAATCATTACCGTTGTTCTTCCCGACCAAACGGAAGTAACGCTGAATGCAGGAAGCCGCATCATATATCCCACTCATTTTACCGGCGACGAACGTTCGGTGGAATTATACGGCGAGGCGCTTTTTGATGTTACCTCCGACCCCGCGCGACCGTTTACCGTAAAAACGGAAAACATGAACATCAAAGTGGTGGGTACTGTTTTCGACGTGAAAGAGTATGCCGATGATTTGTCGTCGTCGGTTTCGGTGGCTTCGGGAAAAGTGGAGGTCGGTTTGGACGGCGGAAAAATAATTCTGGAACAAAACCAGCAAGTGAAAATGGACAGAGCCACAGGATATTTTGAAAAAATGATCTTTGACGCCGATAATTACCTGTCGTGGACAGAGGGTACACTGTATTTTT
>Ga0082212_10007704_pt1 | contig 14180 bp, 9 predicted proteins | sample TergutNt197P3_FD_71548 | JGI IMG/M metagenome (GOLD analysis project Ga0082212, IMG submission 71548) | Neocapritermes taracua P3 segment gut microbial communities from Petit-Saut dam, French Guiana - Nt197 P3 | ecosystem: Host-associated > Arthropoda: Insects > Digestive system > Gut ... | reverse complement strand
ATCTCGAGCATTTTTCCGCAGATTTCCTTTATCTCTTCTTTATTCAACTTTCTGAAGACGATCATCTCGTCGATCCTGTTGAGGAACTCAGGTTTGAACACTTTTTTGACTTCGCTCATCACAGATTCGCGTATCAGTTCAAAATCCGCTTTCCCGTTGTCGTCTATACCGGAGTCAAAACCCAACTTTGTCTTTTTTTCCGTAATGCTTCTCGCTCCGGCGTTGGAAGTCATAACAATGATCGTGTTCTTAAAATCCACGCGTCGGCCCTGTGAGTCCGTTAGAATTCCGTCCTCCATGATTTGGAGCATGATGTTGAACACATCTTCGTGCGCCTTTTCGATCTCATCGAACAACAAAACAGAGTAAGGTTTGCGCCTGACTTTCTCCGCAAGGTGGCCTCCGTCGTCATAACCAATATATCCGGGCGGCGAACCGATAAGTTTGGACGTAGTGTGTTTCTCCATATACTCGGACATATCGACGCGCAGCATAGCGTTTTCATCGCCAAACATGGCTTCCGCCAGGGCTTTGCATAACTCTGTTTTTCCGACTCCCGTCGGCCCCAGAAACAGGAACGAGCCTATCGGGCGTTTTGGGTCTTTCAATCCTACTCTGCCCCGCCGCAGCGCTTTTGAGACTGCGGTCACCGCCTCGTCCTGCCCTACTACGCGCTCATGGAGCCGTTTCTCCATATTCAAAAGCCGTTCGCCTTCGTCTTGCGTAATGCTCGTTACCGGTATGCCCGTCCATCCGGAAACTACAGTCGCTATATCTTCCGCGCTTACGCTCCCGGAACTTCCGCTCTTCATGTTTTCCCAGTTCTTGCGGGCTTTTTTTATGTTCTCGTCAAGCTCCGCCTCGCGATCCCGGATCCCCGCCGCGCGCTCGAAGTCCTGGCTTTGAACCGCGGCTTCTTTTTCTTTTGCGAGCGACTCTTTTTGCGCTTCCAACTCTTTCAGATCCGGCGGTAAGCGAAGGTTATCCATTCTGACCCGCGACGACGCCTCGTCGATCAGGTCGATGGCTTTATCCGGAAGATATCTGTCATTTATGTACCTGCCCGACAATTTTACAGCGGCTTCGATAGCTTCGTCGGTTATTTTCAGCTTATGATGCGCTTCGTATCTGTCGCGCAAACCATTGAGTATCCGCACAGACTCTTCCGGCGTCGGTTCGTTGACCATCACCGGCTGGAACCTCCGTTCGAGCGCAGCGTCTTTTTCAACGTGTTTCCTGTACTCGTTCAGCGTTGTAGCTCCTATGATCTGCATTTCTCCGCGCCCCAGTACAGGTTTTATAATGTTCGCCGCATCGATCGCGCCCTCCGCGGCGCCCGCTCCGATTATAGTGTGCAACTCGTCAATAAACAGTATGATATCGCCCGCTTTTTGCACTTCCTCTATCGCCGCCTTGATGCGTTCCTCAAATTCCCCGCGATATTTTGTGCCCGCGACCATACTCGACAGATCAAGCGTCACAACGCGTTTATTCAGCAGCGTCTCGGGTACGTCGCCGGTAATGACTCGCTGCGCAAGCCCTTCCGCAATAGCAGTCTTGCCGACTCCCGGCTCCCCGATCAGTACCGGATTGTTTTTTGTGCGCCTCGACAGTATCTGGATCACCCTTTGTATCTCATTTTCTCTGCCGACAACAGGATCCAGCGAGCCCCCGGCCGCGGCTTCCGTCAGATCGCGGCTGTACCGGTCCAGTGTTTTTGTGTCTTCGTCTTTGTGCTTGCCGGCTTTTACGGGGTTTTTCACAGGCTTGTATACGTTGCTCCTGAATACATTGATTATTTCCGTATACAGTTTGTTCAGGTCGGCTCCCGTAACCAGAATCAGTTTCGCCGCGACGCTGTCATACTCGCGCAGAATGCCCAGCAGCAAGTGTTCTGTGCTTACATATCCGTGACCGAGACGGTTGGCTTCCATTAGCGCTGTCTCTACAATATGCTTTGCGTTGGGCGTCAAGCCTTGTACCGGAGTATCCGCGTTTGCGCCGCGCCCGACGTTCTTAATGATAAGGTCGAGTATGAGACGGCTTTCGATTCCCGCTTCCCGCAGGATCTTTGCCGCTACCCCTCCGCCTTCGCGCGCCAGCCCCAGCAGTATATGTTCGCTTCCGATATAACTGTGCCCAAGTTCCGACGCCGCAGTCTGCGCCAACTCAAACGCGTTTCTCGCGCGCTCCGTAAATCTATCGTCAAATCTCATAGTGTTTCACTCCTTTGAATATGGGAGCGTACCGGAACCGCCTCGCATAGCGCAGGCGGCCCGGAACCACCGCTCCTATGATTCCATTTCCTTTATTCTCTCTCTCAGTTCGATAGCTCTTTCAAAGTCGTCGCTCTGTGCCGCAAGACGCATCTGCTCGCGGATGACATTGATCTCCCGTCTCTTCTGCATCTCATCGTCGACCTCGACGTTGGAGTTATCCATCGCGTGTTTCTCGCATCCGCAGCCATTGTTTCCTGTGCGCAGTTGCGAAACCGGCGATTCTCCGGTCTGAATTATCGCGGGGAAAAACGCGTTTGCTCCAAGCAGGGGAACAGCAACAGGCAGGAAACGGTTTTGCGCCCCGAAAAACGGCAGGAACTCATCAAAGACACTGCCTCCGCTGAACATACCGTCCAAATCATAACCTGACTCAGTTGCGCATTCGGAGCAAAGATACGTTTCAGTTACGCATCCGTTGACGTTAGACGAATAATGGAAGTTGACTTCGTTTTTTCCACATTTTTGACATTTCATGATAATGACCTCCTTAAAAACTCAAAGAATTATAATTTATTTACAAGCATCTGCTTTAGTATGCTCGCTCTCAGTATGTTCCTGTCTTCAGGCCTGGCCGGACGCAGCGCGTTATTGCTTATTGCAGACATGAGCAGTCTGCTTTCAGCTTCGCTCACAGCACCGGCATGTCGCAGATTTGCCGTAAGCGCGGCGGCGGACTTTATGTCAATGCTGTCGCCGATCGCGTTCACAGTATGCATGATCAGCAGTTCCTGCTCCATCACCACTCTTGTGATTCTGATGTATCCGCCGCCGCCCCTCCTGCTTTCAACTATGTATCCGTGTTCCGGTGAAAATCTTGTCGAGATAACATAGTTGATCTGGCTCGGAACACAGTTGAACCTGTTCGCAAGTTCTGAGCGCTGCATCTCAGCGCTGCCGCCCGTTTCACTGAGCATATCATCTATGAACCCCGCAATAATATCGCTAACTCCCATTATAAATCTCCTATTTGTCTTTGACTAACTTTGACCTTACATATTTTACTACGCTTCTCTTCTCGACGCAACCCCCGTTTTGACCATTTCTGACCTTTGGCGCAACACATATCTCGTATTTCCTCACTTTTTCTCCTGTTTTCTCATTTTTTTTGCATAATGAAGACTTTTAGTATTGATTCTTATGCCCCACTGTATTAAACTACCTTTACGTCTTCCGCGTCCCGGGGGCGTTATGTCGATGTAATGCACCGCCGTCGTTCACTAAACACTTTGGAGATAAACAGGATTGTTTGATACTACACTTATCAATGATTACAGGGAATACTTAACAGATGACAGACAGTCGCCTGTTAATACAGTATCCTCGTATATCCGCGACGTCACGGGCTTTGCCGAGTACCTTGGCTCTAATGAAAAAGACAGTTTCGCAGGAATCACCGCAGACGATATCAGAATATACTTATCACGCCTTGAGGAACGCGGACGTTCACCCGCAACATTATCCCGCTGCATAGCGTCTCTCAAGGCGTTTTTTAAGTTCATGGAAGAGACCGGATTTATAGATGAAAATCCGACGGCCGGGATATCCGCGGCAACAGCGGTTAAAAAACCACCGAGAATACTGGCTGACAGCGAGATCGAGCAACTTCTTGAACAGCCTGACTGTAATGATCCCAAAGGCTGCCGCGACAAAGCAATTCTCGAAACCCTGTATGCCACAGGGATACGCGTAAGCGAGTTGACTGCGTTGGACAAAGCCGACGTCAACATAGAAACAGGGCTTATAACCTGCCGCAACGGCAAAAACAGGATCATTCCGATTTACGCGGAAGCGGTCAGAGCGATCGGGCGTTACTTGGCTTTTGCGCGGCCGGCAATGGCGCTCGCAGACGAGCAGGCGCTGTTTGTCAACACCGGCGGGAGCCGGATGTCCAGGCAAGGCTGCTGGAAAATCCTGAAAAGCTACACGGAAAACGCGCATATCACCGAAGATATCACCCCGCAAATGCTTCGTCATTCGTTCGCCGCCCATCTTCTTGAAAATGGCGCCGATCTTCGCTCGCTCCAGGAGATGCTGGGGCACGCCGACATCTCATCAACTCAAGTCTATGCCCGAGTAGTAAAGCAACAGCTCAAGGACGTATATAATAAAGCACATCCCAGAGCATAAGCACAACACATCCCAGAGCATAGCGATCATTAACAGCTTACACTGTCAAAGAGAGGATCAAACATGAAGATTGAGACAAAATGCCTGCATTCAGGGTACGCGCCTAAAAACTCGGAGCCGCGCGTCGTGCCGATCGTCCAAAGCACAACCTACGTCTACGACTCGACCGATGATATCGGCGCGGTGTTTGACGAACCGACAAAAAGCCTCATTTATTCCCGTTTCGCCAACCCGACCGTCATGGCGGTCGAAAACAAGATAGCCGATCTTGAGGGCGGCATAGGCGCCATGTGTACCGCGTCGGGTCAGGCGGCTTCCCTTCTGTCGCTTCTGAATCTTTGCGGCGCGGGCGACAGTTTTATCAGCACGACGCAGATATACGGCGGAACTGTGAACCTGTTCGCGTATACGCTGAAAAAGCTCAATATAGAATGCATTTTCGTCAGCACAGACGCCGATGAAGAAGAGATAAACGCCGCGTTTAAGCCAAACACAAAAGCTGTATTCGGTGAAACGATCGCCAATCCGGCGCTGACAGTGCTGGACATCGAGAAGTTCGCGCGGGTTGCCCACGCGCATGGCGTACCGCTCATAGTCGACAACACTTTCGCTACGCCTATCCTGTGTAAACCTATCGAGTACGGCGCTGATATTATAGTACATTCAACCTCAAAATACATGGACGGACACGCGCTTCAGGTCGGCGGAGTACTCATTGACAGCGGCAACTTCGACTGGGCAGCAGGGGGTTTCAGTGAGTTCACACAGCCGGATGAGTCATATCATGGAATAACGTATACCGATGTTTACGGAAAAAGCGCCTACATTATCAAGGCAAGAATGCAGTTAATGCGTGATTTTGGCGTATACCCGTCCGCGCATTCGGCATTTCTGCTGAATCTCGGGCTTGAAACGCTTGCGCTTCGAATGGAACGTTACTGCGAAAACGCGCTAAAGGTCGCAAAGCATTTCGAATCATCCCCAAAAATAGAAAAAGTTGATTATCCGGGCCTTGAAAACGATAAGTATTACGCTCTTGCGCAAAAATACCTTAAAGGCTCGAGCGGTGTAATAGCGATAACAGTAAAGGGCGGCAAGTCAAACGCCGTGCGCTTCATGGACTCGCTGAAGCTGGCCTCTAATGAAGTTCACGTTGCGGATATCCGCACATGCGTTTTACACCCGGCAAGCGCGACTCATCGGCAGTTGACGGACGAGCAGCTTGCCGCGGCGGGCATCAACCCGGGTATGGTGCGTTTTTCCGTAGGTCTTGAGCATGTGGACGACATAATTGATGATATCGATCAAGCGCTAAAGGGAGTATGACCGTTATGGAACGAAAATTCAAACATCTTTTTTCACCAATCAAAATCGGGCATTTGATGATAAAAAATCGTATTGAGTTCGCGCCGGGCTGCCATATGCTTGCCACGGGCGACGGTTTGGTCACCCGCGAGATGATCGCTTATTATCAATCTATCGCGGAAGGCGGCGCGGGCATTGTCACTATCGGGGAGTCGGCTATAGACTTCGAACATGCCGCGGGCCATCAATTCCAGCTTAATCTTGGCGATCGCAGGGTCTATGCAGGCCTATGTCAGATCGCTGAAGCTATCCACAAGTACGGAGCGATCGCCTCCATTGAAGTGTGTCATAACGGAAGCCAAATCGTTTCCAGTGGGTTGCCCGCCATATCGCCGTCGCCGCAAATCACTATTCGTGAAGACCGCGCCGCGAAAGCTGAAGGCCGCAGACGGAACCCTGTCATGAAAATGACGCTTTCGGATATTGAGGATGTGATCGAAGGGTTTGCCGATGTGTTTGACCGTCTGAAGAGAGCAGGCTTTCAGATGGCTATGCTCCATTCAGGGCACGGCCATTTGATATCGCAGTTCCTTTCCCCTCTCACAAACCACCGTGACGACAGTTTTGGCGGTTCACTCGATAATCGCATCAGGTTTTTCGATGAAGTGCTCACAGCTATTAGGGCTAGAGTCGGTAAAGACTTCATTATTGAAACGCGTATAAGCGCGGACGAGATCCACGAGGGCGGCCTGGAAAAAGAAGAGATGGCGGAGATCATGAAGCGTCTTCAGGACAGGATCGACCTCGTCCATGTGTCCGTCGGTCGGCTCAACGAACCGCTGACAGCTATCTATACCATTCAACCGCCCTATCTGGAACATGGTCTTAACGTCCATTTTGCCGAGTATATGAAGAACCAACTGGACGTCCCGGTCACAACGGTCGGCAGTATAAACGACCCTGTGATGTGCGAAGAGATAATTGCTTCCGGCAAAGCCGATATCGTAGCTATGATAAGATCTCAACTGGCGGATCATGAGTTCGCGAACAAAGCCCGGAAAGGCATGGAAGATGATATAAGGCCCTGCATCCGATGCATGACTTGCGCCCGTTGGACCGGGGAACGTGTCCATCCCGTACGTTGCTCGGTAAACCCGATAGTCGGGCGGGAGTTAGAGTATCTTTATAGCTATGTAAAACCATCTGAACGCAAGAAAAAGGTCTGCATTGTCGGCGGTGGTCCCGCCGGTATGCAAGCCGCGCTGACGGCGTCGGAACGGGGGCATGAGGTAACTCTGTTTGAAAAGGCGGATATCCTCGGCGGCAACCTGATTTACGCGGCTACGCTCCCGTTTAAGAGCGATACGGACCGCTACCTGGGTTGGCTTGTACGGCATGTGTTAAACGCTCCCGGCGTTACCGTAAAGATGAATACAGAAGCGACGCCTGCGCTGGTCGAGACTGAGAATCCCGACGTCATTGTTATAGCCGCCGGCTCGACCCCGATTTTTCCCGATATCCCGTGCGACGACCCGGATATGCTTGTGTGGGTAGGCGACGCCGACATGGGCAGATCACCGGTTGGCGACAGAGTCGTTATAGCCGGCGCCGGATTGTCCGGGATGGAGAGCGCTTTTGCGCTCGCCCGGTCGGGTAAAGAGGTTACGGTCATAGACATGCTCCCCGAAAGCAAACTCGGTGCGGAAGGCCCTCGCGGCGGGTTATATCTTAACAAGAAACATGGAGTTAAGTTCATAACCGAAGTCAAACTCATCTGTGTCGAGTTCAGCGGCGCCGTAGTCCTTGATAAGAACTGGGAAGAACACCTGATACCTTGCGATACGGTCATCCACGCGCTCGGCAGCAAGGCCAGAACAGAAATTTACGGTCAATACGACGATCTTGCGGAAGACGTCTTCTACATCGGCGACGTTCGTTATGCCCACAATGTTTATCAAGCTGTTCACGATGCCTTCCACGCCATGCATATGATCTGATGGATATTCCACAAATGGCAATAATAACGCGACTGCTGTTCAAAGCTCATTTTGCGCTCATTTGACAGCAGTCGCGTTATTATTGCTATTTAGTTGAGTCGATATCGGATATTGGCTATTAGGGAACTACGTTTATCCTGCGCCTACGAGATGGCACGCGACAAAGTGCTCGGGCGAAACCTCGATGAGAGGCGGTATGCCTTTGTCACAATCCTTGCAGTAGTAATTGCATCGTTTGGCAAACCGGCATTCATCCGGTGGGTCGATAGGCGACGACAGTTCTCCTCGAAGTTGAATCCTGTCTGTATTCGCGCCCGCTTCCGGTATCAGTATCGCGGAAAGCAATGCCTTCGTGTAAGGGTGAAGCGGGTTGTTGAACAGTTCGTCCGACGGGGCTTTTTCCACTTCCTTACCCAGATACATGACGATGATGTGGTCTGAAAAGTGGTTTACCACAGCGAGGTCGTGCGTTATAAAGATGAACGTCAAGCCCCTGTCATGCTGCAGATCCTTGAGCAGGTTGAGTATCTGCGCCTGAATCGATACGTCGAGCGCTGAAACCGGCTCGTCGCAAACAATAAACTTAGGCTCGACAGCCAGCGCCCTCGCTATGCCTATCCTCTGGCGGCGGCCTCCGTCCAACTCGTGAGGGTACGTGTTGATGAGCCTTTCTGCAAGCCCGACTGTCTCCATAAGTTCCAGTACCCTGCGCTCAACATCCCTTTTCGTGGCGCCCGGTATGATCTTTTGGTATCTAATCGGTTCCGCTATCGTCTCGAATACGGTCCGCCTCGGATTCAGCGATGAGAACGGGTCCTGGAATATGATCTGCATATCCTTGCGCGCCTTGATCAGTTCGCGCCGCTTCATCTTAAAGATATCCCGGCCTTCAAACAGGACTTCTCCGTCAGTCGGCTCTATCAGACGGATCACAGCGCGGCCCGTAGTTGTTTTTCCGCAGCCTGATTCGCCTACGATTCCCAGCGTTTCGCCTTTGTTGATCGTAAACGAGCAGTCGTCGACGGCATGCACCGTCCCGCCGGGGCTTTTGAAGTATTTCTTGAGGTTTCTAACTTCCAGCAGTTTTTCAGCCATCAGCGCCCACCTCTCTTCATTTCAATATGGAACCCGGGCTCGTTGTACCTCGCGCATAACAATGTGTGTGTTTCGCTCACGGCGCGTACGTCGCACGGCTCTTTGCACGCCTCTACCGCGTACCGGCACCTCGGCTCGAACGCACAGCCTTCGGGCAGTTTAGTCGGGTCGGGCATCAGCCCCGGGATCGGTTTCAGTTCGGCTTTCCTGTCCTTTATGTTCGGAAGAGAGTTGAAAAGCCCTTCTGTGTAAGGGTGTTTCGGCGTGTTGAAAATATCCTCCAACGTCCCGTACTCGACTATTTTTCCGGCGTACATGACCGCGACTATGTCGCATATCTTCGCCACAACGCCGAGGTCGTGCGTTATCATTACAAGCGCCATGCCCAGCTTCTCTTTTAGCTCGCACATCAAGTCCAGCACCTGCGCTTGGATCGTTACGTCAAGCGCAGACGTCGGTTCGTCCGCTAACAGCACTTTTGGGTTGCACGCCAGCGCGATCGCGATCACCACGCGCTGCTTCATACCTCCGGAGAACTGGTGCGGGTACTCGACGCCGCGGTTTCCGGGTATTCCAACCAACTCCAGCATGTCCATCGCTTTTTCAAGCGACTCTCTGCCACCCAGCCCCTCGTGGTACTTGATGCTCTCCGCTATCTGTTCTCCGACTGTCATTACCGGGTTGAGGGCCGTCATCGGATCCTGGAAGATCATAGATACGTCTTTGCCCCTGACCTTCTCAAGTTGTTTCGGGGTCATATTCAGCGTGTCTTTCCCGCAAACTGAGATCGTCCCGCTTTTTATCACTCCCGGCGGAGTCTGTACGAGGTTGAGGATCGACAGCGCCGTCGAAGTCTTACCCGCGCCTGTCTCACCGACAAGCCCAAGCGTCTGCCCTTTCTTAAGGCTCAGCGTGACCCCGTTGACCGCTTCGACTGTCTCGTCTTCCAATACGTAGTGGACGACGAGGTCTTGTATGTCGAGAAGGACGTCTTCATCGATCTCAGAAGACTTGTTCGCAGTTTCCATCTCAGAAGCCTTGTTCGCAGCTTCTATCTCAGAAGCCTTGTTCGCAGTTTCTATCTCAGAAGGCTTGTCCGCAGTTTCCGCCGGTGTGCTCTCCGCTGTTACTTTTTCATTGTCCTTTGTCAACTGTCGCGCCTCCTATCTCTTAAGCTTCGGGTCAAGCGCATCACGCAGGCCGTCGCCAAGTAAGTTGAATGCAAGAACCGTTACCATGATCGCGAGCCCCGGGAATGTAAGCAGATACGGCGCGGATCGCGCAAACTCTTTACTTGTAGATATCAGCTTCCCCCATTCAGGGTGCGGCGCCGGAACACCGTAACCGAGATACGAAAGCGAAGCCGCGACTATTATCGTAATACCGAGGCTTGCAGTGACCGTAACTATTATAGGCGACAATCCGTTCGGCAGGACATGCGAGAGTATAGTTCGGGGGCTGCGAAGCCCGATCGCTCGAGCCGCTTCAATATACTCATTGTTTCTGACCGTCAGGATCGCGGCTCGCGTCATTCGTATGAAAATTGGCGTACCGGTCACTCCGACGGCGATTATTAGGTTTGGAAGGCTTTCACCCAACGTGGTCACAATGACCATCCCGAACAGAAGCCCCGGGATCGACGCTATAACGTCTGAGACACGCATTATCACGTTGTCGGTTATCCCACCGTAGTATCCGGCAAGCGAGCCGAGTATGACGCCCAATACCGTTGACATGGCAGCCGCTCCGAATCCGATAGCCAATGAGTAGCGGATGCCGTAAATAACGCGGAGGAACATGTTCCGGCCCATACTGTCGGTGCCAAACGGATATTGGAGGTTTGGCGGAGTGAACCTGTTTGGAACATTACGCGCGGTAACGCTCTCAAACTTGATAAACAACGATCCGAAAAAGATCAGGATAAGGAGGCATAGAATGATCGCGCCTGCCATTGCCCCTTTGTTCTTCTTCATACTGTGAAGTATCTCACCCATACGGCTGCGCTTTTTATACTTCTTAACTATCTGTACTATTTCCTCGTCTGTCTTTGCCTTTTTATCCGCAGCAGCCCTTCCGGGTTTCTTGACAGACTCAGTTTGATCAGCCGCGGACGCTTGTAACTGCGGCGCTTCTTCCGTTTGCAACGTCTCAATCTGTTCAGCCGTTACGCTCGCGTCGGCGCCCGACAGCTCTTCCGCGGAGCTATCTCTTGCGAAACGGTTCTCAACCGCGGCGGCCGCACTGTCGGCTGCTTGCGCCAATACCGGAATAGAAGTACCGTCGACCGTGGCCGCGGCATGTTCTCCGATACTGATCGCGGCCGGTATTCTGTCACCGGAGCGAACCCGTCTTTTTCTCCTTTTTCCCGCATACTGCGCCTTGATCCTCGGATCGACAAACGCATAGAGCATATCAACGATAAGCTGTACCAGGACATAAAGGATGGTCGTCATAATTATGACGCCGCACGTCTTGGTTATATCGCGCGCAAGCACAGCTTCCGCCGCCATGCGCCCGATGCCGCCCCACGCGAATGTTGACTCGACGACCACAGAGCCGGCAAGCTGGGCGCTCAGTCCGGAGCCAAGCGCTGTCAGAATCGGTATCCATGCGTTACCCAGCGCGTGCTTTCGAATGACGACCTCCTCAGGTACGCCCTTCGCCCTTGCTGTGCGCAGATAATCCGCATTCAGCACTTCAAGCATGTTTGACCGCGTCTGCCTCGCGGTTTGCGCCATCAAACTGACGCTGCTGCAGATGGCAGGCAAGATGAGGCTCTTGAATCCGGCGTTATCGCCTGTCGCGGGCAGCCATCCCAGCCTGTATGAAAACAACAGCATCAACAGGATACCCAACCAGAAAAGCGGCATTGACAAGCCGATCAGCGTCAGAAGCGTCGCACCGTTATCGACAAGCGATCCCGCCCTTCTCGCGGCTACAATTCCAAGCGGTATGGAAACGGCCGCGCCAATAATAAGCGCTGAAAAACTCAGCAGCAGTGTTTTTGGAAGTCTGCTAATAAACTCACTCCATATAGGCAGACCTGTCGTATCAGATACGCCCAGATCGCCCTGAACAAGCTTTAACATATACTTGCCGTACCTGTATATCACGGGTTTATCGAGGTCATACTTTGCAATCAATATAGCTCTGTCCTCGGCGGTCATTTCATCGCTGTGAATAGCGTCGACAATGGTGCCGGGGGCCAAATCCATCAGAACAAATACAATAAGCGACACGCATATAATTACAGGTATCAGCAGCAGTAAACGTAATAACACGTAGCGAGTCATCTATGATAATTCCTTTCAGTCTACTCAGTCTACTACCAGATAAGGCCGGGGCGCGGAGCCCCGGCCTCTGGAATTACTTTTGCAGTTGGCTGGTAAGGCAGCGTAAAGCTTTTTTTCTCATCAACCGCTTATACGTCGAGTCTCCAGTAAATTCCTCTCAGGTTTGTCTGATGCGTGTCAGACGGCAGTACCAAACCGCCGATGCCTTTACATCCTACTATTCCGTTAAGGCGCCAGAAAACGTTGATAAACGGCATGTCATCGTTTACCAGCTCTTGGATCCTGTAGTACAGCTCGGCGCGGACAGCCGGATCGAATGTGGAGGCCGCCTCCGTAACGAGGTCCATGACTTCCTGGTTCTCGTAAGTACCTCTGTTCTGCGCGCCGCCCAGCATAAACACGTTTCTGCAGGAACCCGCGGCATATGTGAATGTGATGCCGTGGAAGATTATCTGGTGCTCGGCGTTAAAGAACTGCGCGTTCAGGCCGGCGCCGTCCGTCTCGTCGACAACGGAATTTATCCCGACGTCAGCGAGCTGGTCTTGCAAAACTTCCGCGGCTTTGATGTTTGTTACTATTGAACAGGTTATCTTGACTGTCTCTCCGTTGTAGTTGGACTGTGCAAGATATTGCCTTGCCAATTCAGGATCGTACTCCGGTACATGCAGGTCATTGTTGCGGAACGCTGTGGCAAAGCCCCAAATCGTGTTGCCGCCGGTGTTATCCGCAAGGCCGACTCCCCATTCGCCTGAACAGACGACGGCTATTTCATCTCTGTTCATAGCATGCGCGACAGCCATCCTGAAGTTGTAGTCGCCTGTGATCGGGTTGATCATGTTGAACGAGATTCCCTGCGGGTTGTTCATTGTAAGCGGGAAGATCGAGTAGTTATCATTTCTGAACAGATCATAGTCTTCAACGCCTGTGCTGAAGGAGACTTGAACCTCATTATTCAGAAGCATCGTCGCGCGCGCGGCGACCTCGGGGATGAAGATCAAACGCATGCTCTTTGTGATAGGCAGTTCACCCCAGTAGCCGTCGAAACGCTCGACAGTAACATACTCGTTAGAAACGAAATCTGTAACCATGAACGGGCCTGTTCCTACCAGAGGTCCATTTTCCGGATCGGCTTCAACCGCTCTCTTGCAGAGGATACCGGTCTGCGGCTGGCAGATGTTCATCAGGAAGTCTACGTTGACTCCTCCGAGGACCAGTTCGAGCTCATAATCGCTGACTGCTCTGGCGGTTTCGACCGGGGACCATTGTGACGACATCATCGTGCCCGTCGCGGCCCTGGCCAGTTCGATCGTGTCTACTACGTCTTGCGCTGTGAAGTGGTCGCCGTTCTGGAAGTTGACGTCATCGCGCAGGGTGAATGTGAATGTCAGATAATCGTCAGTATTCCAGCTTGTGGCAAGCATAGGTCCGAATGTGGCTGTGTTCTCATCATAGGTGATCAGTCTGTCATAGATCATGATCATCGTCCAGTGAGTGGGCGTCGAGTTCGAAGCAGGCTCCATCGGGTTGACAACGCTGATCCTGTTGTTGTCCATTATGATCTCGATGTGCTCAGCATATTGCGCGCCCTCTTCCTGAGGCGCCGCTTGTACGATCTCGTTGTCCGATCCGCCGGCCGGTGTTGCGGGAGGCATCGACACTGATGGCGGTGCGCCTGACGTCGTTGCAGGAGCGCTGCTGCCGCCCGGAGCGGTCGGCGTGTCCTCAGTCTTGTCTCCGCAAGCCGCAAACAATGCAACGCACATTACGAGACAGATTCCGATTGCCAGTATTTTTCTGATTTTCATTTTACTCTCCTATTCTGTTTAGTAGTTTTTTACGATTTGTGTTATCACAAATTGTGAGTATAGTATAACCATATTATAATATAAGTCAAGTCTAATCTGCTTGTCAGTCAGAAAATACTAATTATTGCTAACATATTCCGTAAACCGATAGTGTATATACTCGCGCGCGCTTATGGTTCCAATTCATTCATCAGGTCGCCTATTGTCTCTAAAGTTTCAATGTTCAGGGTTTTGTAAATAATCTCATCCGCCCGTTCTTCTGCGAAGTACAGCGCCGCC
>Ga0082212_10007703_pt1 | contig 14182 bp, 11 predicted proteins | sample TergutNt197P3_FD_71548 | JGI IMG/M metagenome (GOLD analysis project Ga0082212, IMG submission 71548) | Neocapritermes taracua P3 segment gut microbial communities from Petit-Saut dam, French Guiana - Nt197 P3 | ecosystem: Host-associated > Arthropoda: Insects > Digestive system > Gut ... | reverse complement strand
TAACGATAACGGTTTCGTATTCAATAACACGCTCAGTTTCCAGCGTACTAAAAAGGGTAAGCGAGGCAGTCCGTGTGCTGCCCTTTGGAAGGGGGGCGCTTTCGTAGTAATAACAAACCGCCGAATCGCCGATGGAGTAGGGCAGAAGGTTAAAATTCCGGCCCGGCATGTGGTTTATTTTCCAGGGTGCATCGTTCAGGCGTTTCCAGTTTGCAAAGTGAATTGAGTCGGGGCGGTTTTCGCCCAGAATGCTTCCCATAAGGGCAACCTTGCTGTTTTTTGACACCCAATAATTTTCGGAAGATGTACGTTCGATAAGCGTTTCGTTGTTGATTTGACTTTGATTTATGTAAAAATGGGCGGAATTTTTTTCACCAAGGTCCGTGTCAATAAGCAGGCGCAGGCCGGCATTAATTGTTTGTTCGCTTTTGTTGGTAACCGTAATGGTAATTAAAACTCCGTTGGTCATGGGAGAAGAGCCTGTTTTTATAAAGGAAAAATTTTGTACAACAACGGCAAAAGAAGATTCAAAAATAAGCGAGGGGCTTGAAGGTGTACCCCCAAGGGTTGTTTTAAACAGGGAAGTTTCTCCCATTTTATACGTTCTGTTGTTTATCATCAGGGAAAGAAAACTTGTGCGCGGATCCTGATCGGTAAACAAGGGTGTAAACTCTTCCCTTGCTAAATCGTTCATGTAGTACAGGGAAAAACGGCCGGTGTTTGGATTAAGTACAAGCTTTATCCGTCCGTCGATAAATTCTGCCGAAAAGGCGGAAAAAGCGGTAAAAAGCACAACCAGCAGCAGGAAGGTTTTTTTCATTGTTCTACCTCATTAAGCCTTTCGCTCAGGATACTGCTCAGTTCCAAAGCTAAAGCACGCAGTTCTTCCATCTTCATTGTCCGTTCCGTATCATCAAGGGGTTTTAGATCCGTGCTGTCTTCGCCGCGAAGTATAAGCAGGGCGGCGTTTGCTTCGGCAAGGCTTTCTTCCAGTTCGGCAATTCTTTGATCCGCAGACACTATTCTTTGCTGGTAATAATCCGCCGCTTCTTCGGACACCGAATGAGATATGGCTGCCCCTCCGCTTGCAGTAAGCAGTTCATTGATCCTTTTTTGATAGGCGGTAATGGCCAGTTCATAGTTTTTTTCCCGTTCCTGGTATTCTTCCATGGATTTTAGGGATTCTTCATGGCTCCATTTTAGGATTGCCAAAAGTTCCGCCTCTATCCTTTTTTGATTTATGATATTTAAGCGGTAATACGACGCTTCGTATTTGGAACTGTTGGGATATTTTTCTATAACGGTAGAAAAAGCGCCTGCCGCTTCATCAAGCCTTCCCAATGCAAGAAGTGATTCTCCCTGCCAATAATAAGCCGATGCCTTGCGCGGATCGGCATCGGGCAAGCCGCCGGTAAATGTATTCAGACTAACAAGCGCTTCTTCATGACGGCCAAGGTAATAATAACAGCGGGCGCGGTGGTATGGCACCTCGGCGCTCCAATTGCCGTTTGCCCCTGTTTTTTCCAGCGCTTCCAGATGTAACAGTGATCTGTCGAAATTTCCGGAAGAAAGTTCAGCAAGGGAAAGCCAGTACAGGGCTTCCGGGGAATCGGGGACAAGCTGTAAAATACCTATTGCTTCGGTAAATTTTCCTTCGCTGTAAAAGCTGATTCCGGTTTTAACAAGGTCTTCCTGAGATGTCGATCTGCCTTGCGCGCATATAAAAGATAATCCTGCCAAAAATATCAGCAAAGACAATAAAGGCTTTTTTAGCATCATGTATGGACTCCCCGCTTCGATTATCGGCAAATTCCGGCCTTTTCTAAAGGGCGCTGTTTTTTTGGTAATTTTACCTTATTTATGTCTCTTTCGCAATGTTTTTATGCTTACAATAATTGCACAGGGTCTACGTCAATTTCTATATAAACAGAGGTTTCTTTTTCCTTTTCATATTCTTTTAACGCAGTGCGGACTGCCTGGTGGAGTGCATTAAGTGAAGGGCAGCGGAAAATAAGCTGCCTGCGGTAATTGCCGTTCTGTATGCAAATCGGGCATTCCGCGGGGCCCAGAATTTCCGCGTTTGGGGGGAGCAGCGGCCCGGCAAGCGCTGCAAGGCGTTTTGCAGCCCTGCCGGCTTTTTCCTGCTGCCGGGAACGGACAACAAGGCGTATAAGCCGCGAATACGGAGGGAAATTCAAGGCAGAACGCTGTTCCAGTTCGTTTTGATAAAACCCATCGATATCCAGGGCGCAGGCGCGGTTGATTGCAGGGTCGCCCGGACGCAGTGTCTGGACTATTACTTTGCCGTCCGGAAAGTAACGGCCGGCGCGGCCTGCAACCTGAACAATCAGCGAAAACGTCCGTTCTGCCGCCCGGAAATCGGGCAGGTGGAGGCCCGTATCGGCAAAGACCACCCCAACCAGGCGGACGCCGGGAAAATTCAACCCCTTGGCAACCATTTGGGTTCCCATAAGCAGGTCGATTTCGCCGGCTTTAAAACTCCGTAACATATCTCTAAGGCTGCCTTTTTTGCCCGTCGTATCCGCATCGGCCCGCTTTATCCGCAGTTCTGGAAAGGTGTTGCGGACTTCCTCCTCGATAAACTCCGTCCCAAAGCCGCTAAAACCCGCTTCCAGTGATCCGCACTCAGGGCAAACAAGGGGAGGTCGCGTTTCGTATCCGCAATAGTGGCAGAGCGCTTTATTTTTGCTTTTGTGGTAGGTTAGCGATACTGAACAGCGTTTGCAGCTTAGTTCGAAGCCGCAGGCGCTGCAATGATAAAAATACCCGAAGCCGCGCCTGTTAAGAAAAAGTATGGTTTGCCTTCCCATTAGTTTGGTCTGGCGGATCTCTTCTTTTAATTCAGCGGAAAGGCAGCCCGATGTTTTTTGCAGGCTTACGGGGACAATCGCCGGCATTGTCCCTCCGGAAAGTCGCAGGCTTAATGAAAAACGTTTTATTGCCCCTTCCTGCATTAGCTTCCACGCTTCCGCGGACGGGGTAGCCGATCCAAGAAGGAGCAGCGCCCTTTCCTGCGAAGCGCGGTGCATGGCGATTTGCCGTGCATGGTATCGCGGGGTGTTCCCTGATTTATACGACCCGTCGTGTTCTTCATCAATAATGATTAAGCCCAGCTTGCTCAGGGGGGCAAATACCGCAGACCGGGGGCCTGCTACAATGGCGGCTTCCCCGTTTCGGATTCGCATCCATTCGCTAAGCCGTTCGCTGCCTGTCATGCCGGAATGGAGCGTTGCGGCAGCCCCGCCGAAACGATTTTTTATTAACTCCGCTGTTTGGTGGGTCAGGGAAATTTCCGGCACAAGGTAGATTACCTGCCTGCCTTCCTGTATGATGCTCTCTGCAAGGCGTAAAAACACTTCTGTCTTTCCTGATCCGGTAATCCCATAAAGGTAGGCAATGCTTGCGGCTGTTTTCTTTGTATTTTGTCCGGCGGCTTTTTGCCCGGAAAAAATATCACCGGTAATTTTTTCGAAGCCGGATAATGCTTCGTTTTGTTCTGCAGAAAGGGTAATGCCGCCGCCATTAAAGCCCTCATCATCATCCCCAATGGTAAAACCTGTCCCTGCCCTTCGCCCTGAGGGGATCATTGCAGACAGCGCTTCGCCGGGGCCGCACAGATAATACGACGCCATCCATTGTGCAAGGGCGATTTGCCCGCTGTCAAAAATCTGCTCTTTATCTACAACGCGCCGCACCGCTTTAATTTTTTCCACTGCAGGAAATGTTGGCGGCTTATCGCTTTTGCCAATTACATACCCCAACATCTCACGTTTACCAAAAGGTGCCATAACCCGTTTGCCGGGGGCGGCTTCCCCTTTTTCGTCGCAGCAGTAGCTGAAGGATTGATCCAGGGGAAGGTCAAAAACAATATCCAGGTATGTATTCACAAGGGCGCCTGTTTAAAGCGGTACATCGGCCATACGGGCGGCATATTCCGGATCCAGTTCGCAGAGCTTTATCCGCAGGGTTTTTAAATCTTCCCAAACAGGAACCTTAAGGCTTTCGTCCCGAAGCAGCGCACTCGGATGGAAGGTCGGAAGCAGCGGGATGTTGAATTCACCATCCATAAGAAGGTTACCGGTAAACATTGTAAAGGAACCGCGCAGCTTTGTGATACCGTCATTCCTGTCCAAAAGTGTTTTGGCGGCGGTATTCCCCGCAGCAAGAATTATTTTTGGTTTAAGGAATTTTATTTGCCGCGCCAAAAAAGGAACGCAGGCGCTTGTCTCGTCGGGCTGCGGGTTACGGTTCCCCGGCGGCCTGCACTTTAGGATATTTGCAATATAGCAGTTGGTGTTTCTGGAAAGTCCGATTTTTCCTTTTGAGTCAAGCATACGATCCAAAAGCTGGCCGGCCCTGCCGACAAACGGTCGTCCCGACCTGTCTTCGTCTTCGCCCGGCCCTTCGCCAATTACCATTACCAGGGGTTCTGTAACGCCTTCACCGGGAACGGCATTGGTTCTCGTTTCACAAAGCCCGCAGCGTGTACAGGCGGTAATTTCGGAAGCAATGGCTGATAATTCCTCTTGCAGAGACGCAGAGACATTTTTCGGATTTTCCTCACACAAAGGCACGGAGGCACAAAGGTTATTAATGTTAGGATCTGGTAAGTCATCAATAAAAGAATATTCCCCTCGGGCTCGTTTAAAGCCGCCGGAAAGGTAATCTGAGGAGGTGTCGAGGAAGGATGCTATGGCGGTTTTGTCGGCTGCAGTCATGGTTATATTAAAGCCTGCCAGGGCATGGGAAGGCAAGTGTGCTGAAAATCAACAGGGGATACAAGCATAAATCATTTGTTTGCCTTATATACATTGAACGCCGTCTGGCGTTACACTATTAAAAGGAGCAATACAATGGGAATTGTACAAGCAACAATCACTTTAAAAAACATGTTTGATTTAATGAAGGCTGATGAAGGGTCTATCCCGGAACAGGACATCAGGACCACTACGATTACGGCAGTGGTGGATACCGGGGCGTCAACTCTGGTTATTAATGAAGAACTTTGCCGGAAACTGGGGCTTGCAGTAAAGGAAACAAGGGAAGTTTCTCTTGCTGATAGTAAAAAAATAACTGTAAAAGTAGTCGATCCTGTTGAAGTCCATTGGAAGAACCGGCACATGATGTGCCAACCCCTGGTTGCTTCAGATTCCGGAAAAATACTTTTGGGCGCCATCCCTTTAGAGGCAATGGATTTAATTGTTGATCCTTTGCATCAGGAACTAATCGGCGCCCATGGCGATAAAGAAGTTTTGTGGATGTTGTAAAGGTTTCCTAACTGCAACCCCATTCCTCTCACAAACGCGCCAAGGCACGAAGGTTTGCGCGAAATTCGCAAACTTTGCATAACCCTCTGAGCCTCTGAGTGAAATTTTTCAAAAAAGGTGCCTGGCACCGTTGCGCCCCCGTAAGAACATACAGACAAAAGGCCAGCGGGGCTTGCTGTACCAGGACATTGAGTATACACTGGATCGCGTGGGCAACGTAACAAGCTACACCAACACCGCAGGCGACTACACGACAAGCCAGCAATACAAGTACGACGATCTGTACCAGCTTATCGAGGCCAAGGGGCAAAGCAGCGGGGCGGCAGGGACAATGAGCAGATTACCGCAATTGTACCACAGCGAGTATACCCAGGACTTTGCGTTTGACAGCATCGGGAACATGAAAACGAAGGCAAGCTGGTCGAGGGACACAGCCGACGACCTTACATATAAGTACGACTATGACTATATACCGGGGACACACAGGGCGCGGAGGATAGGGAACTGGTATTACAGTTACGACGGGAACGGGAACCTGCTGACCGAGAGCTATGGGGCCCCGATAACGACGAATGCGACGAACGCGCAGGTGTATGAGGAAGGGGGCGTGTACTCGACGGACTATGGTTTTGCGTACACGGACCGGAGCGGTCAGGGTGGGAGCGCTACGGAGCGGAAGGACTACCGGTGGAACGAGCGAAACCTGTTGGCGCAGAGCGTAAACAAGAACTACCGGGTAGACTACCGGTATGGTGCGGACGGGCAGCGTGCGGTAAAGTATTCGACGGCAGGGACGCTGAGGACGGAGACGCTGTACTATAACAAGATGTTCCAGGTGTCGACGGTGGACGGGTACACGACGGAGAGCAAGCATATCTATGTAGGGGAGGTGCGGATAGTAACGAAGCAGCGGGACGTAGAGAACTGGCAGACAGGGCAGGAGGGGCTGCAGCAGTATTATTACCATGGGGACCACCTGGGGAGCGCGCAGCTGGTAACGAACGCTGACGGTGCGATATACGAGCATTTGGAATACACGCCATACGGCGAGCTGTGGGTTGACCATGCGGTGGTAGAGTATGTGGGTATGAACCCGACGATGTTCCGTTTTACCGGCAAGGAGTACGACGCAGAGACGGGGTTGTACTATTACGGTGCCCGTTACCTGGACCCCAAGACAAGCAGGTGGATTAGTGCGGACCCCGCTATGGGGGAATATGTGCCGCTTGCGCCGGTGAATGACGACGCGAAAAAGCACAACCAAAACCTGCCGGGGATGGGGGGCGTCTTCAACCTGGTGAACATGCATGTCTACCACTATGCGGGGAATAACCCGGTAAAGCTGGTGGATCCGGATGGGAGACAGATGGATTTTTGTGAAGAAATAGGAAATCTAATAGAAAATATAAAAAATGTAGGCAATTTAATAGGTGAAATAAAGAAAATTGATCCGCAGAAAGTGGAAGTTGATGATCTGCGAAAAATTACTAAAAATTTAAATGAAATTGCAGGAATAACATTTAATCATTTGAAAGATTACCCTGAGTTATATACCCTTGGAGGCATCTTGGGCTTTGCTTATTTAGGCATAGGCAAAAAAGGTGATGATTTTTTAAAATCTATTGGTATTGATATATTTGGAATGAACATTTCTCATATCTTTAGCATTGGTTCTGACAACTCATATAAAGTATGGCTTGGCTTTTCTCCTACAGATACAAATATTTCTTTCACTTTTAGCAATACAGTTGATTATAATTTTAGTTTGACAAACAGTTTACAGTTTAACTTTGCACTGAGGGGCAATATGCCTATCTCTACGGAAAATAAAAATATTTATATTGATCGTATGGTAATAAAGATATTTTATTCGTTAAAATTTTAAGATAGAGGAAAAGTAATAAATTATGTTTTTTGATTTGAATTTTGACATTCTTTTTTTTGTATTGGTTGAAAAAACAAAGTTTCCACTATGGGAGGAATTTAATTTTAATTTTCTTTTTGTGAATTGTTATGAAAAGAAAGTTGCAGAGATATATAACGATAAAGAAGTTTTTTTTTTAAAAAGAAGTAATAAATATTATCATTTTATGAAAATGACAGAGGCTGTAGCAGATATCAACTTTTTAATAATTTTAAAAATGCCAAAATATAGTTATAATAATAACATAAAGACAATTTTATTTAATATGAGAGATTGCTATTACACGTTAATTGGTATTTTAAACTCATTTGAATTGAATTCAAACAATACTCTTGCCTTTAAAAACTATGAAAAATTACGCAAATATATCGAACGGTATTTTAATTTTTGGATTATTACCATAAATTTTTTGCTTTGTTTCCAATTTAGCAGCAGTTTGTTTTGAGTGCGGGGATGCAAATATCATATTAACAGAACCAATAGATGATATAAAAATATTATTTAGAAAAGGAGATGTTTTTTTGAAAAAAATATTTATTCAAAATGATATTATGAAATATCATAATCATTTTATTTTCTTTCTTATTTTTATTTTCTCTCTTATTGCTTGTTCGACTAATAATAATTTAATTTTTGAAACAAATATGGATAATTCGACAAACAATTTTGCAAGAGAAGATAGGCGCTTTTTTGAAGAATCTGGAGGCTATTCGATAATTCTACCTGAATTATGGGAGGCAGCAGAAGCTTCGGGGTATGATAATAAGGTTTTATTTGGACCGGAGGTTAATAATTATACTCCAGTTATCGGTTTTACTTTTGAAGCATTTAGTGGTGAATTAAATGAATTTGTCAATAGGATTCTTAACGATTTAAATATGTTATTTGGTGAAAAATTTAAATTACTTAAGAGAGATGCTTTTGTTACATTGTTAGAAGAACATGGCGAAAAAATCGTAATTAATGTGTTTATAGGTGAGCGTCATTTTCGGCAAACCATTTATTTTTTCTCTAAAAATGAAAATAGTAAAATATTGATAGTATGTACTGTACCTGCAGAGACTGATAGCGTTTATGATGCAATATTTGATAGAACAATAAAGACTTTTGAATGGACAAAAAATTATTTGGCAACAGACAAAAAGCGTTTTATTGAAGAAGCCGGAGGTTTTTCAATAATACCACCTGAACCGTGGCGAGAAGCAAAATTTCAAAATATTAATTACAAAGTATTAATTCTAGAAAGCGAATATACTTCTTTTATATCTCCTGATATTTGTGCTTTTTCAGGTGAATTGGATGAGTTTGTTGATAGTTTCATTGAGCAATCAAAAGTTGATTTTCGAGATTTCTTATTAATTAAAAGAGAATATTTCTGTACTTTAAAACAATTAGAAGGAATAAAAACTATATCTACTGTTTTAAACTATAATGAACAATATATAAGATTTATTATTTATTTTTTTCCTGTTGAAAAAGAAAAAAAAATATTATTAATATCATGTGCCATTCCTGCCGAAGCAAACGATGTATATGATGTATTAATTGATAAAATGATGGAAACTCTTGTAATGTTAACTAATTGAAAGTACACACACGGCAGCTGATACCGAATTTGTCTGGTGCCGTTGAGGGGTTAGACCACTATATCTAGCGTAACTTCACACGGAGGCTGCGTTTGTTCACAAACGCAGGCACAAAGGGAAGAATCAGAAGGATTCAAATCATCATTAAAAGTGTTGTCCCCTCGGGCTCTTTTAAAGCCGCCGGAAAGGTAATCGAGGAGGTGTCGAGGAAAGATGGTATGGCGGTTTTATCGGTTGTAGTCATGGTTCCAATACTGTCTTTAGAGACGCCTTAACAGATGGGTTGTCAATGTTGGTATACTCTATGGTATTCGAGTATTCTGTTTTTAATCCTGAAATAAATTCGTCCGCCCATGATGGAGCCAATACCTTTATACCATTAAAATCAAGAATAATCGTATCGTTTTTGTTAATGTCTTTAAACACATAAGCTTTTGCCATTAAAAACGCTTCTTTTCCCGCAGGGCGCGACATTAAGATATCTCCGAAGTTTACAATAGGTATAACCATAGTCAACTATCCATATAAAAATTTATAATAGCCAAACACCCATTTATGGAAACGGCATTTTCAGAAAAGTGTATGCCATTTTCATCTATTGAACAAGAACCGGAACCGGATTGAAAATAAAAGTGCCATTTGTTTTGTTGAATTGTTTCAGAAACAAACTTTAATCCATTACCTCTTTGTTCCGGCGACCTTCCTGAAATTCTTTTTGTAAAAGCTATTTCTACAGCTTCCTTGTCTGATTCAATAGATGGTATTACCGGCAACAAAGAGCATTTTATACCTTTTCCGTAATCTGCCAATACCGTATATTTTTGTTGATATATCAAATTGCAATAGGCGCCTGCGGGATAGGAAGAAAAAAAACCAAAGTTATGATCAAAGGTATTGTTACCTATTTCTCCAATTATTGCTGCTTCAAGATATTTTTCTGTTTCTGTGATATATGATTGAAGCCTTGCTGTAAAAACGTCTCGCGTATTTGAGAAATATCCACCGGCGTCATTAAAACAGTCGGCCATTTCAGAGATAACACTTTCTACAATATCATCGTTTATCATATTTTACCTTTATTATCAATGAAATTGTATTATTAGATCTAAAAAAATACAAGCAACAACTAACAAGGACATTTGTTGATTCTATAGAAATTTCCCACTATATATTGCTATACTACCGTATGGACAAGTTGATCATCAAAGGTGCGCGGGAACATAACCTGAAAAACATCGACCTGGAGCTGCCCAGGGACACGCTTATTGTAATTTCAGGGCTTTCCGGGTCGGGAAAAAGTTCCCTTGCCTTTGACACGATCTTTGCCGAAGGGCAGCGGCGGTATGTGGAAAGCCTGTCGGCCTATGCGCGGCAGTTTTTGGGCAGGATGGACAAGCCCGACCTTGATTATATCGAAGGTCTTTCCCCGGCTATTTCTATCGAACAAAAATCAACTCACCGTAACCCGCGTTCTACCGTGGGAACGGTTACCGAAATTTATGACTATTACCGGCTGCTGTATGCGCGGGCAGGGATCCCCCATTGCCCGCAGTGCGGAAGGGAGATCCGCGAGCAGGCGGTGGACTCAATTATCGACACGATCCTTGCCATGGGGGAGGGCGACAAGGTACAGATACTTGCACCGGTAATACGGGGAAAGAAAGGCGAGCATCGGGACATTATCGACAATGCGCGCAAGGCAGGTTTTGCCAGGGCACGGATAGACGGCGTTCCGGTTAGCCTGGACGAAGAGATCAAACTCGACAAACAAAAAAAACACAGCATAGAAATTATCGTAGACAGGCTTATCGTGGGGAACGATATCAGGTCGCGGCTTGCAGAGTCGGTTGAAGCGGCCCTGGACGCTGCCGACGGGATTATGCTGGTGCTTGCGCAGAAAAAAGATCAAAATAAAGTTAACGAATACTTTGTTTCACAGAAAAACTCCTGCCCCGATTGCGGTATTTCTATACCAGAGCTCCAGCCGCGGCTTTTTTCCTTTAACAACCCCTACGGCGCCTGCCCGTCCTGTTCCGGACTTGGGATACGGATGGATTTTGATCCCGATCTGGTAATTCCCGACAAATCACTTTCATTTAATGAGGGCGGCTGTGTCCCCTACAACCCGGACAGCGCCTGGCACAGAAGCAAATTTGAAAGCCTGGCAAAGCATTACAAGTTTAAACTTTCTACTCCTTTTAAGGATCTTCCGAAACCGGTTTTGCGGGCCATACTGTACGGCTCCAAGGATGAAATAAAAGTCCGCTACGAAAACCGGGAAGGCACAGGACATTTTGAATACTATTCACGTTTTCCCGGCGTACTGGAAGATTTAAAACGCCGGTACCTTGAAACCCAGTCGTCGGGTATAAAAGACTGGCTGGAAAAATATATGAGCCAAAAGCCCTGCGAAGACTGCGGCGGGAAACGGCTAAAACCGGAAGCGCTTGGGGTAACAGTTAGCGGGAAAAATATCTGGGAGCTTTCCAGCCTTTCTGTTACCGATTCGCTAAAATTTTTTGATACCGTTAAAATGAGCCAGAGCGAAAAGATAATTTCCAAACAGATACTTAAGGAAATTAAGTCCCGCCTGGGTTTTATGCAAAATGTCGGCCTTGATTATCTTTCTTTGGAAAGGAAGTCGGCTACACTTTCCGGCGGGGAAGCGCAGCGAATCAGGCTTGCCACGCAAATCGGTTCCAGCCTTGTCGGCGTGTTGTATATCCTGGACGAGCCGTCTATTGGGCTGCACCAGCGGGATAACCAGCGGCTTATCGATACCCTGCTATATTTGCGGAACCTGGGAAACACTTTGATCGTTGTTGAACATGACGAACAGACCCTGCGTACCGCCGACCATATCGTAGACCTGGGGCCGGGGGCCGGGGTTCATGGGGGAAAGGTCGTAGCCCAGGGAACGCCGCGTGAGATAATGCGGGTCAAGGAAAGCCTTACCGGGCAATACCTTTCCGGCGCCCTTAAAATGAAAATTCCTGCCAAACGGCGCAAGGGAAACGGCAATTCGCTGCTGCTCTCCGGTGTTACAGAACATAATTTAAAAAACATTAATGTTTCCCTTCCGCTGGGTGTCTTTACCTGCATTACCGGGGTTTCCGGTTCGGGAAAATCTACACTATTAAGCGACGTGCTGTATCCCGCCCTTGCAAACAGGATTTACGATTCTTCTCATGTCGAAGGTGAATATACATCTCTGGAAGGGCATGAAAACATCGACAAGGTAATCGATATTGATCAAAGCCCCATAGGAAGGACGCCGCGTTCTAACCCGGCAACGTATGTGCAGTTTTTCGGCGCTATTCGTGATCTATATGCGGCGCTTCCCGAATCAAGAAAACGCGGCTATAAACCGGGACGGTTTTCGTTTAATGTGCGCGGCGGCCGATGCGAAAACTGTTCGGGCGATGGAAATATCAAGATTGAAATGAACTTCCTTCCCGATGTCTATATTACCTGCGATGTCTGCCATGGAAAGCGCTTTAATAAAGAAACGTTGGAGATACGCTACAAGGGTAAAAACATTGCCGACGTGCTTGATATGACAATAGAAGAAGCGGCGGAGTTTTTCCGCCCCATACCGCAAATTGCACGCAAACTGGAGACAATGCTTTCTGTCGGGTTAGGTTATGTTAAACTGGGGCAGTCCGCGCTTACCCTTTCCGGCGGGGAGGCACAGCGGGTAAAACTTGCCCTGGAGCTTTCCAAGCGTTCAACGGGAAAAACCCTGTATATCCTGGACGAGCCGACAACGGGGCTCCATTTTGCCGATGTAAAACAGCTTATGGAAGTAATACAGCGTTTAACAGATCAGGGAAATACGGTTATAATGATTGAGCATAACCTTGATGTGCTGCTGCAGGCGGATCATATCATCGACCTGGGCCCGGAGGGTGGGGATAAGGGAGGCGAGGTGCTTATTACAGGGACGCCTGAAAAAGTTGCCTCATGCGCCAGATCATACACCGGGAAGTATTTAAAGGAAATAATGAACAGTAAAAAATGAGAAAATTCATACCGGTTGTTTTTATATTGTTTTTTTTCTTTTTCTGTTCCTTTTTACTTTTTTCCCAGATGTCTGAAGAAGAAATCGCTGAAAATGAAAATACCGTCCTGAACCCTGCCTATGTACTGGAACGGGACATAGCAACTTCTACGCAAGAAGAACTGGCGGACTGGTGCCGAAGCCTTGGATTAAGCCCAGAGGGCGGCAGGGAAGCGCTTGCATCGCGGCTTCGTGAATATTACAAAATAGAGACGCAATTAACGCAGGACAAAGGCGCTGCAGATACCATTGAAACAGGTTCGGAAAGCGCACTTGTTATCACCATAGAAAATGCAATGACCACCGAATATTTTACTGTCGAATCTGTCCACGAAGATTATGTCCGGCTTAGCGGCGGGGTTTCCATTACGTTAAAAGACGGATCAATACTGCATGGTGTAAAGGCAGACCAGGTGCTCTACAACAGAACAAGAAAACTATTAACAGCAACAGGGAATGTGATATATGTTAAAGAAGACGGCGATAAAGTAGAAACCTTCCGCGGGGAGGGAATTACCGTTAACCTTGACAACTGGTCTGTCGCTTTTATGAAGGGAGTATCGGATCACGAACTGGCCGAAGGGGAGACAAGGTATCGATTTGCCGGGGAAGTGATTTCCCGAAGCGGCGAAAATTCTACTGTGCTGCGAAATGCAGAAATAACCAATGCATCGGAAGAAGAATCCCTATGGTCAATTAAAGCATCCCGGCTCTGGCTGCTTCCGGGCTCGGATTGGGCAGTTTTGAATGCCGTTATTAAGGTTGGCGAAATCCCTGTCCTGTGGCTCCCGGCATTTTACTATCCTGCCAACGAAATTATCTTTCATCCGGTGCTTGGTTACAGGTCAAGGGAAGGGACCTATGCACAAACAACCACATACATTTTAGGACGGCCAAAGGCGGCAAGCAGTTCGGAAGAAAGTTCCATTACGGCTATTTTGGGAAGCGGCGAAGGTATGGAAAAAGTAAGGGAAGGGGTATTCCTGCGAAGTACAGGCGCCAAGCGAAGGGACGAAAACGAAACACGGCTTTCTTTTATGGCCGACGCTTATGTTAACCTTGGTTATTATTTAGGCTCTGAATTAACAATCCCTTCAAATGAGCATTTTGACGATCTTTCATTTTCGGGCGGCATAGCTTTTAGCCGTGAGGTAAGGATGGACGACTACGGTAATTTTACTCCATTCTTTCCTCAATATAGTGGAACAAGCGAATGGAACAAGTCCAGATTTTTTGATTTTACCGTCCCGTTCCGCTACCATTTTGAAAGCACCGGTTCTGCCAGCACTTCGGGATCAGTTGTCCGGCAGGCATCAATATCCTG
>Ga0082212_10007702_pt1 | contig 14186 bp, 8 predicted proteins | sample TergutNt197P3_FD_71548 | JGI IMG/M metagenome (GOLD analysis project Ga0082212, IMG submission 71548) | Neocapritermes taracua P3 segment gut microbial communities from Petit-Saut dam, French Guiana - Nt197 P3 | ecosystem: Host-associated > Arthropoda: Insects > Digestive system > Gut ... | reverse complement strand
CGCCGTCATGGCTTTCTTTATACGCTTGCTCAAGAGGCGGATGTGTCAAAGTTAAAAATTTTTATCCTAATTATAATAGTCTGCGCCGCGACGGGTGGGATTCTTTTTTTCCTGTTCGGCTCAGGCGGGGTGAATATTGAACCTGTTTCAAAAACGCAGGCTGACGCAGCGTACTCCCTGCTCCGCCAATCTCTTGATAATCCGCGCTACACTTATATTGATTTTTTAACAGATAACAAACCAACGGTAAAAACTAAAAATGAAATTAAAGCAGCCGGCGGAAGCCTTGCAGGCGAAAGCGAAACTATTTCGTATAACGTAAATATCCCGGAAGAAGGTTTATATTACTTTACGCTTGATTATTATATCGAAGGCAGAAGCTACACAAACATTACAGTCTCCCTTCATGTTAACGGAGAAACCCAGTATATAGAAGCGGAAAATATGGTGCTGCCGGTTTTCTGGGAGGACGAATCCAAAACATACCCTGTCGATAAATACGGCGATGAATCTGTTTCTCAGCAAAGACAAATACCAGGCTTGCACACTGTATCTCTTTTCGATACAAATTATACAACCGACCTTCCCTCAAACTTTCTATTAAAACATGGCGAAAATTTAATTGAAATAAAAAATGAAACCTCTCAAACAGTGTGGATGGGGGATTTAACTGCATATTCCTACCGCGAACCTGCGCCTTACAAAGCGCCGGATGCGGGAACAATATACGAATATATAAATATAAACGCTGTCGATTACATAAAGAAAAACTCCCCTCATGTTACAAGCGGCTCGATTTCCAGTCCTCATATAACCCCTTACGATGTGATAAACAGAAAGGTGGCGGTTTTAAATTCTTCGCGATCCGGCGATGAAGTCTTTTACGAAATAAACGCCCCGCAGGACGGCTATTATGCCGTAACCTTCCACTGTCAAACCGCAATAGACGACTTTGCGTCTTTTGTCAGCGTAAAAATTGACGGTGAAATTCCTTTTAAAGAAGCGGCTTCCTATCCTCTAAGCCCCAATGCAAATAAATGGCGCAATCAGACGCTGACAGACGAGCGGGGAAATCCGTATCTGTTTTATCTGTCCGGCGGGCAGCATACGCTCTCTGTAAAAACAGAACTGTCTCCCATTGCCCGCGAGCTCCGGGGACTTCGCCTTTTAATCGATCACTTGAATCAGTTTTCTATAGAAGTAAGAAAGGTAACGGGAAAGGAAGTAGACCGTAACCGCACATGGCGGCTTACTCAGTACATTCCGGAAACTGAAGATTACCTTAATGCGTACGACACAGTTCTTCGCGATATTATTTTTGAGCTTTCAAAGTACAGTTTTAAAGGAAAGAATTCCTCCGTCATGTCGCCCATGATGCAAGCCGTGGGCTTCCTTGAAAAAATGAGGGAAAAACCCGACGACCTCCCGCTTTATATGAAGAGCCTAAGCGGGCATGACACCGCTGTCGGACAGAACGCTTCGGTACTGCAGCAGACGGGCGTCGCTTTGGATGCGCTTAACGTACTGGGGCTTGCAATAGATTCAATCTACCTTGGAAGAGCGGAAAAACTTCCCAGGGAAAAGGCTTCAATTTTCGCGGTAATAATCGATGCTGTGCGTAAATTGTGGAACAGCTATACATCGGATAAATATGTGATACGTAATCAGGATGACGCACTTAATATCTGGTACTCCGCTTCCTATATGCAGGTTGACCTTTTGCAAAAACTGATCGATACGCGTTTTACAGCGCAGACAGGCATCAAGGTAAACCTCTCTGTTATGCCCGATGTAAACAAATTAATAATGGCGAGGGCTGCAAAAACAAACCCCGATATTGCACTTGGTCTAGGTTCGTGGATTCCTTTCGATCTTGCAGTCCGCGGCGCTTTATACGACTTAACCCAGTTTGACGACTTCTGGCAGTTTGCGGGCAGCTTTGTCCCCGGCTCGCTTACAAGTTATGTCTTTAACGAAAAGGTATACGCAGTCCCGGAAACAATCACTTTTAACGCACTTGTCTACCGCGAGGACATTCTGCGTCAGCTTAATATACCGCCGCCAAATACATGGACCGACATTACAGAGATGATGTCGGAACTTCAAAGATTCGATATGAGTTTTTTTATGCCGATAGCTTCAGGCATCGGATACAAATGGTTTTATCAAACATCGCCTTTAATTTATCAGAACAACGGATTCCTTTTCCGCCCCGACGGACTTGGGACTGCAATAAACGAAACAAATGCCGTAAGGGCGTTAACCTTCCTCGGCGACTTGTTTACAACTTACGCTTTAGTAGAACAAGTTCCTGTATTTTTTAATTCCTTCCGTTACGGGCAGACTCCTGTCGGCATTATAGACCCCGAAACTTATATACTTCTTACAAACGGAGCGCCGGAACTTTTAGGTCAGTGGAGTCTTGCACCATTTCCCGGCACATTGCAGGAAGACGGAAGCATCTCTCGCTGGTTTATTACAAACGGAGCGGGCGGGAGTATTATTTTTGAAAATACTGAACAAGCGGAAAATTGCTGGAAATTCTTAAAATGGTATTTAAGCGAGGGGACTCAGACAGACTTTGCGTTCTCTCTTTATTCAAGTTATAGAATACTGCATCTTTCTTCCAATATAAACGCGCTTCGCAACCTTCCCGTAGAGGACAAAGACCGCCGCGCAATTTTGGAATCCGTTGAATGGCTGCGGGACGTTCCGCGAAGCCCGGGGCAGTATCTTTTGGAAAGAGGGCTCTCCGATATATGGAACGCAATGGTTTTTAAAGGAACTCCCGCACAGGTTGCGATTGACAAGCAGGTGATAGAAATACAGCGGGAGTTTAAAAAGAAAATGACAGAGTTCGGTTTCCTTAATGCAAAGGGGGAACAGGTAAAACCTTATATAGTGCATGAAGTTGACTGGATTATCGAACAGATAGAGAACGCAAGGCGGGCAGATAGATGATGCGCAAAAGAAAACAGGCAATGATTGTTAAGGACGGGCTTCATGCATTTGTCCTTCTGCTTCCTTACGGAATTTTATTTTCCGTTTTCATCGCAATACCTATCGCCGTTGCAATCTACCTTTCCTTTACATACTTCGATCTTGTTCAAGCGCCGACTTTCGCGGGGCTTTACAACTACATTACGCTGCTCACCCAGGACACAGTCTTTTTTAAGAACGTCCTACCTAACACAATCAAGTTCGCTCTAATTGTCGGTCCCGGCGGATATATTATTTCGTTTCTCATGGCATGGATGCTCGCTCAGATACAGCCGTTGCCGCGCACTGTTCTAGCGCTTTTAATGTACATGCCGTCTTTAGCGGGCGGAGTGTTTATCGGAGTCCTCTGGCGCACGATTTTTTCCGGAAACCAGTCCGGTTATGTAAACGCGATTTTGCTGCGCTGGAATTTGATTCAGACTCCAATACAGTTTTTAATCTCTCCCGCTTATCTGCTTAATATCATGATCCTGGTTTCGCTGTGGAGCGCGATGGGCATCGGGTTTCTTGCAATGATTGCCGGCATTTTAAACATCAACGAAGAATTGTATGAAGCGGCATACATCGACGGGCTACGAAACCGTTTTCAGGAAATCGTCTACATCACAATACCGTCAATGAAACCTCAGATGTTATTCGGCGCTGTAATGGCGATTGTGGGAGCGTTCAATAACGGCGCTATAGGAGTCGCGTTATCGGGGGTGAATCCTACGCCGGAATACTCCGGGCAGTTAATTACAAACCACATCGACGATTACGGTTTCCTTCGTTATGAAATGGGATACGCCGCCGCAGTATCTGTCGCCCTTTTGTGCATAGTGTGGGTGTTTTCAAAACTGGCATATTCGTTCTTTGGGGAGAAAGATTAATGGCTAACTTTCAGGGAATGAGAATTAACCCAAGAAGATTCGATAAGTCGCAATTAAAGTTTTATTTGATAATAGTGCCAATCGCATTGTTCATGACGCTTCCCATTATCTACATTATAAACCAGGCGTTTAAACCGCTCGATGAAATCTTCCGCTTCCCTCCGACATTCATTGCAAGAAGACCAACCTTAAATAACTTTAGATTCATAATGTTTCTTACATCCACAACAGGGATTCCGTTGTCGCGCTTTCTTGTTAACACATTGATAATCACAGTCCTTACAGTTACGCTTTCAATCTTTATCACGGCGATGTCGGCTTACGCTCTTTCCAAGAAAAAGTTCCGCGCAAAGGAATGGATCTTTAAATTGAACCAGGCTGCATTGATGTTCGTCCCCGCGGCAGTCAGTATCCCGCGGTATTTAATCATCGTAAACATCGGGCTTAACAACAACTTCTTTGTGCACATCCTCCCGCTTCTTGCAATGCCCGTGGGGCTTTTTTTAGTAAAGCAGTTTGTAGATCAAGTGCCCGATTCGCTCCTTGAATCTGCAAGGCTTGACGGCGCAGGGGAAATGACTCTTATGTTTAGAATCGTGTTCCCGCTTATTAAGCCCGCTTTAGCAACTGTCGGAATACTTTGCTTCCAGATCGTGTGGGGCGCAACAGAAGCTTCCAACCTGTACATCGTGGACGACACATTAAAATCATTCGCCTTCTATTTAACATCAATGGCAAATCTTAACACTCCGGCAATGGCGGGAGTGCAGGCTGCGGCATCATTAATCATGTTCCTTCCAAACTTGATCATCTTTATCATAATGCAGTCAAGGGTTATGAATACCATGAGTCATTCGGGGATCAAATAAATGAATGTGAAAAAATTTACAGCGTTCATTTTCTCCGCTCTGCTTATCCCCGCGGCTTTAAACGCTCAGTCTACAACAGTAAGTTTTGCAGAAAACAAAAAGGGTTGGTTTGTGCCGACTCAGGACGGCTACCTCCCGGATCGCAACATTACAAACCTCGGTCTTAAAAATCCTGACAATATCGCCTTCGGAAAAAACGATGTACTGTACATAGCGGACACGGGAAACAGACGCATAGTTCTTTTCGATACAAACTCCGGTGATATAGTAAGGGAAATTTATTATGAGGGCTTCCGTACTCCGCGCGGAGTTTTTGTCACATCAAATGAAACGCTGTATGTAGCGGATTCCGGGGCGGGAGCTGTCTATATTTTTAACAGCGATGACGAGTGCATAAAAACGATTCATGCGCCCGCTTCAATCGCCTTTGGGGATACTCAATTTTCGCCTTACAGGATCGGAGTAGACCCGCGCGGAAATATGTACATAATAGGCGAAGGAGTCTTCAGCGGAATTATCCACCTTTCCAACGAGGGGGAATTTCTTGGCTTCTTCGCTTCCAATAAAACAACGCTTACCTTTATCCAGTTTTTACAAAAAATATTTTTTACAGACCGTCAGAAACAAGGGCTTGTGGATAGGCTTCCGCTGACCTTTTCCAATGTGTATGTCGACTCGCGCGGAATTGTGTATTCAGTTTCCATGGGGCGTGATGTCGCAAGAGCCGGAGAGGCGATGAAAAAGCACGACATGGCTGGGCGCAATATGCTTACGGCGTGGACTACAATGTCGCTTACCGACATCACTGTAGACCGCGACGGAAATATCTTCACCACTTCTACAATGGGGTGGATACAGATAAACGCGCAGGACGGAATTGAGATTCTGTTTTTCGGCGCAGGTCATTTAAGCAACGAGGATATCGCAGGCTGGTTCAGTAACCTTGCATCCATCGCTGTTTCATCGCAGGGGCATATCTGGGCTTTGGACAGCGAAAAATCTTTTTTACAGAGCTACACACCTACAGAGTACACGCAGTCCATTTACAGGGCGCAGCAGTACTTTAACGACGGCTATTATGCAGAAGCGGGAAGAGAGTGGGAAAATGTCCTGCGCTTTAATCAAATGTCCGTGCTTGCGCATAACGGTCTTGGAAAGGCGTATCTTTACAGCGAAGAATACGACAAGGCGATGTATGAGTTTTTAGTCGCAGGAAACCGCGAATATTACAGCCAGGCTTTTTGGGAAAACCGCAATATCTGGCTCTTAAACAATATGTCCTATATCCTGATCGCCTTTGTAGTTTTTTTCGGCGGGCTGTTCCTGATAAAAAGGCTGGATAAAAACCATGTTATAAAAACTACTGCGGCAGGCGGAATAAACAGGATCATGAACGCAAAGTATTTAAAAACCGCGCTGTTTTCTTTTTCCGTTGCGCGTCATCCCCTGGATAATTTTCACTACATGAAATACAAGTCAAAGGGTTCTCTTCCAGGGGCGTTTGCAAATTTCATTTTCTTCTTTGCCGCATATTTAATATATCAAACTTCTAAAGGGTTTATCGTTCAGTTAGCAGAAATAGAGGACATGGACTTCAACGTGATAATCGGAGGCTTCCTTGGTTTGTATGCGCTCTTTGTTATCTGCAACTACCTTGTCACTTCCATTAACGACGGCGAGGGCGGCTTTATCGACATTTTTAAACTCGCTTCGTATTCAATGCTTCCGCTTTCTGTAACTTTGATTCTTGTAACAATTGTTTCTCATGCAGTAACGGAAAACGAAATATTCCTGCTTGTCTTTATGCTGATAGGAGGATTTGCCTGGAGCGGGGTGCTGCTTTGGCTCGGTTTACAGGAAGTGCACAACTACAGTTTTACAAACACTCTAAAAAGCGTTTTGTTTACAGTCCTTTTTATGCTGATTGCAATTATCGTACTTTTCAATATGTCGATTCTATTTAATCAGTTTTCACAATTCGTTGAAGCGATAGTAAGGGAGGCTTATGCGAATATTACAAAAATGTACTAAAGTGATAATTTCCCTTTCAATTATTTTGGCTCTTTCCTTCAGCGTTTTTGCAGCCGATGAATACTTCCCGACAAACAGGGACACAAGGCTGCCGCCCGCAGAAGCTGTATACGAAGTTATTACAACGGACAATTTTGAACTCCTGGGTCAATTTGGAAACCTTGCATACTACTACCGTTCAGACAGGGACGTCCTATTAATAGAAGATACGTTAAACGGAATTACATGGAAAACAGGTCTTGATGCGCCTTTCAGTCAGGATATGAACCGCGCAATTGATGACGCACAAACAATGGAAGAAAAACTAAAAATTGCAGAACCGAGGGAGGTTCGTCTTAACGCGACCTACATAGGTTTTGCCAATTCCCTTATGACAGTAGAGTTCTACGACGAAGCATTTAACATGAACATGGTTTCTTCCGCCGCAAGGCAAGGCGCAAGATCTCAGCTTGTAAAAGTTTCAAACGACCATTACCGCCTGGATGTCTTTTTTGTAAACCTGGATCTTAACATGCGCCTTCACATACATTTAAGCGAAACCGGAATCAACTACAGAGTCTATGACAGGGAAATTGAAGGCGCAGGAGCGGACAGGATTGCATCAGTTATCATAACGCCCTTCCTTGGCGCGGCAGGCGGAGTGCGTCAGTACTTTGACCCCGAGACAGGAGACTTCGGAGAAGAGATTCCCGTTCCAATGACTCCCGGCTATGCGTTTGTGCCTGACGGAAGCGGGGCATTAATCCGCTACTACGACAACACCGTAAGCATAAACCGTTACACAGGAACAGTGTACGGGGCAAGCCCCACAGAGTCGATGTTCTACTACGACGATGTTGTTTACGCTGTGCGCAAAAAAGAACCGCTGATGCCGGTGTTCGGAGTATCCATAGGAAACAACCAGCAGGGTTTTGCAGCATGGGCGGACGAAGGCGCGGAACAAATGGAAATTGTCATGTCTCCAAAAGAGAACATGACAAATTATAATTTTATCTTTCCTCGGTTTGTGTATAACAGACTGATGCATCAGGTTTACAACAGAAAGGGCGAAGGCTATTTCCGCCTTTACCCCGAACGGCTGCACTTTGATATTTCTATCGATTACCGCTTCCTTGCAGGAGACGACGCCGATTATGTCGGAATGGCTCTTGCATACCGCAGCCATTTAATCGAAAACGGAACATTGATCCCGCACAGGGTTCAAGCTGACGGAATTGTTCCGCTTCGCGCAGATTTTTTAATGAGCGATGTAAAAAAGAGCGTTATAGGACATTCAAATGTTGTAACAACAAGCGCGGGGGAAGTAGGCGGAATTATCCGCGACCTTCTTGATAACGGAATAAAATCTGTAAACGGCGGACTCATGGGTTTTCAAAGAGGCGGGATCACAACGGGCAAACCCTGGACGCTTAACTTTACAGGATCGATCGGCACAAAAAAAGACTTCCGAAGGCTCTTTGAAGAAACTGCCGCGCTTGGAGTCGATCTCTCCTTCGCTCAGGATTATTCTACAATAAACCGCATTCAAATGAACCTCCCGCGCAATCAGGCGTATCATAAAAACCGCTGGGGCGTTCACGCATGGGATAACCTTGACTTCTTCCTCCCCGTGCAGGAGATTTCTTACGCGCGTCCTCAAAGAAGCGCCGGATGGTTTACCCAGCAGGCAAGAAAAGCCGCTTCTGTTGGAGCGCACTCCGTAACAGCAGATGGTATAACGTACCGGCTTATAAGCCACTGGGGAAGAAGCGACTCAATTTCAAGGTCGCAGGCAATCGCTCTCTATGAAAAAACTTTCGCAGAAAGCCCTCTCCCCGTAAACGCAAAAACTCCTAACCTTTACCTGTGGAAATATATAGACCGTTTTCTTGAAACTCCCGTCCTTCCCACACAGTACATCCTGCAGACAGACACCGTTCCTTTCCTTCAGCTTGTGCTTAACGGCACTATGGAGATGTACGCTCCTTATGCAAATTTTTCTTTTTATACACAGCGGGACATTTTAAGGATGATTGACTACAATGTTTACCCTTCCTTCGTTTTAACAAGCGAGCCTGCGCACCTTTTATCCAGCACAAACTCTTTAAAGTATTTTTCTACAGAGTACGAAGTGTACCGCGAAATCGTAAAACATGTGTACACGGAAGTTTCATCCGCGCTCTCTATTGTCAAGGGAAAGGACTGGATTAACAGAACAGTTCTCGCAGAAGGAGTAATATTAAATGAGTACAGCGAAGGAATAAAAATCTTAATTAACTACACAGACAGTTTTTTCCAGTACGCTGGTGTTTCAGTTAACGCGCAGTCCGCACAAGTTTTCCATGACAGGGAGCGATCATGAAAAAGGCAAAAAGCTTAAGCGTCCTGGAAAAAAGGCAGGGCTTTCTTGGGTATATGTTCCTCCTTCCCTGGCTTATCGGCTTCCTTGTCTTTACTGTCTATCCCTTTGTATACACAATCTTTTTAAGTTTTCACGAAGTGCGCTTAACAGTTGAAGGTTGGGAAACCATTTTCAACGGCATCGACAATTACAATCTCGCCTTTTTCAGAAATACGGAATTTGTTCCCGCCCTTGTTTCCTTTTTAACAATGGAACTGACATACGCTCCTGTGATAACAGTAATCGCTTTTATTCTTGCAATGCTTTTAAATCAGAATATAAAATTCCGCGCGACATTCCGCGCTTTGTTTTTTCTTCCCGTAATTGTAATGAGCGGTCCTGTAATGTATCAGCTTATGGATTCAGGCAGCATGACTTTTGCGGGAATTGAATTTATGGTTCTGTTTCAGATGGTGTTCCAGTTTTCGCGTCCTCTTGCAATCGCGCTCGTTTCGCTCTTCGAAAATTACGCAATGGTTCTTTGGTTTACAGGAATCCCGATTATCCTCTTTATTAACGGGCTTCAAAAAATAAATACAAGCATGCTGGAAGCCGCAAAAATAGACTCCGCTACTTCATGGCAAATTTTATGGAAGATAATAATCCCGATCATCCGTCCCATTGCAATGGTCTCTATTATTTTAACAATCGTTCAGCTTGGAACATATTCAATTAACCCCGTCCTCCCGATGGTTCAGGATGCAATTTACAACACGACAAGCGGGCTTGGGCTTGCAAGCGCTTTCGCGTGGATTTACACCGTGGCGGCTCTGGCACTTATGGGGATCGCCTTCGGTCTTTTAAAAAACCCAAAGGAAGATTTTGAAGAAGAAAGAAAAAGGCTTGCGCGGAAAAGGAATGAGTAGTATGAAAAAGAAACTTCAATCCATTTTACTGTTTTTAAAAAAGATAAAATTCTTTAACCTGGTAATTTATGCCGCCCTCATTTTAATAAGTTATCAATTCCTGTATCCTCTCCTTCGCATGATCATGACATCAATGATGAGTCCCGAAGACATCATAAATCCCACGGTAAATTGGCTTCCCAAAAGCTGGTCGTTCGGCAACATGAAAACAGCCCTGCGCGTTCTTGAATTAAAAACAACTCTTACAAATTCAATTCTGTTTTCAGGTCTGCTTGCGATCTGTCAGACGCTTGTCTCTGCGATGACAGGCTACACTTTTGCAAGGTACAACTTTAAGTTTAAAAATTTCTGGTTCGTGATGGTGATCCTCACCTTCATACTTCCTACGCCGATTATGCTAATCCCGCGGACAATGATGGCAGTTTCCATAAGAGAGATATTCGGCTTTCAAATGATTGGAACTCCCTACCCTCAAATGCTTATGGCGATAACAGGGCAGGGAATTTATTCTGCAATTTTGATTTTAATTTTTTATAACTTTATTAAGTTGATTCCGCGCTCCCTTGACGAAGCGGCTTCCATAGACGGCGCAAGCCCAATGCAGATTTTTTACCATGTCATTTTAAAACTGAGCCTAAGCACAATTCTTGTTGTCTTTCTTTTATCCTTTGTCTGGAACTGGAACGAAACGTATATTACAAATACATTTATAAGAGGGCAAATCTCTTTGCTGCCGCCGCGGCTTGCAATGTTCGACAGTATCTTTGAGCAGTACGCATCGGTCGGCGGAGGATCAGGCGGGCTTAATCAGGAGCAGCAGCGCATAAACGAAGCGTACAAAATGTCCGCTACGTTAATTTCCATTTTACCGCTTTTTATAATGTACCTTGTGGTGCAGAAACAGTTGATTAAAGGAATCGAAAGCGCCGGAATAACAGGCGAATAAAAAACGGAGTTTTTTTGCAGAAACAAAAATTAATATTACCGGCTTTAATAATTCCGCTTCTTTTTAATTTCGCTCTTGTAACCTGCAAAGCAAATAAAAAAGCTGATGAAGAAAGAAGAGGTCCCATAATAGAAGAGCCGCGCTCAAGGACGGAGGTAAAGACCGTGGGTTTTAATTACGACGAAGATAAATTGATCTATGAGCTTGTGTGGAGCGATGAGTTTGATTATGAAGGCGCTCCCGATCCAAAAAAGTGGACTTGCGAAACAGGCGGGCACGGCTGGGGTAATAACGAAATCCAGTATTACACAAACGGAAGCAATGTCTATGTAGACGGAAGTAAAATGATCATAACAGCACGCCTGGAGAGTACGGGAGGAAGGGAAGTCACCTCTACAAGAATTAGAACAGCAAAAAAGGGCGACTGGCTTTATGGAAAAATCGAAGTATGCGCAAAAGTACCGCAAGGGCTTGGCACTTGGCCCGCGATCTGGATGCTGCCAACGGACTGGGTTTACGGAAACTGGCCCCAAAGCGGAGAGATCGACATAATGGAACATGTCGGCTACGATCCTAATGTCCTTGTAATGTCCGTACACACGGAAAGCTACAACCACGCAATAAGAACGCAAAAAAGCAAGAGCGTTAAGCAGCAGGGAATGACGGACGGTTTTCATGTGTACGCAGTTGAATGGCTTCCCGATAAAATAAAATTCTTCTACGACGGCGAACTTCAATATACATACAATCCCGTTATGCTAAAAAACGATCCGTCATATAAAGAGTGGCCCTTTGACAGGCGCTTTCATCTGCTCATTAATCTTGCCTTCGGCGGAAACTGGGGAGGCGCGCGCGGCGTCAACTTCGATATACTGCCTGTCACTTATGAAATAGATTATGTACGGGTATATCAAAGCCCGGAAATAACCTCTCTTACAGCAGGAAATTAAAAAATTCTTCTCAACAAAAGCGGCAATTTGGTTTATAATTAAATAAAAGGAATTAAATTATGAAAGAACTGCTGCCCATCGCCGAATTCGCACAGAAGATCAGGGAAAACATCGAAACAGTTTTTCTTGGAAAATCCAATGTGATAGATATGATTACAACCGCTTTCCTTGCCCGCGGTCATGTGCTTTTGGAAGACGTCCCCGGAACAGGCAAAACAATCCTTGCGCGCGCTTTTGCATCAAGCCTCAATTTAAGTTTTGCAAGAATCCAGTGCACGCCGGATCTGCTTCCCGTTGACATACTGGGAGTTTCAATTTGGAGGCAGGGAGAAGAAGCCTCCGACGGCAGAAAGGGTCGCTTTGAATATCAACCTGGACCTGTTATGAATCAATTTATACTTGTTGATGAAATAAACCGCGCAACCCCTCGCGCTCAAAGCGCGCTTTTAGAGGCAATGGGCGAAGGGCAGATCTCTGTCGAAGGAAAACGCATACCTCTCCCCGAACCTTTTTTTGTTATGGCAACGGAAAACCCAGTCGAGTTCGAAGGAACGTTCCCTCTTCCTGAAGCGCAAAAAGACCGCTTTTTGCTCTCCATAAGCATCGGCTACCCGGAAACAGAAGCCGAATCTTTAATGCTGGAAAACCAGCGCCGCTTAAGCCATCCCGTTACAGACATTAAGCCCGCGGCATCCAGTACGTTAGAGGAAATAACAGCTCTTCAGGAAGCAGTTTGTAAAATTCACGTTGACACTGTAGTAAAGGATTACATTCTGTCCCTTGTAAATGCGACAAGAAACGAAAGCCGTCTGCGCGTTGGAATATCTCCAAGGGGAAGCCTCGCCCTTTACAGATCGGCGCAGGCTTATGCGGCAATTAAAAACCGCAATTATGTAACGCCGGAAGATGTAAAGGAAATGGCAACGGCTGTTTTCAGTCAGCGCCTTTTACTTTCTTCAGAATCCATTGTGCGCGGAATCCAGCCGCAAAGAATTATTCAGTCAATACTGGATTCTACCCCGATACCCGAATACCGGACATCCTGATGGAAAAACCCCTCCCCTACTGGGGGATGAAAAGCGTCTGGGGAAACGTTTACCTTATCGCAGGGTACGTTGTACTCATTCCGCTCTTTCTGTTCCTGCCGAACGTTATATGCCAATTTGTCTGCCTCTTTCTTATCTTTATACTTACAACATCAAGACTCTACAGCGAATATTTAACCAGAAACATAAAAATTTACAGGCGCGATTCTGAACTTCGCGTATTTAAATTTGAATGGGTCACAGCGGAATTAAAAATTGAGAATCAAGGATTTCTTCCGGCTTTCATGCTTGTAATAGGAGACTCCCCCGGGCAGCTTTCAATTTTCAGGAAACAGAAAATTCTCTGCACACTCTCGCGCCGTTCTTGGACTGTTTTAAAATGGGAGGGACACTGCCCGGAACGAGGGGAATTTGCGCTCGGTCCCGCTTATGTCGAAGGAACAGATCCTCTGGGCTTGTTCCGCTTTAGGCTTGTCTCGCGCGAAACAACAAGACTCTTTGTCTATCCCGTTTACCGTTCCGTCTTTTTAAAACCCCCCGGAGGAATTCCGCTTGGAAAAATAATCAGTTCCAATCCGCTCTTTGAAGACATCACCCACCGCCGCTCTCTGCGTCCTTATCAGAAGGGAGACGAACTGCGGCGTATCAACTGGAAGGTAAGCGCAAGAATGTCCGCCGTATCTTCTTTTGATTTAATGGTGAACGAATATGAACCAAGAGCGTCGTACCCATTAATGATTTTTTTAAACGCCGACCGCGAAAAATATCCTTTAAGAAAGCAGACCGATTTTATTGAAAGAGCGATTGAAGCCGCCGCCGCTTTATGCCTTCGCGCTTCTGCAGAGCGGCAGGAACTCGGCATCATCATTTTCTGCCCGACTCTGGAAGGCGGGCTGTCAGTTATTTCTCCCTCGCCTTTTACGCTTGTCCCAATCCTTGAACGCCTTGCAATTTTAGACTGGAAAGAAGTTGAACGTTTTTACAGACACCCGTTAGCCGGCGATTCTTCCGAAGCAAATACAGTGAAAGTAAATTTACAAAAAAATATTTACAGGCACGACTGTGTCCGCGCAATGCTTGATCACGGAAAATATCTCTCTTACGGAACGCGCTTTTTATACATTGGCACTGATCTTGGCGATGAAGCGTATATAAATCTAGACTCGTTAAAGATACCATCTTTCGCTGGAGTACCTTATAATCGACGAACACTCTTTCCCCTCTATAGT
>Ga0082212_10007701_pt1 | contig 14186 bp, 22 predicted proteins | sample TergutNt197P3_FD_71548 | JGI IMG/M metagenome (GOLD analysis project Ga0082212, IMG submission 71548) | Neocapritermes taracua P3 segment gut microbial communities from Petit-Saut dam, French Guiana - Nt197 P3 | ecosystem: Host-associated > Arthropoda: Insects > Digestive system > Gut ... | reverse complement strand
ATGCAAGCACGGTCACTTACGGCGTTTACCCCCGTGGGATGCTGATGGTAACTGGCAATGGGGCGATTGCCCTGGGAAAGATTGCTCCCGTAACGATCACCCGAACTGGCAATGGCGCGGGATACAGGAGGCGCAATGCTAACCACTTTTGACAGTTTATCCGAGCGTATCCAGACGCTTGAAGAAGAACTAAAGCACGTCTTTTCGGACTGGAACGACCTTGTAAAAGCAATTGGAGCGCCTAAAAACGGAATTGCTATTGGACACGTAAAAGCATTAGTAGCCGAGCGCGACAAGTGGAAAGCTAAGGCGGAAGCGATGGAAACGCGGATAAGAAATAATGCCAGCCGCATAATGTCGATCTGTGATATATGTGTCCATGTAGACCGCTCTGGGAGAGAGGTCCCATGTAATACCTGCAAATATCCTGAAAATGGAAAGACTGATAACGCAACCTTCTACTAAACCAAGTTTACATCTGCTTCGTCAATATCAACTGAAGAAGGTAAATAGTTTATAAGCATCAAGGAGATATATGTATCCAGAGAAAATAAGAATCAAAAACGTAGGGCCGTACAAAGATGAAACAATCTCATTAGGGCACGATCTAGGGAACGTAGTAGCAATAACAGGGGCGAACGGAAGCGGTAAGAGCCTGTTATTAAGCTGTATATACTTCGCGCTTTACCAGAAGCTCCCGGATCGCGCCGGCACAATCTACCGGTTCTGTACAGAGAAAGACGCAGGCGTAGAACTGGAGTTCACGTCAGGTACTGACAGGTACAAAGCAACACTTGTCATAGACTCCCATAACCGCAAGATGGAAGCCGTGCTGTCACGCAATGGCGAAGCGCTTAATGATGGAAAACTGACAACATATGCAGAACTGATCCCGGCGATTGTGGGAAGCGCAGATGTAACATTGGCTTCGGCTTATGGCGCGCAAGGTAAGGAAGGAAACTTTCTGTCCCTGGAAAAGCGCCAGCGTAAAGACATGATAATCAAGATGATTGGCATGGAGATATGGCAAACACTGGTCAGCCGGGTAAAAGAAAGCAAGGTTGAGAGAGAATCAAGGCGCTCGGTAATGGAGGGGCGCATGGCGGCGACAGAGCAGACCGCAGGCCAGACGCTCCCGAAAAAGGAAATCGAGGATCTTAAAGAAAAGCTGGAAAAGAAACGTCAGGCAAAGGGTGGTCAGGAAAAGGCTATCGAGTCTGCACAAAAAGCATTGGCGGATACCCAGGCGCAGATATCTGTAGTCGAGAGCGAACGCGCACGAATGGCGGAAGAGGCAAAGCGCGTGGCAGGTTTGCGAGGTCAAAGGGATATCACAAAGGGCAAACTGGCGGAAGCGGAAGAACGAGCGGCGGAAGAAGCGCAATTGGAAGCGATGCTATCGGCGCAGCGGGCGGGAGTAGAGTCAGTAGAGGGACAGTTGGCAGAGCATACGGCGCGCATAGCCGGGGCAAAGACCGCGCGAACAAAGCAAGCGCTACTTAACCGGAAAGCGGACGATGCGCTGACGGCATTGAACACAGCGAAAGAAAAGGCTGTAACGGTTACAGCGGTTACGGAAGCAATAAAACAGCGGCGCGCACAACTGATGGAATCGGAACAGGCAATGGAATCACTGGCAACGGCGCAGGAACAAATGGCGGCGGCGAACAGTGAGTATATGCAGATGGTACAGGAAAACCTCACGGCAGAAACAAACCTGAAGACATGCAAGAGCGCATTGGCGATGGCCGAAAGCGAACTGACAGCGGCAGTATGTCAGGTAAAGGACGCGCAAGAACAGGCGGAAATACTCAGCACTGTACCGTGCGGCGATAAGCATCCCGACTGCAAATTTCTGGCGCGCGCCCATGAAGCGAAAGCCAAAGCAGAAGAGCATCAGCGGCTAGTGGACCTACTCCAGACGCGCAAAGCAGATATCAGGGCAAAGATAGACAGCCTTCCAGTACCAGATGAACACGCACAACAAGAGGCGAAAGCCGCGATTGCCGTATTAGCGGATAAGATAACCAAAATGAAGACAGCCACGGAGACGCACACAAAAGTAACGAATGAAGTGCGTAAACTGGAGAACGCATTAGACGATGCGGTGCGAGCGGAAGCGGAAATACCAACGCTTCAGGATGTATATACCCTTGCGGCACAGGAAGCGGCGGAAACCAACGCTGTCGTGGTAGAACTGACGAAACTTGAAGAAGACTCGGCGGCGCTCCGAAGCAAACTGGACAATGCGAGAGAGGATGAAACGCGCACGGCGAAGCGGTTATCAATGTCGCAAGCGGCAAAAGAAACAATTCCAGGTTTACAGGAACAACTGGAAACCTATCTGCAAAACATATCGTCGGAAGACATAAAGATTGAAACCAAGAGACATGAGTTGGATACGCGCGCCAAGACTCTTGCGAACGATCTCATGGTACAAAGCGACGCAGTAGCATCATCGGCGGCGCTCATGACGACAATCCAGAACGATATCGACAGCATCCGGGACGAGATAAGAGACATTGAGAATGCGCAGAGGCTGATACTGGAAGCGCGGCAGCTTTTAGAAACACAGAGACAGGACATGCGGGCGATAGACGAGGAGTTATTTGCGCACAAGGTGATCGAAAAAGACGCCGGACCTATGGGAATACAGCGCTATGAACTGGAGGCCGTCGGTCCAATGCTCGCCAGGCTTGCCAACGATCTGTTGTATGAGTGCTTTGGGAGCAGGTTCGCTTTATCGTTCCGGACGCAGAAGCTCACAGTTGACGGCAAAAGTTATACTGATGAGTACAGCATTATATGTTCAGATGCAGAGCGTGGATTAACTCTTGACGTATCAGACATGTCAGGCGGGGAAAAGGCAATAGTGCTTGAAGCCATAGGGATAGCGATAGGGTTATGGCGTCGAAATTCAGGAAGCGTAGGATGGGATGTACTGATAAGAGACGAAACATCGGGAGCGCTTGATGTGGACATGGCGCCGCATTACCTGATGCTGCTGCGCAAGGCAGCGAAGCTCGGCGGATATCAGCGCATATACTTTATCACGCATCAGCCGGCATTGATTGATATGGCGGATTCGGTATTAAGCGTGAGCGACGGGAGAGTAAGCCAATGATTGACGAAACAAGCGACCGCGCGGTACCGCCAGAAGATAGATACGACTGGATAGTACCGCGCGTTGAGGGGGCGAAGCGCGTTCCGGAGTATGAACATAAGGAACGCGCTGATGAAGTATGGCGGTTATGGCAGGCCGGATACGACGAAGAAGAGATCGCAGAGAACATGGGGATAGCTCCGTCAGACGTGCGGCGTGACATGGCGTACATGAAATCACGGATGCCTACGAATGCGCTTGTCGCGCAGAATGCGGACAGGATGCAGGTAAGGCTTCAGGAGCAAGTGGGGGAGGCATTTCACAATCAGGTGAAGGCGATAGCAAACATGACCATAGCGGACATGGTCGAGCTTGGGATATCTCCGGATAGAATAATCAAAGAAGTACGCGCGGCATTAGGGGTAGGTCAAGGGAAGAATGCCCCGCAGGTCAAGATTGATCTGTCGCGCACAAACAATACGATGACGACGCATGATCTAAACCAGCAGATCAATCTTGCGGTGAATGCCAAGATCCGCGGGACGGAAGATATAATCCGCGGGATATTGGAAGCGGAGGAGAGCGCACAGCTTATCGAAGGGACGGCAGCAGGAGAAGCGTAATGGATACGAAAGAATTAAAGGCAAAACTAATAGAGAAATGCGCAAGCCGTATGCGCGATTACGCGACACGCATACTCATAGACATTAAACAAGCAAAGTGGTTATACGATAAGTATCCGGAAGCGCAAGCCGATGCCGCCTGGAGAAGGACGCCTAGTTTCTACTCGCTTAATATGTACGAATGCAGCATAGAACGCATGAGAGAAAGAGCGTTTGGATACAATTATGCAATGTACGATATATTCGACATACAGGACACAACCCCGTCCGGGGAGCCACCCTATATGCGCGGTCTCGTATGGAAGCGATTCTTGGAAGCGATATATGACAAAGGAATCGGAGTTTGCATCGAGAGAGAGAAACGTAAAGACGCAGAAGACATCTTTGGCAGGTATATCTTTCAGGACGTAGACAGTGAACCTGTAAGCGACGAAGATATTGCCCGTGCCCGTGCAATGGCCGACGCCTATGAACCGCGTGAAGAATTTACTATAGAACTGTCATAGAAAGCAGAGACATGTGAAGATTAATGCCATCCTTCTGGAGCGTATACAGTCGCAACTATATCGCCATCCTCTGATGTTGCGATATGGAACAAATGCGCACGAGTACCATTCAAGCCTGGCGCATCGTTGTTTCGGTCATATATTACATCCTTAGTGTCAACAAGACTGCCGAGGTCATCAATCGGACGCTGACCGACAAGATACAGCGCCTCTCCTAGTCCCATGACACAGATCCCCAGAGGGTCAACCCTCGGAAGACCATCACATGCCGTCCAGTTACATATAATAATTTCATCGCGGCCATTATTATCGTAAACCACGACGCCCGACTCCTGTCCGGTCAAGTCATGTAGATTATCAAAACATAGATTATTCATCGGTTGTTCTCCTATAAGATTAATTATACATGTAAGCTACTACCCAAGTCCATATCTTGTACGGCGTCGATTGCGGCGTTCATGAACACGCCATAATCCAGGTACGCGAGAGTGGTTGTAATGCGGCGGTGTCCGAGCGCCATCATGGCCGCCTCTAAAGAGCCGGTCTTCTTCCTGATAATAGCGGCAACGCTTCGCCGGATAGTATGGAAAGCGTTACGAAATATCAGGTGGTCTTCAATCCCCATGCGCCTGAAGTATCTCTGAAGCATCCGCTCCGCGCCCTGGATGGTGATATGCGGACGCGGCGCACGATAGATATACCGGCTTGGGAAGACCCATCCAGAAGTGTCACGCACGGTATGAAATCGCCGCGATATAGCAGAACGGGTGTCTTCGCGAAGCTGAACGCTCATGACCATGCCGGTTTTCTGCGTCTTACACACGACAACGGATGTAGGTGTACAGTCGTGATTAATGACATCGCTTTGCCGCAGGTTGACGAGGTCGCCAATGCGGAACAAAGTGTTAATGCCGAGCAGGATTATCAGGTGATCCATAGCGTTAGGATACGCAAGCGTTACCAACTCCTGCAATTGTTTTTCTGATAGAAATAGTTTATACATACAACCTCCAAAGTAATATTACTGACATTCATCCATCATGTATTATGCGTCGAGGCTCCCGCACCTGCGCCACAGCCCCTGCCCAAGTCACTGCCCATGCCAACGCCACGGCCCATGCCATCGCCACAGCCATCGCCCAAGTCACTGCCCATGCCAACGCCACAGCCCATGCCATCGCCTGCGCCCTCGCCATCGCCTGCGCCCTCGCCATTGCCTCTGCCTACGCCTATGCCCGTACCTACGCCTATGCCCGCACCTACGCCTATGCCCGCACCTACGCCTATGCCCGCACCTACGCCTATGCCCGCACCTGCACCCATGCCTACGCCTCCGCCATTGCCCATGCCTCCGCCATTGCCCATGCCTCCGCCATTGCCCATGCATACGTCTGTGCCATCATCGCCATTGCCCATGCCAACGCCATCGCCCCTACCCGCGCCCATGCCATCGCCCGCTCCCGTGTAACGTCTGAGATAAGAGCCAGTAAGCGCGTTCATGGTAGAACGCCCATCGAAGAATCTACATGGCGCACCTTGCTATGCGAGGCATCAGACGGAAGCAATGACCAAAAAGGCTGAGCATATAAATTACGTGCGGCGGCATCAGAGAGCGGAAGAATCTCGATAACATCAAAAATAACACTCCACTCAAGAGGCGGGGCTATGCGTGAAGGTTTCTGGACGCCGCCGAGAGCAATATCAGACAGGCAGTTCGCCCCGTCCCAAGACCATATCTTACGAACATTACGGAGAAGGGCATGGGGAGAACGGGCATCGCATAACTGAGCATCAACGAGCGTCCCGAAATAAACACCTGCCATGTGACTGCGTACAATCACCTGCTTATTCAACAATGTTTCTAATATATTCATAACAAATGTCTCCAAAGTAAAAAGTTCAGGACTGTAACCGTTACAGTCCTCGACACCATGTAATAAATTCATCCATTGAGCGGATGTTGCCAGAATCATGTAACGCCTTATGGCAACGCCAGCACAATGAGACCAAATTCTCTAAGCAATCATCGCCGCCGGCAGACCGGCGCACGACGTGGTGAGCATGGAGCGGGGATATGCACATGCACTTACGGCATCGGTACATATCCCGTTCAAAGACATGCTCACATAATGAGTAGTAACTAAAGGAATCTAGCCGGATACGGGAATGTTTATTCACGACGGAAAACAATCATCGCCTGCACCACAGCCCGTGCCTACGCCTATGCCCGCACCCATGCCTTCGCCCTTGCCTTCGCCGGTTACGCTGCCCCAACCCCTACCCGTGCTACTGCCTACGCCCCAGCCTTCGCCTGTCCTTTCGCCCATGCCCGCACCCGCACCCATGCCATCGCCATCACCCACGCCAGTAGCATGTCCCTTGCCAAGCGCATCACCCACAATATCGTTAAGACCAGTGACAAGGGAATAGTTCCAGCAGGCGCACGTATATTTGCCCCTGCCACCGCCCAAACAATAGCCATTGCCCAGCCCGTGGCCTTTACCATCGCCTTTACCATCGCCGGTTCCTTTATAAGGTGTCATGTCATTCCCCTACAACTGAATGTGTTGAGGAGCAAGGTAATACTCCTCTGTAACCGCCTCAGTCTGACGCTCCCCCATCAGAGCCTCAAGCGTACCGGTAGTCTGTTGACAATCGGCGCCAACGAATCCGGACGTAGCCACTTGACCATCAGCCGTAACCACAATGCTTCCGCCCTCAGGAGTAATCATTGTCAAGATGCAGCCGTTATCTTGAACGAGATACCCGCGTTCCATAGCCCAGGACCGAGCGACCTCAAACGTGTACTCCTGACAGAACTTGTCCAGGTGAGACTGTTTGCCCCACATGCCATTGTAATTGTCATGAATCATTGCGCCGTCGTTATCGACAACAGCCTTGTATTGCCAATCCTTGAACTGAATGCCGAGGCCGGATGCAACCGTACCATCGTAGAACTTATAGCCATCGACACGCTCCGCGCCTTCGGACGCAACCTGAATAGCGTGATCCAATGCCTGTTTTACTTTAAACCGTAATGCAATTTTAACTATGTGACTCATATAATCCTCCTGAATTAATTAACTGAAACGTTACGAAGTCTTGTTGTTGATTTAGCCTTTATTTCTACAGAACTGGCAGACCGGAGCGTATCTTTCGCCCAATCCCGGAAAGCGGCAACCTGTGCGCCGTTGGCAACGGCAAGAGGCTTGACGCCAGCCGATACGGTCCTGAAAGTCTCATGGAAATTGCCGCCGCGACGGATAGCAGACTTGATGGAAGACTCAATCTCCGCCCCGGTAAAGTCCTTAGTGTACACGGCGACCTTATGAGCATCGCCGCCATCAACGCCCAGCTTACGTAGATGGACGGAAGCGATCTGTTCTCTCTCGGCCTCGGTGGGGACATCTATCCAGAACTTCTCGTCAAACCTGCCCGCGCGAGTGAACTCTGTAGGAAGCAACTCATAGTTATTACAAGTGGCAACCCAAAAAGTTTGGGCAGTTGATTCTTGCATGTATGTAAGTAGTTGAGAAATCAGACCAAGAGTTGTGCCGCCGTCGGTCTTCGCAGACGACAAGTGTCCGCCTAAAGCCTTCTCTACCTCATCGCACCAAACAACTACGGGAGCGACGGCAGTTATCAACTTAAGGCATTCCCTCATATTCGCTTCAGACTGCCCGACAAGGCTTCCCTTCATGCGGCCAATATCCATCCTGATTACCGGCCAATCCAGCCAGGAACCGGCAGCCTTTGACACTAAACTCTTCCCGCCACCGGGGATACCAGCAAGCAGTATGCCCTTGACCCTCAGCAATGGATCGTTCTTGGCAGGTATGACCTCGGACGTAATGTATTCTTTGAGTAAATCCAGACCGCCGATATCATCCGGGCAAGCAGGCTGATGAATTTCTAGCAGGCCGGACTTATTAATCATGGACATCTTTTCCTGTTCAAGCGGAACGCGGTCGTAACCGCCTGTCCTGACAAAAGATAAGGCGATAGCGTTCTCCGCCTCCTGTAAGCATAGGCCGGAAGCGGCGTCAAGCAGTCCAGGTCTGATAGAATCATCACAGGGGCAGCCGGACGTGCTTTCAATAACAGACAGCGCCGCGTCAAGCTCGTCCCTTGTCGGTCTGGCAAACTCCAGAACCGGTAATTCATGAGCCAGTTCAGGCGGCAGAGACCAGCCAGGCGCAAGCAATACTGCCATGATATGTTTGGCCTTAAACGTCGGCAAATAGTTCATCAGCGTCCTGTAGCCGCCGGCAGACTTCGCAATGTGATGAAAGTCATGGATATAAAATAAGCCGCCGTCATCTCCGAATTGCATATTGGCGACGTGCTGAAAAGCAGCGGCATAAGCAACGCCGCTCCGTGTCGTGCCATCCTCAGTACGGAATGATCCTGTCCCGTCTATACTCAAGGTCAGTATGCCGGGGTGAGAATGCTGTAATGTATTAGTAATCTTTGCAATCGCACGTTGCTCTTCAACGGTTTCCAGAGCGACGGCGGGAAATCCTGCTCTATAGTAATCCAGTAGCATTATGTACCTCCTCTTCCGCGATATGTTTCTCAATTGCCAGGCAGTCATCGCGGGTAACGGCCTTGCATATAATTTCACCAGACGGACGGCGGGCCATCCATACGCCAGCCGCATTGTCAAACTCTACATGGCTGAACCTTGTAACGGTTACATCGCCAAGTAGTTTAAATAAATCAAGTTGCCTGTCATCGTAGACGGCTTGTATCGTATCTCCGTTTATGCGCATCGTGCTAATTCCTCCCGTGACATTGGTGTAATGTGGCGTATAGGCGCAGTGGTGATAGAAGCGCTCAAAGAATCCCTTACTCTTGTCATCCCTTCGGCGACAAGCTCACGTATGGGAGCAGACCGACGGAGAAGCGTAGACGCCCTGCCTCCAAGAGTATTCAGTAGTTCCTGACACTCGCGGGCAACAGAAGCTAACTCTTCTGAATTGCTTATGTTACGTGGCTGGAACTTCTCCAGAAAATCTCTGAAGTTTTCGACGGTAGATTCCCGGAATATCTTTGGGCGGCCATTCTCATCAGGTTCCAGTCGCTCAATCATGTGAGATAACAGACGGTGGAACTCATCCGTCAGCGCCATAGTCGCATCGGATATAACCTGTTCCCATTCCTGGCAGTATCGCTGTCTTTCCTGCTCGTATAGTTGCGGGTTAATTTCAGCAAGAGCGCCGGGAACGCCAAGCTCATAAGCGTTCCAAGACATACGGAACTGTTCGGCGACTTTAGCACGGCTGGGATAATCATCAGGGTTAAATAGAATGCCAAGCCGTACCGCCGCATCGCTTCGTGCGCGGTCATAGTCAACAAGGAACGCATCCATGAGAAAAATGCGCTCAGAAGACCGTTGTGCCAAATAATCATAAGCCCTGCCCAAATGATCAGTCGGCAAAATAAGAGCGCCCAGCGAGGCTGTGCCTGGCACAGCGAGGGAAATTAACTCGGCTCTTGTCGCCCTGTCGAAAGACGCGATAGCATCAAGCGAAGGGCTCTCTAAGATAGTCTTGCTGACATGGAGCATGTCTTCCTGGACGCCCACGTCGTCGTTGTTCACCTTCCGGGACACTCCCAGACGGTGAAATCTCAAAGAAAATAGTACACAGTTGCTCATGGAATACCTCCGACGCGAATAATAAACCGACCTTCCCGGCCATCCGTCGGGTAACGCACCCGACATCACATACATAAAATGCGGTGATTTTTGCTTGCGCGCGCGCGAGACATGTCTATGTCTATCGCACTCTATAGTACTCTATATAGACTACTCAGAAAATAAATAGCGCCACGTGTCGTGATATGCAAGCCGGACAGTCGATTATGTTAAAGAAGTTTGATATAGTTTGCGCAAGTAATACAAAAGAATAAACAACAGGTTATCGGGAGATAATGTGTTGGTGTCGTAGCAGTGCCGCGACTGTAACGGTTACAGATAAGAATAGTAGCGGGCAGTCATAAGACTGCCCGCTATGACAGGATAGTTATTCAACAAAAGCGCCGGATGCTTTGATAGAAACCAGCTTTTTCTTGCCGATACCATTGACTCTTAACAGATCGTCGACGCCGGCATAAGGCCGACCGTCAATGATCTTTTTAGCCAAAGCGGGGCCGACGCCCTGAAGTTTCTCTAAGTCTTTCAGGGATGCGGAGTTAAGGTTGACAGACGTAACATCCTGGGCGGCGGCAAAGCAGACACCCAAGACCAGCATAAGCATAGATATAGATACGATAGTTTTCATGTGTGTTCTCCAAGATTATTAAATGATTTGTGGGTTGATAACACTGTAACGGTTACAGTGCTTAGAAGTAAGGAAAGTTTACCACGGCATCCATAAAAGCCTTATTGTCATTGTCGCCAAAAGCAAAATAGATCATATGGCGGAACTTGTCAACGCCGCCCCGACTATCGACTTCGGCAAGGAACGCCTGCCAAGCCGCATCACGTGAGCCGTCGAAAGAACCGGCAGATAGACCGGTTAGCAAGTGGATAACGTACCAAGTCCGATGGTACTTCCGGTACATGCCCCAGCGATAACCGGCAAAGTCATAAATCCAGCCCGTCTGAAGCGAAGCGGCAGCACGAGTACGCTGACCGTTAAACACACGTTCATCCCCGACGGTATTGGAAAAGAATATCCCTCTACGCGGTTTCATTAATCGCCTCCTTTCTCTGGGATAAATAAGCGGCAATGTCAAAATTCTGGACGGCTTCTATGAATGACCTCTGGTCATTGGAGTTAATGATGGGTGAGAACGCCATGTGGACAGGCCGGACATCAGAAAGAGCAAGAAAACTCATGAAGTCTTTCCATACGGCATCACGTGATTTGCCCCCCGCACGAACAGACAGACCAGAAAGAATGTGTGCAACTTCCCAATACTTATGGTCTTTATACAGACCGAACCGATATCCATCATGGGATGTAATATATCCTTCCTTAAGCACAGCCTCAACAGGTTCATCATCCCCTCCATGCCTGATAAAGAACACGCCTTTCTTTGCCCACGGCTCTTCTTTAGCGCGTTCCTTGCGGTCGGCTTCGGCCAGTTTTGCGTCAAGAATTGCCTGTAAATACATAGCATGTTCTTTACTGACCATGCGCTTATGGATATTCTCTACAACGCCCGGATTGCCTCTGACATGCCCGTCGGCAGATGTAAGAGCCGACATACAATCAGGGTGATCCTCACGAGAGGCAACCCATCCAGTAGGCAAATGGACAGCGCGCCACTTATCCTTGACTTTATAAACTCCGATCTCGCCGTTGATAGTCGGATCAACGAAACCGGATACCCGGCGCGCCTTTATCCCGCGCCAGCTTTCATCGCAGTAATAGAATACTTTACGTTCCATAGCACACATATAAACCTCCTTTCTAGGCAGACTTATCAGAAATCATAAAGCCCTCCCGCTCGCATAATTCCTCTTGCCTTTTACTCATAAGATTAACGGATACCTTAATGATTCCAGGCAGGCAGCTTAACCGGCGTTCAAGCGCCCGGTCAGACCTGCCTATACTTATAACCGACGGCAGGTAATCCATCCTGCCGGTCTGTGGGTGAATCCCGTAAGCTCTTCCGATGTACATACTTACCCCCTTGCCGGTTTAGTAGCCAGATTTGGTTCATTAGCCGTGATGAACGCCTTGATCGCGTCCACCTGGTTAAACAGCCGTTCCCACTGGCTGGCGTACAGGGTAACGGGATAACGCCCGACGCCATAGAAAGACACGCCGCCCTTTGGGCTGATGCGTATAGGCTCATTAGACTGCGAGCGTTTAAGCTCTTCCAGACGAGCGGTCAACTGCTCATACTGTTTTTGAAGGTTAGCCTTGCTTACGTCATCGTATCTCGATTCCGGCGATAAAGCCTCTTCGTATTCTGCTTTAAGCCGGGCGATTTCGGCAGTAATTTCCTCAGATTTGGTCATAACTTACTCCTTTATGGTTAAAGTAATTGATTGGTAATGGATAGATAGACAAAGGACACCACTGTAACGGTTACAGTGGTAGTGGGATACCGGGCTTCGGACCGGCATAGGCCACATTAACGGGCAAGCCAGAGCCTACCCGTCCGTCTGTGTTAAAATTCATTCGAGATAGAATCTATATAGCCAGCGTCGGCAAAACTATAGTAGCCATCATGGCCGATTACGATATGATCCAGCACACGGATACCCAGAATCTTGCCAGCCTTTACCAGGCGTTTTGTGCATTCGCGGTCTTCGTTGCTTGGCAACGGATCGCCGGAGGGGTGATTATGAAGCAAGATAATAGCAGAAGCGCTATCCCTGACCGCTGAAGTAAATACTTCTCGCGGATGAACAACCGAAAGGCTCAGACTACCGACAGAGACAAGCACTTCCCGGATCAACAAGTTTTTAGAATTTAGAGCAAGCGCGAAAAAATATTCCCGTTTGACCGGGAAGAATCGAGCGCGATATCTCTGGAATATCTCGCGGCTACTGGGGAACCGCTCGCCAGGGCAAAGCGGCGACGAGCATATCTCTTGCCCCAAGGTTATAGCAGACAGGACGTATTCGGCCTGCGCTTCGGAGACATGCCCGATGTTAATCAGCTCTTCTTTTGAGGCAAAAGACAGCCCCTGAAGAGAGCCATAATGCCGCAAGAGACGCCTTGCGGCGGCATCAGAAGACGTGGAAGAAACCCCACGTCCAATAACAGTAGCGAGGGATAAAGACATATTATGCGACCTCATTAGTAACCTTTCCCAGAAGCCATTTCTTCAAACAGATCCTGTAAGTGCATGTGATAACGTATGGATGCGTCGATGTTATCTTTAACGCGGTTGGGAAGAGTATTATAGGATTTGGCCGATTTAACACGTTCAATCGAACTGAGAGAAGCCGCAATGTTCTCCCTTAGGCACGGAATCCAGTTATAATCAATAGTCTGTATCGGCATAATCTACCTCCTTGCCCAGCCCAGCTTATCCGTAGCGGGCAAGGCTTTATTGTCCAAGCGTGGAAGCAGAATAACGGCGCCCGGCGTTTTCATCACCAGGCAGCTATTCCCCCACAAAATAGCGCGGCTGCCCCGGAGGCTTTTCTCCAGGTCAAGTACGCCGTTCCCGGTAGCAGCCGGATCGCGTTTAATATTCCGGCATACCCTGCCGGTCACTTGCTTAACAGTCCATTCTTTCGGCTCAATAGGTGCCACTCCGTTATTGACTTTTACTGTTTTCATATTTATCTCCTTTATATCCAATAGATTAAGATAAACCTCGACAGGCAGCCGAGGTCGTTATATAAAAAAAAAGAGATGAGTAAATCATCCCCCTATCCCCAAAAATAAATTATTGACAAGCCCATCGGCGCCGATTATATTAATTGCGAGTCGCAAGACTCAAAGAGCCGAAAGGCGATTACGACAACGAAAAAAAAGCAATACGTGGTCGGGAGGCTGGATAGCAATATCCAGCCTCTTTTGTTCTTACAAGCCGAATATGTATTCGGCTTTTCCGAGATCGTCGGCCACGAAGGAGATAGTATCTCCTTCCCAAACGAACCTTCGGATCCTGCCAAGGCCACCACGTCCTCGGCAGATTCGAGAATACAGATCCACGACCTGCGCCTTGTCTTCAGGCGACAGGTTGTGGAACCCGCCGGCACGATCCTCTTGCTGCCGGATTAAGTCCTCTACGGCCTTAACTATCGCTCTCATACTCTCTCCTCCTTATTGTCCCCATTGGGGAGGGTGAAAACCCCCAGCTTTAGCTGGAAGCTTTAGCAATAATGTCGTAGTCTGAATATATGAAAGAATATCGACATGGAGCGCACAGCGTTCGAGAAATACTTCGCGAGATATGTCGAAATGAAGGAGTTGAAATACTGAAAGGTCATGTATCGAAAGACCATGTACACCTGTTTGTAGGAATACCGCCTCAAGT
>Ga0082212_10007700_pt1 | contig 14187 bp, 9 predicted proteins | sample TergutNt197P3_FD_71548 | JGI IMG/M metagenome (GOLD analysis project Ga0082212, IMG submission 71548) | Neocapritermes taracua P3 segment gut microbial communities from Petit-Saut dam, French Guiana - Nt197 P3 | ecosystem: Host-associated > Arthropoda: Insects > Digestive system > Gut ... | reverse complement strand
TTGAAGTGCCGTTTATAGCTATAGATTATACAAGCGGCGGAAAAGTTAATTCTTTTATGGAAGAAAGAAATATATCTGATGCACTTGTAAACATGCATGAGATTATAGATTCGAATGATGCTTTATTAAACGTATATAAAAAAATTAGTAGAATTTAAAAGATATAAATGAGTCGTATTTTTATAAAAAGATTATCGGAAGAATCATGAAAAAAGTCTATGTAGGCATGTCAGCTGATTTGATTCACCCGGGCCATTTGAACATTATCAACGAAGCGGCCAAACTCGGCGAAGTGGTTGTCGGTTTGCTGACAGATGAGGCTATTGCCTCTTATAAACGCTTGCCTCACATGACGTATGAGGAGCGCAGCATCGTTGTAAGCGCCCTGAAGGGAGTCAGTCGCACTGTGCCTCAGGCCACCTTGGACTATACCGCCAACCTTAAGGCCTTGAAGCCGGATTACGTGGTTCATGGCGATGACTGGCAGACCGGGGTTCAAAGCCGGACCAGGCAAAAAGTTATCGAAACTCTCAGCGAATGGGGCGGGCAGTTGGTGGAAGTGCCTTATACTCACGGGGTTTCTTCCACTCGTCTTCACCAGGCATTGAAAGAGATTGGCATTTTACCGGAACGCCGTTTGTCCACTCTGCGTCGCCTTTTGGCAGCCAAACCCCTGCTGCGTTTTATTGAGGCTCATAATGGCTTGACCGGTTCCCTCGTCGAAAACATTCGAGTGGAAACCGAACAAGGTCTGCGAGAATTTGACGGGGTGTGGAACAGCAGCTTGACTGACTCTACCGCCCGGGCCAAGCCCGACATAGAGGTGGTGGATATTTCATCACGTGCCCGCAGCGTGGAGGAAATTTTTGAAGTCACCACCAAGCCGATGATTTTTGATGGGGACACCGGAGGTTTGGCCGAGCATTTCACGTTCACGGTCAGGACATTGGAACGCCTGGGAGTTTCGGCTATCATCATTGAAGATAAAACGGGACTGAAAAAGAATTCTCTGCTGGGCACGGACGTGCCCCAGCAGCAAGAACAGATGGAATCTTTTTGCCATAAGATCAGTTGCGGTAAAAAAGCCCAAATCTCTACGGATTTCATGATTATTGCGCGGATTGAAAGCCTTGTTCTTGGTCGCGGCGTGACTGAGGCCATGGTGCGGGCCGAACAGTACATACAGTCCGGGGCGGATGCCATCATGATCTCTTCCAGGCAGAAAGATGCGCAAGAGATCGCCGAGTTCTGCGAGCGTTACAACCGCTTGCCTGACAGACGCCCTCTGGTGGCCGTGCCCTCAAGCTACAGCGGGGTTAGGGAAAGCGAACTCCAGGAACTGGGCGCCAATATCGTCATCTACGCAAATCAGCTTCTTCGTAGCGCGTATCCTGCCATGAGGCGGACTGCCGAATCCATTTTGCGTCATGGACGGTCTTTGGAGGCTGAGGCCGATCTGATGTCTATAAATGAAATTTTGGAATTGATACCCGGCACTCGGTAGCATATGGCCGAGAACTGGATGCATCATCAGCCAGTGGCAATTCAGGCCGGCTTGAACGCTTCCGCTGGGCTGGGGCGGTATGTTGACGGCCAAAAGGCCCTGCTGGTGACTACGAAAGGGCTGATTCGCCGTGGCGCGGTCGAGCGGCTGCTGGCCGCTTTGCCGGCAGCAGATTGGCTGACCTGCCCTGTTCCGCCGAATCCGGAACTGGACTATTTGGATGATGCCGCGAGGCTGTTGAGGGAGAAAGCGGTTGAGATCGTAGTCGCTTTTGGCGGCGGCAGCGCCATGGACAGCGCCAAAGCATTGGCCGCTGCTTTGGCAGGCGATGTCGGCTGGACTCTCGTTCGCCACGTACATCGAAAGCCGGCGCCCACGCCGCTGACTGCGGCCCTGCCGATTTACTGTCTGCCCACTACCGTCGGCACAGGAGCTGAGGTTACTCCCTTCGCCACCATCTGGGATATGAAGCGACGGAAGAAGCTCTCTTTGGACGCACCCTGCTTGTATCCTCGCGTGGCTTTTTTGGATCCTGAATTGACCGTCTCTTTACCTGAATCGCAGATTAGGTGGGGAGGGTTGGACGCCATTTCCCACTCCCTAGAAAGTCTTTGGAACCGCCGTGCCTCCCCGGTCAGTCTGGCCTGGGCCAGGGAAGCCCTGACGTTGACATTGGGGGCTTTGCCGCGAGTTCTAGCGGCTCCCGACGATCTGGCAGCTCAAGCAGCCTTGCAGCAAGGCAGCCTGCTGGCCGGCCTGGCCATCAGCCAGAACAGAACCGCCTTGGCCCATGCGGTCTCGTATCCCTTGACTATCCGTTACGCTGTGCCGCATGGCTTGGCCTGTTCTTTCACGTTACCCGCACTGGTAGACCTGGTGACCGAAAATGAGGCCTGGCATCGGTTTGAGGATGCTGCTTTAGCCGCCCGCGCCAAGACACTGCTTTTGGAACAGAACTTGGCCGACCGGTTGCTGGCCTTCGTCACCCCGAAAGAGGTGCTGGATGTATGGGCTGAAATGTTCACGCCGGGCCGAGCGGACAATTTCCATCTGCCGATGACAGAAGCGGGTTTGAAAAAAGTTTTGCGGAAGTCTCTATGCTAAAAACGGGGATAGCGTTGCAATCCTGCTTGTTTGCGGGGACAGCAGATGCTTGATTTCCTCTTCAGCCTGTGCATCGCCCCCTTTGAGAGCGCCATGCACAGCGTTCTTTTGGGCGCGCATGCGATTACGCATTCATGGGGCGCGTCGCTCATCCTCCTCAGCCTTGCGGTGAACGTTGCGCTGATTCCCCTCTACCACCTGGCCGAAACATGGCAGGAGGCGGAACGCGCGGCACAACGCGGCATGGCGCAAAAACTCGCGGCAATACGGGAGGTTTTTGCCGGGCGTGAACGCTATATGTACACAAGGGCGCTGTACAGACTCCACGACTACAGCCCCATATACGCCCTGCGCGCCGGCGCCGGGCTGCTGATCCAGATTCCCTTCTTTATCGCGGCCTACCACTTGCTGAACTCCGCGCCGGAGCTCGCGGGCGCTTCCTGGCTGTTTCTGGCCGACCTGTCCAAGGCTGACGCCCTCATTCCCTTTGCCGGGCAGCGGGTCAACCTGCTGCCTTTTGTGATGACCGCTGCCAACCTCGTCTCCGCCGCTGTATACACTTCCCGCCTGACACGGCGGGAGACAATCCAGCTTTACGGACTGGCGGCTCTCTTCCTGGCCCTGCTCTATACCTCTTCGTCGGCGCTGCTCATCTATTGGACCTGCAACAATCTTTTCTCCATCGGCAAAAACCTGGCCTATACACGCTTCATTTACAAGGATGCGCCCAAGCCGTTTACGGCAGAACGGTCCGATACGCCACTGCAACCCTTCACCGGTTTTGCCGCGTATCTTGACATCCTTCTTGCTCTTCTCGCGGGCGTCTTGTTCGTCTCCGCAGCGGTGCTGCGCGGACCCAAGGAGGCCTCTCCCTTAAGCCTTGGCCTCATGGGCACTGCGCTTCTTGGTGTGGGGCTGGCCCTGCTTCTCCGGATGATCGCCCTGAGGCGTGGGGCTGATCTTCGCGACAACGGCATCGCCCGGCATTACGGCATGTTCCCGTGCATAGTCGCGGCAATCAGCGCCGTTTGCATATGGAAGCTGCTCTTCTTCGCGCCCGTGTCTACGAACCCCTTGGCCGTCTTTTTCGGCATGAACGCGCTTTGCGACGGCCTGTTAGTTGGCTATGCCCTCTCGCGCGGGCCGTTCTGGATCCTTTTTCGCCGCCTGGCCGTCTGGGCGGAGGCCCATCTTCCCGCCAAAATTTCCGGCGCGCTTTTTCATGCAGCCTCCCTGACCATGGCGGTTTTGGTCTGCTGGTATACGCCAGTGGCCCTGTATGCATCTGATCCCGACGTTTTTTTCGACCCCTTCGCCACGCTGTTCGGCGGGCTCAGCTTCCGTGGTCTCGCCTTTCTCGCTGTCTGCTGGCTTATCCACCACGCAAGCCACGCCCGGATCCGCCCGTTATTTTCAGTCGTTTGGGCCTGGGTCGCCCTGTCCATGCTCCTGTTCACCATAGTGGCTGCCGGCGATTACGGCGCCATGACAAGTGATTTTACATTGCACGACACCAGCCTGCTTGATTCATGGTGGCCGGCTGTGCTGGTGGACGCGGCGGTTGCGCTTTCTTCAGCCGGCCTGATCTGGTTCGCGCTACGCCGCGCGCAAAAACCGGGCGACCTTGTTGTGCTGCTTCAGGGGACCGCCTTTGCCCTCTTTTTGGCGGCAGCGTGGCTGGGCATCACCACGCCGGTCGAACTGGGCGCGTCCGTCGAAAAGGACAACAGACGCCTGCCGGAGTACAACGATGCATTGTTCGGTTTTTCCCGTGACGGCAAAAACACGCTGATCGTCATGCTTGATATGTTCACCGGCAGCCATGTGGAGCGCATCCTGGAAATGTCGCCGGAACTGCGCCGGGATCTCGACGGCTTTGTCTGGTATTCGGATACCCTAAGTCCCGGCGCGGTAACAGTGCTTTCCATGTGCGCGATCCTGGGCGGAGAAGACTATACGCCGCCAAATATCAATGCCCGGAAACCCGATTCGCGCATACGCGAAATGCATAGGGCCTTTGCCCTCCTGCCCGAGGTTTTCACGCCACGGGGATATTCCGTGGCCCTCGCCGACGTACATGACTTATCGCCCCCCCTCTTTAAGGAAATGTGTCCGGTCGCGTCGCAAACGCTCCTCGTGGGCCACTCCATAAGGAATGCCTACAAAGGCTATTGGCGCGAAAAACGTGGATTGCCCGTATCTGAGCCGAAAGAATCGCGGTTCGCGTCCTTCCTCGCCGGCGTAGGGCTGTTCCGCGCGGCCCCTTGGCTTGTGCGCTCCCGTATCTATAATCGTAGCTCCTGGCTGAAAACAAACCCGACCTTATACGACTTCTCAGACTCTGAAGGGGCCTACGCCCTGCTGGACTCCCTTCCTGAGGTCGCCAACGCGCGGCACAAGGGACATACGCTGAAATTCATCGCATCTCTGATCACTCATAACCCGTGGCGGCTGGATGAAACCACCTGCATGCCCCTTTCTTCCTGGGACAGGTACACGGTGGAAGACGACGGCCTTGTCCGCGAACACCTCGCCACCGAGCGTTGCGCCCTGCTGGCGCTTGGTCGATTTTTCGGCTGGATGAAACGGGAAGGCGTATACGACAATAGCCAGATCATCCTCGTCTCCGACCACAGCTCGCATACGCACATTTCTCCTCTGTTTTCCGGCAGGGAATTCGACGCTCTCAAGCCTAACAACCCGAACTACGCGTGGTGTCCGGACGCGCTGCTGCTCGTCAAGCAGCGCGGCGCCCGTGGAGAGCTGCAAGTGGATGGGCGGCCCATGTCCAGCGCTGATGTGGCGCCGCTCATCTGCGCGGCTGACCCTCCCTGCCCGCTTAAATACGCGGATCCCCTCGGGGAGAGGACATCGCCGCGCGTGCGCACCCACAGCGCCGGCCCGCACCGCCAACCGGACGACCGCTTCATAACAACGGATTTTCGCATAATCGGCAAAGGTTCTGACCCGCGCAATTGGGAAATACTGGACGGGCAGCCGTGACGCGAGGCTTTGCTTTTTGGGGTCGCGGCCCTGTATGGCGTTTCTGGCCGAGTTCTGGCTGGCAACGCCAACCGTGCCGCTTGCGTTTTGCATGACATGAGCTATATCTTGACTATTTGTGAGGAGTACGCTTGTGACAATGAAACGGACGGCGGACTGACCGTGCCCACCTATGCGGTAATTATTCCCACGCTCAACGAAGCGCGCAATGTCACCGCCTTGGCGGAACGCCTGGAAAAGGTGCTGGAGCACCTGGACTGGGAGGCCGTTTTCGTTGACGATGGTTCCACCGACGGCACAGTGGACGAGTTGCGCTCCCTGGCCCTGCGTACCCCCAGGGTGCGTTTTTTGCGGCGCGTTGGACGCCGGGGACTGGCTTCGGCCTGTGTGGATGGCATGATGTCCACGGCGGCAGAATATCTCGCGGTGATGGATGCCGATCTCCAACACGATGAAAACCTGTTGCCAGCCATGTTTGACGCTTTGGCCTCAGGCGAAGCCAATCTTGCCGTGGGAAGCCGATATCTGGAGGAGGGCGGCACGGGAGCCTGGGACAAGAAGCGGGTAGGCTTAAGCAAGCTCGCCACCTGGGTTGCCGGCAAAAGCATGAAGGTGCGCTGTTCCGACCCCATGAGCGGTTTTTTCGCCCTGCACCGGGACATCATCGACGCTGTGGCGGAAAAGGTGCAGTCGCGGGGGTTCAAAATTCTTTTTGATATTCTCACCCAGCCGGAACAGTCCCTTGCCGTCAGGGAGTTCCCCTACGTCTTCCGTGAACGGGCCGCCGGCCGCACCAAGCTTTCCTGCTCGGTGATGGCGGATTTCGCCAGGTTGCTGTTGACCCGTATCCTCTCCCGCTGTTTCATCCGGAAAAGAGGCAGGTAGGTTTGGCGAGGACAGTCTATGGCTGAACAGCCTATCCCGAAAGAGCTACGTTTTCCGGCGATATACACGCTTATCGTCACCGCGCTGCTGGTCTATGCGGCGGTGGTGCTGTATCAGCATTTTCCCAACATGTATACTTGGGAAGAACTTTTCATAAACTATGAAGGGGGCTTCATCCGGCGCGGCCTTATCGGCCAGTTGCTCTTTTGGGCTGATCGCGTTGTGCCTATAGCCATTTGTTATTTGCTTCTGTACACTGTTATTTTTTATGCATTTTTATACATTTCTTGCAAAAAATTGCTGGAAGTATTTGATTCGCTGGTTGTGGCCTTTTTGTTCATCAGCCCGCTGCTATTTCTTCTCCCGGTAATGGACAGATATATATTTGGCCGCAAAGATGCGCTTATTGGATTTTTGCTTCTTTGCATAGCGCAAGCGTGCGCAAAATGCCTGACGCAAAAAAAGATTTCCCTGTATACGCAGACTGCGCTTATAAGCATATTATTCATGACAGGCATGCTCATTCATGAAATGATGATCTTCTATTTTCCCCTGTTCGCGGTATTGTTGGGCGTAGCCTATGCCCGGCAGAAAAAAATCGGGCAATGGCTGTTCATGACAGGGATATTGTTTGCCGCAACCCTGCTGCTTTTTGCCGTCATTTTTGCGGGTGACGCGGGCATGGGTGAAGCTATCTGCGCTTCCTGGAGGCAAAGCTATCCCGAGCTGACGTGCAAAAGAGCCCTGCGCTTCATCGGGATTTCCCTTTATGACAACGCTGCGTATGCCTTTCAGTATCATATGAACTGGGTCACGATGGGGAGCGGTTGCCTTGGCGCATTCTTAGGCGGCCTGCCCTTGTTGTTTTTGTGGAAGGTCTACCGTCCCTGCGAGGCCATCCGGGACGTGCTCTCCCCCTCCCGTATGCTGCGGTTTGCCTTCTGGCCCGCGCTTTTCGCGCCTGTTGTCGTCCTGGCGATCAACATTGACTACGGGCGTTTTCTTTCCATGGCCTTTTTAACCTATCTTTTTTTCCTGTATGTTGTCTTTTCCGCCCGGCCCCAGGCCGCGGCCCCGTGGCTGAACAGGCTCAAGGAGGCGCTTGCCGCTTCTCCGCGTTTGCGTTATGCTATCTATCTTTTCGCCGTGGCATACGGGCTCTGCTGGCGCATGGTGTGTTACCAGCCGAGTGGCGAATCCTACGTCATTCCCGGTGTGCTTTTATATTTGCAATGAAAGGGCCGCGCACGATCGGCGCTTTTCTATGGCAGAGGCTATACTATAATTGTTTGTGAGGAATACACCTGTGAGCGGCCACGCAAACAAGCTATATATTGTAATCCCCGCATACAACGAGGAAGCAAACATTGAAACGGTTGCGCGTGAATGGCACGATACGGTTGTTTCAACGGGCGCCGATAGCCGTATTTTGATTATTGACGACGGCAGCAAGGACAGCACATATACAAAACTGTACGCTTTGAAAAAAATGCTTCCGCAGTTGGAAGTTGTGACGAAAACAAACAGCGGTCACGGTCCGACGGTTCTTTACGGCTATCGTTATGCTCTTGATCAGGGCGCTGGGTATGTTTTTCAAACCGATTCTGACGGGCAGACCAAATCGGAGGAATTCGGGCGGCTTTGGGAAGCCAGGAAAGATTACGACATCCAAATTGGTTTTCGTAAAGGCAGGCAAGATGGCGGTTCAAGAATTTTTGTCACAAAAGTCTTGCAATTCCTCTTGTTCCTGCAATTCGGCATATGGATAAAAGACGCGAATACGCCTTTTCGATTGATGTCTGGCCAATCATTACATGAAGTATTGCGGTACATACCTGAAAACAGCACGTTGCCGAATACGTTAATGGCAGTGTTCTATCACAAGCGCAGGAAGAAAATACTGTATCGCCATATAAGCTTTCGTCCGCGTCAAGGCGGTATAAACAGCTTGAATTTTAAGAAAATTGTCAAAATTGGCTGGCAGGCTCTAGGAGATTTTTCGAATTTTAAAAAGGGGATCTAGGCCATCAGGTCTTTGTTTTTTTCCACGATGCGAGGCGTATATCTTTGTCGCGGAGTAACATTTTTTTAGCAGTCTATCTGTGTATCGTCACCGCTCTGTTGATCTATGCGGCGGTGGTGCTGTATCAGCATTTCCCCAACATGTACACGTGGGAAGAACTTTTCATCAACTATGAAGGGGGCTTCATCCGGCGCGGCCTTATAGGCCAGTTGCTCTTTTTTGCTAATCGCGTTGCGCCCATAGCCATTTACTATTTGATTCTATACACTGTGCTTTTCTATGCATTTTTATATATTTCTTACAAAAAATTGCTGAAAGTTTTTGATTCGCTGGTTGTGGCCTTTTTATTCATCTGCCCGCTGATCTTTCTTCTCCCGGTAACGGACAGATATATCTTTGGCCGCAAAGATGTCTTTATTCAGCTTTTACTTCTCTGCATAGCGCAAGTGTGCGCAAATTGCCTGACGCAAGAAAAAATTTCTCTGTACAAGCAGACCGCGCTTATAAGCATATTATTCATGGCAGGCATGCTCATTCATGAAATGATGATCTTCTATTTCCCTCCCTTTGCGGTATTGTTGGGCGTGGCCTATGCGCGGCAAAAAAAAATTCCTCAATGGCTGGTAATAACAGGAGCATTATTTTCCGTAACGCTGCTGCTGACTGTCATTTTTGCCGGCACCACAGACATGCGTGACGCGATTTGCGCGTCCTGGCGGCAATACTATCCCGAGTTGCTTTGCAAAAGAGCCTTTCGCTTTATCGGGTTTTCCTTTCATGACCACATATTCTTGACGCTCCTCCCGTACCATAAAGGCAGCATGAACTGGGTCACCATGGGGAGCGTTTTGCTGGGGACGGCATTGAGCGCCCTGCCCCTGCTGTTTTTGTGGAGGGCCTACCGTCCTTGCGAAGCCATCCGGGAGTTGCTCTCCACCTCTCTTGTGTTGCGCCTCGCCTTCTGGCCTGCGGTTTTAGCGCCTGTCATCCTGTTGATATTGAACACTGATTACGGGCGATATATTTCCATCGCATTCTTATCCTATCTTTTTTTCCTGTACGCGGTCTTTTCCGCCCGGCCCCAGGCCGCGGCCCCCTGGCTGCACAGGCTCAAGGAGGCGCTTGCCGTTTCTCCGCGCCTGCGTTGTGCCGTCTGTCTTTTCGCCTTGGCATACGGGCTTTGCTGGCGCATGGTGTGTCACCAACCGAGCGGGGAGTCCTACGTCATTCCCGGCGTGCTTTTGTATTTGCAATGACGCGAATCCCGGCAAACCCGCCTATTTCCAGCCATCCAGCAGGCTTTTGGCCTGCGGATGCGTGTCCTTTGCGCCTTCGGCCCAGGCGCGCAGGGCCTTGAGCCTGTCCTCCGCTCCGGCCTGTCCCCTGTCCCTGGCCTTGTTGTACCAGTCGCGCGCCTGCGCGGGGTCGGGCAGGATGCTGCCCCTGGGCGCGTCATCCGCCGGATCGTAGAAGCGGGCCAAGCCCAACATGGCTTCGGGGTTGCCTTTTTGGGCCGCGTCCTCCAGCAGCAGGAACGCGCCGTCCGCGCCTTCGGGGGTCTGCATGTTTTTTGCCAGTTCCACGGCCTGTTCCGGGGCGATTCCTGCCCGCAACAATTCGCGCGCGCGCTGCAAGGGGGGCAGGTCCGTGGCCGGCGCCGGGGCGGGCGTTGCCTGGGGCGCGCTTGGCGGCGCCGGGGCCGGATCGGGCGCAAGCTGGGGCGCCGGGGTTGGAGCCGGCTCGGCCTGGGGCGCCGGAGTTGCGGCAGCTGTCGGCGGCGCGTCAGCCTGTCCGCGCTGCCACCAGTACGCGCCGCCCGCCGCGCAGGCGATCACGAGCAAGAGCAGCAGGAGAAGCGGCGCCGTGCTTGTGCGTTCGACCGGGTCCCGCAAGACCGGCAATTGCGGTTCGGGTTCCGGTTCGGGATCAGGCGCCGGCTGCGCTTCGGGCTCGGAAGCAAGACGCATTTCCGGCAGGGGCGACATGCTCAGCGGCGCGCTTGCGGCCATGCCTTGCCCGCCCGCCAGGCTGGAATAGACCAGGTCGCCGACTTCCAGCCCGTAGCGCCTGCCTTCGCCGCCGGGGGGATAGACCGTGACCGCGAAGGTATTCAGCGCGTCCGCCATGTCCACCACGCCGGGGCCGACCAGGAGCAGCAGGCTGTCGCCCAGGTACTGGACCATGTCCGGGGCCAGGCGCTGCTCGGCCTCCACCCAGTCGCCGGACCCCAGGTACTTGCCGTCCGAGGCGCGGCGCAGGGAAAACAGGATATCCGCATCCCGCCCTTCAAAGCCTTGTACGTCGATCACGCCGTAGCCCGCGCCGCGCGCCGGATCCGGCAGGAGTCGTGCTTGCATGGGTTTGCCTTCCTTACAGCCTAGACTGTCAAGCTGTTCAATATTTCCTTCAAGGCCCTGTTTTGTTCGATGTTGATCGTCCGTTCGCCGTCAAAGCTGATGTTCGCCATAAGCATGTTGACCAGCGCGCGCAGCCAGTCCGTGTACCATGCGCGGTCATAGGGGCTTTGATCTTCGCTGATGCGCGGAAAGTCCCGCACGGGTTGCGGCGGCGCGAAGAGCACGCAGGGCCGGCCGTTGACGATGACGGTGCGATCCTGTTCGTTGCGGGTGCGCGGGTTATAGCCCAGCCAGTCCACGAAGGCGTTGAGGAAGCCGGCGGCCAGGCTGACCTGCTTCCAGATCAGGCGGTCACGGGCGATGTTGCCGTAGCCGCCGGCCTTGCGCAGGCTTTCTTCCATCTCCCGCAGCAGCCCGAGGCGGTGCACCGCGGTGGTGAGTTCGTGCACGAAGAGGCCGAATTCACGGGAAGGAAAGGCATAGGCGTTTTGCACCTCTGGGTTGTCGGCCAGGCCGTGCAGGCGCTCGACCCAGTATTGCTCGACAAGCTGGGCGAAACGCCCGGCCTCGTCCCGCGCCGGCGCGTTTTTGGCGCTGTCGCCTGCCTCCGGTTTGGCGGCCGGGTCCGGCGTTGCGCCGAACACATCGCCGAGCAAATCGTCGGCGAAGACGCGCACGCCGGTCACGTTCGTCTGCCCGTCTTCCTGCGTCAAGAGGGCCTGTTCGGCGCGAAAGTGCAAGTCATAGAGTTCGCGATCCGTCACCTGGAGCAGGCGCAAAAATTCGCCGAAACGCTGCCCTTCCACGATCTTCGCGCAGATGCCCGCCAGGGCGCGAGACAGGGCTTCCTTTTGCGCGCGTTCTTCCTCCTTGCTGTCCGTGTGCCAGAAGGGCGTCAGCAGGGAACGCAGCCTGTCCAGGCGGTCGGCCAGGGCGGTGGTTATCTGCTCGCGCTTGAGTTCCGGGTTGCACAGGGGGCGCAGTTTTTGGCGCAGGTAGTCCACGCCCCCGTCGTTGAGGGACATGGCCGCGTCCCAGGCTTGTTCCGCCTCGCTGAAGTGCGCGCGCACCTCGGGCGTGTTCAGAAAGGCCTGCCTGACCTCTTCCACGTAGGCGAGCTGATCCGTCCGGATGGCGGTTTCGCCCCTGGCGTCGAAGTCGAAGATGGCTTCGCACTTGAAGTTGGGATTGCGCAGCAGGAACATGTTGCGGAACGCGCCCTTGTCGTCCCAGCGCAGGGGCCAGTCATGCTGCTTGCCGAAAAAGTCGAACAGCGACGCCGCCAGACGGGTTTTCCAGCGCCCCTCGACCGAAGGGGATCCCAGCTTTTTCTCAAACTCCATGTCCATCTTGGTGAGCACGAAAAAGAGCGCCGGGTCCTTGCCCGTGCGCCGGGCCGGGGTTTCGCCGTGGGTGCTGCGCACCCATTCGTCAATCGCGCCGGGCAGATCCTGCACTTCCTGGTTTCCGGGGCCGATGCAGAGCAGCATGCTGGTCAGCTCCTTCTCGGCGCAATAGCGCTCGAAGAGATAGGCCACCTTGCCGCGCAGGAACAGGTTTTCCAGGGTGCCTTCGCGTTCCAGTTCCCTGCGCACGTCTTCCAGCTTGAGGCGTGAGCGGTAGCCGGGAAAGTCCAGCAAGTCGGTATGGTCGAAGTAGTCGTCCGGCTTTTCGCGGATGGGCATGCAGATTTCGGCGGTCAGGGCCGTGACCTCGGAGCGCGCGAGTGCAGCGCTCTGCCCTTGCGCGTTGGCGATGCGCAGGGGGCCGCCGCTGCCCCGCTCCAGCCCCTGGAGCATGCCCACGTCAATGATGCTGGTCGCGCGGGGGAGAAGCGCGTCAAGCTCGCACCACGCTTCCGCCGGGTTGCCGAGCCGCTCCAGCGCGCCGCACAGGCGCAGGAAGAGGCCGGTAAAGGCTTCCACGCCATCCCAGATCAGGCCGAACAGCGTGGCGCGGTCCTCCAGGTTCAGGCGCGGCGCGAGCTGCGCGGCCCGCTGCCAATAGACCTTGTCCAGCAGTTGTACGCGGGGGCGCGATTGGAAGCGGCGGGAGATATACTCCTTGACGTCTTCCATGTCGTCCAGGTCCAGGGCATTGACGGGGCCGCCCTGCGCCCTGGCGTCCAGTTTGGCGAGGGTAGCGAGCACGGCGTCCTGATTCGGGGCGTCCTTGTGGTCGCAGTCCGCGTAATAGGTGTTGGCGAGGATTTTCGCCACGTCGGTTTCGGACAAAAGGCGCAGCTTCACCGGAAAGCCCGCCGGTCCCCCGGAGGGCAGGGTGGTGGTGAAGCGCGTGACCAGCCCCGTGGATTCCTTGCCGCCTTCGGGGTTGATCTCGGTGATGAAGTCCACCTGCCGCGCGCCAAGCTCCGCCATGAGCATGCCCTGCGTATCCCGCGCCAGGACGGAAATCAGGTATGACTTGCCGGACTGGCTGGGGCCGAAAACCCCCACGCACATTTTGCGCAGCGCCGCGGCTTCGGCCTTGCGGAACTCTCTGCCGGCGCGCCGCAGTTCCGCGCGCAGGGCGTCGTATTCCCCGCGCACCAGTTCACGGTTGTTATCCAGCCAGCCTTGCGCGCCGGCGGCCACGCCCGCGTATTCCCGGCAGCGGGACGCCAGGTGTTGATTTTCTTGAGACATGTTTCCTCCGCTAATCCTGATACACCGTGCCCGTATCCAGCCAATAGCCCTCGTCCAGCGGCAGGGTTTGCAGGTGCATGACCAAATCGCTCCTGGGCACGCTTTCGCCGTTGCGGTCGGTGATGTCCACGATTTCAAATTCGCCTTCGTCGCGTTCGTCCGGCGCGTCATCGCGCATTTCCGCAAGCGAGAGCCGCAGGTTCACGGCATAGGGCGTTTTCCCGGCCGCCTTGCTGCGCGCCGCTTCCGAGGCGAAGTTCAGCAAATAATAGCGCGTGGTGGGCCAGCGCTCGGCGTCAAGCTGGCGGTAGCCCACGGGCAGCGGCGTGCTGAACTGGATGGGCCGGGCAAGGTCCATCTCCACGCTGTCGGCCTTGTCCACGTCCACCTCGAACCAGACCTTGGGGCGCTGCAACTGCCCGTTGGTGTCCAGTTCGCCGATGAAGCGAGCCGTGGAACTCAGGCGCAGCAGGCTGGTATCGTAGGAAAAGCCCTCCAGGCGCCCTTCGGCCAGGGCGCAGAGGATGGCCCCGACCACCACGCTCGTCTTGGGGTCGGTGATGCGGCCCAGGGCGTCCGCAAAGGGATACCAGCCCCCGGCGTAGTATTCGCGCATGGGCACCACGCGATCCGGCGGCACCGGCAGCTTGGCCAGCACGGACTGAC
>Ga0082212_10007699_pt1 | contig 14187 bp, 17 predicted proteins | sample TergutNt197P3_FD_71548 | JGI IMG/M metagenome (GOLD analysis project Ga0082212, IMG submission 71548) | Neocapritermes taracua P3 segment gut microbial communities from Petit-Saut dam, French Guiana - Nt197 P3 | ecosystem: Host-associated > Arthropoda: Insects > Digestive system > Gut ... | reverse complement strand
TAAACACTAAAAAGACTTAGTATTCCTATTGCAAAATCTTATATGACATGGTATGAAGGATATTCTATATTAAATTGGCTATCTGAAGGTTTTTTCAATATAGATAATGATGATAAACATACTTTTTTTGAAGAATTTTTAATTGATAAATATAAAGAAGATATACATATAATATTAAATAACTTATTTGATTTATGTATTGAATACTCTGTTGTTACAAAAAACAAATCATATAATTATGATGTTGCTATTTTATATTCAATGAAAGATAAAGAAGGGTATATAAAAAAAACAGAAGAAGATATCTTAGAAAAGAAAAAAGAAATAAGAAAAATCACAGCAATATTAACAAATCCAGCAAAATTAGAACAAAAATACCAAGAAGATAAAATATATATAAATAATATAGAAAAAAAAGAATATATAAATAATTTAGAGAAAAAAAGGGATTATTTAATTAAAGTAGTTAAAGTAAATGAGGAAGAATTAGATTATTTTATAAAAAACTATGATAATATAATTAGACGATATACCAATATATTTAGTACAACACCATTAAATTCAGCAGCAGAACATGAGATAAAAAAATTAGAAAACGAAATAGTAGATATTTATAACAGATTAATCATAGAAATTAAAAACATATTAACAAATCCAGAAATTTTTAAACAAGAATATCAAAACAAAACAAAATATATAGAAGATTTAACAGAAGAAGAATATAAAAACACATTAAAAAATATGATAGAAATTAATACTAGATGGATAGAACGAAACAAAATAAATATAAATGAATTACAGGAACAAATAGATGAAAAAATAAATAAACAAGAATATTATCTAACTAATTATGAAAGAAGAGTTAAACTGTATAATGATATATTAGAAAAAATTATAAAACCTAAAATTAAAAGTATTAATAATTATGAATCATTACAAGAAATAACTTGTTATTATGAATATTTTAAGACATACCTTTTACCAAAAGTAGAATCTACTATAAAGGTAGTAGACTTTAATATTAAAGATCAAAATCCTACAGAATTAGATCTTGGTAGAGGAATTATAGTAGGTTTTCAAGATGAAGAATCAATGGATATAACTGATATGGTTTTCCCATCAGTTTGTGAGTTAAATAAAATGCTAGCTAAAAAAGCAAAAGAATACACACCAGTAAAAACATATTCTAAAAAATAAAATAAAATGTCTTTTTTAAGATATTTTATTTTATTAATTAATTTTATCTACATATTATAGCTTTTTTTTTAACCAAAAACCTTGTTGTTTTAAATAATAATATGCTATAATGTTTATGATAATAGTAGCTTAAAAGGAGTGACAATAAATGTATAAAAAAAGTATTTATTTGTTGTTAGTCTTATTTGTTGCTATTATTTCAACAAAAGTATATGCTACTGATTGGTATTTAGGGATAGAAGGATGTTCTACTAAAGAAATGAGTGAATTGAACAAAGTAGCAGGAAATATTAAAATAAATTATGAACACATAACAGATCAATGGTTTACAGTTAATATTTATAATGTAGATTCAAGGGTTTTTATTGTTGATCAAAGAACTGAATATTATCCAGATAGTAATGGTAGAATAAATATTTTGTATGATGTTTATAAATATCGTGGTGGGGAAAACTACACATTAAATGTTAAAGTAAAACCAAATATAAATTGTGGTTATTTAGATGTAGGTAGTAAATATTTAAGTTTACCTATATATAACAAATATTATGATTCTATATATTGTAAAGGAATAGAAGAACTGTCTTATTGTCATAAATGGATTTCGAAAGAATATAGCGAAGAAGTAATTAAAAATAAAACAAATGAGTATCGAGATAACTTAAATAAAGAACCAGATAAAGAGGATATAGAAGATGAAAAAACAAATATGTATGGGGAGGTAATACAGTTTATAGCGAGTTATTATCTATATATATTTCCACCAATACTAAGTTTATCAATATTAGGAATTATTATTATAAAAATAAGAGAGAATAAAAAGAGTTTAGTAAAGTAAAAGGAGTTTGATTATATGTTTAAAAAAATTAGTATAACATTAATATTAATAGCTTTGTGTATTTCAATCCTTATTATTTTTGATAAAAAACAAGTAAGTGCAAATGGAGGAGATGCTTTTGCACCCCCACCATTTATACGTACTAGTGTAGATGATATAATAGATGGAGATAAGAATATATGTAAATATACTAGTGAAATTTATTCTTTTACACGCCTTGTTTTTTCTTTTGTAGAATATGGAATGCAACATCCAAATAATGGATGGTATGCAGAAGGTGGCTCAAAAATTCAAATTCCAATGATATTAAAAGATTCAAGAGATAAATGGTTAGTATCAGGATCAAGTAAATGGCAAGGATATTTAGTTCCTGAACAAAGTTTTAAAAGTGAAGTAATTCCAATAAATTTATTTGGTACTGCAACACAAGAAGAAGGAGGAGGAGAAGCACATTTAAATCGAAAAAAACTAACCAATATAAAAATAGATAAAGCTAAGACCCATCTTTATTTGGATGATAGTCAAATAAATGATTATCTGGGAATGTTAAACATGATATTATGGAGTATAACAGGAATGACTGGTGAAGAATTATCTTCTTTAAGAGATTATATTCAAAATGAAAACAAAGCTTATATTATAAATTTTGAACCAGAAACAAAAACAAGCACAGATTGGGGTGGATATACTGTAGATCTTTGGATTGATGAGGATAAACAAATTATATATAGACAAGATGTAGTTCATGGTTTAGATATTAATAATATAAAGAGTGGAGAATATGGTTTAGGTGGAAATATATCTGTATTTAGTGCTTCATCAGGATGGCCAGCTGATACAGGAGTTAATCCTCCTGGAGCACTTAAAAGTAGTAATTTAAATATATGGGGCTTCCCATCTTATATTAATCAAAATGGCAAAACAAATAGTGGACTTCCTGGAATACCTAATACTTTTAGAACTGATTTTTCAGATGATACAAATTTAAGAAATAGATATTGTAATAGTGTACAATATCAAGGAATAGAATGTACTCAAGGCAAAACTTGTACAAGACTTCAACCAAATACAGGTTACTATGGAACTAAATGTGATGTAAGACATAGGGGTTATGCACTACCACTTTTAATTGTAGTTACTTATGAAGCACCATGTGATATTGTAGAATTTGATTGTGATGAAGAAGAACTTGAAGAAGGAGAAATATGTGAATTACCAGAAATTAATTATGAATTATCAGGAATAAGTTGTTTATATAATAATCCAGAAGCTATAAATCAAGGTTATAAACAAGCACAACAGGAGTGCCCAGAAGGTTCTTCTACTTGTTGGATGTATCTTGCTTGTTCTGTAGTTGCAGATATTAATTCCAATTTTAGTTTTCCAGAACAACCACCAACTATTGCAGCAGGACAAGCTTTAAGGTTCGAAGTTATAGGATACTTAAAAAGTGTAATTACAATGAAAACATATAAACCAAAATATGTAAGTTGTGGAGAAAAATGTTCTTGTTATTGTAATGTTTCAAATGCATATGCTCAGTGTAAGACTCGATATAATAGTATAGCTGGAGCTGATAAATTAACATTTCCAGAGGTAACATCAACTATAACTGATGAAGGAATGGATGGTAATTTTACCATACCAAAAGATTTTTTAAAAACAGAAACTGTTATATTAAATAACGTTAATTATGTAACAACTATGCCTAGCGAACAAACTTGGATTAGCACAGCTGTTAAAACAGCAAATTATAGATTTAAACAAGGAGAATATATTACTAAAGTAAATGGTAATATAAGAGTATCAGAAGCTATTCTTACAGATAATTTAACAAATTATTATTATGAAAAAGACTCTCTTGGAAATCCTATACCTTGGGTATATTATACTAATCTTTATGGACAAATTGGATTAAGACAAATAAGTATAAAATTTTTAAATAGGTATGGTATATTAGGATTTGAAAATAAATACTCATTTAATCTTCCTATTTCTAATCCATTTATGTGTTATTTTAATGTTCAAAATGAAATGTTAGTAACTGAAAAAAATTGTATTGAAGATGTTTGCTGTGTTGATGTAGCAACTTGTACAGATTTAAATGGAGGTAAAATAAACAATGGTTTAGGTGGCATTGGTAGAAGAGGATCAAAAACACCACCTGGATTACAATACTTTGTTAGACCAATAATGCTTGAGAATATGTTTCCTTGTAGTGATAAATCAGATCCAAGATTTGGAAAAGAAGGATGTCTTGGAGATAGAATAATAGGAACTAATTGGAATAGCAAATCAACATTAATTGAAACAATGCAACGTGGTGGAAATTCATTAATATATAATGAGGTTCCAACCATCTATTACCATTTAAGTTTAACTAGAGAAAATATGATTACCCTTAGAGATTATAATAGGGAGCAAATGCAAGGAGATTATTTATCATTAGAAAATTTTAGAGCACCTGGCACATCGTTTATTGATTTAGAAAAAGATAATACTTCATATGACCGTAATAATTTTGTTAATACATATAATTTTATAACTCGTAATAATCTATTTGATAAAAAAATAAAAAGGTATTTTGATGATGCCTCTTATAGTAGGTAGGTGATAATGTGAAAGAAGCATTTTGGTCAGTAGCTTTTATAGTTGCAGGTATAGTAGGATTAGCATTTCTTATTTTAGCTCAAAATCTTACATCAACAGATCAACAAAACTATTATTTAGCTAAAGAAGTTACAACAGCTGCTATGCTTGATGCTGTTGATATGCCTTATTATAGATATAGTGGTAATGTTCGAATTATAAGTGAAAAATTTGTTGAAAATTTCGCTAGACGTTGGGCAGAATCAGCTGATAGATTAGGCTCTTATGAGATTGATATCTATGATATCATTGAATTACCACCTAAGGTAAGTATAAGAATTCTTGGTAGAGCTGAAAGTTTTGGATCACTTGATGAATTTCAAGTTAAAAACAGATTGGATATGATAATTGAAAGGAAATATAACTATCGCTCTTATGAGTAAGATAATTATAGATAGATAAAAAGGAGGAATAATATTATGAAAAGATTTGGTATGACATTAAAAAAGTTTTTAGCTAACAAAAACACAGTAACGATAGTTGGAGTTTTAATTGGAATTTTGGTTTTATATATTGGATATAATTGGCGAATTAAACAAGCGACACAACCAACCAGTGTGCCTTATGCAAATCAAGTAATTCAACCAAGAACTAAAATAACACAAGATATGATCTCATATATGCAAGTACCACCTGCAATGTTAAGAGAAGGTGTTGTTCGTGATACAAGAGGAATAGTAGGATATTATACTAATTATAATACAATGATTCCAGAAGGAAGTCTATTTTTTAGACAAGCATTAGTAACTAAAGATCAATTACCTAATTCAGCTTTTATGGAAGCACCTGAAGGGTATGCTATATTTAGTTTAAATGTTAATATTGAAACCACTTATGGTAATGGTATGTTGCCAGGAACTTATGTTGATATTTATGTTAAATATCAAAATGATGCTGGACAATTAGTTGTTGGACAATGGTTACAAAACATTAAAATTTTAGCTGTTAAAGATAGTGGTGGAAGAGCAGTATTTGAAAATACTGATGAATCTAGAACACCAACTTTTATGTATTTTGCTTTACCTGAAGATTTACATTTATTAATTAGAAAAGCATCATATTTAAAAAGTTTTGGTATGGAAATATACCCTGTTCCATCAAAAGAAGAATATGAAACAAATCCTGGAGAAATTAATGTTAGTAGTCAAGATATAAGAGCTTTTATAGAGTCTAAATCAGCTTTAATTGATTCAAATTTAATTAATGATAATAATCAAGATATCATTGAAAATGATGATGAAATTATTTTTATAGAGTGATGTTTTATGAAAGATAATATATTTTCACAAATTGAATTTGGATCTTTAAAACAATATATAGATGAAGATGATGTAACTGATGTTTCATATGATAATAGTGGACAACTATGGGTTAGAACATTATCTAGGGGCATATATCGTGTTGATAATCCAGGAATAAATAATGCTACAATTGAAAAAATAGCATTCCAATGTGCTAATGTAATGGGAAAAACATTTAATATGGCATCTCCTTTTCTAGATGCAGAAGGAACAGAACTTCGACTAAATTTTATTCATGATTCTATCGCTAGAAATGGAATTGCTATGGTTATGCGTAAAACACCAGCTAAAATAAGATTAAATAAAGAAAAAATCATATCTGAAAATTATATTACAGAGGATATTAATAATTTTCTTATTAAATGTGTTCAAGGACATTGTAATATAATTGTATCTGGTGAAACAGGTTCTGGTAAAACTGAATTTGTTAAATATTTAGCAGCTCATACAGCTGATAATGAAAAAGTAATTACAATTGAAGATACTTTGGAACTGCATTTAGATAGAATATTTCCACATCGTGATATTGTATCAATGAAAACTAATAATATAGCATCATATTCAGATATATTAGTGGCATGTATGAGACAAAATCCAAAATGGATATTATTATCTGAAGTACGTAGTGCTGAGGCGGTTATGGCTGTTCGTAACTCTATTTCATCAGGACATAATATTTTATCTACAATTCATGCTGATAAGGCATCAAGTATACCAGCTCGTATGTATAGTTTACTTGAAACTAATTTAGATATTGATCAATTTATGAAATCAGTATATCGATATATACAATTAGGAGTTCATATTAGAGCATATTATAGTGCAGAGTATGAAAGATTTCATCGAGAAGTAACGGAGGTTGTAGAATTTTATGTAACTAAAGATAATAAAGCAGATTATAAAATTTTATATCAAAAAACACCTGATAAAGAAGTTACTGTATCTAATCCTAGTGAATATTTAATTGAATATTTAAAAGCTGGTGGCGTTAAAATGGATTCTAATGTATTAGTTAGAAAAGAAGAATTTGATAATATTTTAAATGGTGAGGAAAAATAATTATAGAAAGTGGGTTAAAAAATGGAAATAATTATTCTTGGAGTAATAATTTTGTTTATTATTACATATCGACTTAATGCTGGTAAAAATGTATATAAATATATTTTAAATCAAGCTAGTGGTGTTTATAATAAATATGTTCCTTACTCATATCAAAGTGTACAAGCTAAAATAAAGGATTTAGGGCAAAATTGGACTAAAAAAGATTATATGACACAATCTATAATATTTGGTTTATCAGGTTTTGGTATATCATATCTTTACTTTTATAGTTTACTTGTTAGTATAATTTATGGATTAGTAGCAATACTAGCTGTTCCTTATATAGCTTATCTTAGAAGTAAAAGATTATTTTCTGAATTTATATTTGAACAAATACAAGTATATACAACCAATGTAATAATGGAATTTCAAATAACTAATTCATTTGTTAAAGCTTTAGAAGGAGTATATTCATCAAATACACTTGAAGATCCAGTAGCATCGGATGTTAAAATGATGATTGATTTAGCATACCAAAATGGATCAATAGACCAATCACTTGATTACATGAATAGTAAATATGATTTTTATATGACAAGAAATATGCATCAATTATTTTTACAAATAACTAAAGAAGGTTCAAAAGATTCAGAAGATGCCTTAGAAAATATGTTAAATGATATAGATATGCTTGTTGAAGCTGTATATAGAGATAGAATAGATAGAAAGAATTTCTTTAAGCAATTTATTCAATTTGGTATAGTTTTATATTTTTTAATTATGTTAATTCAATATATGGTTGGATCTGATTCTTATACAAAAATGTTAGATATGATACCAATAGCCCTATTAATTCATGCTATTATATTAATAAATAGTTTCTTCCTTTTAAGAGGAACAAAATATTATAATGAGAATGTAGGTGCTGAATAATGGAAATATTAATTATAGGAATAATAATAGTGGTATTGTTACAGTTTAATCATATTATTGATGCATCTAAATTTGCAAAAGATAATAGAATGTATTTTAATTTATTAAAAGAAAAAGATTATGAATTTTATGTAAAAGCGAGATATGGTGATGGAGTAGATATTGAAAAACTATTTATGAGTCGAATTAGACTTGCTTTGATAGTTTTAGTATTTGTGTTTTTTATTTTTATTAGCAGTATAAATGTTATAAATATAGCTTTTTCATTTCTAATAGCTTTCTTTGTTTATAAATTACAATATATGCAATTAAAAAGTTATTATAAAGCCCATTTGCATGAAATAGATTCTCTATTACCATATTATTTAAAGAGTTTAGAAATATTAATTCAACATTATACTGTTCCTGTAGCACTAGGTAAATCAATTGAAACAGCTCCTGATATATTTAAATCAGGATTAAAGACTTTAATTGCTAAAATTAATGCGGGGGATTCCAGTATTGATCCATATATGGATTTTGCTAAAGAATATCCAGTAAGAGATTCAATGAGAATGATGAGATTGTTATATAGATTGGGTTTAGGTGCTAATGAAAACAAACATCAACAATTAGTAGCATTCTCAAGAAGTGTATCTGTTTTACAAAATAAATCTAGAGAAATGAAATATAAAAACAGATTAGAGAAAATGGAAGGACAAACCATGGTTATGCTTGTAGTAACTGGTGGTGGGGCTATGGTGTTGATGCTTATATCAATTTTCTTAATGATGGGTTCAATGTAAAGGTTATACATTATAAATTGCTAAAGAATAAAAATAAGTGTATACTAATTATATGATATGAGAGGAGGTTTTATTAATGAAAGAAGCAACAGGTGAATTAAATATGACGGTTGTGACAGTTGTAGCTATTATAGCAGTATTGGGGATATTTTGGTTTATGTATCCGTTTATTAGAAATTGGTTGGTAAATACATTTAGTGAAGTAACAGAGTGTGTTCCAAATCCTGAGAATGGTTGGAATTGTAGCTGATAAAACCAAACATTAAATTTTTTGAGGTGATGTAATGAGAGAGGCTATAGGTGGATCTTTTCTGCTTTATTTAGTGATAATATTTTTAGGAATATACATAGGAATTCTTATGTTCTCTTTAAGTTACATTAAAGCCTTTAAAATTAAAAATCAAATTATAAGTATAATTGAAAAAAATGAAGGATATACTGCTGAAGCTCAAAATCAAATTCGTGCATATTTTATTGAAAACAGAATGCATTTAGGGGTAACAGTAACTGAAGGTTACTGTAATACTAGAAATATTGCATCAACTAATATTATAGTAGGTGTTGATCAGAGTTTTTGTTTATATGAACATAGGAATGTTAGAGAAAACACTATATATTATACTGTAAGAACTTTTATTCATATGGATGTTCCAATATTAGGTGATGCTATTAATGCAATGCGTTTTGGTATATCTGGAGAAACAATTGTAATATATGAAGGTAATAAATTAAGGTAATAAGAATAAAAGGATGATCAATCATGAATGTTATAATTTCTAATAAATATCAAGAAACATTATCTAATCTTAAAATAGATGTTATAAAAAGTCTCAATGGGGAATTTGAAGCTGATGAAATAATTAGTATGTTTTCTAATTTTTATTTTAATAAAATGATTATTGATATAACAGCTATTAAAAATTATAAAGATATTGTTAATCTTCAAAGATTATCTATAAGTTTAGATATGAATAAAGTAATATTACTTTTAGATGATTCAGAAGAAAGTGGATCACCTTTATATTTATCTGGTTTAATTTCAATTGGTATTTATAATTTTACTAAAAGTTTAGATGGTATTATGTATTTATATGATCATGCCAATACATATAGAGATGTAGCTCATATTCATCAACCTAATATTAGTGCGATAACTACTACACAACCAATTCCTACTGTAAATAGTGAATATACTAAAGATTATAAAACAGAAGAAGTAGCGAATATAGTTAGTACACCACAAAGAAGAATAGTAGGTTTTAGAAATGTAACAGATCATGCAGGGAGTTCATCATTGGTTTATATGTTAAAAAAACAATTAGAAAAGAATTATTCAGTTGTAGCTATAGAAATAAATAAGAGTGATTTTATTTATTTTAATAACCAACAAATGATAAGTAGTAATATTAATGATTTACAAAAAGAGCTTAATAAATATGCTAATTATGAAGTAATATTACTTGATTTAAATAGTGGAGAAGCAGAAGGTTTTTGTACAGATATTATATATTTAATAGAACCAACTACTTTTAGGTTAAATAAATTAATGCTTAGAGATTCAAAAATATTTGAAAAATTAAAAAATAAAAAAATAGTACTAAATATGAGTTTATTAGATACTAATGCTGTTCGTGATTTTGAATATGAATCAAGATCAGAAGTGTTCTATAGTATTCCACCAGTTGATGATAAGAAAGCTGGATATATACCAATATTAGATATATTTTTAACTAAATTAGGATTAAATAGACAAAGAGCAGAACAAAAAATAGAAACAAATAGAAAAAATAGTTTTTTTGGAATGTTTAAATAAGGAGTAATAAGAATGTTAGAAGAATTATTGAAATTACAAGAAATGTTAGAAAGAATGGAAAAAACCAATATGAAGATAGAAAAAACCAATATGAATTTAGCAGTAATTTTCATGAGCGTTTAACTAAGATGGAAGAACAAATGAATTTTTTAATGCGATTATGTGCATTAAATATGCAAGAAAGCCTCAGTAAAACCCAAACAGAGAATTTAAGAAATAATATTTGTAATAATGATTTATTTGGGGATTTGTTAAATGAATTAAACAATACTTCAAAAAAGTAGCTTTAAGTGAATATAAAAAAAACTTAATCTAATAATTTTGATGTAAGATAATATATAAAAGGTTATACTTAACAAAGTATTGATTATAACCTTTTTTAATTTAAGAGTTCGTTTACATATATAATTATACATAGTATAATAATAATGAAAGGATGTTAAATATGGGTATTCAAAGTAATTTCAACACTATAGTTAATACAATATTAAAAAAAACAATCTTTATATTTGTAATTGGTATATGTATCTTTTTATTTATGAATAGTGTTAATGCTAATGAGATAAATCCATCTATAGAAAATATATGTACTGGTGATGACTTAGGAGTAAAATTAATAACAATTTTTGGAACTGTTTTAAATATAATTAGAATTGCAGTTCCAATACTATTAATAATATTTGGAACAATTGATTTATTAAAAGCAGTTATAGCAAGTAAAGAAGATGAAATGAAAAAATCACAAAAATTATTAATAAATCGCTTTATAGCAGCTGTTGTAGTAATTTTAATTGTAACAATAGTTAAACTTGTTATAAGATTAGTAGCTGATGTAACAGAAGATGAAGCTAGTAATTCGATTATAAATACATGTTTTAAAGAAATAGGATGGTAAAATATTGACATTTTCTATATATAAAAGTATACATCCTAAATTCCCACCAAACATTAACATACAAGTTGAGAAAAACATTGAAAACATTGCCAAAAAGGCTTGTTTTTTTAACAAAAGTATGTTATAATCATAACATACGATAGGAGATGCTCATTTATGAGAAAAATTTATGAAAAAGTGCCGATGCCACTCAAAAAAATAATAGTTGTTAGTGCAAATGATTATGTCTATCATGTTGTTAGAACATTTAGAAATGAAAATGGTAATCCTGATAACGAAAGAATTCTAATAGGTAAAAAAGAAGATAATATGTTAAGACCTAATAGGAATTATTTTGAAATTTATAATAAAAAGGAAGTCGAAGAGAAAACTAATGAAAATGATGAAATAAGATTAGGACAAGTTGTCAGTGTTGGAGAATTTATTGTTTTGGATAAAATTAGTAATGATTTAAAACTTAAGAAGATATTAAAAAATATATTTCCAACCTTGTACAATCATATTTTATCAATTGCCTTTTTTATGATATCTTTTAAAAGTGCTTCGATGTATATCGAAGATTTTCAAGAAAACAATTATACTTATATGAATAAAAAAATAACATCCCAAAGAAGTAGTGAAATTTATAAAGAGATTGATACAAAAAGTAGATTGGATTTTTTTGATGAATGGATTGCTTCAAATGGTGAAGACGAATATATAGCTATAGATGTAACATCTAAGTCCTCATATTGTACAAATAATGAATATACAGATTGGGGATACAATAGAGATCACGAAAAATTACCTCAGATTAATATTGCAACTTTGGTTGGAGAAAAGAGCAAATTACCATATTGTTATAATATATATTCTGGTAGTATCAATGACAAAACATTTTTAAATTTTATGTTAAAAAATGCTGAAGGTTTTAATTTAAAAATCGGCAAACATATTATGGATAAAGGTTTTTATACAGAAGAAAATGTTGTACTTATGCTCGAAAACGGATTACAATTTATTGCTTGTGTTAAGGAGAATAATGCAGTCAAGAAAATATTGCTAACAAATACTAATGAACTAAAATCTGCTAAAAATTATATCGAGAATCTTAAAGTTTATGGTAGTAGTTATGATTTTCCAATTAAAGATAAAATTATAAAAATTCATATGTTTTTTGATAATTCTAAAATTGCTAAAGAAGAAGCAGACTTATACAGTTTGATATCAAAATATGAAGATGAATTGAAGGAAATAAAAAAAATTGCCAAAGAAATATCTAAAAAATATCTTAGATTTTATGACATTGAGGTATTTGGAGATAAGACGTTTACTTACAAAAAAAATTATGATAAAATTGAAAATGAAAGAAAACTACTTGGATATTTTGCTTGTGCAACAAATATTGATAATATTACAAGTGAAGAAACTATAAAAACATATAGAGCAAAAGATATAATTGAAAAACATTTTGATGATATGAAAAATTACAATGATGGTAATAGAAGTAGAACGCATATAACTGAGACTTTTGAAGGTAAAAGTTTTATAGAGTTTATTAGTTTAGTTTATAAAAGTCAAATGGAACTAAAACTATCTAATTATAAAGATGAAAATAAAACCTGTGTTGAAAAAATATTAATAGAATTATCTAAATTAAAGATTATAAAAATCAATGATAAATTTAGACTTTTACAACCTATTACAAAAAAACAAAGAGAAATCCTAAAATGCTTTTCTATTAATGATGATGACGTTTCTAATTTTGTTGCTAAATTAAATTCTGTATGTTAAGTTTTGAAGTGGGAATTTAGGATACATAGTATAATAATTGAGAGGATGATAATTCATGGATATTAAAGATAATTTAAATGCTATAGTTAATGCTGTTAAAGATATTATTCCCTTAAGAGAGGCTTATCTTTTTGGTTCATACGCTTATGGAGAACCAAGTGAATATAGTGATTATGATATATATTTCGTTGTTGATAAAATAGATGGTAGAAAGCATGATTTAATAGTACAGATATATGATGTTATTGAAAATATAAAAAAGAAACCAGTTGATATTATATTAAATACAAAACATGATTTTGATTATAGAAAAGGTAATCAAAGCACTTTAGAGTATGTTGTGGTAGAAGAAGGGGTTAAATTATATGGATAACACAATAACGGGGAAAGAATTATATGATGAATAGGTAAATATAGCTGATAATGATTATGAAGCTGGTAAAAGAATGTTTGATGAACATTGGTCAAAACAATATATTAATATATGTTTAACTCCATATGCTACACAAATAAGATATCCAAACAACACTTTTGATATAACAGAAATTGAGGCAAAAAAGTCTTTAATATATGCAAAACAGATAATTGATTTTGTAAGTGAAAAGATAAGAAATAATATAGACCATGAATAAAAAAACAAAACAAATGGTATCATTCTGTGAACCAGTGGTATCAATGCAAAAAATCATTGGTATTAAAAAATCTTATTGCTGGTATCGTTAATATGAAATATTTAGTAACAGAAGAAGAAGCTAGTAATTAAGGTTATAAATACATGCTTTAAACAAAATAGGATGGTAAAATATTGACAAATAATGAAAAATACAGTAAACTAAATTTAGTTAGGGAGGAATTTATTTATGTTACAAACAATTGGTAGTATTGATTTTAGCTCACTTTTACATATTTTAGATGGAACAACTACAACTGTTGGAGAAGTAGCTTGTGCAGAGGGCAGTGAA
>Ga0082212_10007698_pt1 | contig 14190 bp, 8 predicted proteins | sample TergutNt197P3_FD_71548 | JGI IMG/M metagenome (GOLD analysis project Ga0082212, IMG submission 71548) | Neocapritermes taracua P3 segment gut microbial communities from Petit-Saut dam, French Guiana - Nt197 P3 | ecosystem: Host-associated > Arthropoda: Insects > Digestive system > Gut ... | reverse complement strand
TGATCAAAAAAATACTTGAAAAAACAAGATTTTCGAGGATTTTTATTCTCATAGGTTAAATTTTTTGCGGAATTTGGGATACCTGTCCTACGTAAAACGTGCTATGGACAGAGCGGACTTGTTCAAGCACTGCACGATGCAGGAGCTTTTCGATGAACTGGATGTGATCGAAGAATACGTGCAACCGGGGAAACCTGCATATTATGGGGAGATAACTGAAAAACAACGAAAACTCTACTCTGCCCTTGGCTTCCAACTGCCTTCATAGATATATTTGTGCGGGACTTTAGGTTATAAATTGTAAATGTGTCAATATCCATATGGCCGATTCGCCACCATGGGTCACGAAAGAGCTTGACTTGGAAAATTATGGCATCTAGATTGACGTGGGATTTTGAAATTGCCTCATGTAGTGCAAAAATAGATATATGAGCTTCGTCCATCTCCATACACATACAGAATTTAGTCTGCTGGACGGGCTTACCCGAATCCCCAACCTGGTAAAGAAGTGTGCCATGGAAGGAATGCCGGCCGTTGCCATCACGGATCACGGCAATATGTTTGGCGTGATGCGCCTGTTTGAAGAATGCGAAAAAACAGGAAATGCCGTCAAGCCCATATTTGGGTGCGAAATATATGTAGCTCCCCGTTCCCGCTACGACAGAAAGGTTGAAGCCGCCCCAACGAGTCAGGAGGGAATGGATGATTGCCTGGATCAATCGGGCCAGCGGGATTCGGGCTATCATCTTGTTTTGCTGGCAAAGAATCCTGAAGGCTTTACAAACCTGTCCAGACTGGTGACAAAGGGCTACACAGAAGGTTTTTACTACAGACCCAGGATTGACAAGGAATTGCTGGGACAGCACTCCAGGGGACTGATATGCCTATCTGGATGCCTGGCAGGGGAAGTGCAGGCCCGATTGCTAAATGGGACATTTGAATCTGCCCTTAGAGTCGCAAACGAATATAAGGAAATATTTGGCGAGGACTATTATCTGGAAATTGAAGACCAGGGCTTTGAGGCAGAAAGACTAATAATCCCAAAACAATTTGAACTGTGCAAAAAAGCAGGTGTTCCGCTTGTATTGACCAATGATGCACACTATCTGGATCATACCGATGCTGACCTCCACGACACATTGTTATGCGTAGGCACAAAAAAGAATAAGAGAGATCAGAGCAGGATGCGTTTTCAGTCAGACCAGTTTTATATCAAAACTCCCGCTGAGATGACCCGCCTTTTTCCCGATAAGCCCGAATTAATGGAAAGGACTCTGGAGATAGCTGCGAAAATTGAGTTCTTTTCTCTCAAGAGAGATTTTGTAACGCCTGATTTTCCTGTGCCGGATGGCTTCGATTTGGGTGGCTACTTTATACATATTTCCAGGGAGTGGTTTGAAAAACGGATGCTGGAGTGCCGCCCCCTGTGGGCATCTGGATGGCTACTCCACCAGGAGGCAGAATATAGGGAGCGCCTGGAATTTGAATTGGCTACTATCCTCAAGATGGGATATCCAGGCTACTTCCTGATGGTATGGGATTTTATTGTCAAGGCCAGGGAAATGGGTGTTCCCGTAGGCCCTGGGCGCGGGTCTGCGGCGGGTAGCATCGTTGCCTGGGTACTCAAAATCACAGACATTGACCCCATGCAGCACGGATTGTTGTTTGAGCGATTTTTGAATCCAGAGCGTATAAGTTTGCCAGACGTCGATATTGATTTCTGCCGCGATGGGCGGCAGAGGGTAATTGACTATGTGACAGAAAAATATGGCAGGGATAGGGTATGCAACATTGTCACCGTCAATGGCATGAAAGCGAGGGCAGTCATCAAGGATGTTGCCAGAGTCTTTGAAAAGGACTTTAATTGGTCAAACGAGCTGACTAAATTGTTACCAAAAGACCTGGGCATAACTGTCAGAGAGGGTATTGAAAAGTCTGACCAGTTAAGAGATCGGTATAATAAAGAGCCTGAAGTAAAGGAAATCCTGGATATAGCTGCCCGTCTGGAAGGTATAGCGCGGAATACTGGAGTCCATGCAGCAGGAATCATCATCGCACCCGATGAGTTGGCCAAGTTTGCGCCGCTGTGCAAGGACAAGGACGACAAAATAATGCTCCAGTACGACATGAGGGATGCCGAACTGGCTGGCCTCCTGAAAATGGATTTTCTCGGCCTGGAGACCCTCACACAAATAACCAAAATTCAGGAATATATCGCAAAGAGACACGGCAAGCCCACAGACCTTTCATCCGTCCGCCGTTTTGATGACCATAAGACATTCCGTCTCTTTAGCCAAGGAGATACAGACGGCATTTTCCAGTTCGAGTCGGCGGGTATGAGGCAGCTATTGAGGACACTCCAGCCAGACCGCTTCGATGACCTAATCGCGCTAAATGCATTATTCCGCCCCGGGCCGCTAGGGGCCGGAATGGGCGAAGATTATGTCAACAGACGGCACGGACGTGAACTATTTGACTATCCCATGTCAGAGCTGAAGCCAATATTGGAGCCAACATATGGCGTAATCCTGTATCAGGAACAAGTGATGCAGATAGCCCAGGCCATTGCTGGGTATAGCCTTGGTGAAGCAGACGTGCTGCGCAGGGCCATGGGCAAAAAAGATGTCGAAAAAATGAAAAAAGAAAAGGCTGGCTTTATCGAGCGGGCAAAGGCTAAGGGATTTAATGAAAGAAAAGTGTCCGAACTCTTTGGCCGCATAGAATATTTTGCTGGATACGGCTTCAACAAATCACACAGCGCGGCCTATGCCATGATTGCCTTTGAAACCGCATACCTCAAGGCAAACTACAGGACGGAATTCATGGCTGGCCTGTTGAGTACAAAGAGCCAGCGTTCAGAGGATGTTGCAAAGTACATCGCCAATTGCCGAGAGCAGGGCATTGAGGTTCTCGGCCCAGACATAAATGAAAGCAATGAAGATTTTACGATTACAGGAGACGGGAAAATTCGCTTTGGACTGGCGGCCATTAAGGGCCTGGGAGAGGCTGCACTGAGGGCGGTACTGGAGGCCCGCGAAGCTGAAGACGGCTTTGAGGACTTGTTCCACGCACTCAAAAGTACTGATTTGCAAAAGGCAAATAAAAAAGTATGGGAAAATCTCATCAAGGCCGGGGCCTTTGACAGCCTGGAACTCAACAGGGCAGCCCTACTGCATGGACTGCCAAATGCACTTGAAAATGCTGCCAGAGGCAAGAATGCCGACAGTGGAATGGTGGGCCTCTTTGACGATGCAGAGATGGCCTCCATGGGCGATTCATGGAATGTGCCTGAGGGCATCTCGCCATGGACTCGCCGCGAGAGGCTCAAAGCAGAGAAGGAAATATTGGGACTCTACGTCTCTGGTCATCCACTGGAAGAATATACAGATGCAATAAAAGTGCATACCAGGGGTGGCCTGTCCCGTCTGAAAGAATTGATTGTTGCCGGAAAACTTAAGGACAGAGAAGAAGTTACCATCGCAGCCATGGTCTCCTCTGTTAGCTTTAAGACCAGTCAAAAGGGGGATCAAAGGGGCATCCTGATGCTTGAAGACCTTACCGACAAGGCCGAAGCCCTCTTGATGTCTGTTGCATTCGACGCTTCAACGAGACAAAAAATCAAACCTCTGGAGGCCAACCGTCATCTGGCCCTGCCCGACCAGTTGTTAATGGTCACTGGTGAATTGAAGATAGAATTAAACGACAGCCACCAGGAACAGGAAGACGAACCTGCTGAACAGGTACAAATAAAGATATTCGCCAAAAAACTGGAGCCATTGGAGAATTTTCAGGGCCGAGGCTTCTCAGGCGCGATAATAGAGTTGCCACAGGGCGAGTATCCGCCTATCTTGCTGGAAATATTAAAACAAAACAAGGGAGACCTGCCCCTGACCTTAAAATATAAGGCTCTTAGCGGAGAAATAGTAGATTTGAGGCCGAGTTCCCAATTTGCACTGCGCTTCGACCCAGACCTGGCAGAGCAGTTGAATACCAGGGCAGGATGTGTACTGAAGTGGTTGTATTAGGTATTGCAAGTTGCCGTCAAGTGAGGGCAGACAATAGAAGAAAAAGGCCCCGATGCTGTGCTAGCGGTGCCTCTCGGCATTTTCATTACAATATGTTCATTACAATCTATTGGCTCCTGGTTCTATTAAAGTGCTGGACAATCTTGTAAATACGCTCTTTTGCACGCAATTTCGCCTTCTTAAGTTCTACTTCTTCCACTGATTCCATCGAAGTTAACGCAGACTGGCTCCTCAGATGTATCAAACGTTCATCAGCAGCCCTGTGAGCTTCCATCAAGTGCTTGAATTCAACGTGTTCATGCATCAAGTGATCCCGGACATCAGGCGTGATAAAATCCACGTACCCTCCTAAAAAAGCCAATTAAGGGAGCGCTGCACCATACAGGCATCAGATTACAGATTACTCCTTTGCGAGGAGCTGTTCAATGTCGAAAATTCCATATTGATGATTTATGCGAATTTCATGTTGTCAAAATCAACAATAATTGCAATATTTATACAAATATTGATATATCATTTTATTATTTAGTAAAAATTATTAAATAAAAATCATTATTTTGATCTACGCAGTATCGAATTTTCAAGTATCTTGACCTCAGAACGAACCCTGTAGTCATTTTCCCAATATAGGGTGGCCACCCTCAATATCCACCCAATGATCCACGCATTTATAGCTGCAACAAGTATTTGTAGCAGGAAGAACATCCATATGTGCGAAATATCCTGGCCTCCCCATCTCCAGCCCAGGATTATTGCCCAAAAAGCTAAACCAGTTCGGACTGCGACCCCAAAAAAGACAATATTCCCCCACTGTACAGGGCGTAACCAAAGCCTTAAAAAACTATCCTTCAGGTGTATCATCCAATCTCGTCCGCCCTTTGGAAAGTGATGTGCTAGGTCAATGCGGCACAGCCACCATTGAAGCATCAGTGCGGAAGCAAAGGCCATATAAAGCATGGGGCCGACTATGAGATTGATCCAACCTAAAAATTGAATGCCGAGGCCACCCAGAAAGTTAAGCGTATTCCAGAGAAAAGCATGAAAGACCCAAAGCGGCAAATAGCCTGCAAGCAATGCTGTTGGCACTGCTGCCAGACAGGGTAGTAATTTGGCTTTCAGTTCAACCGTTTTCGCCTGTAGCTTCCAACCGGCCCAAAGTGCCCAAAGCATGGAGGCGATTCCAACAGCAACTGTCCAAAAACCAAAAAATGAATCCTGGAGCTTGCCATTTTCCATGATTTCCCAAATATCCTGGGCAGTCAGTAGTTCGCCCCAGTTGTTTGCCAGGACACTGTTTCCCAACCTTCCCTTCAAGTGAGCTGCCCATGACAGGGTAGTGAGGGCCTGGAAAGACACCCAGGCCAAAATTAACTGTATTCCCCAAAGCGAAAAACCACCTGGTACTGCCCTTATCAGGAATGCCCACGGGCCGCGATGTGCCAGAACTTCTTTAGTGTGTATTGTCGAGGGTCTGTCAGCGAATGAATCCATATACCAGTTTAACTTCTTGTAGTTGAACTGCTATGCCAATATTTGCCTACAAAGCATTGGATTTTAATTGTATGTTGCCACAATTTGGGGCAGACTGAAATTAGGTTATTGCTTACCAACTTGATTGTTTTCGTGCCATGGACTATTCAGACGCTCAAAGGCCGCCTCGCCGCATGATGGAACTCCTGCAGGACAGGTATGCTTTTTTGTCAATATTGGGCCATGGCGGGTCTAGCACAGTCTATGAGGTTCGAAACCTCCAACTAGACCGTCTTGAAGCGCTCAAGGTGCTTAACAACTCAATGAGTCCTGACACAACAAGGCGTTTTGCCCAGGAAGCCAAAATTTCTGCGTCTCTCGACCACCCTGGCATTGTGAGGATTTATGATTTCGGCCAATTGGATGGTGCCAATTGGTACAGTATGCAGCTCATTGATGGCCCATCGCTCTCAACGCTTATTGAATCAAAGACAAAACTCGATGCTAACAGCATTGCCAGGCTTGGGGTTTCAATACTGGATGCACTCGCATTCAGCCACAATCATGGAATCATCCATAGAGACATCAAACCAGCCAACATAATGATTCAGCCGAGTGGTCATCCCTGTCTGACAGATTTTGGGATAGCCAAATTTACTGGATTTACTGGTGCCGCAGATTTGACTCAAACCGGGAGTATGATGGGGACTCCAGCATATATGGCTCCGGAACAGGCTGAGGGCAAGCCCGTAGATGGCAGAGCAGACCAATATTCATTTGCAATCACTTTATATCGAGCAATTACAGGCAAGCTGCCATTTTCTACAGATGATCCGATGGCAACACTCGTCTTGCGCTTAAAGGAAGACCCTGAGCCAATCGAGTGGCACTGCCCTGATTTTCCAGAGCCAATCAGAAAGGTTTTAATGAAGGCTCTGTCGAGAAACAGAGATGATAGATATGCAACTATTGAAGAAATGCAGAAGGAGTTGCAGTTGGCGGCTGCAACATGTAATATTCATTGGAACAAGCCTCTCGAAAGCTATGAACACCAAACCATTGTCCGAAAGCCATTTGTCGAGGATGATACTGGATATTTTGATAATGTCGATCCAACAGCCCACTCTCGCAGACCAGCCCGGCGCAGTAATAGCGTATTATACGGAGTTATTGGGATTATCTCCGTTGTAGCCATAGCTTGGCTCTATTTTGCAAAGCATGAGGCAGGTGTTCATCCACCTCAAAATCAGACATCGGAAGCAACCGAAGATGCCACACCTAATACCACGCCACATGGGGGGGCATCACTTCCCGCAACGTCCCTGGAGGGCAACGCTCCGGCAGTTCCCAATTCTCGCACTATTGCTCCTGTTTTGCCAACTTCCACCCCCGCTCCTCCTGTTAGACGGGCAGTAACTCCAGCGGTTCTGACGAGGAGCGAAATGCCGGATTCTGTAATAATTCCCCCGGAATTGAACGGAAAGATTGTTTCGGTAAGAGTGACTGTAGGTGAAAATGGGAAGGTGATAAGGTGTACGCTCCTCAGCCGTGACCTAAGCACTGCCGAAGCTGAAATTGCTAAGGCCGTTGCAATGAATCTTGAATTTTCTCCAGCCCTTGCCGAAGACGGCTTACCGATTACTTCAGAAGTCGCTACCGCAATCACTTTAGGAAGAGATTTATGAGGCACAGCATATTCCTTTCCTTACTTGTACTTTTATTCGGATGTCAACCGGCAACTGAACCTGTAATTGTTCCTCCGCCATCCATTCCTGATCCGACAATTTCGGCCACGATAACCACTGTCCCACACCATGACGGAATAATTTTTAATGGAGAAAATATTGGCCAATCCCCCGCTACTCTGATGATCTATACGGTAGATCAACTGACCGATAGCCTTACAGCCGCAAGCGCGCCGGAAGGGGTTGTGGAGAAGAGAATAAAAATCATTAGTGAAGCCAAAGTTGAGGTGACTTTGTTACTCGACCACGATCTATCAAAGATGGCCAAGGCACTCAATCTTACAAAAATTCTGGTCTTTGACTACGGAGAAGAAATAACTTTTGATTTCAATAAAGCAGAATTAAAACCAGAGTTAAAGCCCCTATTGGACAAGCAAGCCGAAATACTCAACAATTTCTTCAAGGGAGTCGATATTCATATTTGTGGGCACTCAGATTCCCTCGGAAGCCGTCAGCGCAATATGGAAATTTCCCTACAAAGGGCTATGTCGGTATTTAACGAATTGGTTGAGGTTGGCGTTCCAAGGGCAAACATAAAAGTTCAGGGCTTTGGCAGCGATTTTCCATTAGTGACCAATGAGACGGAAGCCGGACGTGCCAGGAATAGGCGCATTGAAATTATTCTTGGACAGTAGTTTTTACCTCGTTTGATTGTTGGGAGGGGGCATGACCCTGAAAGTTGTAGAGTGCGTACCAAATTTTAGCGAAGGCCGTGACATGGCCAGGATGAAGGCAATAACAGATGCAATTGAGACTACCGCAGGAATAAGACTACTGGACGTTGACCCAGGCGCAGACACCAACCGCACTGTCGTTACCATCGTTGGCGACCCCGATAGTGTTGTCGAAGCCGCTTTCAGAGGGATAAAAAAGGCCAGCGAAGTTATTGACATGCGGACTCACCACGGTAGTCACCCAAGGATGGGTGCATGTGATGTATGCCCCTTTATCCCCGTGGAAGGTATCTCCATGGAAGACTGTGCAGCACTAGCTAGAAAGCTGGGCGAAAGGGTTGGAAGAGAGTTAAACATACCAGTATTTCTCTATGAGTCCGCAGCAAGCCGCCCCGAACGCAGCAATTTGGCAGTTGTACGTAAAGGCGAGTACGAGGGTTTAGAAGAAAAGCTCAAAGACCCAAATTGGAAGCCGGACTACGGCCCAGACTCATTTGTGCCGACCTTCGGTGCTCTAATTACAGGGGCTAGGGAGTTTTTGATAGCCTATAACATCACCCTGAATAGCCGCGATAAAGCTCATGCTACGGATATAGCTTTTGAGCTGAGAGAAAAGGGGCGCGTTGCCCGCAGAGGGCAAACAACCGCTTTTTATGGCAGCGGTAAGGAGTTGCGCTACTCAGATGGATTTTTCCCCTGCGGCAACTGTAACGATGATTTTACGACATTTGATGCCTTGGCATCACACTGCCAGGCCGTCCACAGCTATGACTTAAAAAAACTTTTATCTCTCAACGACATAGACGTAAAAAAGGGCTTGCAAGGGCAAAAGGCATATAAGGCTGGCCTATTTACAGCTTGCAAGGCAATTGGATGGTACGTTGATACCTATAAACGCGCCCAGTTGAGCATCAACCTGACTAATTATAAAATCACCAGCATGGTTGATGTTCTTGAAGCCACCCGTAGGATGGCTACAGAGCGTGGTTTAGTGGTGACAGGCTCTGAAGTCGTAGGCTTGGTTCCCTATAAGCCACTCTATGACGCTGGACAATTCTATTTGCGCCAGCAGGGTAAAAGCCCCTACGTGCCCGTTGAAGACGTACTCGAAAATGCAGTTTTCAGCATGGGACTATCAGATGTATCCCCCTTTGAAATTGACAAAAAAGTACTGGGCCTCCCCAAATCCTATCCAGATGGTTTGATGTCGATGTCTGCAAGTGATCTTGTCACAGAGGTAAGCCGAGACACGCCGGCTCCAGGCGGGGGCAGTATTGCCGCACTGGCGGGCGCGTTGGGGGCAAGCCTCGCATCCATGGTGGCAAACCTGACTAAGGCAAAGAACAGTGAACATAGCACCCAACTGCAAAGTGCCGCAGAAATGGCCCATAGAGCAAAAGACGCGCTTGTTTTGGCCGTGGATGAAGATACCAGTGCCTTTAACGCATACATGGACGCGAGGCGGCTTCCCCAGAGTACCACAGAAGAAAAGGCTACCAGGGAAATGGCCATGCTCAATGGCCTCAAGATAGCCGTAAACATACCATTCCAGACGGCAACCTTGAGCCTTGATGCTATGAAGGCTGCTGCGATTGTGGTAGAACACGGTAATCCGGCCTCAATTACAGACGGCTTGGTTGGCATACAGATGGGCTTCGCAGGCGTGAGGGGTGGTATCTGGAACGTCCTGATAAACCTCAAGGACATCTCTGATTCAGCCTATAACGATGATATGAGAGCCAAATGCAGTAAATTACTGGCAGCAGCTCAAGCTCTGCTGGACGATGTTGTTGCCGCCGGTGATGCCAAGCTGGGAAAAATGCTCAGTCAGTCATTAGGGTAAATTTGTTTCGCAACTGAGACCTGAACCTTAGCCCCTTCTTCCAGCGGCCAATTGAGGCGCAGTGTTATCGTAGCGAAGTTGCGGGATTCTGCAAATGTCCAAAAATTGAATCCCACTGGCCTACCGTTCACTTTCACTTCAAAGCTGGTCTGGGCGTTGTTCATCGTAATGGCTCTGTCGTATCCAAAAAGCTGAAATTGCACCAGGATGGGCGTGGCCATAGTAACGTTGCCAATTCTTCCTTTGACAGGCTTTACGAGGGCCTCTGTCTGGGATGGTCTGACCGGCTTCTTTACGCCTCCCACTCTGAAAAACGGGTGTTCCTGGCTGACTGTGGGTGAGAGGCCTTCTGTGTAAGAGTTATAAGCATGGCGGCCATGGAAGTCAAATTTGTTGTTGGGATAGCCCCTGTCGCCTGGCTGTGACTCCTTCAGGCTTATATCCCATACATTCGGAGTATTCCAGGATACCCAGTTAATTAAGGGATTGCGTTCGCCAGTATGGGGATTGTAGCGGGCCGTTTCGGGGACAGTAGCCCCCCAGGCAATGAGATTGTCCACGCTTGTCCAGTGGCTGAATTCCTCGTGTTGCTCTTTTAATAGCTCCCAGTCTTCGGGGATTACCCTGTAGTCAGGGTCACCTACTTTGTTTTCGTACCATAGGCCCAGGTCTCCGTTAAAGAAAATCCTCTTGTGGACTTCAAAGCCGTAGGGGTCGTAGCGAAGTAATTCTTCCCTGGTATTGATAGGTGTCCAGGTTCCGTCATTGATACCCAGGAACGATTCACGCTCTGTGCCGTGCCACTTTGTGGAGAGAACAGAAATATACTCACTCCTCTGTCCGCAATAGGCCCTCACTTCATTTGCATCGTGGTACCTCCTGCCATTATCCTGATGCACGGCAGTCAGCCATGCTGCGGTTATGTCATCAAATACGTTTCGAGCATAAGTAATATTGCGTCCAGACCCTTGAGTAAAGGCGTCAATACCATGGCCGCCCTCATGATAGAAAAGTGATTCATTTTTGTACCTGTTCAGGTTTAGCTCTTTCCAGATATTGACGTCTTCGCACTGGAAGGTATTCCCTCCCCAACCTTCAACATAGAGGGAGTTTTGAAAGTTAATGCCTATTTGCCCCCTGTGGGTAGGCTGTTTGGCGGGGTGGTGGCCGTACACTGATCCAGCGACAATCTGCATTCCGCCACCATTGGCAACGGCTCCGTCTGCTATTCTCTGCCCCACCCTGTCGTAGGTTGTTCCATCCCTGTGCAGATAAAGAATGGCGGAATAGTCATCTGGAGGGTTGGTATTGCCGAAAGGCTGTTGATAGCGCGGGTCGCGGGATGGGAAATCGTCCCCGCCCGCACTCTTTTGATAGGTTTTAGCGGAATTGTTGGCCAGGGAGAGGTCGAAATAGTATGCCCCTGCCTTCATCGTATCCAGGCTCACAGGAGTATCTGCATAGATGTAATAGCCGGTGAGGGGGCTGCGATAGACATTGCTCACCCATGGTCTGAATTCTGCATGTTGGCGCATCGGCTTCAGGCTGTTTCCGGCCCAGTCCATGACGGACTCCGCACTTCCAGTAAATTCGATGGTGATAACCCCATCAAGCCCCGCACCCCTACGTATGGATTCATTCAGGTCAACAGATTCTCCTCTCTTAAGTGCGGTGGGGCTGGGTGCAGTATCATCGGCTATCCACCCGCCGTTGCTGATTTTGCGCTCGTCAATATCTTCCTTGGTAAAACCTTTGAAGCTCCGCCCATAGACCCCCTTGGTCAAGGATTTATCCAGGCCTGTGCCCTCTGGTGTTACGGGGGCGTTTCTGTTGGAAGCGGCTGACCTCCCATAACCAGTATTCAACGTTATGGCCTGCCAGGCATAGCCACCCTGCACTATTTCGTTTCTTTCATTTCTTGCATCACCAGTACTAACTGAAAGGTTAGTAAGTTCAGTGCCGTCCTTAAAGACTTTCCAGTTTTTTGGATCTGTCACGGCAGCTATGGTGCTAACTTCGCGGTTGAACTTTATCTCTATCTGAGAGTCAGAAATAACGTGGACATGCGCTATCGCCAGTGGTGCATGTGGCTTGCCATTAATTCCGTAGTTGTCTGCCTGGCTGCGCCAAAACCATGGGTGGCTGTTCTTCATAACGTCATCTGACATGCTTGCGTTTACAGGCCCGCCCTGTCCCCACCCGCCCCACTCGGCATTTGCCCCCCTGCCTACCGCATAGAGATCAGCAGTGCCGGAAAAGTATTCGTACTTGCCATGTATCCCCGACAATGCAGTGTAGAGTTCCTTGTCATATGCCTCCAGTTCTGCACGGGTATTGACGGGGAACCGAATCGCCTGCCAGGAGCCGTCTGACGATTCAGGCAAAAATTCAAAGTGGATCATCGCTCCATAGACGTAGTAGTCCTCTACGCTCTTTCGCATTATTGTGCGTGGCCACTTCTGGCTAGGCTGCATGTCATCAAAGGCTGACTGTATTTGCTCGTCATAGCGGTACTCATGAGGTGCCGTGAACGTACCAATGGGGTAGCGCAGACAACCCTCCAAAATGCCCAATTTGTAATAGAGGCGGAAGAATGCTTCGCCATAGTGAAAAAAGCCGTTCTGTTTTCGTGCCGGAGTCTTACCATCCTCCAGGCATACTTCGCTATCGTGCCTCATTACATCGTCTGCAGTGGTCACTATGACAGCTTTCTCTGGCGTGCCGTAGATAATCGCCCTGCTATAGGTGTCGTCGTGGCTCATGGTTCTAAAGTCGTACAGCTCTCGGTATTCAGGTGCCTCATAAACGGACTGGCCCGGGCCTACCACCACCGCTTTGAAGTTTGCATCAACCATTGGGATATTTAAGTATTCTGCACGCCCCACGAGCCTGTTAGTGCCTTCCCCCAGCATGTCCGTCACCCATCTGGCATCGTAGTCCTGGGCGTTGTCACTAAATCTGCTACTGTTCAATAGAACCCCATCTTTGCCTGCCTTGGCCGATCCCCATGCCCATAGCCTGGACATGTGGCCGATTTGCGTGAACCCATAAAACGGCTCCCAAACAGCGGATTCCCTTTTTTGGTTACTATCGGTGTTACACATTACTTCTACCCTCGCAGCGGATTCCCGGCCGTGGGTTGCATACGTATTTGTTCCTGCAATCTGGGTGACGCGCTGTCTTCCAGGAGGCACTAAAGGCGCACCATTGCAGTCCAGAGGCAATTTTAGTCTGACATTGACAACACCGCCACTAGCTGGCCGCTTGTAAGGGCCGAAATTAAAATAAGAAAGGTATTCCCAGTCCGAAGGTTCAAGCGGCTCCTTATCAATTAAAATCCTGAAGGTTGCCTTGGCTTCAGTCTCGTTTGTCACAGGAGCAGAGAAATCAATTTCAATTTCCCTGTCAGTAATCAGGCGTACACCGCCCATTACGCCAGCAACGGGCGGTTGCCCTCCGATCAGGCCGATGTAGCCAAACATACAAAGAATTATCCCCAATGTGATACTTCTTCCAGCCCACATTAGTGCCTCCGTTAATGGCTAATTATATAGCGGTTCAACTACAGTAAGTCAGTTGCCAAATCGTTCAAACCTATGTTGAATAAAGATTGATACCAATGCGGTTATCGCTTGTTTTAGTGACATAATTTATTAATAATAACGCTCCGTGTCAAACAGATTTCAAAAAGACGGGCGTGGGCTACATCGGTTTCAGATGGTTGCCATTGGACACAAACCTTACTGTTCCCAAGTGGTAATCCAAGGAAAATGTTAGCACATTGAGGTGATGGCACAGCCGATTCGACCGCTGGGTTCATGCTTCAGCGCATTCGAGAAGCATGTAAGCCGACAACCTAGACAACGAGTTTCTGTTTGGCTTGGTTAAGGCAGATGAAGTCTGTATTGGTGCCAAGGGGAAGAGCAAACACGCCTGAAAGTAATTGGATGTAGGTGGCAGCACAAGTGGAAAGGCTGTAGTATTAGGTATGCGATCAAGGAATGGGCAAGTCCGAGCCACATCCATCCGGAACAACGGGAGGGTCATCAGGAACGCAATCGAAGAAACAGTCTTCCTCAACTCTACCCTCTGCACTGACAAGCACCTATCATACGCTGTTATGCCTGAATACAAGCACAAAAGAGTCAACCACAGCGCAAAGCAGCACTATGTGAGCGGCATGGCGGATGCAAATGGCATAGAAAGAGTCCGAGCAGTCATCAAGCGCAGGTTCTATGGCATCTGCCATGTGTCCGGCAGAAAGCACCTACAACGGTACTTGAATATGCTCCTATTCAGGCTCAATTCAGGCAATGTCAAAATCTACATGCCAAAACGCATTGACACGCTGCTGGGATGTGCTTTGGTAAACGATTGGCATATTATCATCTGGTTTCATAGCAAGGAACGGTAATGAATAAAAAAAATGATTG
>Ga0082212_10007697_pt1 | contig 14191 bp, 11 predicted proteins | sample TergutNt197P3_FD_71548 | JGI IMG/M metagenome (GOLD analysis project Ga0082212, IMG submission 71548) | Neocapritermes taracua P3 segment gut microbial communities from Petit-Saut dam, French Guiana - Nt197 P3 | ecosystem: Host-associated > Arthropoda: Insects > Digestive system > Gut ... | reverse complement strand
ACCTGGAACTGGAAAAGAATTTTTATCTTACCTCGCTACTTGCCAACCCGGTCACCGACCTTGTTTCCCAGGATCGTATCAATCAGCAGGAAGTGCTCGGCGACATGGGGTTGGATCTTTCGTTTTTTGATAGTCGCACACGGGCATCTTCCTCCACAGAGGTGGCTTCCCGACGGGATACGCTCAGGGAAAGCATCATTGCGGATGTGTATCCCGTGGTGGCCGAAGCCAAGCCGTTTGTCGATAAGGTGGGCGGCACCCTTTCGTTGCTTGATGCCCAAATGACGAAGGAAGTGAATGTGGCACTCGCCCAAGCGGACAAGCTGATGAAAACCGACCCGCAAGGAGCCCAGCAAATCGTCGAAAACACAAAGCATCTGGTCAAACAAACCGGCGGTCTTTCGGCGGATTCCCGCAACAAGATGATCGGTCAATTGGAAAACAAGGCCCGTCAGGCATCGCAACAAGCTTACCTGAAAGAGATGAAATTCCAGGAACAGCAGACGAAACTGGCAGCGATCCAGGAACGCATGCTTGCGGAAAATCGCGTGGCTCAGGATTCCGCCCGGCTCAAGGCGGTCATGGAACGCTTCACCGCCTTGATGAAAGCCCGTGACTATCTCAATGCGAAAGACATGGCCAATAGCGTCAAAGATCCAAATATTGCCGGTACGGCGACGGCACCGATTCTCGGTTCGATTGCCGCCGAATGGAATTACACGCTCAGTTCGTATGACCGATTGCGCGACCTTCGCGACCGGGCGATGGTCGGTATGTCGCTCAGCATCCATGAAACGAACGTCATACTCCCGGACAATACGCCGTTGACCTATCCCGAACCGGAAGTCTGGGCATTATTGTCCCAATACCGCAAAGAGCACTACGAAGTGATGAGTCTCGTTTCGCAAACCAAGAAGGAAGAAAAAATTTATAAGTCGCTTGATATGACTACGGATGTCAATGTCCAGAATATCACTTTGGCTGAGTTGTTCGACCAATGGAAAGCGGAATTTGGCATCGATATTATTGTTGATACCAAAGCATTTGAAACGGAAGGTGCACAGGACCCGAGTGATGATCCGATTGATGTCATCAATGTTTCCGGGATTTTATTCCGCAATGCGTTGAATTTGGCTTTGAGAAAAGTGGATGAAACGGCCTATATCATTCGTGACGAAGTTCTCACGATTGTGCCGAAGAAAATCGCCGAACAAACGCTTGAAATTCGTGCTTATCCGGTGGGCGACCTTGTCGTTCAAGTCGGTGGCATGATGGGCGGAATGGGCGGAATGAACATGGGTGCCATGTCTCTCCCAAAGTCGGGAATGCCAAGCCTAGGACGGCAGTTACGTGATCTAGAGGTTACACGCGGCACAGATTCCTATGGAATTGACCCCTACAACAACGAGAAGGATGAAGCGTACAAGAATTTCACGGAAAACGATTTCCAACCGGTGAAATTGGGAGAATTTTCGACCTTTTCGATTGACGTGGACACCGCCTCCTATTCGACGATGCGGCGATTCGTCGCCGACATGAGACAACGACCACCGGCAGAGTCCGTCCGGCTCGAAGAATATCTCAACTATTTTAAGTACGACTACGCCCAACCGACCGACGGTAAACCGTTTGCAACTCATGTGGACGTTTTTCCTTGCCCCTGGAAGTCTGATCATCTCTTGGCACGGATCGGGATCAAAGGGAAAGAATACTCCGCCGAAGAGCGACCGCCGCTCAACTTGGTCTTCCTGATTGATGTTTCCGGCTCGATGGCTTCGTCCAACCGCTTGCCGCTGGTGCAGCGGGGACTGACCGAATTGGTCGAAATGCTTCAATCGAAAGACCGGGTGGCAATCGTTACCTATGCCGGGGATAGCCGATTGGTACTCCCCTCCGTGTCGGGACAGGAGCGGCAAGCAATCCTCGATTCGATCAATGCTCTCTCCGCAGGCGGTTCGACCAATGGGGCGGGCGGAATCAAAATGGCTTACGAAACCGCCCGAAAGTATTTTGGTAAGGAGGCGCAAAACCGAGTCATCCTGTGTACCGATGGCGATTTCAATGTCGGCACAACGGATAACAAGTCATTGGAACAAATGATCGGTGATGAGGCGAAAAGCGGTGTCTTCCTGACGATTCTCGGCTTCGGCATGGGCAACTATAAGGATGACCGGCTCAAAACGTTGTCGATGCGGGGCAACGGCAACTATGGTTATATTGATTCGCTCGAAGAGTGCCGAAAACTGTTGGTCGAAGGCTTGACCGGTACACTCTTTGCGATAGCGAAGGATGTGAAGATTCAAGTTGATTTCAATCCGGCGCAGGTGGCGGGCTACCGGTTGCTCGGTTATGAGAACCGCAAACTTCGGGACGAGGATTTCCACAATGACATGGTGGATGCGGGCGAAATCGGGGCGGGACACACGGTAACGGCACTGTACGAAATCGTCCCGGCGGGCGTGAAACTTCCAATGGCGGTGGATAAATCGCGATATGACATGCAAGAAGACGGCGCAGGAGCGGCGGACGTAAGTCCGCCGATGTTGGACGAGTTAATGCTCGTGAAACTGCGTTACAAGGAACCGGACGGCGACAAGAGTTCACTGTTAGAGTATCCCGTGAAAGCACCTCAAAGAGCGGCGGACGCAAGTCCGCCGGTAAATGGCGACTCCCAATTCGCCTCGGCGGTGGCATTGTACGGTATGTTACTGATGTCGAGCAGGCACAGCGGCAATGGTTCGTGGAGTACCGTCTTGGAACTTGCCGAGCCCAACACGAAGGAAGACAAGTACCGCATGGAGTTTATTGACCTCGTGAAAAAGGCGCAGGAGTCTCGCTAGGTTTTCGCCGAAACATTGCGTACCCGAGGGTAGGTTGCCGACCGCCAGGCGGCAACGTGCGGTCGAAATGACGAAAAAACAGACTTTGCAATCCTCGCGTCCTGGGATGGGTGGGGCTTGCATAATCATATACTTATCGGGTAGAATACTCCTTTCCGATAATCATACCTTACACTTCGTATCTTTCACGATGCAGGCAAAGCAAATCGACAAGGACTTTTTGAACTGGGCAGTACAGGGCGGCGGACATTCCGACGGTAGTTGGGAGGCAAAAATGGCAACGCTCCGAAGGGAAAGCGTCTCCAAACCGACAATTTTCATTGGGACAGGAACCTGCGGACTCGGTGCCGGTGCCGCTTACACCCTCGAAGAAATCAGAAAATATCTTGCCGACAAGAAAATAGACGCCGATCTCGTGGAAGTCGGTTGTGTCGGACTGTGTGCCGTTGAACCGCTCGTCGATGTTCAACTGCCCGGCAGAACCCGGCTTTCATTCCAAACCGTTACCAAAGATAAGGTTGTTTCCATTCTCGACGGCGTCTTTGCAGAAGAACCGCCGAAAGATTTGGTGATGTGCCAATTCCGCACACCCAATAAAAAATCTTGGGAGGGTGTGAAATTCCAAGATGAACATCCGTTTTTCGGACCGCAGACCCGCTGGGTTTTGCAAAACTGCGGAATCATAGATCCGACACAACTCGAAGAATACCTTGCGTTCGGCGGCTATCAGGGTTTGCATAAAGTCCTCGGCAGTAAAATGGACCCGATGGACGTTTGCGCCGAAGTAGAAGAGTCCGGCTTGCGTGGTCGCGGCGGCGGCGGCTTTCCCACAGGGATGAAATGGAAATTTGCCCGGAACAACAACGATCCGCAACGCTATCTCGTGTGCAATGCCGACGAAGGCGACCCCGGCGCATTTATGGATCGTGCCGTCATCGAGGGCGACCCGCACCGCCTGCTCGAAGGAATGACCATCGGTGCTTACGCCATCGGAGCGAACAAGGCGTACATTTATATCCGCGCCGAATATCCGCTTGCCATCCAGCGTTTAGAGCAGGCGATTGCCGATGCCGAAGCGAACAACTTACTCGGAGAAAACATTTTGGGAAGTGGTTTCTCGCTCAAAATGATAATCAAGAAGGGAGCCGGTGCGTTCGTGTGCGGCGAAGAGACGGCATTGATTCACAGCATCGAAGGGAAGCGAGGAATGCCGAGACCGCGACCGCCGTTTCCGGCTGTGTCCGGTTTATTCGGACATCCGACGATTATCAACAACGTGGAAACGTTCGCTAATGTCCCGACGCTACTCAAAAATGGAGCGAAGTGGTTCGCCAGTGTCGGAACGGCAGGAAGCAAGGGGACAAAGGTGTTTGCTCTCTCCGGCAAAGTTTCCCGGACAGGGCTCGTCGAAGTAACGATGGGCACCACACTTCGGGAAGTGGTCTTTTCCATCGGCGGCGGTATTGCGGGGGGAAAAGCATATAAGGCGGTGCAGATTGGCGGTCCTTCCGGCGGGTGCATTCCCGAGTCGCACTTGGACATCGAAATTGATTACGAATCGCTCAAAACCGTCGGGGCAATGATGGGCTCCGGCGGACTCGTCGTGATGGACGAAGACAACTGTATGGTCGATGTGGCGAAGTTTTTTATGGACTTCATCCAGCGGGAAAGTTGCGGCAAGTGCGTGCCGTGCAGGGAAGGAACGCGGCGAATGTTGGAAACCCTCAACCGCATTACCCGGGGACGGCGGCACGAAGTTGGAAATCAGGCTCTTGAACGATTTCAGAGCGTCATGCTCCTTGAACAATTAGCGGAGGTGATTAGGGACACTTCGCTCTGCGGCTTGGGACAGACTGCTCCAAATCCGGTGCTTTCCACGTTGCGTTGGTTTCGGCATGAATACGAAGCGCACCTGTATGACCGACACTGTCCGGCTAAGGCTTGCACGGAGTTGATCCAATACAACATCACGGACAAATGTACCGGCTGTACGCTGTGCGTCAAGAAATGTCCGGCGGATGCCATCGTGGGAACCGTGAAAAATCCTCACACGATTCTAGCGGATAAGTGCATCGGTTGCGGTGCCTGCTGTGATTCCTGTCGATTCAATGCTATTGAAAAGGTGTAATTCTCTGTTTTCCCATGGACAGTATATGGCTTTCGCTCGAGAGTGAAAGCCCCGTGGTGGCTAAAATGGAGAGTTTAGAAAATCGACGCAAAAAAACAAAGAGCATTTTGATGCGTTAGCCCTGCCCCCCTTTCCCCATCAAAAATTGATCGAAGCAAACACGAACCAATTGTCCTACACTCAACTCGAAGGCAAAGGCAAATTGCCCACCAAACGATTAAACACCAACAACCAAATCTCCTGAAACGGACAACTACGCGGCAACGAAAAGACAATCCGTCGAACCGAGACCGATACCGCCGCCGCAATCTTAAACAACTTCGAACGAATCGTACGACGACTATCTACTGAACCGATCCACATGGAAATCGTAGGTTTTTGTCGTAGCATTGACATCAACGGAAAGCCCCGACGTTTCTGGACGCTCGTATTTCCTGTCGATCAACTGCTCATAATCATATATCCCATATTTCTCGTCGATTAGAGTGGACTTCAAGGCACTGCTAATAAATACCTGATAAGTTCCCGGAGGTAAACCATCCGTTGTCTTTTCCGTACCGACAATATACGTGCCATTTTCCTTGATGTCACCACGTGATATTTTTCCATCCCCGCTTACGAAGGCAACCGTTCCCGCAGGAAGAGGACTACCATCGTCGCTGTACGTTACCGTACCTTTGAGAGAAACATTGCCTCCGCTACAACCAATAAGGACGTTTAAAAGAACGATGAAAAAAAATTTGTGAAAGCGTAACATGATAACGTAAAGGTTGTAAGGTTTGCGAAAGACGTTGTGATTACGGTAACGATACCGATTCAGAGTGTTCAACACTTGTCAAATACCAAATGATTATAGGCTGCGTTGACTTGGACACACCCCGCACCGAAGCATCGCCAATCAAAAAGTTTACCACCATCGGATGCGAACTGCCAATCGTACAGCGTCCTTCAATTCCCTGCGGGGTTAAGCCGAAAGATTCTGTTAAAGGATCCGTAGGAGATCGGGCAAACATGCCTGCGTCACCGGAAGTATGCCGGGCGATATTATGGTTTTCGTCACCAACATAAGTCAGTTGATAACCGCCGTTCCAACGCGAGTGTGCCCCCGTTGTCGGACGCAACGCATGAGCCGGGATATGTTTTTCAGCAAAGAGGAGTTGATTGGTGGTCCCTCGGTTTTGCCAGCGAGAGAGCGTGTCTCTATACGTCCAATCCACGATCCCCTGACACCACCGGTCATTGTCAGAATCAAATGGTTGACCTGAATTGCTTGGGTGGTGGGTAATGGCGGGAATTCTAAAAGGACCAATAAAAGTACTTTTGTCTCTATCATCATTCGACGTTCTGTCAATGGCATACTGATGCCACCAATTCCAACTCCAACTACGATCCGAGGGGGTTCTGTACTTAGCGGTAAGCGCAACGAAATCCGTTGTCGGTCCCGACTGGTCCACGCTTTCGACAACCGCCTGTGCTCCATTACCTGAAGGGCATCGGTATGAAGCGACCTGACCCAACCCAGCCCTTTCCTCTTTGGTCAAATTATGAAACCAAGCATTATTACTTTTGGCGACAAGCGAGGCATCCGCTGCTATATCCGCACGGGTAAAATCGCCGGTGACAACATTCACGTTTCGATTTGCCTTACGGTAGAGCCCTGTCTCCTCTGCAAGGTTATGGAGTGCTGTTGCCTCCATAAAGGGCCAGAGGATCATGTGGATCGTCGGGCGGTCTGCATAGATACAAATGGGCGGAATCGCTTCCCTGTTTGCGTCTGCAAAAGTGTGAATAGCAATGCCGAGTTGCCGCATGTTGCTCCCGCAAGTCATTCGGTTAGCAGCTTCCCGCGCCGCCTGTACAGCAGGCAAAAGCAGAGCGATCAACATGCCGATGATCGCTATCACCACAAGCAATTCGACAAGAGTAAAACCGGTCGAACGAAAACTTCGTCCACTGTGTTGCACTGATGGTTGTAACATAATTTTTCTCCTCTCTAGGTAGGTTGGTTTAGTTCATCTGTCCATTGGTATATTTCCAAACAAGTGTGAAGTCCACCGTAGGTAACTTCTCACCCAATCTCTCTTCTCTCCCAAAGAGAGAGACATTGTCTATCAGTCTGTCAATTCAAAGTCGTGCTTACTTATCTTTCCTTTTTTCACTGTCACCTTAAGGTTGGATTGGTTTTGTTGGGCATACTGCGCAGGAAGTTCGTCCGTAGGACGCGGTCCTGTTGCGTAAGGATTTCTCATGGCTTTTAGCCGTTGCAATTCGTCATATGTAATTTCCCCTCTGTCAAATGCCGCTTGATTGGGGTCAGCCGTCGGGGCGGAACGTTTGGAAACGAGTACCACGTACTCCCCCGGAAGCACTCCCGCCCCTCCATGAACTGCCTGACTCGATGTTACGGTATATTTACCACTCTCATCGGTTCTTCCGGCAGCCGACTCTCCGCTGGAATCAGTTGCGATGAAGGTAACAGTTGCCCCTTCAACCGGTTCCCCGTTGTACGTGATTGTTCCCTCTACTTTCGTGTACTTGCTATCTGGGCTACCGCAACCGCAGAGAACCATGGCAAGTAAACCGACAAGGGACAACATGAAAAACTTATTGTGTTGCATGGTGAATTTTTGTTGAAACGTTTCCAATTCTGGTATCATCTGTTATGAACAAAGGTCATCTCCGCGAATGAAGGAATCCAGAAAAAGGTATGACCCTGTACATCTGGGATCCTCCCTTCACACGGGGAAGGTTAAACTAAAACGCCGCAGACTCTCCGCAGTTTGGTGTACCGTAAGCCCCCCAAACGCCATAAGGAGAGGGTCCCGCATACCATTGGGGACCATCCGGGTTACCACCCGGAAGGTAATCGAATGCCAAACTCAAATCGCCTGTGTTGACAGTATTGGAAACAAAACGGTACGCCGCATCGCAACTAAGTGCCCCAACCCCCCCCGCATGATCACTGCTTGCGGCAGGGATTGGCCAATTCTCAGCATTATCCCGAGCAACGGTGGGACTATTGGGCGGCAAGATGGTGAAGATACAAGTGTAAAGTGTTAGCCCATCGCCCCAACGCCTCCCAAGATGCCAGTCCCCTCCATTGTCATTGTAATTCACGCCCGCGGCGAACACTTTATTCTGTCCTTTGACTGCCAACCATTCAATCGGTCGGACAGGTTTATCGTCCGTAATACACGTCCTTTGGTTCAACGCCACCCCCCCCACAACACGGTTAAGCGAGTTCGTACTCCCAATCACTCCTTCGGTAAACGCCAGGGTATTGGATGTCCCATCGATAATGGAGGACAACGTGTAATAGACCTTATCGCCGGTTGCAAAGACCCCACGTCCTTCGTACCAATCGGACGCTACCGGCATGTCTCCTCGGTTCATTCTATAATTGGTGGGGCGACAACCATCGCTAATCGTTGTCCCCTCAGTAGGGCACTTGAACGTTGGAACCGGCATAACGAAGGGACCATTTACGTCCGTATCCCACGGAACACGCGTAGGATTTTCAGCAATTTTGTCCCAAATCGCCGTTTGCTCCATGTACGGTAAAAGTAATGCTATACCAGCGATTCGGTTGCTCCGGGTCACATCGCGTTCGTCCCGGTTTCCCTGATCACCTTGACCAAGTTTCCTTTGATAAGTCGCCGAAGGCAACTCCCCGAAGGCACTGTGAAAATTGTGCATGGCAGTGCCTATCTGTCTCAGATTGTTTGAGCACTGAGATCGTCGTGCTGCTTCCCGGGCAGCCTGAACAGCAGGCAAAAGAAGGGCAATCAACATACCGATGATCGCGATAACGACAAGCAATTCCACAAGGGTGAAAGCATGTCTGCCTAGATTGCCCCCCCCCCCCCAAGTTAACATCTTTTTCCGAAAACCAGACATACTAAATCTCCTCATTGGTTTGAGACCAGCAAAAAACCGCCCAAAGAAACACCTGCATTGTACCACACTTTTGAGTTTAAGTCAATACCCTGTTTTCTTTTTTCCCAGAATTTCCACTTGTACAAATGGTTGTTGGTAATTTGGGCAGTTTATGGACAGATTTGAGCAGAAAAGGTAGGACATTGTCACGTAACTGTCTATTTTTTTCTCTCTGGCGTGATTTTTTTGAAATTGCTATCCTTTTGTTGTCATGGACACGTCTGCCCTTCTTTTTCATATCAAACGTCTCGAACAACGTTGCAACACTCTCGAAACAAGCGTAACATGATAACGTAAAGGTTGTAATGGGACGAATACTGGAAATACGCAAAATAATGCCTACAGAACTTGAGCGCACCCGATTCTTCCTCCATAAGGCTTGCCAAAACCTGTTCAATCCCTATAATTACTAGCCTAGAAGTACTCATTTTATCATCGTCGATGTCGTCTCAACTTTCCTCCAATTTCTTCTTGACCGAATACGATCTCCATCTGCTCCGCGAAGGGACGCACTGGAAGAGTTATAAAAAACTCGGAGCACATCTCCGGGAAGTCAACGGTCAAAAGGGTGTTAACTTCGCCGTCTGGGCTCCCAATGCCTCCGCCGTCAGCGTCATCGGTGAATTCAACAACTGGGATGGAAACGCCCATCCGATGAACAATAACCGCTTTTCCGGCTTCTGGGAAATTTTCATTCCCGATGTCCAAGAGTGGGCAACATACAAATACCTCGTAAAATGCGGCAGCACTGTTCATGAAAAGTCCGATCCCGTCGGCTTCTATGCCGAAGTGCCTCCCTATACCGCCTCGAAAGTCGTGGAACTCGACCGGTTCCAATGGAACGATACCGATTGGCTCGAAAAACGCGGGAGTCAATCCAACGATTGGCTACACAAGCCGATGTCGATTTATGAAGTCCACCTCGGTTCGTGGCGCAGACCCGGCGATGATCCCTACCGCTGGCTCACTTATCGGGACACTGCCGATCAACTCGTTGCTTACGTCAAGGAAATGGGCTATACCCACATCGAACTTCTTCCCGTTGCGGAACATCCCCTTTCGGCAAGTTGGGGGTATCAAGTCATCGGCTATTTTTCCGTAACGAGCCGATACGGCGGACCAGAAGATTTTATGTATTTCATTGACCTTTGCCATCAAAACGACATCGGAGTCATCATGGATTGGGTTCCGGCACACTTTCCCAAAGACGGACACGGTCTGCGGCAGTTCGACGGCACCGCCTTGTACGAACATGCCGACCCGCGACAGGGTGAACATCGGGATTGGGGAACGCTCATCTTCAATTACGGTCGAAACGAAGTCCGAAATTTTTTGGTTTCCAATGCAATTTTCTGGCTTGACAAGTACCATATTGACGGTCTCCGAGTCGATGCCGTTGCATCTATGCTGTATCTCGATTACAGCCGCGAAGCGGGAGACTGGATTCCCAACGAGTTCGGCGGCAGGGAAAATTTACGAGCGATTGATTTTATCAAGACGCTCAACGAGCAGGTCGGGATTCAATATCCGAACGTGTTGATGGTTGCGGAAGAATCAACGGCGTGGCCCGGCGTATCACGCCCGACATACTGCGGCGGACTCGGTTTTTCCATGAAATGGAACATGGGCTGGATGAATGACACGCTCCGGTATATGCGGCATGATCCGGTGCACCGAAAGTTCCACCATGACGAACTTACGTTCAGCCTCATTTACGCATTTCATGAAAACTTCATTTTGCCGATTTCTCACGACGAAATCGTACACGGTAAAGGCTCCATTATGGATCAGGTTCCGGGCGATTTATGGCAAAAATTTGCCAATGCCCGACTGCTGTACAGTTTCATGTGGACGCATCCCGGAAAAAAGTTGACGATGATGGGAAGTGAATTCGGTCAGTGGAACGAGTGGAACTTCGACGAAAGTTTGCAGTGGCACTTATTGCAGTGGGAACCGCATCAGGGATTGCAACGTTGCCTTGCTGACCTCAATAAGATGTATCGGAATGAGCCGGCACTGTACGAATACGATTTCGACGGTCGCGGTTTCGAGTGGATTGACTGCCATAACTGGGAATCGAGTACGTTTGCCTTCATACGGAAGGCACGGGACTGGCCTGATTTTTTGGTGGTGCTGTGCAACTTCACGCCGGTGCCGAGAACGATGAAATTAGGCGTGCCATTGCATTGTTATTACGAAGAGATATTCAGTAGCGATTCGGAATACTACTGCGGTACCAACACGGGCAACGGACCCGGCGTGAAGGCGATAGATTCCCCTTCGCATGGTCGTCCCGCTTCGATAGAAGCCTATTTCCCGCCGCTGGGGATTTCGGTGTTGAAACCGAGAGGGATTTGAACGGGGTACGTGGTTGCTATCGTTGTACTGTCCAACTTATAGTTTTCTACTGTATCTTCTTGGTGGCAGTATGTCTAGTGCATAGTAGGGTTTTCCCAATTGTTGTAGGCATTAGACGCATCCGGCGAGTGCGGACTTGTCGATGTGTGCATCCTTTTCCATTTCTCGTTTTCGTTCGTCAAATCGCTGTTCCATCGTGCAACACTCCCGGAAAAAGCGTATGGTACACAAAAACAAACAAAAAGCGAAGAGCAACGCCAATTTTATATTGGACAGTACAAATACCAAAAAAGTGTTGAAATCTTCCCATTATTGCACATTGTCGCAAAAAAAATGGATTATTTATTTGACTCTGCCGATTTTGAGGATATATTGTGGGTAGAGTGTTTTTTCCGATAGTGGAGAGAGTCCGGTGAGTTCGATTCAGACTTACATTGGGTCAGCGTTTTCCAATTATCCGGTTCGGTGGATTGAAACCCCCGAAACCGCCCGGTCGCAGTACGCTCTCGACAAAATTGCCGAAAAACCGGTCGAAAAAGCCGTTGATACGGATCAAGGAAAGCCCCAATCCGCTTCAGGCGATGTTCTTGATGTTTCGCCGGAGACCCAAAGAGCACTGGAATTGAGCCGGACGGACACCAGAATGAAACTCGACAACAGTGAGTCGGATACCAAAAACAAAGAAACGCTAAAATCTTCCACTGGAACGACCACGGCGTTGGCGACCAGCGGGGAATTGACCCCGGAAGAGCAACAGCAGGTAGCCGAACTCAAAGCCAAAGATCAGGAAGTCCGAACACACGAAATGGCGCACGTAGCGGCGGGCGGGCAGTACGTGACCAGCGGACCTTCTTACGAATACCAGATTGGACCTGATGGAAAAGGCTATGCTGTCGGTGGTTCTGTGGGAATTGACACCAGCCCGGTATCGGGGGATCCCGAGGCGACGATTGCAAAGATGCAGACGGTAACGGCGGCGGCAATGGCACCAGCGAGTCCTTCGGGACAAGACCATAAAGTGGCGGCGGCGGCTCGACAGGCGGAAGCACAAGCCAGAGCAGAACTCGCTCAATCGCGGTTAGAACAGTCAGAGGACAATGCTGGTGCACCAGAGGAACAGCCAGAGGAGGCGAGTGCTGGTGCATTTACCATTGTGAGGTCGGCGGATAAAGTTGCGGAGGATGCACCGAAGTCCAACAGTGTTAGTGATGCCGTCATGTCATCTTTGGTACAAACAACTCCCAAGGCGAGTTCAGAATTTGCCCCGAGTACCGCCTACAAGGCTCAATCTACAATGTCGCTGACTTCCCCCCGTTTCTCGGCATTTGCGTAACTCTGTTCGCAGAATTTTGTGTGTATCCTTTTCGCTCTTGACGTAGTTCTGCGTTCTCTTCTTTTTCTCAAGAGCGGCGGGTGTAAACCCGCCGATTCCAGAGTTAGGGTGAGGGCGGTATGGAGAATGCCATTGCCGTGCCCTAACGGTTAATTTTAGGCTGGGGGCTTGACGCTTTTCTAGATGTCGGTAGAATGGGCGTGCGCTGGTTGGCGGTTTTGCCAAAGACCAGAATTGATATTTGGCAATTAGGCATTAGTCTGCACTCAACGGAGACAAGCGTGACGGCAATCGGACAAGATATTATTCGGATTAGGATGGAGGCATTTGACCATGCAGTGCTCGACCAGAGTGCCGCCGAAATTGTGGATACGGCAAAACGTACCGGTTCCGACGTTCACGGACCCATTCCGTTGCCTACTCGTATCGAGCGATATACCGTACTTTCTAGTCCCCACGTCGATAAAAAGGCGCGTCAACAGTTTGAAATCCGCACCCATAAGCGGGTCATCGACATCCTCAATTCTACTGCCAAAACGATTGATGCTCTCAACAAATTAAACCTTCCAGCCGGTGTGGACATTAAGATCAAAACGACGGGAAGAGGCCCAAAGCACTAAAATCTTGGAGGGTGGCGGATGTTTTTAACGCCGCCCCCGCATCTCACACAAGCAATCTTGCCGTCTTCTGCTATTGATGCAATCACAACGAACTTTTACTCCGTCTGGCGACCACCCTATCAATTTCATAATGGCGTGGTCAAAAATTGGGGAATTACTACGTTGACTCCCCAAGGGACTGCACCCTCCACGAAAGGCAAATCGCCCCTGATTATGGGTGATTTGGTATCCGAGTCAATACCCCAGCCCCGCTCTTTTTTCGGGAATTTTCCCGGACTTGACTCGGAATCGGTTCCCTTTCTTTATAGAAACCCAATTTTCTGTAAAGGAGCCCACCGATGTCCAAACCACGTCAACAGCCGCCTGCAAAGACCCTTTCGCTGTTCGATTTGACGAAAATGTTCCCCGATGAGCAGTCCGCCATCGACTATCTCGCCAAAATCCTGTGGAAAGACGGTACGGTCTGCCCGTACTGTAAAAGCAAGCGAGTCACGCCCCGGAAAGTCAAAAACTACTACCGCTGCAACGATTGCCGCCGGGATTTCACTATTCGGGTCGGCACCATTTTTCACCGGTCGCACATTCCGCTTCATAAATGGATTTATGCCATGTACCTGCTTGTAACCGCTCGGAAAGGCATCTCATCGTTGCAATTATCGAAGGAACTCGATATTTCACAAAAGGCGGCTTGGTTTTTGGAACACCGAATCCGGGAGGCTTGTGGGAATATGACGGAAAAACTCCTGTCTGGTATTGTCGAAGCAGATGTGGTTCACCTTGGGGGAAAAGAGAAAAACAAGCACTTCAAGAAGAGATTGCATCAGGGTAGGGCTTTCGCCGAAAATTATCAGGTGTCTTTTATTGGTTCAATTTTCAGGCTCCATCGATCAAGCGTGGGCGTTCGCACGAGTCGTTTTTCGTAGAGTTTCATTTCGCGTTTTGATAATTTGACTCCATGATGATACTCGTCGTCCAA